>ERZ894229.469-NODE-469-length-34322-cov-9.63557_pt1 | contig 34322 bp, 25 predicted proteins | sample MGYA00380295_ERZ894229 | MGnify/ENA primary metagenome ERZ894229 (study PRJEB32331, sample SAMN06328479) | human gut metagenome | biome: human gut microbiome; feature: stool | host: Homo sapiens | collected 2014-09-17 ... | reverse complement strand
CGAAAATCAACACTTCAAAAAGTTGCCATTTCTTGACAGCTTAGATTAGTGCGCCACTTTTTGGCTGTCCTCTACTTTCTTTCACACTATTTCCTCCCCTTACTCCCCAAAACTCTTACCCACCATTATACCATACATCCCACTTAACCTCAATTTCCACCCCATCTTCCGCCCTTCTCACCTCGCGCAGCCAATACACAGCCCTTCTCACCTCACGCAGCCAGTACACAGCCCTTCTCACCTCGCGCAGCCAGTACACAGCCCCAGCGCTTGCGGAGCGCCCGGGGACGGCAGGAGCAGAAGATTCAGCAGCTTCCTTTTCCGAGGTACGCAGGAACTTAAGCAGGAAGGCAGGAAAAAAGGGTGGTGAAAGCAGGCCTCAAAGCCTGCTTTCAAGCGCACACGGAGGAAAAATCCTTCAGGATTTCTTCCGTAGTTTGCGCGATCCGCCCTTTTTTCCTGTCTTCCTGCTTTAGTTCCTGCCACCGAGGAAACGAGAAGCAGCTGAATCTTCTGCTCCTGCCGTCCCCGGGCGTTCCGCAAGTGTTGGGGCGTACCCCCTGGCACATTACCCTTTCGCAGCCCCCGCCGTAATCCCCTTCACAAAATACTTCTGCAGCAGCACAAAGATAATGAGTGCCGGAATGATGGAACAAACCGTACCCGCAAACACAATATCCCACCGCGCCGTATACTGACCGACAAAGGAGTATACCTCAACCGTAATCGTTTTTGCCCGGTCTGAAGGAAGGACGAGATACGGCATTAAAAAGTCATTCCAGATACCGAGTCCGTTTAACACCACCATGGAAGCAGTACACGGTCCAAGCAGGGGAAATGTCACCTTCCAGAATGTCTGGAACGGATTGCAGCCATCGATCTGGGCCGCCTCCTCGATCTCTAACGGCACTCCCTTTAAAAAGCTGCAGTACAGCAGGGAGCCGAACGCCACCGAGCCTGAGATATAACAGGCGATGGGGCCTGCCAGATTGCCGAACAGTCCGAACATCTTCATCTCTTTAAACAGCGGGAACATATAGAGATGAAATGGAATCATCATGCCCGCCAGAAAGTATGTATAGATAAATATAGTTGTCCTCGTCCTGCGACGCTCCATCGCATAGGCCGCCATGGGAACGATAAAGACAATCAGCACTTCGGATACCAGCGTTAAAACCACACTGTGGAAAATGGCAGTCACAAAATCCGACTGGGCAAATAAATCCTGAAAGTTCTTTAAGTACAGCGTAGTTGGCAGAGACATGGGATTCTTCAGGATTTCGCCGTTGCTCTTAAATGCGGATATAATCGCAAAGAATACGGGAGCCAGGAACAGAACAGCCAGTATAATCGTCGCGGCAAAGAGAATACCGTTTCCCGGTCGTACCTTCCGTCTGCTGGCTTTAATTCCTACTTCTTTCATTATAACTGCACCTCCCTGCGTTTTAGAATGCTCTGCTGGATTGCGTTGAGAATCAGAATAATAAACAGGAGCACGATGCCGACCGCCGTTCCGAAGCCCTGCCGGCCTTCATTGAAGCCCACCTTATACAGCAGGTACACGATGGTCTCTGTCGTAAATCCGGGACCGCCGTCCGTCATGACGGAGATCTGATCGAACACCTTCAGACCGTTGATCAGGGAAAGTGTCAGATTGATGGTAAATGCACCGGAGATCAGAGGCAGTGTGATTGCCTTGAAACGCTGAAGCGGTGACGCGCCGTCGATAGCCGCCGCCTCCACCACATCGGTGGGTACACTCTGCAGTGAGGCCAGGTAGATAATCATGTAGTAACCGGCACCTTTCCATACCAGTACGACACCGACCATGATCAGAGCCAGCTTCGGATTCCCCAGCCAGTCCTGGCAATACTCGCCCATTCCCAGCGAACGGAATATCGTATTAACCGCACCGAAATTGTAGTTGTACATGATCTTCCAGATAAAGCCTGACACGATGCCGCTGATCAGTACGGGAACGTAGAAAGCGCTCCGGAAGAAATTCTTTCCCCATCTCACATTATCCACGATCAGCGCCAGGATTAACGCCATGCTGTTTTCCAGAATCGATATGAACGCGGTAAGAATCACCGTATTCTTCAGTGCATTTCCAAAACGGGCGCTGGTAAAAATCTCTTTGTAGTTTGCCAGCCCGACAAACTTGACGACCGGATTCAGTCCGTCCCATGAGGTAAAGCTATAATAGACGCTGGCAATCGTCGGCACGATAATAAACAGCGTAAAAAACAGGAAAGCCGGTGCGATAAATCCCATTGATACGAAATCAAACTTTGCTTTTTTCTTTCCCATCTGTCCCCCATCTCCTTTCCTTTTCTTATCTAAGGGGCTGTTAGAGAACCATTCCGGCTCTGTAACAACCCCTTTTCCATCAGTTTCCTGTTATGTTCCGCAAAGCATCATTTTCGCAGAGCATCACTCTATTCCGCGTTCTTTAACGGGTTAAAGCTCTGCATGGCAACCTGCCACGTCTTGTTTAATTCCTCACATGCGGACGGAATATCCCTCTGTCCCTGGATTATTTCAATCGTTGTCTTATACATGAAATTTCTGAAATCCGGAGGAAGCTCATTTTCACCTACTCGTCCGTTCCACATCAGACTTAAATCATCCGCCGTATTCGTAGCCTCGATTACCTTCAGCATAACCGGAGCGGCAGCCAGATCCGGGGTCTCTGCGGTAGAAGGGATGGCATTTAACTTATCACAGTAAACCTTATAATTATCCATTTTATAGAAGAAACGGATGAATTCCTCTGCCGCGGCTTTTTTGTTCGGATCCTTTGCGGATTCTGCTGAAATCGCCAGACCGCCAGCGCCGCCGCCGCCTACAAGGCGGGTCTTTCCGTCTGGACTTGGCACTGCAAACCATCCTAATTCAAAATCAGGGTCTGCATCTGTGATCTGAGAAAACATATGAGTACCGGAGTACATCATGGCCGCCATGTCGCTGACCAGGAATGTCGTAATCTGCGCATCCGGGGTTGATACCCAGCCATCCTGAGCGTACTGGAAGATGTCCTTCATTTCTTCAAATGTTGCAGTTATAGCGGGATCAGAAAAATCCTTTGTTCCCTCATAGCAATGCTTGATAAAATCAGTATCCTGGCTCATCACCTGGTCATTATATGCCTTATAAAACCAGAAACCCATATGCCAGATATCCTGTCCGCCAATAACCAGAGGCGCCATATCACCCTTATCTTTTATTTTCTGGCAAAGCTCCATGAATTCATCGTATGTCTTCGGCTCTGTGAATCCGTTATCATCAAAATACTTCTTATTATAGATGATTCCCTGCGTATTCTCTCCGCTTAATGGAGCGGTATAAGTCTTTCCGTCAAATGCAACCGTCGTCTTAAATAAGGAAATAATATCCTCCGGCAGTGGTTCCAGCATGCCTGCGCGTACATACATCGGGGTATCCCGCATTTCCATCACATCCGGAAATTCGCCAACGCTCTCCTTTGTCTTTAAGAACTCGCTGTACGCCCCGCCGTTGCCCGGCTGAATCTTCACCGTGATATCCTGATACGTTTCATTAAAACGGTTGACAATTTCATTCATAGACGCCTTGGCTCCCTCGTCACCATCCGCGAATATGAAGATCAGCTCTGTCGGCTCCGTCACGACGGAAGCGTCTGTCCCTGCTGCCGCCGTATCTGATTCGGTCTTTGCCGCCTCCGTTTTTGCCGCCTCGGTCTTTGCCTCCGTTCCCGCAGCAGGGGCCTGTGACGCACCGCCTGAAGAATCCTTGGAACCACAGCCGGCCAGAAGTGTTCCTGCCATGGCTGCACATAATACAGAAGCCAGTAATCTCTTTTTCATGTTGTATCCTCCTTGCTATGAGCACTTAGCGGACGCCTTATGGCCGCTCACGTGCAATACTTGTTTTTTCTTTCTGTCATAACTATATCAGGAAATACATTCCGAAAAAACTCTGTTTTTTAAGGTATTCATGCAATTTTTAAAGATCGTTGGCCAAATCCGATAGACAGCGTAACCCAATAACGATACAATAAAGGCTGATAGGATACACGATACCAGGGCTGGGGCTAAAGCCCATTGCCGGACAGAGCACCAGCTGCCAATACGCTTACAGAAAGGAAACCTTCTTCCATGAACATAGAAACACTCATAAACGCCGATTTCAGAGGCTGCGTCCAGGCAGTCCGACACGGCGAGACGATATTGGAAAAGGCATACGGATTCGCCGACCTGGCCAACCGGGTCCCAAATGAACCGGATACAAAGTTTGCAACCGCTTCGGCCGGAAAGGTGTTTGTGGCGGCGGGAATATTACAGCTGATCGAACGGGGACGGCTGAATTTCAGCGACCGCATCGGTGATTTGCTCGGCTTTGATTTAAGAGCCATCGACCGGGATATCACCGTGGAGGAGCTGCTGACCCATACCTCCGGCATACCGGACTACTTCGACGAGAGTATCATGGAGGAATACGAGGACTTATGGAGAGATTACCCCAATTATAAGATACGCTCCAACAGGGACTTACTGCCGCTGTTCCTTGATAAACCCATGATGTATCCCCGCGGAAGCCGGTTTCAATACAACAATACCGGTTTTGTCGTGCTGGCCATGATCCTGGAATCCGTGACAGGGGCCGCGTTTGATGAATACTTGAGAGACTGCCTGTTTATCCCCTGCGGCATGACCTCCACGGGATACTATGAGCTGGACCGGCTTCCTGCCAAATGCGCGTCAAACTATATCTATGATGCAGAAACGCAGACGTACCGCACCAACATATTCAGCGTTGACGCAAAAGGCACGGGAGCGGGCGGCGCATTTACGACGGTCGGCGATATCAGACGCTTCTGGGAGCACCTCATGTCCGGCAAAGTGATTTCCCCTGACATGACTGCGGATATGACCGAAAATCACAGCGGCGATGCGCGGTGCTACGGCTACGGGATCTGGCTGCGGGAGCAAAACGGAATTTATTTCCCCTATTTTCAGGGCAGCGACCCCGGAGTCAGTTTTATCTCTTCTTATAAGAAAGAGACAGAGACTGTGGTCACTCTGGTCAGCAATTATGGAGATAATGTCTGGCAGCTTCACAGAAAACTGACAGCGGAATTGTATTAACCACAGACGGGCTTTTTCTTTAAAATTTGAACTCTATTGTTAAAATATGGACTTACGTTTCCATGTTGCAGTCACTATAATGATACTCAGCACAGGAAGTTTCTAAAGAAAGGACTGCAAAACACATGAACGCAAACACAATTACCAATCCAATTCTGAGGGGATTCCATCCCGATCCCTCCATTGTCCGGGTGGGGGATGACTATTATATCGCCACCTCCACCTTCGAATGGTTTCCCGGCGTACAGATCAGCCATTCCAGGGATTTCATTCACTGGGAGTCTCTGGGCGGCACGCTGAATGACCCGGCCATTCTGGATCTGAAAGGGGTCGGACCCTCCCAGGGCGTCTGGGCCCCGTGCCTGACCTGGGATCAGGGGACCTTCTATCTCGTATTCACCATTGTCCGCTCCTTCTACTGCAACATGTACGACACCCATAATTATCTGGTGACCTCCAAACAGATCATGGGTCCCTGGTCCGCGCCTGTTCCATTAAATGACTTCGGATTCGATCCCTCTCTGTTTCACGACACAGACGGCCGCAAATACATGGTCAGCATGGTAACGGATCATCGAATTCCACAGAAATATGCAGGCAGAATCATTTTGCAGGAGTACTCCCCTTCCGAACAGCGGATGGTCGGACCGGTAAAGGAAATCTATCAGGGAGATAAAATCTTTCTGGAAGGTCCGCACATCTTTAAAAGAAACGGCTGGTATTATCTGTTTTCCGCGGATACCGGCACCGGGGAGCTGCACGGTCAGACCATTTTGCGTTCCCGGAGTGTCTGGGGACCGTATGAAATGTATCAGTCTCCCGTCATGGAGAGAACCGGCGACAACGAGGCATTTTCCATCCTCACCACACGCCATCACGAGGACTATCCCCTTCAGAAAGCGGGCCATGCCGATCTCGTGGAAACGCAGAACGGCGAGTGGTACGCGGTCCATCTCTGCGGCCGTCCCCTCTCCAACCGCAACGAAGCGGACCGCAGGCGCTTTCCCGGCTGCCGCCGCTATCCCCTGGGGCGTGAAACAGCGGTTCAGAAGATGCGCTGGACCGTGGATGACTGGCTCGTGCTGGATAACGGGACAACGCTGCCCGATACTAAGGTGCCCGCGCCGGAGCTACCGCCCTGTCCCTGTCCGGAAATACCGGCGAGAGATGACTTCGATCTCCCCAGCCTCGCTCCTGTATGGCAGTCGCTGAGGGTTCCCATGAATCACACGCACATTTCCCTGACTGCACGCCCGGGATGGCTTCGCATGTATGGAAGGGAGGGACTGGCCTCACGCTTTACGCAGACGCTCATCGCCAGAAGATGGACGGAATTCACCTTTGAGGCATCGGCCCGGATGGAATTTCATCCCAAGGTGTTTAAGCAGATGGCCGGGCTCATCTGTATGTACGATACGGATAATTACTTCTATCTGCATCTGACCTTTGACGAAGATTCAGGAACCTGCCTGACCCTCCTGAGAGCAGAAAACAGAAGCTACTCCTATCCGGCCGGCATTCTGCCCGTTCCCGCCGATGCCCCTCTGCTCTTTAAGGCTGCGGTGGATCATGACACCATTCGTTTCTTCTACAGCCTGTCGGACGAGCAGCATTTCGTCCCCATCGGCGCTCCCATGGACTGCAGCTTTCTCTCCGACGAGGCTTGCGAAGAGGGCTGGTTTACCGGAGCCATGGTCGGAATCTGCTGCCAGGATCTGACTGGGGGCGGAGTCTATGCGGATTTTGACTGGTTTGAGTACAGAACAGATTCATTTCAGTGATAAAAAGAGTCTTGACAAAATAGTCAGTACTGAGTATACTGTAATTACTCAGTACTGACTATTTGTATGAGAGAGGAGGAACTTTTCATGATCCCGCTTTACATCCTCGGCCTGCTGCTTCGATTTGGTCCGCAGCATGGCTATCAGATTAAGAAACTGTTGGAAGAACAGTTAGAGGACTTCACCCAGATCAAGCTGCCAACCGTCTATTACCATTTAGAGAAGATGGAGGCCGCCGGCCTGATCGAAGCCCACAGGGACAGGCAGGGAGCCAGACCCGAAAAAACCGTATACCGGGTCAGTGACGCGGGAACCGGCCGTTTCAATGAGCTGCTGGCCGAGACGCTGAATATGCAGTACCGCCCTACGTTCGACAGCGACGCCGCATTCTATTTTTCCGATCATTTGGACAGCACCACACTTTTAAACAGCCTTTCCAGCCATGCGGCGCACTTAAAAAAAGCGCTGGAAACCATCAGACACCACCGGGAGGAGACCATGGCTGCCATTCCGGAGCAGTTAAGGATACCGGCCGGCATTATATTTGAACACCATATTCTCCATTTCCAGGCGGAGCTTGAGTGGGCAGAACAATCGATCCGTAAGTTTGAGGAGGCAGATCAAGATGAAAATGAGAGTCATTGAAACCAATGTGGGAATTCAGAATGAAGTAACCGTAGAAATGTTTGATTCCTTTGCCCGCACCATGCGTGACCGCGGCTGGAATGGAGTGGACTCCATGATTGCCTCAGGCCTCCGCGGCGGAGACATGCTGGAAATCGGCCCCGGCCCTGGATACGTCGGTCTGGAAATTGCGAAGAAGCTGACGCCCGATTCCCTCACCGGATGTGAGATCAGTCCCGCCATGCTCCAGTTCGCCCGCAAAAATGCGGAGAATTACGGGATCGATGCCCGGTATGTCCAGGGCAACTGCATGGAGATGCCATTTGAGGATGAAAGCTTCGACAGCGTCATCTCCAACGGTTCCCTGCACGAATGGGAAACCCCGGTTCGCGTCTTCAACGAAATTTACAGGGTGCTCCGTCCCGGCGGACGGTACTGTATCACCGATCTCAGAAGGAACGTAAATCTGCTGGCCAGATACCTGGGGCTGGCAACCGCAAAACCCCGGGCAATCCGTCCAGGATTTATATCCTCCTTAAACGCAGCTTATACGGTGGGCGAAATTACAGAGCTTCTGCGCAACTCCGATTTAAAAGGAGCTATGGTAACGACCGATTTCTTTGGACTGTGTATCTCTGGTGAAAAGAAATAAAACAGCAGCAGCCGCAGTATTTATCTCTGCGGCGGCTGTATGCGTCTGTCTATGGCTGTTCCAGTAAGGAATTGTTTCAATCCACGCTCGATCATTTCACAGAGTGCGACTACATCTTATAGATGCGCGGCTTGACTTCATGTAGAGGTGGGGGAATTCACGCTTGTTTTGTTAAAGCAGTATCACTCTTTTCCCATCATAATCAATCTCACAGCTTCCGCCCTTCTTCAGCCGCCCGAACAGCATCTCATCCACCAGGAGCGGCTTAATCTCCTGACCGATGATCCGCTTAATCTCCCTGGCTCCGTATTCGCGGCTCACGCCTTTCGCCGCCAGGTATTTCCTGCACGCTCTTGACAGGGTCAGCTCCACGTTTTTCTCCGCCGCCTTCCGGGCCAGATTACCGAATTCTTTTCCCACAATCCGGTCCGCCATGGCCGCATCCAGCGGACGGAATATAATGATCCGGTCGAGGCGGTTTCTGAACTCCGGCCGGAACACGCGCTTCACCTCATCGGTGATTCCTTCCTCATTCAACTGCCGTCCCCCGAATCCGATGGAGGCGCGGTCAGCCTTTTCCGCCCCCGCGTTGGAGGTCATGATTAAAATAACGCTGCGAAAATCCGCCTTCCTGCCCTGGTTGTCGGTCAGCGTCGCATAATCCATAATCTGAAGCAGAATGTTATAGATGTCCGAATGCGCTTTCTCGATCTCATCGAGCAGGAGGACACAGTGCGGGTTCTTCCTGATCGCTTCCGTCAGAAGGCCGCCTTCCTCATATCCCACGTAGCCCGCCGGCGAGCCAATCAGCTTTGCCACCGTATGTTTTTCCGCGTACTCGCTCATATCAAACCGCACAAGGCCGATTCCAAGCACCTCAGCCACCGACTTTGCAAGCTCTGTCTTTCCCACTCCGGTCGGTCCGACGAACAAGAGACTCCCCACCGGTTTATTCTCCTCACTCAGGCCCGCCTTCGACAGCTTGATGGCATTGGTCAGCTGATCCACCGCCGCCTCCTGACCGAAGACTCTGCCCTTCAGCTCCCGCTCCAGGCGTGCCAGCTTCTGCCGTTCCTCCGTCTCCACCGTCTGCTTCGGAATCCTGCAGATCTTCGCCAGCACCTCTTCCACCAGCTTCTTATCCACCACCTGGATCTTCTTGTTTTTCGGATGCAGCTCCAGATAGGCCCCCGCCTCGTCAATTAAGTCAATGGCCTTGTCAGGCAGATACCGCTCATTGATATACTGTTCCGAGAGACTGGCCGCGTGCTCCATGGTCCCCTTCTGGTAGCGGACATGGTGGAATTTTTCATAGTATGGTTTTAGGCCATTTAAAATCTCCACCGTCTCTTCCACCGTCGGTTCCTTGATATCAATATTCTGAAAACGCCTTACCAGGCTCTTATCCTTTGAAAAATACTTCTTATATTCCTCATAAGTGGTAGCCCCGATAAATTTAAGCTTTCCGTCGGTTAAATACGGCTTCAGCAGATTGGAGGCATCCATGGATCCGCCGTTTACTGCGCCGGCCCCTACCAGATTATGAATCTCGTCGATATAGAGGATGGGATTTTCTTCCTCCCTCAGCTCTTCCATCACTGCCTTGAGCCGCTTCTCGAAATCGCCCCGAAACTGGGTGCCCGCCAGCATGGATCCCAAATCAATCCCGTAGATTCTGGCATTTTTCAGCTTCTCCGGTACGCGGCCCTCGTTGATTCTGGCCGCCAGCCCATACGTGATGGCCGTCTTTCCCACACCGGGTTCCCCCACATGGAGCGGATTGTTCTTCTGACGCCGGCACAATACCTGCATGGTGCGTTCCAGCTCTGCCTCCCTTCCTATTAAAGGGCAGCTGTTTTTCACCTCATCATTGATACAGACCGCGTACTGAAGCAGAACGCTCTCCCGCTCCTCTTTTGCATCTTCCTCATTATCCATATCAGAGGTTCCGCCTGTTCCTGCATGACTGTCGGTTCCGCCTGTTCTGCCCGCTCCAGCCCCCATCTTTCTCCCGGAACCATCGGTGCCCAGTTCCACCAGAAGGTCCACGCATTCCACGCCCTGCATCTGAACAAAATACGCGCCATAGCTCTCCTCCAGCTCCATCATGCTGTACAGCAGATGCGGCAGTTCAATCGTATCGCGGTCCGAGGAAATCGCCTTCCTTGCCGCCTCCTCTATGGTCTGGCTCAAGCCGTAGCTGACCTCGATACCGCCTTCATCCTTCTCCACAGTGTCCATCTGCCCCAGGTAGTCCTCCAGCCGTGACTTTAACTTTTTCACGTCGCCTCCGCAGCTTTTAAACGCAGCCTGGAAGGCTGGCCGGTCTGCAAGCACAAACCACACGTGCTCCGGGGTCACATACTCATTTCCCCGCCTCCCCGCATTTAAAACTGCGTCATTCAGCAGCTCTTCCACTTCTTTTGCTATCTTCAAATTTCTTCTTCCTCCAGTCATAATCGGCAGCCTTTATCCGCGTCCTGTCTTCACCGTAATCTGCACAGCGTCGTACTATGACTCCACTTCTACCCGGAACGGATATCCCTGCTCCCGGGCAATCTTCACCGCCCTGGCCGCCTTCGTCTTTGCAATATCGTAGGAATAAACGCCCACCACGGCTTTCTGTCCCTTATGGACCGTCATCATGATGGCTACCGCTTCCTCATAATTTTTGCGGAACACGTCAATGAGAATCTCCACCACCACATCCATGGGCGTAAAATCATCGTTGTACATGACCACTTTATACTGTTTTGGCTGTTTCAGCCTGATTTCTGTTTTTTCTGACAATCCTGTATTTGCCGGCATACTGTATCATTACCTCCTGATCCGGATCATTTAAACTCCATTTTAATCCATCATGCATGGAAATGCAAGCGGTAACGGAAGGCTGAAAATCTCCTGATCCGCTCAGTTTCTGCTGCATTTTATATTTTTTATTTTCTCTCTTGAACCCAAAAAATCTTTGTGGTACGATAACCTCATTCCCATGAACAGTGAGGCTTACCAATGACAAAAGAAACTATACTTCCACTGGCCCGCAAAGCGGCCCACATACTTTTTACCGTATTTCTTATGACGGTTCCATGTATTTCCTATTTTTTATTTGAGTATGTAACCGGCAATCTGGCGACGATCCCTTCCTATATGGCCGCCCTGAACATCGGCTGGATTTATGTCCTCTATCTCCTGGTGTTTGCGGCGAGCGGGCGGACCAGAATCGCCATCCCCGTCGTGTCCATTCTCCTGTTCATCCTCTCCCTGGCCGAGGCCTTCGTGGTGTCTTTCCGGAGCCGCCCCATCATGTTCTGGGATATTCTGGCCTTTGGAACAGCCATGACGGTTTCCCAGAACTACGTATTTACCATAACGAAGGCCATGAAAGAAGCCGGAGTGATTCTCCTCGTCATCAATATAGCCGCAGCCGCATTTCCAAGACGGATCTCCGGCCGCAAATACAGGCTCGCCTTCGCTAGCACGGCGGCCGGTGTCACCGCCGCCTACGGCGTATGGTTTTTTACATTTCTCATGCCCTCCTGGGGCCTGGGAATCAACATGTGGGAGGTCAACGAGACCTATAAGGAATACGGTTACGTCCTCTCCACGGCGGTCTCCTTCCGCTATGCGGTAAAGCAGAAGCCTGCGGGGTACGGCACATCACAGATAAAACGGATCTATAACGATTACAAGGCGGAAGATGTCCTCCTGGCCTCTGCCGAGGAGGTGGCCCTGGGTGAAGATATCATCACCCCGGTCAATATTATCTGCATCATGAATGAGAGCCTGTCCGACTTACGCACAGGAGGTTCCTTTCAGACGAATCAGGCGTATTTCCCATTCCTGTACAGCCTGAAAGAGAACACGATAAGCGGAAGCCTGTGTGTTCCCGTCTTCGGCTCCATGACGTGCAATTCGGAATTCGAATTTCTGACAGGTGATTCCATCGCCTTCCTGCCTTCCAACTGCAGCGCCTACCAGTTCTACATAAAGCCCGGAACGTATAGCCTTGTCAGCACCTTAAAGGACCAGGGCTACCGGACCGTCGCCATGCATCCTTATCCGGGTGAAAACTGGAACCGCGATACGTGTTACAAGAATATGGGATTCGACGATTTCATTGATGAAACCCGCTATGAGGAACGGGATTTTCTGAGAAATTACGTGAGCGACCAGTCCAATTACGAGAACCTGATCAAACAGGTGGAGAATAAGGAGAATCCTGCCGACCGCCTTTTTCTGTTCAATGTGACCATGCAGAACCACGGCGGCTATGAGGGAATCTACGACAACTTTCCGCAGGAGGTGTGGCTGACCGGCTCCCTAAAGGACAAGTATCCGAAGACCGATCAGTATTTATCACTGATGAAGCGTTCCGATGAGGCCCTGGAATACCTGATCCGATACTTTGAGGCCAGCGACGAGCCCACCATGATCGTGATGTTCGGAGACCATCAGCCCAGCGTGGAGGATGAATTTTTCGATGAGATTGCAGGCATGCCCAGCGCCGACGTTCCCGCCGGAGACCACTTAATGTGGTATGAGACGCCATTTCTTATCTGGACAAACTATGAATCCGGATCGGAGCAGAAAGGGAAGATGAGCGCCATCTATCTCGCTTCCGAGCTGCTGGATCAGGCCGGCCTGGATATGACGCCGTACCAGCGTTTTCTGCTTTCCATGGAGGAAACACTGCCCGTCATACATCCGCTTGGCTGCTATGATGCCTCGGGAACCTACTACTCCTGGGAAGAAACTGGTCTCGACAGTTTTCCATACCGGGATACCATAAGGGATTACGAGTATCTCGTTTACAACCACAGCTTCGATCCGAAGAAATATAAGGACATGTATATAGCCGAACCATAAAAAACAGGACACCGTTCACAGATAAAGGAACTTCCATCATTCTTCCGGAAGTTCCTTTATCTGTTTCATCATCTCCTCGGACACCGAATCCAGCAGATAATTTTTATGCTTTTCCCCTGTCTTTCTCTCCTGATACTCCTGATGAACCGTCTCGCTCAAACGGCGGATCTCTTCCTTCAGCTCCCTGGCCGATATCAGCCGGCAGCCCTGGCCGTGTATGATAATCTGTTCCAAATGGTCCGAAGTGGCCACTGTCACATCGTATTTTCTGCCATTTTCGTGAGCGAACTTCTCAATATACTGGTCTGCCGTCTCCGCCTCCTTTGTAAAGACCACCTGGATGTTGTGGTAGTCCAGGCACTCGGTCACATGGCCCTGGACCCGGTAGGCGTCGAACACGGCAATCAGCCGGCATTTCTTCATGCCCTGGTAATTGCAGAGAATATCGAGGAGTTTTCCTCGGGCGCCGTCGATGGTTTGCTCCGCCAGCTCCTTCAGTTCATCCCATGCGAAAATGATGTTATACCCGTCAACCAGAAGATACTCTTCCCTGGGGGCCTCCTTTTTATAGGTCCTCACCGCAGGAACGCTGTGAGAGTTCTCCCTGTATTTCTCCCTGTTCTTCCACCCGGATTTAACCCCGGAAGAATTACCCCGCCGGTTGGCGTAAAAGGTGCGTTCCAGAATGGCATCCACTTCCTCCGTGCCGATCCATTCCCTGTCACTCTCCGGCTCATCGTTCCGGCCGTTCGGCGCCTGACCTTTTCTGGCGGCAGCACCGGCAAGTCCGGCTATTCCATCCGGCCCCATGTCTTTCTGTGGTTCCAGACAGCTTTCCAGATGCATATACTCCGGGACCTGGTCCCATTCCACTAAGAATCCCGCCCCGTGGGCACAGAATACGGACCCAGCCGGGTTCGCCGTGTCTCCGTCCGCATCATAGCCGATTGCGGCCACCACTTCCTCTGTATTGTGGCACGGCCCGTAGCCGGAAAATGTAAATGACAGCTGTCCCGCGCCGCCCGTATAGGCGGTTACCTCTTTCTGATATCCCCCCATACAGGCCGCTGGGGCGCTTCCGGTGAGAACCGCCCGGTCTCCCTCCATGACAGGAGGCATCACTTTCCCTGCCATGCGTTCCACATCGCTCATCGCCCGTCCCACGTAACGGTCCGGAAGTTCAAGGCGGAAATCGTAAAATGGCTCCAGCAGCATGGATTCCGCCTGCATCAGTCCCTGGCGGACTGCCCGGTAGACAGCCTGGCGGAAATCGCCGCCCTCCGTATGCTTTAAATGGGCACGCCCCGACATCAGCGTGATCTTCATATCCGTGACCGAAGAACCCGTCAGCACCCCCTTGTGCTCCTTCTCCACCAGATGGGTCAGAACCAGCCGCTGCCAGTTTCTTCCCAGAATATCCTCGCTGCAGGCGGAAGCAAACTGCATACCGCTCCCCGGCTCCCCGGGTTCCAAAAGAAGATGGACCTCCGCGTAATGACGGAGCGGTTCGAAATGCCCCACGCCCTCCACCGTGTTCGTGATCGTCTCCCGGTAGACGATGCTCCGGTCTCCGAATTCCACAGAGAGACCGAAACGTTCCTCAATTACGCTTTTTAAAATCTCCATCTGAATCTCGCCCATAATCTGGACATGGATCTCCTTCTTGCTCTCCTCCCATGTCAGATGCAGCTCCGGATCTTCCTCCTCCAGCTCCCGGAACTTCGGAAGTACGGCCGCCGCATCGACGCCCTCCGGCAGCCCGATCCGGTATGTCATCACCGGCTCTAAGAGCGGCATGGCCGAGGCCGCTTCGATCCCCAGCCCCTGTCCCGGAACCGCTTTAGAGAGTCCCAGCACGGCGCAGACGGTGCCGGCCGATGCCTCCCGCACCGTCTCGAATTTCTCCCCGGAATAGAGGCGTATCTGGTTTACCTTCTCCTCGTCGATGATCTCCCTCGTCGATAAGCTGCCGCCCGTGATCTTCATATGGCTCATACGGTTTCCCTGGGCATCTCTCGATATCTTGAAAATCTTCGCTCCGAATTCCGGCGGATATTCAGGCGTTTCCGTGTACTCCTCAAGCCCCTTCATGAATTCCTCCACGCCCGTAAACTTAAGCGCAGAACCGAAAAAGCATGGAAAAAGGCGCCTGTTTATAATCTGCTCCCGTATTCCGGCCGTCTCCACATGGCCGGTCTCCAGATATTCATCCAGCAACTCCTCACTGGTCATGGCAGTCTGCTCATAAAAATGATCCGTTCCGGCCTCTCCGAAGTCCACAAAGGTTTCCTTTAAGACCTTTCTTAAGTCATCCAGGATAGCCCCTTTTCCCAGCCCTGCCAGGTCCATCTTATTGATAAAGAGAAATGTGGGAACCCGATATCTGGCAAGAAGACGCCACAGCGTCCTCGTATGCTCCTGCACTCCGTCCGTTCCGCTGATCACCAGAATGGCGTAATCCAGCACCTGCAGGGTCCGTTCCATCTCCGCCGAGAAATCCACGTGCCCCGGAGTGTCGAGAAGGGTCATCTCCATATCCTTCCACTTCAAAATGGCCTGTTTCGAGAAGATCGTAATCCCCCGCTTCTTCTCCAGCTCATACGTATCGAGAAACGCGTCCCCCCGGTCCACCCGGCCCATTTTCCGGATGCTTCCGCCCATATAGAGCATCGCCTCCGACAATGTCGTCTTTCCCGCGTCTACGTGGGCCAAAATACCGACATTGATATGTTTTTTTTGTTTATACTCTGATCTGTCATTCATAAAAAATGGCCTTTCCAATCGCCTATGCTACCGCATTTGCATTAATCTGCTCAATTACATTCCGAATCCCCAGCCAGAGATTCAGATCTGTAAATATCTCTGCTATACTGCCTTTATCCGTAAAAGGAGATTCCTGCAGTACAGACAAATCTTTCATTAATCCATTATGAACAATGAACTCCACAATTTGATTCACAAAATAGATCTGCCTGCTATCCATGTTTGTCTCATTTAAATACCTGGAAAATGCTTCTTTCGCCGCATTCATTTCTAACCCTACGATTTCACGGACAAATTCTCCTAAAGGCTTTTCTCCATACTCTTTTTCGTAGTCTTCTTTCGTCCCTAACTCTCCCCACAGAATTTCTTCTAATGTCTTAATATCATTCCCCGTAAGGGGCTTGTTGGTCTTAAGCTTTGCAATAGCAAGTGTGTCCTGATGCTGCCGGACATAATACTCAGCTTTTGCTTTATAATTTGCCAATTCATCATTATCCAGTTCTGAATCATTCCAGGCAACATTTAAAATGTCATCCTTAAAATCTGTATCGTAGCGAGCGAAGGCATGTGGAATGTATTTCATTAAATCACGCAATTCCTCTCGAATATACTCAAACTCATGAACACCGGCGTCTTCTACATAGCTTGTATGCAGAATTTTTTGAATCAACTCCGCTTTCATCTGTATTTCGGGTATATTGGCTACTCCTGCGATCGCATTTACACGCTTCATCAAGTCACTGCGTGCTTTTGTATACTTTTTGCCTGCTAAACAGGCCAATTCAATTCCATACATCAGAGCATCGAAGCGAACCGCACTTATTTCATCTCCATCAGGCCGAATGAGCGGTGCCACTTCATCACTGACAGTTAATGTATCCTCATAAGTTATTGTTTTATAGTTCTCTTTATCAGCATAGAAATCCACATATTTCAAGTGCTGATGGACTGCAAAGTCCTTTCGGTCGAGTTTTAATACCTTCCTGCTCATACTCTCTACAAGCTTGTCGCGGTACGCAATCAATCTTTTTGTCTGATACTCTATATCCTGAAGTTTAAAAGCAATTTGAAATTCCAGATTAAAAACAGCACTCTGCAGCGCCATCATATTAGCTGTAGGCTTTCCCTGATTCATACGAAAGAATTCAAAATTTCCACAAAAGTCAAAAATATAAAATTTATCCTTATCATCTCCATCGATTAACCCCGGGCACAGTCTCGTTCCACGCCCAATCATCTGCCAGAATTTCGCCTTACTCATTACCTTTTTGAAAAACACAAGATTCAAAACTTCCGGAACATCGATTCCAGTATCCAGCATATCCACCGATATGGCGATCTGAGGAAGCTTCTTCGGATCAGAAAATTCATCAATCGCACTTTGAGCATAATGAATCCGGTTATCTATAACTTTTGCATAGTCGTTTGGTAAATAAGGATATTCCTCATGAAATACCTCAAATATCTTTTCTGCATGGTCGTGATTCTTTGCAAATATGATCGTTTTACCAAGCCTCTCCCCATAACCGATCTTTAATCCATCAGTCATAAGAATGTGTAATACTTTACGGATTGTATCCTTATTAAAAATCCAGGTATTCAGCGCTGAGGAACCGATTACTTCCGGAACTGCTCCGTTTTCATCCTTAAATGTCTCTTCATAAATCTCTTTATCTTCATCGGATAAATCGTCATACACAATTCCCTGTTCAATAAATTTAAGTGACGTTTCAACAGACTGAAAATCTACTAAATATCCATCTTTTACCGCTTGTGCCAGCTCGTATCCATAGGTAGGCACACCGCTTTCCAATTCGAAAACAGAGTATGTATTTTTATCTATTTCATCTTTTGGCGTAGCAGTAAGTCCTACCAGCGGAGCATCGAAATAAGTAAAAATATCCCTGTATTTATTGTAAATAGAACGATGCGCTTCATCACAAATAACCAGATCAAAATGTCCGCAGGAAAATACTTTTCCCTCTTCGTCCTTAGCATCGTCAATAAGATTCATCATTGTCTGATAAGTGGAAAAAACACAATGCGCATTGTAATTACCTTTCTCCTCACACAGATTGGTACAGGACAAATCCGGGAGCAGATTTACAAAATTCCGTTTTGCCTGTGTGACAAGAGAATTACGGTCTGCTAAGAAAAGAATATTTTTGAGCCACCCGGCATTCAGCATGACATGACACAATTCAATGACTGTTCTCGTTTTTCCTGACCCCGTCGCCATGACCAGCAGCGCTTTTCTCTTATTTCTTTCCCCAAAACTGTCACAGACCGCCTTGATTGCAGCCTCCTGATAATAACGGCCTGCTATGCTCTTGTCGATTACGATATTATGGAGGCTGGTTCTCATGGTAAGCAGATTAAACCATTTTTCCAAATCCCGTTGCGAATAGATGGCGGCACATTTTCTTTCCGGATATTGCCCATCGATAATTCTGATATCAAATCCATTAGTCAGGAAAACAACGGGCCTTCTCCCATACTCCTTTTCCAGCAAATCTGCATACAACTTCGCCTGCTGCCGCCCTTTTGATACGTCCTCACAAGTCCGTTTTGCTTCAATCACCGCTAATGGTCTGTGTGCATCATCAAACAAAACATAATCTGCAAAACCTGTCCCTGATTTGTTTGGCATCCCTGAAATTTCCACTTCATTGATCCAGTTCTTCCCCTCTGTCCAGCCTGCGTCAAGCAGCATGGAATCAATATATATCTTTCTTGTCTTATACTCTGACAGTTCTAATGGCCTGGGGATATATTCAGGAGCCTGATTTTCACGTCTGTTTGTCAGTTCTTCTTTTAATGATTTATTTTCTGCTATCAAAGCTTTTAAATCAATATCAGCAAATTCTTCAGGAACAGCCGGCTGCATTCTGTCCGGTTCCTTCTTCAAAAGTTGAATATCGAAATTCCTCTGTTCATAATGATCTGCATAACAGTAGGCAATGAAATCAAGAAATATAAACAGATCCTGCAGACATAGCGCCGCCTGATCAAACGTAACTTTTTTACCGGTATGCGCGGCATTATTTCCCATACGGCGGATAAAGTCTAATCTTCGCCACAGATTCTCGTCCACAATATCCTTAAATTCGTCTGTATGCATGAAACTGTGCAAATTATCCTGATAAGGCATGATTAGCGACTTGTCCACCGAATACATCCACTTAATGGCAAATTCCATAGACCTGCGGCAATTGATGATGCATGCTTCAGGATCGATCTGGAGGATTTTCTCTGCAGAAATGGCTACATCTGCAAAGGTGGTGAACTGTGGTTCGGTTTTTAGGTAATCGAAGTTTGTCATTTAATCAGCCTCCTTATTTTTACTGGATTTTTAACATAATACTTAATATCGCAAATGCGTTTTCCATTCGTTTTTTAGCGGTTCCTGATCTCCAGGGGGCGCTATCTTTGTGTCCCGCAAAAATTTGTTATGTTTAATCATCCAAAATATTTTTGCATCAACGAATCAAACAATTTTTGGGGTTCGTCTAAAGACTTCTGTATCATAACTTTTGATTTGTCGGCTTGTCCCTTGAACAGTGCAAACTGCTGTTGCAGTTCTAATGGGGGTAAGTAAATACCGATATTCTGCATCTCCTGTGCATTAATATTTGCTTGTCCAATCGAAGCCTTACACATTCCTTTCAGCATCCTCTTCGAAAACGATGTATTAAGGAATGCTGAAAGGAACTCTGGAAGCACACAATCTTTAACTCTAATACGGATAACAAAACCAGCCAGTACCATCATATCATCACGATTATATACACAAGTTTTCCCAACTAATTCTTTGCTATTGGTACGATTAAACAGCACATCGCCACGTTGCACAGTGCATTTGTCCAATTCGTTATCTGGAACATCAATCCGTTTTGTATCTGTCAAGTCCAACTCACCGTTGTAAGTAATGTTGTTCATTCTCAAATACGGGTATGCGCCACCTTCTATAGCCGGCCTGCTGGATCCGTAACGAACATCGGCAACAATATCCTTGATCCTGCCTGTTTTCCACCCCATTTGGTTTGCAGGATATTCCCCAAACATCTCGACAAATCGGGCTTTGATGAGGTTATCAAATTCAAATATCTCCTGCTTTTTCATCTCAATAATATCCCAACACTTCTTAAGTATAATTGCACATTGTTCTTGTTCCTCAATACTTGGCAAATTAATCTCAATGTTCTCAACAGTACTTTTTGATATTTCTTTAAACGTAGCCCCTCGCCCTAAGGAATTCAGATACGCTGTTCTTCCCTTTAAAAACCAGTATAAATACTGTGGGGTTATCCTTTCAGAACAAATCAAGTTCTTAAATCCCTGATTACAATACATTTCCTTCCCTGCAATTGCAGTCTTTCCTATCGGTGCCCTTGACGAGAGGATTACTGTATCTTTGGGGAATGGTCTTAAACCCGTTTTTTCAACTCCATATTTTGTAAGCTTACGAACACTATCCGTAATAATATACGACTTATCATTAAGCTCTGCCGGTGTAAGCCAATCAATATCTCCATCCCAATATTCGTCTATATTTGTTTTTGGCGTACTTCCTGATACTATTTTACAAACTTCACCAAGTCTTACTTTATCCATATTATTCCTGCAAACCTCATTTGCCTATTGATCCATGAACATACGTTTTTTATAATATATCTGATGCCTCCCTACACAATAGGCAGTTAGTCTTCCACGAAGGACTGTGACCTCCGATTACCCAGAAATTCCATTGAAAAATCTTACTCAGGAGGAACTTGCTTATACTCACCATCAGTGACTTGATTGCAGTGCTTAGTCTCTGCTTAACCAGTTTTGATCTTAGCTACTCGATCGGTAAGAGTAACAAGGCACAAAAATAACCGCCCTGTCTGCAAACTAAGCGGTTATCTTTGAATAATCAATTATATGCGGGCTAACCGTCTATCGGCAGCACCTTTTATATAATTATAGTAGCATCCTTAACCACTCCAGTCAACCTATATTATATTTTCAAACAATACTATTTTTCACAGATTATTAATGCTCAGAACTCTTCTTCTGCCTGACCTGCGCATTTCGAACCATTTTGACAAATCTCAATTTGCTTTCCCTTTCCATCATTTTCCCACTCTTCTACAGCATTGCCTTCAATTCCTGCAATTCTTTTGCAATCTGTGAATCCAATTCTAATATTTTATCCATAATTTCCGATGTAGGCGGATATTCCACTGCCACATACTCGACCTTCTTATATTTATTAATCGAAAGATCGTAACCGTTATCTATAATTTCCTGTTTAGGCACCATAAATGATTTCTCTGTCCGTTCTCGATCAATCTCATTGTCACGGTTATGAAACCTTTCTATGATATCCGAAATATCATTTTCATTAACCGGACTTCGTTTATCATCCAGACTGAACCCGTCTGCCTGCATATCATAAAACCACACCTGATCAGTCCCGCCGTGTTCTGTCTTCGTAAATATCAATATCCCTGTTGACACTCCCGCATACGGTTTAAACACCCCTGACGGCATTGATATAATAGCTTCTAACCTCTGATTTTCCACCAATTCTTTTCTAACAGCCTTATGCGCTGTGGAAGACCCGAACAGTACGCCATCCGGAACGATACATGCACATCTTCCGCCAATCTTAAGCATCTGAATAAATAACTCGACAAAGAGTAATTCTGTCTTTTTTGTCTTACACTTTTTCAACAGATCGGTGGACACGATGTCGTAATCAAGACTCCCCTTAAAAGGAGGATTTGCCAAAATAAGGGAATACTTATTTCTATCCGGATTCTGATCGGATAAACTATCCCGGTACTCGATAAATGGATTGTCGATACCATGTGTCATCATGTTCATGGCGCCGATGCGAAGCATGGTACGGTCCATATCAAAGCCATAAAACATATGATTCATATAATGCTCTTTTTTCGCCTTATCATAGAATATTTCTTCTTTTCTATTTTCTTTCAAATACTCACCAGCGGCCACTAAAAATCCCGATGTCCCGCATGCCGGATCGCAAATCGTATCATCAGAAGTCGGCTCCATTAACTCCACCATCATTTTGATGATATGGCGTGGTGTGCGAAACTGGCCATTTACTCCGGAATTTGCTAATTTTGATAACAAATACTCATATACATCGCCGCGAACATCGGTTTCTTTTAATCCTGCCATTTGCAGATATAATTCGTCCATGGCATCTACTATTTTTGACAGCATTAAAGGCGTTGGAATTTTGAAGATCGCATCTCCCATATACTTAGAATAAGCACTGCCCTTATCTGCATGGAGATTTTTAATAAAAGGAAACACCATTTCCTGAATCACAGAATACATTTTCTGAGCAGGAAAGTCATGGAATACTGACCATTTCAATTGCCTTCCGTCAATGATTCTGTCTCCCAGCTGAACCTCTCCGGCAAAAATGCTTTGATACGGCAATCCAAGCATTGCACTTTCCTTCGCATGAATATTATCCGTATCATCCAAATCATGAATAAACATCATATAAGTCATCTGTTCAATGACATCTAAAGGATTGGTAAGACCTCCTGTCCAGAATATCTCCCATAAACTGTCAATTTTGTTTTTTAATTCACCTGTAATCACTACTGTTCTTCCTCCCAGTTCCAAGTATATTTGGTATATCGTCCATTTCCTATTTTAATAATTTTTCTTTGTTTTATCAATTCTGCAAGTGTACGCTGAATCGTTGTCTGACTAACTCCCGGTACTTTTTCCATGATTTCTGATTTTGTAATTGTACCAATATGATTTCTTATTTCTTCCGCGACACGACTTGGTTTTGCTATTTTCTTTTCCTCAATCAGTCTTGTTCTGTCAAAAAATTCTCTATATGCAGCCACAAGTATCCCTAACAGATAAGTCGCAAAAGGCAGATAATCATTCTCTTCCTCATGCCATTTTTGTGAACTTTCCTGCAGTGCATCATAATAAGACTCCTTTGTTGCTTCAATCAGCTTTTCAATACTGATATATTTTCCAACAATATATTCTGACTTGTAAAGTAAAAGCAATGTCAGTAACCGGCTCATTCTTCCGTTTCCATCCCGAAATGGGTGAATGCACAAAAAGTCGAGAACAAACATTGGAATAAGCAGCAGTGCGTCAGCTTCGGTATTGTTTACAGCGTAATGATATGCCTCACAAAGTCTATCGATTGCTTCAGGCGTTTCCCATGCCGGTACCGGGCTAAACCGAATAAACTTGTTTCCTTCCGCATCCTCCTCTTCAATCAGGTTATCTGCACTCTTAAAAGCCCCGCCGATTCCTGTATTCTCAAATTTATACAAATCCCTGTGAAGCTGTAAAATAAATGTACTTCGAACAGGTATATGCTCATTATTCTCATGAATGATATTTAAAACATCTCTATAGCCAGCAATCTCCCGTTCATTCCTGCTCCTGGGCATGGTCTTATCTAAAACAATTTTTTTTAACCGATCGTCTGACGTATAGATACCTTCTATTTTATTAGAACTCTCTGTACTTTGAATTTTTGCAACATTTACTAAGTCATTCAGTATATCTGCATGTCTGCTTGCAATCAATCGCTGCTCACCTTTATATTCATGAATTGTAGTTAAATATACTACTACTTGTGGTGTAAGTAGTTTTTTCCACTTTTCCTGATAATCATAGTTTCTCATCTATCTACCTCAAATTTAGTATTAGTGAAGTTTTTCTGTTTTCTTGACCTAATTATATCATTGATCTATATCATAAGCAATAACAATTTAGTCTTTTGTGTCCAAATGACTAAATTGTTTTTTTAATTGCTATATTAGATAAAACGCAAGGACAGTGTAAAAAGGAATACAAAAACTGGCAGATAACTCTGGCATACTTTAACTCTACACCTACTGCTCCAATTGAATATTCTTCTCAAAGATACCTAACAGTTTCTCGTATAATCAAAAGAGGGTGTCACCCCAGCAATTAAAAATTACCGGGCGCCCCCCCTCCTCATTACGCAAAATAGTATATCTTTTCAAACGAATACCTGATTACTTAAAAGCATCATTTTACCATCCAATACTTTACAGCTCATAAAAACACTCCTTATCCCCCCAGGAGCAGTGTCTGCACGCCGGATTTCTCCCATTTTCCACCAGCTTCCGGAACTTTTCGGCTTGTTCTCCCCGAAACAGTGCCTCAAGCGGCTGTTCTCGCACATTCCCCATGGAAAAGTCGGTAAAATCAGTACAAAACGATGTCTCCCCGTTCCACATAATATGGAGATGACGCCATGGGGAAAGACAGGGCCTCACGATTTCTCCGGAACGAACATGCGGCAGATACCGGACTTTAAAAGCATGTGTCCCGGGCTCCTCCAGGCGGAATCCGGCCTTCTCCATCTCCGAATCCCCCTCACCACTCTGCCTCCACGATTCAACCGCCTCCGCTTCGATGGAAAATTCCCGTTCCATCACGGCTTTATATTCTCCAATCTCCCGGCCGTTTAAAACGATCATATCCTGAAGCAGCACCTCATCCACGGGAAAATCCGACAATTCAGCAAAAAACTCCTTCAGCTGTCCTTTCAGTTCTTCCGTCAAAACAGCCATACAGACCACCGACAGTAAAGGCGCCGCCCTCTTTACTGCAAGCAGATTCTCCCGGATCTTCCGGAATGTTCCCGCGCCGCGGATGCTGTCATGGAGCTGCTCCGGTCCGTCAACAGACACGTAAATCTTGTCCAGGCAGTACGGGACAGTCTCCGCATGCCGGTCCAGCAGAGTCCCGTTTGTAACGATTCCGACCCGGTACCCCCGTTCATGAAGTGTGGAGGCGATCTCATCAAAGCACGGGCTCATAAGCGGTTCCCCGCCCCAGAGCATGACCGATGGCTTCTTTCCGGCGGCCGCGTCCAGCTCATTTACGATCCCAAGCCACTCTTCAGTTTTCAGAGCCATGCTCTCCTTGCCGTCACGCAGCGCGCTGTTTTTCCTCTGTCCGCAAAACCAGCAGTTTAAATTACACTGCCTGGTCAGCTGTAAATGAATCATCTCCAGTCGTCGTTCCATCTCACTCTTCCTCAAAATATCGCATCTCCATCAGCCTCTCCTCGATCAAACCAAGCTGGGAGCTCATAATATCGGGTGAATACAGGGAACGGAGCCCGGCGATTCCCAGTTCCTCCATCGCCCCCGCCACCCGGTCATTTGCCCGGTACAATGCCTCCAGCGCCTCTCTCACATTAAATCTGCCGGGAGAAGTCGGAGCAGGCGGCCATCTCGCATCCGACACCCACCCTTCGGTAACCGCCCGAAAGGCCGCAGCCAGCGCTTCATTCTCATGCCAGTCGATCTGCTTATAGGCGGCGATCCCCTCGATCCCCTCCAGAATCATGCGGCAGACCGGATCCAGCTGCAGCGCCTGATCCGTATTCAGCCATGCCTTTGCCGTTCCCCCGTGCCACGCAGCCCCATTTTCAATTTTCAAAATGGACAGGTTCTCCAGAAGTTCTGCGGATTCCACCACCTCCGAAGGTGTCGCCGGAACAAATCCGCTTTCTATGGACAGGTCCATGATTTCCTTAAAGCGTTTCAAGCTGTCGCCTTCTTCCTCAAAGAACCTGGCCTGATTAAACTGTTTGACATAGAAGTATGCCGAACTTCCTATGTATTCCGCATCCTCGGCATACGGCATGATAAAGGAGCCTGTCTCCTGTGCACGCGTGTTCCAGCGGCAGAACATGGACTGAATCTCCTCATAGCGGACCGCCTCGTTTCTCACGCCCTCCGTCGCCCCCATCAGATACCAGAGCAGCAGATTTGCCATACAATCGGAACGGAAGATCAGCTTCAGCCCGTTATCACAGATAGAGGGATTTGTCAGATACTTTAAATACTCCGGCTTATCCTTTATATATTCCTCAATAAGAAACAGCTGGTTTTTATTGCTGTGCCCCTGCACGTCATAGCACAGTCCGGTGGCCTTTCTTATCTCAGGAAATGAGAGGAAGAAGGAATCGGCGTCCATAATGAGTGTCTCGATTCCCACCTCCTTATAGATGCCCGGAATCTGTGCGTTCCAGCTGCATTCCGGATTCCATCCAACCTTCGGGCGGATTCCCGTATAACGCTCCCATGTATCCAGGCTCCTTAGCAAGGTATGTACCGCCACCTCACGCGGTACATTTCCCATCATCAGATGTGTATACGGGGATGCCACCGGCTCCACCTGACCGTCCAGAATCAGCGCCTTCAGCTTTTCCATGACCTCGGGAGCCAGCCTCTCTATTTCATCCAGCGTCTTGCCGCTGGCCTCAAATCCTATTTTATACTGATTGTCTCGAACCAGGTCAAACAGCTTTTCATAGCAGTTTTTCACGACCCATTCCCGCCGTTCCATTTTCAGCTGGGAATACTGGATGTTCGCATGTGGAAGAAAAATAACTTTAGGCCTCATAATTATTTGCTCCAATCAAAGATTATTTTAAATACATCCTCGCCCTTCGCCATCTTGTATTCAAATGCCTCCGCACACTTCGATACCGGCCAGATCTCCACCGGAAGGCCGTTCGTATCGAATTTCCCCTCGCTGATCCAGGCAAGAATCTGCTCCTTACAGCCGGGCGCCAGCGCACAGGACATGGAAATTGTGCAGTTCTTTGTAAACCAGCGGTGATAGCTGTCCATGATGATTTTCTCCGGATAATCCCCCTGCCAGTGAATATGGCCCGGCGCATCGTCGGTTCCCCAGCCGCCGTCCTTCAAATATTTATGGAGAATACCTGGCACCTCCGCATTGCCGGAGCACTCGATGATCTGATCCGCCATGGCGCCTCCGGTGGCCTTCCTGATTACCAGTTCCGCTTCAAACGGATCGGTCACAATATCCACATACTTCTTCGCAATGTCACGCCTGAATTTATTCGGCTCAATGGCAATGACTCTCAAATTCGGATTTACGATCTTTAAAATCTGCATGGCGCTGATTCCCACCATGCCTGCGCCGCTCACCACAATCGTCTGTCTGCCCTCCAGATTCAGCATCCGGATTCCCTTTAGGGCCACACATGGAAGATAAGCCAGCACACCGTCAATATAGGAGAGGTTTTCTGGAATCTTAACCATATAGTCAAATGTGTCATTCGTGGTATCGGAATCCTTTACCGTGAATTCGGAGCCGCCGCCCCATGCGGCACAGACATCACCGTATTTCCGGCATTCGTTAATCATAACCCGGTCTCCCGGTTTCAGGCTTCCATCGCTCTCTTCCCCTGCCGCGACTACCTCACCGGCGGTTTCATAACCAGGCACCAGCGGATAGTAGCACTGTTCCGGATGCTGAAGTCCCTTATAGGTCTTCATATCCGTTCCGCTGGAAATACTGCTGTAATACGTCCGCGCGATATAGGCATCCTTTTTTGGCTCCGTCAGAGTAATCTCCCTTAAGCGGACTTCATATGGTCTCTCGATCACGACGGCCCTTGTCTTCTTATAATCGTAAATAGTACTCATAGCCAGACCTCCTTCAAAATAGTCTCCAGGTACTGTTTGCTGCGTCTGGTCCCTTCTTCTATGTCCTGTGGTTCCTCATATTCGATCATCAGGGTATCCGTCCATTTCAGGACCGTTTCTATGGTGCGCTTCCAGTCTCTCTTCTCATCTCCGATGGCTCCAGGTTTTAAGTGACCGCCCGGCAGCTTCACAAAATCCTTGATATGGGCATAGGCGATGCGGCTGCCGACAAGCTCCGCCGTCTCTTCCACGTCGCATCCCGCAATGGCATAGAGATTGGCCGGATCGTAGACGAATTTCAAGCTGTCATCCGTTTCCCGGAGAATTCTCTTTAAACACCCGGTCTCCGTGGCTGCCGAATGGAAATGAACCACCCCATCCGTATACGCCGTCACTCCCCCATGGGTCTCCATGGCTGTCACCACTCCATGCTCCTTTCCATACCGGGCTACCGTGTTTAACGCATCTATCATACGAGAAAAGCGCGTCTCATCCACTTCCCTGTAAGGCGTAAAACCAGCAAATATCCGCAGCGTTTCCACTCCTAAAAAGGAACAGATATCGATTACCCTCTTAAGCTTCCCGATATCCTCCGCTGCCGCGTTCCCGTCTTCAAGCGTAAAGTCATTGCCTGTCGCCGCGGTATCCAGAGAAATCCCAAATGCTTCATACTCCTTCTTTACCTGCTCGAGAAGACGTACATCTGCGTCTGTCTGCACATCCGCAGGCGTATTGGCGATTCCCAGTTCCAGGGAAACGAGCCCCAGGCGCCTTACCAAGTCAAGCTGCTGCGGCAGTGTAAGCTCCCGAAAGCCCCACGCAGCTGCTCCGATTCTAATCTCCTTCATGCCTCACTCATCCTTTCACCGCTCCCGCGATCAGTCCCTGAATCAAATATTTCTGGAAAATCAGATAAATAATAATGATTGGAATACACACGATCATGGCTCCGGCAAACGCCGTCACATAATCCGTATTTAAATATCCGTTTACCACCGAGTAGAGCCCTGCGATAATTGTCCTCTTCTCCGGCCTGCTCACAATGGTAAATGCCAGCACAAACTCGTTCCACACCCACATAAACTGATAGAGAAGCACGGTGGCCAGAGCCGGTTTCGCCAGAGGAATGGCAATGTTGGCGAAAATTTTAAATTCCCCTGCTCCGTCTATCTCCCCCGCCTCGTAAAGTTCATACGGGATTCCCGCAAAAAATCCCTGAAGGACAAAGACTGCGAAGGGCAGGCCGCCCGCCGCATAGGTCAAAATCAGTCCCGCGTGGGAGCTGCCGAATCCCAGCTTTCTTAAGACAATAACGATGGGAAATATGATCATTCCAGCCGAAATCGTTTGTCCTGCCAGAAGATAAATCAAGGTCACCTGACTTAAATTTCCCTTATACCGGGAAATGGCAAAAGCCAGCATCGTCGCAAAAACCAGCATCAATAACAGAGAGAAAGCGGTAATCGTCACGCTGTTTTTCGTGAGAACGGCAAAATCCGCTTTCTGCCACGCATCACTGTAATTGGAAAACAGGAACTTTTCCGGAAGGCTCCAGGGCTTAGTCATCAATTCCTTTTTAGATTTAAAGGAAGAAAAGAAAACCCAGATAATCGGGATCATCGTGACGCTGAATACCATCGCAAGTACGAAACCTAAAAATAACTTTTTTACTGTCTTCATGCTGTCCGTCTCCCTTCTCAATCCGCAGTCCTGTTCTGTATTTTCATCTGGATAAAGGAACAGATGATCACAAACAGGGTCAGTGCTGAGATGATTGCCATCCCGTATCCGGCGTTGGAATTCGTAAATACAGTTTTATACGAATACGTAAGAATCATCTCCGTGGTATAATACCCCGGTCCTCCTTTTGTCATTGTGTATATCAGGTCAAAAACTCTGAATATATCTATAAATACTAAAACATAGACAATTGTGATAATTCGTTTCATACACGGGATGGTGACATTTCTGATCACCTGCCACCTGCCTGCTCCGTCCAGCACCGCGGCTTCGATCAGATCGATGGACACGGACTGGAGACCCGCAAGAAACAGAACGAAATAGACCGGAACCATCTTCCAGAGAGAGGTAAAGGTCACCGCATACAGGGCCGTCTTCGTATTGGTAATCCAGCCTGTGGCCAGCCCTCCCAGTCCCACCGCCTTTAATATCTCGTTTAAAATACCGTACTGCGGATTATAGATCCACTTCCAGAGAAACACGGTTACAATCGTCGGTATCATAGCCGGCAGGTATGTTACAGTCCTCCAGAAGGACTTTTTCCTCGTGAAATTCTCAACCAGATAGGCGACGGCAAATGCGGCCACCGGAACGACGATCAGGGTGATGATTCCATATTTAATGTTGTTGAGAACCGATACTCTTAAGATACTGTCATACAACAGATTCACATAATTCTTAAATCCCGTAAACTGCGCGTCCGCCAGATTCACGATGCCGTTCCAGTTGGTAAAGCTGATATAGAATCCCAAAAATACGGGAAATATCCAGAACACGGTGTACACGGCCAGCGCAGGAAGGGAAAACATTAGAAAATATTTTCGGTTCCTTCTCTCTTTCATAAAGTGTACTTGAAAACTCAGCTTTAGACATGAGAGGAATTATGCCCCTCTTGACTCCTTTGTGAGCTCCTTCTCCTTTTTAATAATTTTCAATTGCTCAAACATCCGCTTGCATTTCACTCTATTATTAAGTATAATATACTCAGCTTAAAAGTTGGACAAGAAAAAAAACCGTTATGTAATCGCAGAGAAACACCTGTTTACAAAGGCACTTATCTCGACCCTTCCAGTGCAATATATGTTGTACTGGTTTTAAGAGAGGAGCCGGATGTATTAATCCGGCCCCTCAATTTAACTAGGAAAGTGAAGATTCCCCCACATCTATAGGCGGAAGGGTAAATCGCCAAAACAAGTTTAACGGCAGTGGCGGGCGGAGAGAAATCGGTATCCCCCCACTGACATGAAGTCAAACTACACATCTCTAAAAGGTGTGGCCGCACTCTGTGAAATTACCGAACGTGGATTGAAACAAACAAACGCTATTTCTGAGCCTGCTCCTCTTCCCAGATCTTCTGGACATGATCCAGCACACCGGCCGGAGTCTGATTTCCCTGAATCATCTCCTGGATGCCCTTGATCATATTATCCAGTACCTTGGAGGACACCATGTCCAGAAGGTAGAAGGAATCTGCGGTTCCCGCGCCCTTTAACTGCTCTGCCGCTGTAAGGAGAGCCGGATGGGTAAGACCTGCGTTCCATTCATCCACATTGACTATCTTTCCTAATTCTGTTACGTCACTCTTCTGAACCTTTTCACCAAATAAGAATGCCAGTGCGTCCTCGGCTGCCTCCTGATTCTTCACATTTGCCGGAATACACCACATGCTGCCCCAGGTAACCGACACACTCGTCTTTGGATTCTCAACAAAATCCATCTTTTCAATGATATTGTACTCGAAATCGTCTTCCTTCGAAGAATCGATAGCCGATGCCATGCCCGTGTGAGCCGTGTACATGCCGGCCTTCCCCATAACGAACTCGGCAATCGCGTCATCGTCGGAAATATAGTCGGCGCTGGACTTATCAATTACGCCGCTCTTAACCATCTCATCGACAATCGTCATTGCTTCCACCATGGAAGGATCGTTGTATTTCGCCTCGTTATTATAGGCTTTGATCAGCAGGTCCGTACCCACAAGCTGAGCCTGTACCTTAGCCAGAAGATCTGGTGCACACCAGTTCCCGCCGCCGGTCACAATCGCTTTGTACCCATTGTCATTTAAAGTCTTCGCGGCATTTGTAAGTTCCTCAAGATTTGTAGGCTCTTCAATTCCCAGCTCCGCAAACAGCTTCGTGTTATAGAAGATACAGCTTGTATTTGCAAAATCCGGGATTCCGTACACGCCATTTTCCGGATTATTGAGCGGGCCTGCCCATGCAAGCGCGCCTTTGTTGTAATTCCAGCCCTCTTTTCCAAGGAAACCGGTCAGTTCCATGAGCTGTCCATTGGCGGAATATTCGTTGAAGGTCGTCTTCATCAGCTGTACAATCTCCGGTGGATTATCCCCCATCAGCTCCGCCTTCACCTTGTCGTCATAGCCCTCTGAGCCGTAAAACTCCAGATTAATCTTTACCGGATTGCTGTCATCTGCGTTGTACTCGTCCACAAGAACGGGCCAGTTGGAAATCTGGCTCTCCGACCATTTAATGAGGACTCTTACCTCCGGCCTTTCCGCCGGCTTCTCACTCTCTGAAGCCGCCTCCGTCACAGCCTCTGTCTCCTTTTTCTCCGCAGCCGTAGTCGTCTCTTCCTTCGTGGCAGGCGCTGATCCGGTCGATCCGCATCCGGTCAGGGCAGAAAATGCCATTGCTGCTGTCATTACGAGTGCCAGTGTCTTTTTCTTCATTTCCTTCTCCTCCTGTAATCAACATTTTTAATATGGTTCATGAATAGTTTCAACCTCATCTGTAGCCTTTTAAAACAAAGAAACCGCGGTTTATAGTGCACTCTGTTTATTTTTTATTGATTTGCAAACTTATTTTTGTTAATATTATAATATAATAAAGATTCATCAAAAACAATATGTTTTGTTGTATTTTATATAAAAAATGTTGTCTTTCAGGAGGGACTTATGCAGAGAAATATGATAGAAATCTTTCGAAAGAATATTTCCGGGGAATCTTCATCCCTTTCCTTTGGTTTTGCCGGCCGGGAACAATGTATGGGCAGCCACTCCTTTGGTCCCGCCAAGAGGGCCCATTATCTGATTCATTTCATTATAAAAGGAAAGGGTGTCTTCTTTGCTGATGAGAAAAAATACGTATTAAAACAGAGGGACATGTTTTTAATCCGGCCCGGAGAGACAACATTTTACTATGCGGACGAGGAGGATCCCTGGGAATATGCGTGGGTTGCATTTGTTGGAAGCGATGCGGCGCAGATTACGGAAAGCTGCGGTTTTGCCTACAGTCCCGTGGCGACCTATCCCGATTCCCCGGAACTGATCGAATCCATTGACGACATCATCCGCCACATGCAGTCCGGTGATGAAAACGATTACTACCTTCTCTCCCGGCTGTACAACATTTTTTACCATCTCTCCAGACCGGTCATCAACACACAGAATACCTATAAGAATGAGATTGTCCGCCGCACGGTAGGCGTGATCCGGAGCAACTATTTTGAGAAGCTCACTATCCAGTGGCTGGCCGACCAGGTCCGGGTTGACCGGACTTATCTTTACCGCCTGTTTAAGAAAGAAGTGGGTATATGCCCCAAAGAATACTTAACCCAGTACAGAATCCGTATGGCCACGGTCATGCTGTCCACGACAAACCAGTCCATAAAGGAGATCAGCTACGCCTGCGGTTTTACCGACACCTCCCTTTTCTCCATCTGCTTCAAAAAATACTTAGGCTTCACGCCCCAGCAGTTCCGGAAGATCGACGGAATTCAGCAGCTTTCTTTCCAGATGATTGAGGATGGACAAAAGCAGGGGAAGACAGCGGGACCGGTTGAACTGTAATCAGGACAACAAAAAAGGAGCCTGGCAGGTTCATCACCTGCTCCGGGCTCCTTCTCCGGCAGCATTCCGCTCCCACAGAAATCTTCTTCGATACTTAAGCTCCGCATAATCCGTAATTTTCTTTAGATAAACGCAGTCCGACAAACCTCCCGCGATACCCACAACAGGCAGTCCCTGTACAAACTTCATATACAGAAGTTCCTCCGAGAGCCGGTCCGCCGTCTTGCGCATCAGAACCTTCTTCTCTTCCAGTCCGCCGGTTCCTTGGATCCAGCGGTTAATCCGCTCGTTATCCTCAGCCAGTTCCCCGCCCCGTTCCAAAGCAGTCTTGATAATCTCCAGCAAAAACTCCTGCTCCCGCTCGGACTCGTAGGCGTACCCGTAACTGACGGCAATCTCATAAAGGCTCTTCAGAATCACGCCTGTAAACAGGGGGATATCCGGTATCCCGATTCCGAAGACCCCTGTGCCGATTCCCTCCACTCCGGAAATCAGCAGATTCTTCGTCTTAGACACACCCGCCTGCTTTGAAAATGCCTTCAAATTCTTCCTGTTTTCCTTCAGACCGGCGGCATAAGCGTTCAGTTTCTGCCTGTACTCCCCGTCTTCCTTCCGGTACGTCTTATTGATCACCGTTCCGCCTTTTTCGAAAACCAGCTGAAACGCCTTGTAAAACGCGGCATCCAGCGTTCCCTTTAACTTCTCCGGGACTACCCGGTCCAGCTTCTGATTGATGATCGACGGCCCCTTTTCCTTCTGCCGTTCCACGAAATGCGCCTCGCTCTTCTTAAGCGCGGCCCATTCCTTTTCCAGCGCCGTACTCTTTTTCCCTGGACGCTTTCCCGGAAACTCCATGTTTAATACACCTCACTTCCAAACGGCATCAGAGCCAGCTTCGCCAGTTTGAACTGCTGAAGCCCAAAAGGAATTCCAATCACCGTGATGCACAGCACCACTCCGATCAGGGCCGACTCGATCGCTAAGGGCAGCCCCGACACAATGAGCCAGATTAAATTTAAAAGAAAGGATCCCGCGCCGCCGCCATACCGGACCTCTTTTCCAAACGGAAAGAAGCTGAGCGCGGCAAATTTAAAGCACTGCATCCCCACCGGAATGCCGATAATCGTAATACACCAGAGGCAGCCCGTAAGCGTCCAGCTCAGGCCGCTGATGAAACCGCCGAATATAAACCAAAGTAAATTACCAAGACAACCCATCTTATCCCTCATTTCTATTTATTCCACTACACTGTACCATCCCGCCGCACGCTGTGCAATCCCTGGACAACAGCTTTTAGAAAAAAATAAGGGTTCGCTAAGAATTCTCTTCGCTTTCGTAGCAGTTCCGCCTTCGCTTCCGGCAGCAGCCAGTCGGCCTGGCGCTTTCGTATCCCGGAGCTTTCCTGTGACTTTGCAGGGCATTAGCAGTTCTTAATGCGCAGAATTTTTCGTTCAG
>ERZ894229.463-NODE-463-length-35006-cov-6.04996_pt1 | contig 35006 bp, 35 predicted proteins | sample MGYA00380295_ERZ894229 | MGnify/ENA primary metagenome ERZ894229 (study PRJEB32331, sample SAMN06328479) | human gut metagenome | biome: human gut microbiome; feature: stool | host: Homo sapiens | collected 2014-09-17 ... | reverse complement strand
TTCAAAGCTGAAGTCATTGCCCAGCGCGGTGACCTTTTCAATGTTGTCGCACACGGAAAGCACGCGGAAGCGGCGCTTTTTCGGGTCCTGCACAGCGTTTTTGCCAAAGTCGCACACAAAGTGGTTGGCCGTGCCCGCGCTGCCGCCGTTGCCCATGATGAACACCTGTTTGTCATCAAACCATGCCTGGCGCAAAATTTCCACCGCCTTGGCAAACTCCGGCTCTTCAATGGCCCAAATGGCGTCCGTCAGGCTCTTTTTATATTGGTCCAGATATTCTTTCATTCCAATCATCCTTTCTTTGCCCGCAAAATGGCCAGTGCAGCGGCGGCATACAGCCCGCCGTCATAGCCCAGCGGCGTGGGCATCACGTCCACATTGCCGCTTGCTTTGCGGTAGATATTCCGGCCAAGCGTCTGTTCAAGCTTCGGGCCAAACAGGTCGTAGGCAAGGCTGACGCCGCCGCCCAGTATGACGCGCGCCGGGTTCAGAAGGTTTACGGCCTGCGCCAGCGCTGTGCCCAAAAGCCGCCCTTCCAGCTCGAAGGTGCGAAGCGCGGCCGCCTCGCCCGCCCGCGCGCGGGCGGCAATTTCTTTTGCGGCGGGCGGTGTGCCGGCCTCGTCCGGCGTGCCGCCAAGCTCCAGGTAATTTTTGGAAATTGCGGGCCCGGCGGCATGCGCCTCCAGGCAGCCGCGCTTGCCGCAGCCGCACGGGCGGCCGTTTTCCACCGCGGTGCAATGGCCAATTTCACCCGCATTGCCCAGGGCTCCGGTGTACAGCGCCCCGTTCAGAAACAGGGCCCCGCCGATGCCATTGGACACCGTCACATAGAAAAAATCGTCCACGTCTTTTCCGGCCCCAAACATCCGCTCGGCCAAAGCGCACGCCCGCGCATCGTTCTCGATGGCGGCGGGCAGGCCAAACTCCTGCTCCAGCAGGTGCGCAATGGGCACATTGCGAATGCCGGAAAAGCTGGCCTCCACCCACATGCCGCTGGCCGCATCGGCCAGGCCGGGAATGGTGGCCCCGGCTGCGCAGGGCGCCTGCCCGGGGCATTGGGCCAGCACTGCATGGCCCGCGCAGAACAGCTCGGCCAGCATTTCCTGCTGGGTGTGCCCGTGCCACAGGCTTTTTTGCCTGGCCAGTATGGTGCCGTCCTGCCGCAAAAGGCCCACGTTGTATTTGGAGCCGCCAATGTCAAAGCACAGAAAGGTGCGCATCATTCGTCCTCCCTTTTGCAGAAGCGGCGGTACTGCGCCAACACTTCCTCCTGGCTGGACGTGCCCGTCTGCCCAATTTTGCGAATGGTGACAGAGGCGCACAGGTTGCCAAGCTCTGCCGCCTCCTGCCAGGTGGCGCCTGCGCACAGCGCGCTTACCATGCCGGAGGTGCAAACGTCGCCGCAGCCGCACACATCCATCACCCTGGGCGCGGGCAGGGCGGGCACCAGCACACTGGCGCCTTTCTGTTCCACCAGCACGCCTCTGCTGCCGCAGGTGATTACGGCGCGCTTGCCGGTGCGCCTGCGCAGCTCGTGCTGGCACTGGCTCATGGCAGAGTGGCTGAAGGCGTCATCGGCGTGCTGGGGCCCCAGCACAAGGCTGCGCGCCTCTTTGTCGTTGCACTTGATGGTGACGCCGGTGAATTCATCGGCAAAGGCGCGGGAATCGGCAAAAATCAAAAGCTCGGGGTATTTCTGCGCCGTGGCAGCCAGCGCCGCACGCATTTGCGCCGTCACCACACCGGCGTCAGGCTCCGTCAGCTGGTCCAGCACAATCAGTGCGTCGCTTTGTGCGGCCGCCCGCTGCATGTTGGCTATCAATTTCTGCTGTGCATCGGGCGGTGTGGGCCGCCGGTTTTTGATGTCAAAGCGGTTGTGCTCGGTTTCCGTCCTGTTTTTCGGGGAGGAAAACATCGGCTTTGTATAGGTGGGGGTAAAAATATCGCCGCGCCGCACCATCCCGGCCGTGCCAATGCCGGCTTTTGCCAGCAGGCGCAGCAGCTCGAAGCCCTCGCCGTCGTCGCCCACCATGGAAACGGCCTGCACATCGCCTATGCCCAGCGCGGCCAGGTTGTTCAGCACCGTGCCCGCGGCCCCGGCGCTTTGCCTGCGGCCCGTCACCTGGTAGGCGGTGAGGCCCGTCTCTACACTGGGCTCGTCCAGGCTGCGGTCTACCTCCCACCAGCGGTCCAGAAACAAATCGCCCACTACGGTGATATGCAGGCGGCCAAACCCGGCCAGAATTTCCTGCAAACGTGCCAGCGTCATATCGCTCGCCTCCTGTTCACGGTTGGCCATGCAAAAGCTGCCAGCTCAGGGCGCGCACGGTGTCGCGGTGCACGCCCTGCACATAATAACTCTCTCCGCCGTCTGCAACGGTGCGCGCCATGATGGTTTTCCAGGGGCGGAAATAATAGCGCGGGTCGCTTTTGGGCGGCGCCTCGTGGATATTTTTGCCCTCCAGGGGCAAAAGGTCGAACACGGCCGTGGTGAAATGGCCAATGGTGCGGCCCTCCTGCTTGGCCACGTTGCGCGCCATGGAAAGCGCTTTCAAATAGACCTCTGGCCCAATCACCGCAGAGCCGAAATTCAAAAATACGCCGTTTTCCAAATTTTCAATGGTGTGCGCATAAATAAGAAAATCGGTGTAGGTGGCCGCGCCCAACGCCGCGCCGTCGGCCTCCGGCTGCTCGTGCACAATATCGCAGCCAATGCCAATGTGCACGGTGGCGGGCACATGCAGCTTATAGCAGGCCGCCAGCACACTGTACTGGGCATAGGGGAAGTTGTGCTCTACAATCCACTTGCCCAGCGCCTCGCCTGCGCCCAGGCCCAGCTTGGCACCCTCGTTCAGGGCGCGGATGTATTGGGCGTCCTCCTGCCAAAGGCCAAACTGGCCCTCGCTGATATACTTTGCCACGCTTTCCGTGGTGGCGCCAATCATGGCAAACTCAAAATCGTGGATGGCGGTGGCGCCGTTGAAAGCAAAATGGGTGATATAGCCCTCTTCAGCCAGGCGAATGAGGCAGGGCCCTACGCCTGCGCGCACCACATGCCCGCCCATCATCATCAGCACGCTTGCGCCCTTTTCGCGCGCCGCGCGCACGCGCTGCGCCAGCAGGGTTATGGTGTCGTGGTGGTATTCCGGTTTTTCCTCCGGGTTTACCATTACGCTCAAATCAAGGTCGTGCACGCGCTCGCTCAGGGGCAGAAGCATCAGGCGAGAGCGGTCGAACTGTTCAAATGGCATATCACTGCGCCTCCTCTTCAAACAAAAACGCTTCCAGTTCGTCAATGGCACGGTAATCCGGGATAATAATATCCGCCCCGGCGCGAATCAGGCGCTGGCGCTTCCACTCATCCACGCCCTGCCGCGTCTTTTCGTTTGACGCCACACCGCAGGCAAACCCGCCGGCGGCCTTCACATCCTCAATCTCCACATAGCCGTCGCCAAACCCCAGCAGGGCCTCGCCCGGCAGCTGATTTTCCCGCAGGATGCGCTCGATGACCATTTTTTTCGAGAACGTCTTGTAGTCGCGCTGTGCGCCGTAGATATGCGGGCCAAAATATTCCGTCAGGCCCAGCAGGGCGGCTTCTTCCTTCACATGCCCGTCGTCTGTGCCGCTGGCAAGGTACATGGTAATGCCGTGGCGGCGCAGCATGGCAAGCAGCTGCTGCGAGCCGGGCACCAGCCAATCGGCGGGGGCGTATGTGCCGTCCGCAAGGCCGGTGCGCCGCCCATCCACTGCGCGCAGCAGGCGCCGCACATATTCGTCCTTATATTCCTGCGGGTCTTTTGCGTTGCCGCCCATGGCGTTGATGCGCTGGGCAAGCTCGATGCATTGATAGATGGTTTGCTTGCCGGTGTTTACAAAGATGAATTCCTTTGCCTCTTCGTAAATATCCTCATAGGGCCTGCCCGCCGCACCGGGCGCGGCGGCAAGTTCGTCTGCAAAATAGGGAATCATGATGCCCTGCCAGCCCTCGCGGATGAGGCTGAGCGTGCCATCAAAATCGAACACGGCATATCGGAAGCTGCGCCGCGCGCTCCTGGGGCGCACCACTTCCAGCGTTTTGTTTTCCATCAGAAAAATTTCCTTTCCCCTCATTGGTTTTGACACATGGAAGGGCTGTGCGGGCAAGGGCTTTTGCCCCTTGGCCGCACAGCCCCACTGCGACGAATTGTTCAATCCACCTTCAAAGCGGCATCGAAGCTCACGTCCGAAGGCGAGAAATTGATCTGTTTTGTAAATTCAAAGGCCTCGGTGGCGCCGAAGGTGCGCTCCATGCCGCTGTCCTCCCACTCCACGCTCAGCGGGCCATCGTAGCCCATCTGGTTCAGCTCGCGGATGATGCCGTCAAAATCCACATCGCCATGGCCCAGGGAAACAAAGTTCCAGCCGCGGCGGGTGTCGCCGAATTCGATGTGGCTGCCCAAAATGCCGCCGCGCCCGTCCAGCGTCACTTTTACGTCCTTCATGTGCACATGGTAAATGCGGCTGGCAAAATCGCGCAGGAATACGCAGGGGTCCACACCCTGCCACTGCAGGTGAGAGGGGTCGAAGTTGAGGCCCAGCGTGGGGCGCCATTCCAGCGTATCCAGCAGCTTTTTGGTGCTGTAATAATCGAACGCAATTTCGGTGGGATGCACTTCCAGCGCCAGCTTGACGCCGCACTCGTCATACACGTCAAAGATGGGCGTCCACAGCTCTTTGATGCGGGCAAACCCGGCCTCTACCATGCTTTGCGGCGTCTGCGGGAAGGAATACCAGTATGCCCAGATGGGGCTGCCCAAAAAGCAGGTGACCACTTTGATGCCCAGCTTTTGGGCCGCGCGCGCCACCGTTTTCATCTCTTCCACCGCCCATGCGCGAATCTCGTCCGGCTTACCGGAGAGGGCGTTGGGGGCAAAGTTATCCAGGCGGGGGTCCCAGTTGTCGCCCACGCACTGGCCAATCAGGTGGGCGCCCAGCGCCCACACTTTCAGCCCGTATTTTTCCAGCGTGGCGCGGAACTGCGCCACATAGGCATCATCCTCCAAAACTTTATGAACGTTGATATGGGCCTGGCAGGCGATTTCAATGCCCTCATAGCCGATCGAGCTGACAAGCTTGCACAGCTCTTCCAGCGAGAGGTCGCCAAACTGGCCGGATGCAATGGTGATGGGTCGTTTCATATATATGGTTGCCTCCTTATCCTACATCCACGGCTTTGTTCTGCTCGCTGGAAAGCTGGTTTGCAAACACGGCCTTCATGGCGGGCAGCACGCTCTCGCCGCTGATGGCGGGCGGGGTGCCCGTGCGGATGCTTTCAATAAATGCGTCAATGACGCCCGTCGACGTGCGTGCGCCGCTTGTTTGGTCTTTGTTCGAGGTGAGCTTATCCAGCTCATAAGGCACTACGGTGCCATCCCGTTTTTCCACAATCAGGGAATACTCCGGGTCGTCATACATGCGGATAACGCCCTCTGTGCAATACAGTTTGGTGGAGTTATTCTCCTGCCCGTAGTTCGTCCAGCCCACAGCCAGCGTGCCCACGGCGCCGCCTTCCAGCGTATAGGTGCAGAAAGCGTTGTCGTCCACGGTGATGGGCCTGCCGTCCGGGAACTTTTTATCCAGCGTGGCCAGCACCGCATAAGTGCGCACCACCTTTTGGCCGGTGAGCCAGATGAGAAGGTCTGTTTTGTGCACGCCAAGGTCTGCCATGGCGCCGAAGGAGGCCAGCCGTTTATCGAAAAACCAGGAATCCTTCTTGCCTGTCCAGCCCTCAGGGCCGGGGTGGCAGAAATGGGTCTCGAAGGTGACAAGCTGGCCTACCTCGCCGCTGTCCAGAATTTTTTTGCCCATCACATGCGCTTTGGCAAGGCGCTGGTTCTGCCCAATCATCAAGTATTTGCCGTTTTCCCTTGCCGCAGCCACCATGGCCTCGCAGTCTTCCAGGGTGGTGGCCATGGGCTTTTCACACAGCACATGTTTGCCCGCGCGCAGCGCCTGAATGGCCATGGCCGCATGGGAGGTGTTGGCCGTGCACACGCTTACCGCGTCCACGCCGGATGCCAGCAGCTCTTCCACTGTGCCGTATGCCTTGCCGCCAAACCTTTTTGCAAATTCCTCGGCCCTGCCGGGCACAATGTCATAGAATGCGGCCAGCTCGCAGTATGGGTTTTCCACATATTCGGGCGCGTGCCGCACTTCGGTAATTTTGCCGCACCCGATGATGCCTACTTTGATCATATTGTTGCCTCCTGTTCAAAAGGGCGCCTGCCCTGAAACCGCCTTTCATTTTTTATGGTTCTGGAAGCCCTGCAGCAGCACGGCAATGACAATGATGGCGGCGGAAATGGCGCCGTTCAGGAAGGTGGAGACGTCCGCAGCGGTGAGGATGTTGGAGATGATGCGGAACATCAAAACGCCCACGAAGGTGCCTACAATTTTGCCACGGCCGCCGGCCATGGATGTGCCGCCGATTGCCACGGCGGCAATGGCGTCCATCTCAAAGTTCAGGCCCGCGTTAGAGGCGGCCACAGCCGTCATGCGCGAGGCGTAAATAACAGCCGCCAGGCCGCACATCAGGCCGGTGATGGTGAAGATGATGGTTTTGATAAAGGTGACGTTGATACCGGCAAGGCGGGCGCTGGTCTCGTTCGAGCCAACGGCATAAATGTGCTTGCCAAGTTTTGTGTGCTTCATAATGATATGGAACACAATGGTGACGGCAATGAAAATAATCATCAGGTAGGGCACCTTGAAGCGCCCAAAGCCAATGCCGCCCACCGCCAGCTGACGGAAGGAATCATACAGTGCTTTATCCACGGTGAACGGGCCGCCGGAACCGAAGTGGTTGATGATGGAACGGCACGCGCTCTGCATGGCCAGCGTGGCAATCATGGCGGGCATGTGGCCCTTTGTGACAAGCAGGCCGTTAATGGTGCCGATGACGATGCCGAACGCACAGCAGAACAACAGCATCACAATGGCGCTGCCCGTCTTATTCAGCACTTCAATGCCGAAGCCGCCGATGATGGCAAGCTGGGCGCCCACGGAAATATCAATTTGCCCGGCCGAGATAATCATGCTCATGCCCATGGCAATCAGGCCAACCATCGAGCTTTGCACGAAAAGGTTCGTGACATTGGTCCAGGAGAAGAAGTTCGGGTTCACGCATGTGGCGATCACCAGAAGCAAGATCAGGGAAAGAATAAAGCTGTATTCCTTCACCACCATTTTGAAAAACTCTTTTGGAGTTTGTTTTTTCAAAGATTTAAGCATTTTTTGCACCCTCCACATTCGCACCGGTAGAATAGTACATCACATTCTTCTCGGTCATTTCCTCGCGGCCCATCACCGCGTTCACCCTGCCTTTGTACAGCACCATGCAGGAGTCGGCCACTTTGTAAATCTCCGGAAATTCGGAAGAGAACACCACAATGGCCTTACCCTGTTTGGCCAGTTCCAGAATGAGGTGATAGATCTCGAACTTTGTGCCCACATCGATGCCCTGCGTGGGGTTATCGAACAACAGCACCTCGGCGTCCGTCTCCAGCCATTTGCCCAGAATGACCTTCTGCTGGTTGCCGCCAGAGAGCGAAGTGATGGGGTCGGCCGGGTTGCCGGCTTTGATCTGCAGTGCCTTCTGCTGGCGCACAAAGCGCTCGCGCTCGGCTTTTCCGCTGATTAAAAGCTTTTTCCATTTGGTGTTCAAAAACGCCATGGACATGTTATCCAGAATGGAAAGGTCATCGTGAATGCCACGCTCTTTGCGCATGCGCGGCACAAGGGCCATGCCGTGGCCCATATGGAACTGGATGCTTTTTGCGCTTTCCAGTGTCTGGCCGCCAAAGCTCAGTTTTCCCTTGCAGGGAATTACGCCAAACAGGGCGTCTGCCAGTTCGTCGCGCCCGGAGCCCTGAAGCCCCGTAATAGCCAGAACTTCACCCTTGTGCAGCTGGAAGCTGATATCGTCAAACCCCTCGCCCGAAAGGTGCTGTGCCTCCATGGCAATTTCGGGCCGGATGTGGTTTACATGGTTTTCAAACTCCGCATCGTGCAGCTGGCGGCCAATCATCAATTCGGTAATGCCGTCCTCGTTGGTGTCTTCAAATTTTCCCTCTGCCACCAGGCAGCCGTCGCGCAGCACATAGTATCTGTCGCATATCTCGAACAGCTCGGGCATTTTGTGCGAGATATAAATAAAGCTGACGCCCTCTTTTTTCAGGCTGCGCATGATGCCGAACAGGTTTTCGATTTCATGCGTGGAAAGGGCCGTGCTGGGCTCATCCATAATGATAAGCCCCGATTTGAACAGCAGCGCCTTTGCAATTTCTACCAGCTGTTTCTGTGCGGCATTCAAATCGCACACCAGCATATCCAGGTTGATGTTTACCTGCATGCGTTCCAACACCTGGGCGCAGCGGCGCTTCATCTCCTCTTCACGCAGCAGGCCGCCCCGACTGATTTCATCGCCCAGATACATATTTTCAAACACTTTTAAATCGTTGCACAGGTTCAGCTCTTGATGGATGAACCGGATGCCGTGCTGGTTGGCAACTTTGGCGCTTGTCATCACCACCTTTTGCCCGTTGATGAGCACATCGCCCTTCGTGGGAAGGTAAGTGCCGGCCAGCACATTCATCAGTGTGGATTTTCCGGCGCCGTTCTCGCCCAGCAAACCCAGAATCGTACCGGGCTCGACGGTGATGCTGACATCGTTTACTGCGCGGGTGGGGCCGAAATCCATCACGATGTTTTTCATTTCCACAAGCATCGAGCAGTTTCCTCCTTATTTTGATAGAAAAAGGGGCCGGCCGGCAAAGGCCGGCCGGCCTCACAGTGTCATGGTTTGCTCACATGCAGCCTATCACTCGTTGATGGCATAACGCGTGGTGTACGTATCGCTGGCGCGATAGCTTTCAAAGTCTTCATCGCCGGCCAGGTCTGCATTGGTGATGGAGAAGGAGGGAATGAGATAGGTGCCGTTCTCGTCCTGCTCTGCGGTGTACGGCTCGCCAATCAGGTCACCGATGCCAAGTTCGAACGCATCGCGGATGAAGGACGGCGAGAAGAAGCTCGTCCAGAACTTCACACCCAGCTGCGTGCTCTCAAATTTCTGCATCGTCTCTTCGCGGCCGCCCACGGACGTGATGAGTTTCACATTGATGGTGGCTTCGCCGGAATAGGCATCCAGTGCGTTCATGATGCCGTCCACGATTTCATCGTCATGCGTCACAATCAGGTCAAGGGCCTCAATCTCTTCCACAGAGTGCGCGTTCAGCCAGTCTTCCATCTGGCCCTGGGCCTCTTCGGTAGACCAGTTTGTCACCAGCGTCTCGGCAACCTGGTTGAAGTTGTCGCCCAGCACGCCGTCCATGCCTTCGCTGCGCTGGCTGGTAACAGTGGAGCTGTCGCCCACGAAGCGCAGGTACTGCACGTCGTCGTCGTCCGCATAGAACTCATTCAGATATTCGCCCATGGCCTTGCCGATGCCCACGTTGTCGCCCATGATGTCGCCCACAAACGTGTCAGCGGTGAAGCCTTCAATCAGGCGGTCATACACAACCAGTTTCACACCGGCGTCCACAATGCTCTGCGCGGCGCTGCGAAGGGCTTCGCCCTCCATCGGCCACAGGATGATCATATCCATATCGCCGCCGGCCAGCAGGTTTTCAATGGCTTCAATCTGCGCTGCGGCGTCAATGCCATCGCGCACGGTGATGTCCATGCCGGGGTATTTCGCCATCATCTCTTCGGCCATCAGGTTCGCCTGCGCAACGCTCTCGCCGGTGAAGCCATGGTCGCCAGAGGGCGTTACCACGCCGATCTTGTAATCATAGCTCTGCGTGCTCGCGGGGGTAGAGCCGCCCTCAGAGCCCGCAGAAGACGCGCCGGAAGAAGCGGGCGCACCGCCGCAGGCCACCAGGCACAGCGCCAGTGCCGCTGCCAAAACAACTGCCAGGAACTTTTTCATAAAACGAGCCTCCTTATGTGCTGTTCCCTGCGCCTCGCAGGGATACGTTTTCATGAAACGACAGCCTTTTTCTGCGGCAGACGCCGCATTTCCTCCTGCCTGTTCGTTTCATTTTCTGAAACAATTATAGCAAAATATATGTGCGAAATGCAACAAATATTTAGTTAAAGAGACATTTCCCCTGTTTTGCATGACTAAATTCATACCGATTTGGGCATTATGTTTCTGTTTTTCAAAAAATTATGAAATGTTTCTGAAAAGCACTGTTCTTTTTCATGAAAGGGTGGTATACTGACATTGGCGGAAGCCGGCCCGAAAGGGCAAATTGGGCGGAAAGGACGGAAGTGCAATGGCCATGAAAAAAGATTTGCCCACGGTGGCGCAGCTGGCACAGGCGGCAGGTGTTTCGCCCGCCACGGTGTCCCGCGTGCTGAACCACAAGGGCATTGTAAAGGCAGATACCTATAACCGGGTGGTGGCCGTGCTGCAGGCAAAAGGCTACCCCTTTGTGGAAAAAGCGGGCCGTGCAGACCCCTCTGACGTTCTGATGATCAGCCTGCCCTCGCTGGATAACCCCTTTTATGCCGATATTGTGCGCGGTGCCAAATCGGGCGCAACGCGGCATGGCTACCACCTCATCATCAACGAAAGCCACATCAACCACAACACCCTGCCCGGAATTTTGGAACTGGTGCACAGCCTGCGCATCTCGGGCCTCATTACAGTAAACCACATCTCCACCGATATTCTGCACACGCTGAGCAATGTTGTGCCGCTGGTGCAGTGCTGTGAATATGACGAAAGCACAGACCTGCCCTATGTTTCTGTGGACGATTTTGCGGCCAGCAAAAAGGCCACCAACCATCTGCTGTCGCAGGGGTGCAGGCGCATTGCCTTTCTCAGCGGGCCGTCGCGCTATAAATATGCGCGCTGGCGCCTGCGCGGCTATGAAGAGGCGCTGCGGGCGGCCGGCATTGCGCCGGACCAGAACCTGGTGGTGCAGTTTCCGGAGGTAAGCTGCGAACTTGCCATTGCCAGCACCATGCAGCTGCTGCGCACAGCCGAGCCGCCGGACGCCTTTGTCACCACCTCGGACGTATATGCCGCCGCCGTGATACGCGCCGCGCGGCAGGTGGGCCTGCGCGTGCCGCAGGATGTAATGGTGACAGGCTTTGACAATATAGAGTTCTCTACCGTCACCACGCCCAGCATCACCACCGTAGACCAGCCGCGCATCCGTATGGGGCTGATGGCCTGTGAACTTCTGGTGGAAAAAATTTCAAACCCGGCACTGCCCTCCAAAGGCGTTTTGCTGGAGACAGAACTGATTGTGCGGGAATCGACGTCTGACAGCCGTTCGGCACCCGTGATAACAGAAGAGTTCTTCCGCCATCCGTTTTAAAAAAGCAGCCCCTGCGCCAGCACCCTTCCGGTGCTGCCACAGGGGCGGTTTTCCGTTTTGCCGCTGCGGCCCCAAAGCCTGCTTGCGTCGCACGGCGTACATTCCCGTTAAATATTAAACACAAAACGGCTGCCCACGATGTACTGGCGGCCAATTACCAGGGGCTTGCCTTTGGCGTCCAGAAAATAGGCGTTCATATAGAACATGGGGTCGCCGGTGATGATATCCAGATAAGAGGCCTGATCGGCCGAGGCGCGCACAATTTCCAGCGTGCAGGAGGTGGTGGATTCCGGCCTTCTGCCATAGGTGGCGTCCAGATAATCGAACAGCGATGCATTGGAAAGCGCCTCATAGGCGTCCAGCAGGCCTTGAAACGGCTTGTAAGGGAAAAAGTTGTTTTCCAGCATTACGGGCTCGCCGTCCGCGGTGCGCACACGCTGAAGGTAAATCACATCGGAATGCGGCTCAAGGCCAAAAAAGCGCACTTCGTCTGAGCGCGCAGGGCAGCGCTGGATGCTGATGACCTGGGCGCCGGGTTCCACACCGCAGGCGCGGCACGCTTCCGAAAAGCCCATCACATCACCGTTCTGCGCTATTTTGCGCATTACCTTCGGCTGGCTGACATAGGTGCCCTTGCCCTGCTTTTTGACAAGATAGCCCTCGGTGCACAGCTCTTCAATGGCCCGCCGCACGGTGATGCGGCTGACATGGTACAATTCAGAAAGCTCCGGCTCAGAAGGGATTTTTTCGTCCGGCAAATATTTTCCCTCCGCCAGTGAGGTTTTGATATCCTCCATCAACTGCTGGTACAGAGGGATCAGGGAATCTTCATTCAGCTGAAAACCCATAAAGCTCTTTCCCGCCTTTCGGCCCGCGCCCGGTGCGCGGGATAGACTTGTGGGCGGCATTTTGGAAGAGAAAAGGCCGCAGCAAAGCCTGCGGCACCCTTTGCCCGCCCCATTGTGTAGATACTGAATATTATATTAGCGTATTTTGCTGAATCTTTCAAGTTTTGCTTGGTTAAAACGCTAAAAGTATGCCCTTTGCTTGAAAAAACTTTTGTATTGTGTTATAGATATGATGTAAGACGTACCATAACGTTACATACATATTTCGGAGGGAACGACATGTCATTTTTAAAAGAGATGTTCGGCACAGAAAAGCCCATTCTGGGCCTGCTTCACCTTAAGCCGCTTCCGGGCGACCCGTTCTATGCGCCGCACGGCAGCCTGGACGATGTGATTGCCTGTGCCAGGGCAGACCTGGATGCCCTGCAAAGCGGCGGGGTGGACGGCGTGCTGGTGACCAATGAGCTCAGCATCCCGTATGAAAAAAAGGTGTCTGGCGTAACATTGGGCGCTATGGGCATGGTAGTGGGCGCTTTGAAGGAACATTTCACCGTTCCCTACGGTGTAGAGGCCATTTACGACGGCGATGCCACCATGGAGATTTGCGCCGCCACGGGCGCAGCCTTCACCCGCTGCCTGTTCACGGGCGCCTGGGCGGGCGATTTGGGCCTGGTAGACCGCGATGTGGCAAAAACCCTGCGCCTGAAAGCGGCCCTGCGGCTGGACGAGCTGAAGATGTTCTATTTTGTCACCAGCGAGGGCGAAGTGTATTTGAACGACCGCAGCTACCCCGACATTGCCAGAAGCATGCTGTTCAACTGCCGGCCGGACGCGCTGGTGGTGGGCGGCGCCGCCGCGGGCGTGGGCCCGGGGGGCGAGCTGCTGCAAGAGGTGCGCGCCGTGGCCAAGGGCGTGCCGGTGGTGTGCGGCACGGGCTGCAAAAAAGAGACAGTGGCCCAAATTTTGCAAAACTGCAACGGCGCCTTTGTGGGCACTACCTTTAAAAAAGACGGCGTGTTTGAAAACCGTGTGGACGCACAGCGCGTCAAAGCGTTTATGGACACGGTGAAGCAGATGAGGGGGAATGTGTGATGAGATATTTTATGGGCATTGACGTGGGCACAAACGAGACAAAGGCCGTGCTCATTGACGAAAAGTGCGAAATTGTGGCCTTTGCCAGCTGCGGGCACGACCTGCTGAACCCGCAGCCGGGCTTTTTTGAACATGACGCGGAAAAAACCTGGTGGGGCGATTTTTGCCATTTATCCCGCCAGCTGCTGGCCGAAAGCGGCGTTGACGCGAAAGACGTGGGCTGCGTGGGCCTTTCGGCGCTGGGGTGCGACTGTGTGCCTGTGGACGCCGAGGGCACGGCGCTGTGCAACGCCATTCTCTATGGAGTGGACAGCCGCAGCCACAAGGAGATTGAATGGCTGTATGCATACTATGGCAAGGAAGAGGCCGAGCGCCTGTACGGGCACGAGCTGTGCTCTTCCGACATTGCGCCCAAAATTTTGTGGGTGAAAAACAACCTGCCGGACGTATATGCAAAGACGGCAAAATTTTTGACGGGCTCTTCTTACCTGTGCGCCAAACTCACCGGGAAATTTACCATTGACCGCTATCTTGCAGAAGACTTTGCGCCGCTGTATAATTTAACAAACGACACTGTGGACGAAGAGCACTGCGGCCTGTATTGCCGGCCGGACCAGCTGGCCCAGGTGTGCAACGCCACCGACATCGCGGGCACCGTCACGGCCAAAGCGGCGGCGCAGACAGGCCTTGCCGAGGGCACGCCGGTGCTGGTGGGCACGGGCGATTCCGGCGCAGAGGCCATCTCCACGGGTGTGTTCCGCCCCGGCGATATCATGGTGCAGATGGGCTCCAGCTGCTATTTTGTCTATTTGACCGACCATCTGTTAAAAGAGCCGCGCCTGTGGCCCGGCACGTTTATCATTCCGGGCGTATACTCGGTGTGCGCGGGCACCAACACGGCCGGCACGCTGACAAAGTGGATGCGCGACGAGTTTTACAAAGACGCCGTTGCCGCCGAGGCTGCGGGCGGCGAAAACGCCTATGCGGCCATGGCGCAGGAGGCTGCGGCCATTCCGGCGGGCAGCGATGGCCTGGTGTGCCTGCCGTATTTTGCGGGCGAGCGCACGCCGCTGAACGACCCGTTTGCCAAGGGCGTATATTTTGGCCTTTCGGTGAACCATACGCGCGCCCATCTGGTAAAGGCCGGGCTGGAGGGTATTGCCTATACCATTGCGGCCCATCTGGACCTTTTGGAGAAAGAACATGGCGAGCCGCTGCGCCGCATCATGGCGGTGGGCGGCGGCACCAAAAACCCCGTGTGGCTGCAGGCCGTGGCGGACGTGACGGGCCGCGAGATCTGCACCGCCAAGGTGACATTTGGCGCAGCGTTCGGCGACGCCATTATGGCGGCGCTGGCCGGCGGCGCCTATGCCAGCTGGGACGAACTGGCCAAGGTGGTTACGGCAGACAGGGTCATCCGCCCGGATATGGCGGCGCATGCCGTGTATGAAAAGCAGCGCGTGGTGTTCAACGAGCTTTACACGCGCAATAAAGATTTGATGAAAAGCCTGTAACGGGCATCTGGCAGGAGGATACAGAAATGGCACAGTGCGGCATTTGCGAACAGCGCGAGGGCGTGCGCGAGGCGGGCGTGTATATGGACGGCGAAAAAAAGACTGTGCCCGTGTGCGCCCACTGCGTCTACGAGGCCATGCGGAAGAACTTTTACGGCATCGGCTTCGGCGCGGGGCTGCAACTGTGCTGGTTTGTGGTGGCAAGCAAGGGGCTGGCCAGCCTGCCCGGCATGTTTGCCGCGGTGATTGCTTTGTACGGCCTTGTGCGCCTTGTGATGCTGCTTGCGGCGCGCCTTGTGCTGCGGGGCGCCCAGGCCAAAGGCGGCCCTGTGCCGGAGTGGACGTGGAAATATGCCATGGCCCAGGCCGTTACGGAGGACGCCCTGCGCGATGCGTATGCAGAGCAGTTCTGCAATGTGAAGGTGCAGACGCCGCGCGAGTACGAGCGCCTGCACGCGGCAAAGTGACGGGCTTGCCCCGGCCAGAGGCTGTGTGGGCTGGCACGCCGCCTGTAAAATTAAGAAAAGCGCCGCCGGGCGCGCATGGGAAATGCGCGCCCGGCGGCGTTTGCGGTTTGCGAAAACAGAATCGGTTATACGCACCATGTGCGCATGCAGAAAGGCGAGAAAAGGGCTTGCGGCGCGGCAGGCCTGCCTGGCGCGCCCTGGCCCTCAGCGCGGCTGCTGCTGGGTGATGCAGTGCACGTTTCCGCCGCCGTATACCACTTCCAGTGTGTCTACCCCCACCACTTCTTTATCCGGGAAGATGGCAGAAAGCTGGGCCAGTGCCGCCGCGTCATTTTCATCGCCGAACTGCGGCACAATGACGCCGTTGTTCACAATGAGGAAATTCAGGTAAGAGGCCGGGCACACCTCGCCCTCCTGCCGCGGAAAAGAGCCCTCGGCGGCGTCGATGGCAAAGCCTTTCCCAATGCACACGGGCACTTTCGGCAGGCAAACCTTGTGCACCTTCAGGCGGCGGCCCTTTGCGTCCGTCATGGCGCACAGGGCCTCATAGCTCTCGTGCGCCACCCGGTAGAAGGGGTGCGCCTTGTCGTCTGTCCAGATACAGGCCACCTCGCCCGGGCGTACAAAGCAGGCCACGTCGTCCACATGGCCGTTTGTCTCATCCGGGTCGATGCCGTCCTTCAGCCAAAGCACCTTTTCCGCGCCCAGATATTCGCACAGCATGTGCTCGATCTCGGCTTTGTTCATGTGCGGGTTGCGGCCGGGGCTTAAAAGGCACATCTCTGTTGTCAGCACAGTGCCCTCGCCGTCCACATGGAACGAGCCGCCCTCCAGCACAAAGCCCTTGGGGCGGTAGCGGTCTACACGCTCAATCTCACAAATTTTGCGCGCCACGGCGGCGTCTTTATCCCAGGGGAAATAGCCGCCGTCGTACAGGCCGCCCCATGCGTTGAATTCCCAATCTACCGCGCGCGTCTCACCGGCGGCGTTTTTTAAAAAAGTGGGCCCGCAATCCCGCACCCAGGCGTCATTGCTGGAGATTTCCACCACACGCACGCAGGGCGGCAGTTTGGCGCGGCAGTTCTCATACTGCGCGCAGGATACACCTACCGTCACCTCTGCAAAGCGGGCCACAGCCGCAGCCACCCGCGCATAGGCGGCCTGGGCAGGCTTTGCGCCATCGCGCCAGTTATCCGGCCGTTCGGGCCACAGCATCCACACCTGGCGGATGGGCGAAAATTCGGCCGGCATGAAAAAGCCGTCCTGTTTCGGCGTGCGGTTTGAAATAGAACAAGGCATAAAGTGCTCCTTTCCGGGAACAGAGCCCCGCGTATTTGCCCCATCATACCGAATCGATATCAGAAAGTCAAGCAGGCAGAAGGGCCGTTTGCCTGTGCGTGCGGCCCAGGGCAAACGCTTACAAAAACCTTGCGGCTTTTTTTGTTTTTTTTGCACGTTTCGCGCAAAAGTGCAAAAACGGAAAAATTGCGCTTGCAAGTTTGGGGCACAGCCTGTATGATATTACACGATAACAAAATGCGGGGGCGCCCCGCGCAGAAGAATAGAAGGAGGCCAAACCAGTGAAGAAGTTGATCAGCCCGCTCGACCTCTCTACCGGCGAGATTGATGAAATTATCGCTTTGGCAGACAGGATCATGGAAAACCCCACTGCTTTTGCCCACAAATGTGACGGCAAAATCCTGGCGACATTGTTTTTTGAACCCAGCACCAGAACCCGTTTAAGCTTTGAGGCAGCAATGCTTAGTTTAGGCGGCAAGGTGCTGGGTTTTTCTTCGGCCAATTCCTCCAGTGCGGCAAAAGGTGAAAGCGTGGCAGACACCGTGCGCACGGTAGAGTGCTATGCCGACATCATTGCCATGCGCCACCCGAAAGAGGGCGCCGCCACCGTGGCTGCGGCAAAGGTGGCCTGCCCGCTTATCAATGCGGGCGATGGTGGCCACCAGCACCCCACCCAGACCCTGACCGACCTGCTTACCATTCACCGCGAGAAGGGCCGCCTGGATAACCTGACCGTGGGCCTGTGCGGCGATTTGAAATTCGGCCGCACGGTGCACTCGCTCATCCGCGCCATGATGCGCTATCAGAACATCAAATTCATCCTGGTAAGCCCGAAAGAGCTGCAGGTGCCCGATTACATCCGCGATGACCTTGAGAACGGCGGCTTTGACTTCCAGGAGGTAGAACGCCTGGAAGACGCCATTGGCGCAATGGATATTTTGTATATGACGCGCGTGCAGCGCGAGCGCTTCTTCAACGAGGAAGACTACATCCGCCTGCGCGACAGCTATATTCTGGACGCCGAGAAAATGAAGCTGGCCAAAGAGGACATGATTGTCATGCACCCGCTGCCCCGTGTGAACGAAATTTCCACCGAGGTGGATTCCGACCCGCGCGCAGCCTATTTCCGTCAGGCCCTGTGCGGCAAGTTCGTGCGCATGGCCCTCATTCTGAAAATGCTGGAGGTGGAGTGAGATGCTGAATATCGACAGTTTGGAAAAAGGCCTTGTCATCGACCATATCGAGGCCGGCAGAAGCATGGAGATTTACCGCGTGCTGGAGTTGGACAAGCTGGACTGCAGCGTGGCCATCATCAAAAACGCCCGCTCGAACAAAACCGGCCGCAAAGACATTATTAAAATTGAAGACCGCATCGACATCGACCTGGACGTGCTGGGCTTTATTGACCCGCACATCACGGTGAATACCATTGATGGTGGAAAAATCATCGAGAAAAAACAGATGAAGCTGCCCGAGCGTGTGACCAACGTGGTGAAATGCAAAAACCCGCGCTGCATCACCAGCGTGGAACAGGAACTGGACCATGTGTTTTGCCTGACAAACCCCGATAAGGCGCAGTATCGCTGCCTGTATTGCGAGCAGGAGTATGCCCGCAAGTAAGGGAAAAACAAAAACAAAACAAGGCACGGCCAGCCCCAAAACGGGGCGGCCGTGCCTTGCTTTTTGCCGCCGGATGCAAGGGCGGTTTTCCGCCGGAAAGGGAAGGGAACGCTCTTGATTGAGGGCTTTTCGCAAAGTGCCAAAAAAGGCCCGCAAGTTTTATAACAAACACTGAAAAATTGCCGTTGGGGTTGACGAAAACGGGCACAAGTCTTATTCTATATATGACGTTATAATACGACCCAAAACGTCGCATTATGGCCCCTTCGGGGGAAAACCTTTTTAAGGAGGGTATCTCATGCTGAAAAAGAAGAAAAAATTTGAGCTGCCCCATGTCTATACCATCGCATTTTTGCTTATCATCCTGTTTGCGATTTTGACATGGATCGTTCCTTCCGGCCAGTTCGAGAGGACGATGATGGACACGGCGGCCGGCGAGCGCGAAGTTGCCGTGGCAGGCACCTATCAGGAAGTTCCGAAGGTGGACGAGGAAGGCAATGACATGCGCCAGGGCTTGGGCGCTATTCTGATGGCCCCTACCCGCGGCATTCAGGCGGCTAGTGACGTAGTTGCGTTCGTTCTGCTGATTGGCGGCTCTTTCGCCATTCTTACCAAAACGAATGCCATCAATGCGGGCATGAGCCGTGTTATCAAAAAGCTGAAGGGCAAAGACATCCTGCTCATCCCGGTGGTGATGCTTCTGTTCAGCATTGGCGGCACCTCGTTCGGCATGTCGGAAGAAGCGCTTCCCTTCTATGCCATTTTCATGCCCATCATCATGAGCCTTGGCTATGATTCCATGACGGCGTTCATGGTGTGCTTCCTTGGGCCTCAAATGGGCTATATCGGCTCTACGGTGAACCCGTTCAACGTGCTGATTGCACAGGGCGTTGCCGGCATTCAGGGCAACCCCCAGCTGTGGTTCCGCTTTATTCAGTATGCAACCTTCACCATCATTGGCATCGTGTGGGTTATGATGTATGCGCGCAAGGTGAAAAAGAACCCCACGGGCTCTATTACTTACCAGGACGACCTTGCAAAACGTGAAGAGTTTGCGGTAGACAGTGTAGATTCCGACATGCCCTTTACGCTGCGCCAGAAACTGGTGCTGATTGTGTTCGGCGTGGGCATGGGCGTCATTGTGTGGGGCCTTGTCACCAAGGGCTGGTATATGGACGAAATCAGCATGGTGTTCCTTGCCATCGGCCTGCTGTCCGGTATTGTGGGCGGCCTGGGTGAAAAGGAAATGGCCAACGAATTTGTAAAGGGCATGGCAGATTTCGCCTATGCGGCTGTCATCATCGGTATTGCCCGCGGCATCCTGGTGGTGGCCGAAGGCGGTATGATCATCGACACCATCCTGAATGCCCTGGCCAACATGCTGGCTGGCGTGCCCACCGCTGTGTTCACTACGCTGATGTACTTTGTGCAGGCGCTGCTTAGCATTCTGGTGCCGTCCTCTTCTGGCCTGGCCGCACTGACCATGCCGGTAATGGCGCCCCTGACGGACCTGATGGGCGTGAACCCCGAGGCTTCTGTAACGGCGCTTTGCATTGCCAACCAGACCATGAATACCATCAGCCCCACCGCAGGCATGACGGTTGCCGGCCTTGCCGTGTGCAAGATCAGCTTCCCCCAGTGGTGGAAGACCTGCTGGAAGTTCATGATTGTGGTTGTGGTTGTGGGCCTTGTGTTTACCGCTATCTCCGGTATGCTGCCGGCCTGATAGAATTCCTTCTCCTCACCCATAAGGAAGAAAAACCCCGGGTGCTGCCCAGCAGCCCCGGGGTTTTTTGCGTGCGCAGGCGGCGCGGCCGTTTTCAGGTGGCCCTGTCCATTGCCTGCGATGCTTGAACCCGCGCCTTCCCACCGCGGGGCACGTTTTTATAATGCCTTGTGGCTTGGTTTTGTGCGGGCATTTCATGGTGCCCGAAAGGGGCTAAAACTCATTGTTTCAGCAGCCATTTCATTCCGTCCGCCACTCGTTCGGCCCCTTGAATAAAGTGGTTGCCCCGGTTCATCTGGAACATGGTGACAATGCCTTTCTTTCGGTAAAACGCTTGAACGGCCTTTGTGTTTTCCTGAACGGTTTGCAGGGCAGGGTTCCGGGTTTTGGCCTCCTTATCTCCCAAAGAGAAGTATAAACAGCCCGGGCGGCGCTTCGGCTCGTGGGTAAAGACGTATTCCAGAAACCCTGGAAACCAAAGAGAGCCGGAAATGCACCCCACCCGGGTGAATACATCGGTTTGATAAATGGCATACAAGGCAAACAGGCCTGCCAAAGAATACCCGGCAATTCCCCGCCATTCCGGGGCCCGGGGCAGCTCTTTTTCTGCTTTGGGCATAATCTCCTCCACCAACAGGTGCAGGGTTTCGCCGGCCCCGCCGGTGAAGGGCTCCCCGTTCTTGAAAGCTGCCGGGCTGTCCCAAGGGGCCATGTCACGGTTCCAGTTCAAGCCGCTGATAGCAACCAGGGTGAATGGCGGGCAGCCGGCTGCCCGCGCCGCGTCCAATACCTGCTGCCCCTCGCCGGCGTATGTATTCAGATAGAAGATGGGGGCCCCCGGAGCGATGGAGGGGAAAATGGAGATCGTTTTACCGGCAATGGAGAAGGTGTGCATCTGGGGTTACCCGCTTTCTGCTTTTCGGCCGTTGGCCTTGCTATGCTTCACAAAATTTTAAAATCCATCTGACAAAGGCCTCTCGCACCAGCGGGAAGCCATGCTGCAATCACCTTACACCCAGCAAGTGCATCACCACTACGCCGGCCGCAATCGGGAACAGAAGAAGAAAAATTTGAGAAAGCGCACTTCGTTTTTCGTTGCTGCAGAATGCTCTGCCTGGGCTGCCAAGATAATAGAGCTTGATTTGCACAGGAGGAAAAGCGCGCGCCAGATATTTATACTGATATTGCTTTTCCGCAACCTCGTAGGCATAGGTGGCATGGTACCATGAGGTGGTTTTCTCATCGGGTGTGACGCCGTCGTCCCAATACGAAACCCTTCTGGCCGTCACAACATGGCCCAGTGCAACTGCCCGTTCTTTGCGTCTGCTGCGCGGTGGATGGGAACGTGTCCATCGCACTTCCAGAATAAAGAGGATAATCATAACCACAATGCCAATTACTGCATTCAGCTGAAGAACATCCGTGCAAAATTCTTTTATCAGCGCCACAAACTCCGACATGCTATTCTGTATAGGGCCTTCTCCTTCCTCACGCTGCCAAGCTTATGGAAAAATCATATCATAGCACGCGCCGGCAGGCAAGGCCCGGTTGTTCTTTCTCTTCTCAAAGAAAACGCTCTGGAATCAACATTTTTAACAGGATTTACGAAACGAAAAGCAAAAAACAAAAAGCCTGGAAAAGCGCATAACAACCGGCTTTTCGAGGCTTTTTGTTTGGTGCGCCCGACTGGATTCGAACCAGCGGCCTTCCGGGTCGGAGAACTCAGACATCCAAACCGAAACGGCGACCAGGCGCGATTTCTTGTCGCTTTTGCACAAGTTTGTCCGATGCATAAAACGCCGGAAAAGCCTTTTCCCATGCCCGTTGGCGGTGCTGCGCGGCGTTGGTAGTCAAATAGTCGTCAGCCCTGCGCAAAGCGCAGACGGTCGTGTGCATAAAAGCTTATGCATTGAAGTGAAACCATTTTATAAATGCAGAAAGCTCTGACTCCTTGTTGAATATTATCGATGCCCTTGTTTAAGCTGATGCTTGATTAAGAATCTCCTGAATGTGTTGTTGCCTCTTTGCGATATCAGTGAGTTCCTCTGGACTAAAAATGATTTCCAATACCGCTTCATCCCATTGAACAAGCGGAACTGTTTTCTCCCAAGGGGTTACCTTTGTGCTGATTTCCCCCAGGAGTTCTCCTGTATCGGTGAGTTTATATTCCCCGCAGGGGAGTCTGATTGCGAGGTTGGCGTTAACCAATCGCCTGTTGATTTCGCGATTGGACACCCCGACTTTGCTTCCGAGTTTTGTGGCTGTGAGCATTTCCCCAGTTCGATGTGCTAAAACCTCAGCGGGAATGGATGGCAACTCTTTCTCTTCCAGCGTATTCTCAAAGGAAGCCACGATAAAATCGTTTTTAGCCAAAGCCTGAAGAAAGTCTTTTATGGCGTTGCGTTTCCTTACCAAAATGATCACACCTGCTGTTGTGGTAATGGCAATAGTAATCCACTTTTTGTGATCCCAAACCCACCTTCCCGCCTTCTTAAGTTTCTCCTTTACCTTACAAGTAGAATTCAGCGTTCCTGAAGCGACATTTTGACTAACAGAATCCATAGATTTAAGCCTCCTTGACCATTGACTCTGTTAGTATTATACTATTGTAAAATCGGAATTGTAAATAGATAAGCAAAATATAACATTACTTTTTAAGTAAGGCAGCGATTGACTGTGCAGTATGACCATGAAAAAATAGGTAAAATAATCCGGGATGAACGCAAAAAGCATAAATGGAGTCAAAATCGACTTGGCAATATGCTGGGGGTTTCTGGAAAACAAGTGTCGAATTATGAAAACGGAAAGCTACTGCCGCCTCAAGATATGCTGCTAATGATGGCAGACCTTTTCGATTGCGAATATGGATACTTGCTCGGTGAAGAAAGTTATAAAGATAGGTCAAAGTTAAATACAGCAGTATGCGAATCTTTGGGTTTAACCAGCAGAACTGTTGAGGCGCTTCGCACCGCGACCCATAAGGGACTGGCAAAAGACCTTGCCGCAAGGCAGCAAGCAATTAACAGTTTTTTTGAATCGCCATATTTCAATAATTTTGTTGATTGCTTAGTTGAAGCTGTAAATATAAGCAAAGATATAAAGAACTTTAACGATGCTCGTTATCAAGAATTAGTAACCCGATATGGAGAAGAAATGGTCAGCCAAGCCACGATTTATTCCGCTTTGGGCGAGGTCATCCCGGCTGCCGATACAAAAGGAGCGCTTTTACAAGAAGTTGTCAAAGAAATCGAAGCGGTTATAGATAAGGGCCAAAATCAGGAGTACGCCCAAAAGGTGGCTCGTTATGAATTGCGGGAAGCTTTTGAGCGATTGGTTAGAAGCATACAGTAGCGGGCGTACACTGATTTTGCACAAGGATGCCATTTTTATTCAAATTGCGTGTGCAAATCGGAAGAAAAACGGTTTTCATATTTACTCCATGCTTTGCGCTCTTGCTGTTCCTTCTGGAATTGAGCGGGGTCAATGATTCGATGATGCCTTCTATTCATATACTTTAACGGGTGCAAAGCGAAGACTGAACGATATGCATTTTCACAAATGACATCTATTAAGAATTCTGTCCATTCCGAGGAATAGTCCATCTTTTTTATGTGTTGCACATTTTTTGCGCCTACCTCTGTGAAAAGTAAATGCCAAGGGTCAAGAGGAAACAAAATGTTAGCGTGCTTTTTCCCCCAACCGCTTTGCAAGTGATAGTGTTTGTGATTAAAATAATCCATACAAGTCACCGGTTTGTCGCTGGTTGGCCATTCTTTACCAGCGAAGGGATGAAGGACAACCCAGTGGTGTTGAAGCAATATTTTATATGTGTGCTCGAGTCCCCGCAACAAAGAGGCAATATATAATTCTTTTCCTAAGTCCAATTGTGCATTTACTTGAATGTATTGTTTGTCATGATTGACATTAACTTCGATACTCATGGGGAGTCCATTTGAACCATGGTACATCTTACGTCTTTGAAGCTGAGCGGATAATGCGGGACGATTCTGCAGATAATTGGCCAACTCACACAAAGAAGTTTGTATTGACGCGGGAATGTTAGTTTGCCATTGGTTGAGAAGAATCTTGATCTTCCCAGGAGTGCGCAAATCTTGTGCCGCTAAGTATCTTAAGAGGATATCCCATTCTTCTTGACACAATTTTTTGTCTGTCACAACTTTTTCAATGACTGGTGCTGCTGGAGATTCAAATTCAGTATTAAACCAACGTTCTACACTATCATATTCTTTTCCATTTACTCGAATCGTGTACAGATCATCTTGAAATCCAGTAGATTTAACAGGTCGCTCTTCCCACAAAGGAACTTTGTGATGAGATACCAATGTTCGGTATGTCCAAATTCGGTTATGCTCATTTGCCCATCTTTTTAGATATTGACACGGAACATAATGATTGTCATGTGTGGTTTCCATTTTCCGAGAATCCTTTTTGCATTTTGTCATCGATTTCTTCAGCGCGAGTAGCGCATATCAGAAGTAAGTAGAATAGCTTATCTGACCATCTTCACGGGTTCGTTCCAACGCTATCGCCGTTTTTATCGCCGCAAAATGGCGATAAAATAGCGGCGATATTATTCTATGTGGCGTGGCACTCAAAGCGGCAGAATTTCTCCACTTGGTATCACAAGATGAGCCTTCGCGGAGAAATTCTTGCAGCTGTTTGTGCTTACGCTGGCGCAGGATGCGCGCTTTGGAAGCGGCGGTTGTTTTCCACCAGTTCCGCAAACGTCACCGGGGCAAAACCGTTGATATCCGCCCCGGCGTTCAGCGCCTGGTCCATCTGCGCCAGCAGCGGCCAATAGATGCCGTCGGTGTTGTTGTGGATATGGCCATAGATCAGGTAACTGCCGTGGGCCACATGGTTCCAGGTCATCATGGGATAGTGGCACAGAACCAGGCGGTGCGCGCCGTCGCTGCACTCCAGCAAGGGCTGTACGCTTTCAAAGTAGCGCTCCACAGGGACCTTTTTCATCCAAACCGGGTCGTGGTTTCCCACGATCAGGTGCTTTTTGCCAGGCAGTTGCCGCAGGTAGGATTCCGGGTCCTTGCAATAGAACATCAGATCCCCCACGATGTACACCGTATCGTCTGCGCGCACACGCCGGCGCCAATTCGCCAGCAGAGCGGCATCCATTTCCTCCACACTGGCAAACGGGCGCGCGCAGTGGCGGATGATATTGGCGTGACCAAAGTGCAGATCCGCCGTAAAAAAGACCATCGGCAACGCCTCCTTTTGGGTGCAAGAAATCTCTCTTTTGGGGGTAGCTTTCGGGGCAAAGGTGTGGTATGTTGTTGTGCTGCAAGGAGGTGGCGCGTATGCGCAAAACACTGGAAGCGCTCTTCTACGGTGAACTGCAAGCGGTCGATATGCGGATGAAACAAAGCGGCCGCATTGCCCGCGCAGTCACGGAGGCGACAGAACTGGAAGAATGGATATCGGCCAAACTGCCTGAAGAACAGAAGAAGCAGTTGGAACAGCTGTTGACCGCCAAAGGCGATCAGCTGGACGCAACGGTCCTGGATTATTACATCATGGGCCTGCGCACCGGCGCGCGGTTGATCCTGGAACTGCTGGATCATGATGACGGCGAGCTGGAGCCGGTAAAAACGGTTTAAAGGCAACGGGCAAGGCGCGTTCTGCGTAGGAGCGCGCTTTGCCCGTTCTATTCAGCGAATCATTCCTGCGGTGCAGGAGGAAAACACAATCCAAGGTTTGTATGCCGCTTCAGAGACTCCGTTCCAGATTTGATAAAGTTCCACGAGTCCTTATAGCTGGAAGAAACGGAGAAATCCGAATCCGAGATGAAGCTTCTGAACGCCGCGATATCGTAGCGGTACTGCAAGGCAAAAGCGTGGGCATCGGCTTCTTTTTCAGCGTCGGTGCTGTTGAGCTTATTGTACAGTACATGATCGAGATTGCAGGACATATAGAATACCCGATAAGGGATGCCCCACAGTTGATTGCAGCTGCATAGCTTGTCCAGATTTTGCCGCTTTTGACCATTTCGAGCAGCGATGGCTTCAACAGAACACGTTGTAATCTCTTCTGTCGAATAGACTGGGTGTTTAGCGGAAGGGTCTTCCACGATGTGCTCGTCGGCAACATAGGCGCCATCCATATCTGTAATATGGATGATTTCCTGGAAATCTTTGCGGGTAAAATGATTGGCTTTTGCGTATGTGCGCACCTCATTGCCAAGGCGCGATAAAATGTTATCCGGCCGTACCCCGCGTTCGCTCGTAATATCCCGATGCATAATGTGCACGAACACTGAATTGCGGTCGAAGATGTGGCTAAACAGAACGCCGAGCGCCTCGTCATCAGAAGGGCCTTCGACGATGACAAAGACAACCTTTTTACGAGCCAACCGTGTCACCCGCCTCTCTAAACGCAAGGGCGATGTCGTAGTTGTTGGTCGGCTCATAAACGGGCTCGCTCTGTTCGCCGAGCATAATATCCCGATAATAGAAATCGCGCAGATTGTTGTTCGGTTTTACATTCGTCAGCCGGATATAGCGATTTTCCGGGTTGGTCGTGGTAAAGGCAATAAAGCCGCGGTCCAGTGTTTCCAACGGACGCAAGTTATGCGACGTAAAGATCAGCTGCCCCTTCCCTTTTTCGGCAATGATACGCAAAAGCTCGCCGAGCAGATATTCAAACACACCAGAATCCAGCTCGTCAATCGCCACTGTCATCGAAGGACGGTTGTACACACCAATCAAAAGATGCAGGATCGAGATGATTTTTTTGATGCCTTCCGACTCGTATTGCAGCGGGATGGATTTGCTGTTCTTCAAAGACATCAACTGAATGCTGCAAGCCCGCACGCCGTTTTCCTGTATTTGCGTGCCGAGTTCTTCAACCTCGATCGTTAAGCCGGGAACCAGCTCGCGCAAGACAAGATTCATAGAGGCGATCACCTTGCGGACAACGGCTATTGCTGACTCGGGGATCAACGAGACGCCGTTGAGCTGAAGCAAAATGCTGCCCATAGAAACTTGCCCCTTTTCCTCATAAGAGAAAGAGAGCGGCAGGGCGTTGATCGAAATCAACCCACTGTTCGTGGTATCAATGATAAAAAGCTCGAAGTTGCCGTAAGCAATCAGCGCCTCGTACAAAGAGAGAAGCGCTTTGTCCTTGCACTGGCGGCGGATCATCGTAACGAGTTCACGGGAAAAAACAAAGGTACGCGATGTCGCTGCCGCAAGTTTCTTGGCTACCAGCAGATCGGTTTCTGTAGACTTTTTGCCGCCGACCAACGCCTTGAATTTAGACACCGGCAGGAACACGCCGTCGGTCTGCGTATTGACCAGGGGTGAAAACCTGCTTTTTTGCCCATCGCTTTTGAAAGAGGCTGAAAGCACTTCATTGAAGACAGTGACTTTCCACTTGGGGGCCTGTTCCATGTTGGCGGCGCTTTCATCGGCGTCTTTGCGGATGCTGCACGAATAGGCGACAGCACACTCCATTGGCTCTTGCGTGTTGCAGCGGACCTTGAAATGAAAGCAGAACGACGCCTGCGTAGCGTCCACATTGATACAGTCCGCAAACTTCGAGGGAATCTGCTGCCCCATCAACAAATGCTTCAACAAAGAGAGCGCGTCAATTAAAGCCGTCTTGCCAGACCCGTTTTGGCCATACAAACCCAAAATGCTGGCAGAATAAGGCTTGCGGGTGTTTTCAAAGCTCAGCGAGCCGCGTTTTACATTTTTGAAATTGCGGATCTCAATACTCTCAAGGCGTACCACATTATGTTTCATAAGGCAGTCCCTCCGATTCCTACACGAATTCTTCGTGCAAGTTAAGAATAACATAAAGCGGCCAAACAGTCAACAGAAATGCGAGAAAACGGCACAAAATGTTTCAAAAAGCGATTTTGTTTTACTGTTTTTCCCGTTTTATACGGCTTAGATACGGCTCACACCCATTTCAACATCCTTCAAAAAGCTGCCGGTCGCCGACAGAGGCGGGTCGATCACGTCGTAGCCTTTGCGTTTCAGGATGCGCAGCTTGAAATCAAGCAGCTCCGGGGGAACACGGAGGGACTGGGCGGCCCCGAAGAAGGAACGCTCCTCGTGCAGCCGTTCCAGCACCTCGCGGTCATCCAGCAGCAGTTCGGCAGCAAATACGTTGGCTTCATACTCTTTGGTGGATGTCCTGTCAAACAATGCAAAATCATGAAAGGCGCTGACGCCGGCTTCTTTCCGATGCAGAACGGCATGGCCGAGTTCATGGGCGGCGATCACACGCTGCAGCGGCTCCGGCAAATCGCTGTTGATCGTGATCGAACGCATACGGCTCTGAGACAGAAAGAACCCTTTGCACGCGCCGGTGTAGGTACCCATGGGCTGAAAGAGGACAAGGATCCCCATCCGCTCGCATAATGCAAGCGGGTCGGGTTCGTTATACTTGCGTTCCAACCGGCACACTTCACGGCTGATCCAATCAGTAACCATCTTGATCCCCTCCTTTGGCCTCATTTCTATCATAGCACAAATGCGGCACAATAAAGCGTACCTTTTGCCCCTCAGGACTCTTTGCGGCCAAAGGTTTCCCGGGCCTTTTCTTTGCAAGCCAGGTAGGCTTTCATCACCGCTTCAAAATAGGCGTCCTTGGCTTCCTGTGACAATTCACCGCCTGCGAACAAAGCTGCATTGCGTTCCAGCAGGGCGTTGACTTCTGCGGCGGCCTTATTGCCGTATAGTTCGCGGGCCTCCGCGATGTAGTCTTCCTTTTCAAGCCCGTATGTTGGATCTGTGATGTTCTCATCGGCCAGATAATCTACCGAGACCATCAGGGCTTTGGCCAGTTTTCGCATTGTGGAAGCGTGCGGCTTTGCATTGCTCGATTCATAAGATGCGATCGTCCGTTGGGATACGCCTACCAGCTCCGCCAGCTGCCGCTGCGTCAAACCACAGAGTTCACGCGCGCGCTTGACCTTGTCGGTAAAAGTCATAAGGGGTCAATCCTTTCTGTTTGCTTGAAACTTCATCAACTTCACACTCTTTGTTGACAAGCGAGGAAATGTTTGCTATGATTGCAGCCATGCAAATGAAGTTTATGAAGTTCTGTGGCAATTATACTCAAGAAACTTCATTGTGTCAAGCGCTTGACCGAAAGCTGTAGCAATGAAGGAGGACACAAAATGACCAGTTATATCTCCCGCACGGAAGCCGACGAACTGTGCGATGAGCTGATTCGGCAGTTTGTCGGCGGCGATACGAAAGAGGCGACGGCTGTCGATATCGACAGCTTTGTAGCAACATTTTTAAAATGTCCGATCCTTTATGAAAACTACGCGGAAGGCGACCCCGACAAAATTGGATTTACCAGCGATGGCGTGTGCCCTTTGCGTGTTTCGGACGGAGGTGTTGTAGAGCAGCGCGTATATCCCAAATATACTGTTGTGTTGGAAAAGTATCTTTTACGGCCCGGAGAAGAAGCCCGGCGTCGCTTTACGCTGGCACATGAAGCCGGGCATATTATTGCTTCTCAACTGGACCCGCACGCTAACGCCTGCTTTCACCGCGATATAGACGCGGAGAGGTTGTATACAGCCGAGGAACTGCGGCAGCGTATGTCCTTGAGCGAGTGGCAGGCCAATATGTTGGCAGGCTGCCTGCTAATGCCAAGGTTTATCGTGAAAAACGCATTGATCCAATATAACAATGGCCGGAAGCTGCCGGTGTATGGAACCAGTGTCTTTCGGCCGCGCGAAAAAGAGATCCTGGGGCAGATGACGCGCCGGCTGGGCGTATCGCGCACCGCTTTGACGATCCGGCTGCGGGATCTCGGGGCATTTCAGTATCATGACATTTCTGAATATGTCAAGGAATTCAAACTGGAGGGACGGCCATTATGCGATGCGATCCACGGTATGTAAACGCCCACACCCGGCAGCGGGCCATCTGTTCCGCCCAGGAAGCAAAATGCTTGCAGGACCGGGCGCTGCACTGCCCTGAGTGCGGGTATGTAGTTGGCGTGGTATATTCCGATTCGACCGGGCACATCCGGGTCAAGTGCCAAAAATGCAAGGCGGTCTCTATTTTAAACCTTGCCTATTTTCGCAGACAAAGACAAAATCCGAAACCTTTTCAAATCGCAGACTAAGATCCGCGCATACAATTGAACGATACGAGTGATCAGGAGCAAGCGCTGAACAGCGGTTGACTGCCAGGGCCGTGCGAAGGAAACCACCGATTTTCCAGTGGTTTCTTTCGGCGGCCTTTTTGCTTGCCCCTTCGCACGTGTATCTGAAAGTCCTTCTCCGGGTCGCGGAAAGGGCTTTTATGAAAACCAGCGAATGGCAGAGCTGCCTGTCAAAATACCCGTGAAAGCCTCTTGGATACTTTTCAAAAAATTCAAGAGGTGATAAAAATGAACTTCACGTATTTGGTCAATAAACCCCTGCTCGACGGCACAAAAAAACTGGAAGTGGTCAGCCGAGCGGAATGGCAGCGCATTGTGGCCGAGAATGCCGCCGACCCGCACGCAGAGAAACGCTATTTTATCTATGACTGGATCATTGACGCCAATGAGCAAGATTGCATGGTCATTGAGGTTTCCAAAAGCCAGTATAAGGAATGGAATCAAGAGCGTATGGCGGCAAGCCGGAATCGAACATGGGGGAAGAAATTTGCGAAGATCAGCATGAACGACGAGTGTGTGGACGAGGAGGGTGAGAAAATCGGTCTGCAGGAGATGCTGCCGGGCAGTGAATCGCCGGAAACCGCGGTTTTGGAGAGCGAATGGATACAGGAACTGCGGGAAAAACTGAGTGCCTGGCACGACTGGGCGCCGGATTTCCTGACCTTGTACCTCAACGGGTACGCGAAAGAAAGCGCCCTGATGATAGCGCAAAAATACGGCATTTCTCCTCAGGCAGCCCGCAAAAGAAGAAGCAAATTTGAGGAATTTACAAAGTTATCACTCGTGCAGGTTTCGTTTTGACCTCCGTTTTGTGCGATAGGGTAGTGTAGGGACTTTTTCAAAACCTATCCAGTTCTTTGAAAAACACTGCATGAGCAGTCATACCCGGCGATTGAATAACTTCAGCAGATACGCCGCAGAGGAAAGCAATGCGGACGGTGCGCCAAGACCTGCGCCCAAAAGCGCAGCGAGCGGACAACATCGATCCAAAAGCGGCCGTGGCGGGCCGCTCTTGCCAAGACCGTATCTGCCTACAATGGTACCCCTGTCCAGCCACAGCCGCAAGCAATGGGGGCAGCTTCGAGAGATCCTCGGAGGGGATAAGAAACCCGGAGTGTGTTGCCAAACACAGTTCAATCGACCGCCCTCGTCCGGGGGAGTAGTGTCAAATACGGACGTCAATGCCATAGAAACCGTGGGGTGCCTGCTCCATACGAATTCCTTGCACCCAAAAGAGAAGGCCTCCACACTGCTCCATGGCAGAGATATGCCAGCCGCAAGCCCTGTTTGCAGCTGGCGTATTTGTGTCATGGAGCAACCTCATGGGGCTCGGATTCTTCCTCCATGGAAGATTGCGCGTCCTCCGCGTCAGCCTTTGCATACAGCTTATTCCAGGACAGCGCATTTTTGCATTTGCGATTGTACGCCACCAACATGGCCTCCGCATACCCCAAACTGCCGGGACGGCGCTCGCGTGCGGTTCGCGCAATGACGCGCACCGACAACGCGCCGACCTTTTCCACAAATTGCTCGCCCTTCAGCGTGTCCCCGTAGGCAACGATCAATCGGGCGATTGCCTTCAGCATATTGGCGGAAAGAGAGTCGATCTCGCCTTCCCAGGCACCGATGCACAGGCGAAGCGTTCGGTCGAGAACGTGGTAACCATACTTTTCAAAAATGTATTCCAATGTGGATACTGCGCAGATCACGCCATAATTGCGCGAATTGCCGATCTCCAGCGAGTACGATTCCACCAGGTCGCGGATCATCAACTGTTCCGGGTTGCCGGCTTCGATATTGGCGACAAATACCTCAAAAGGCTTGAGCGGTTTGACGTACTTCATCTGATTGGCAAAAATATCGGCTTCATTCTGATAATCCAGATCGTCGTAGATCATACACCATACAGGTGTATCACGGGAACCAGAAACGAGAGCGACGATCTCGATCGTATGCTGGCCGTTGAATACGTAATTCACGCCGTCGCGTCGGCTGACTTTTACCGGGTTGATCTGGTTCAAGTTAAAATGTTCGGCAGCCTGCAATATGTGCTGCTGCGAAATGTTGCGCTGGTAATCCTGGTTGGAAACCAGATTTTTAATGGGGATCAGTTCAAAATGAACCTTGGGAACAAACATACTGTGATCAGCCATCGGCATCCTCCTTTGCAACGCTCAACAATTCTTTGGCGCACCGCTCCAGAGAAAGCAGCGCTTTTTCAAGGCCTTCCCTGGCGGACAAAGAAATAGCTGCCCAGTCGGTCACCTTTTTTGTTCGTTCCATCGAACTGACCCAAGAGGGGATCGTCAGGGTAAGGCCGGCCACTTCGGCGTCTGGATCATAGGCCGGCATCGTTTTGATGGAAGGTTTTAACTCGGCAACGCCGGCATTACGAACAGCGTCGGAGCCGGCAATGTTCCGGCGCGATTCGCTGTACCGTACAAAGGCAGGCGGAAGCGCGTTCAGCTTTTGCTTCATACCCTGCAATGCCTCGTCATCCATTTCGGACAACGCAACGAGGTTGTCAAACGACACTTTATAGTTGCCGGATAAAACCTGTTGCACAACGTCGGGCATCCGGGCTGATAAGTCGTCGATCGCTTGTGCGTAACGCTCATACTTTACAACTGTGGACTGCGACAGATGATACTGTTTGCCAAGGCGCGCAGCCGTCCGCCGCCCGCTTTCATTTTTGCGAATGTCCGAAACAGGCTGTTTGCGAGGGGCGGGAGATACCATGTTTGTAGTATGTTGTTCGGAATACTGATTTCTCCCTTCCGCATTTTTCTTATCGTTCGCAACCTTCTCCGCTTCATATTGCTTGCCGATCAGGTATTTGCGCATTTCTTCCGAAATGTTGCGCCGCCCCAACTGATTAGCGCAGATCCAGGCGATGGCGTCTTCCCGGCAGGAGAACGCAACTTCCTGTACCGCATAGGGAATATGCAGCCGGTTACAGATGGCATATCGATTGTGACCGTCCACGATCACCCCCTGCCAGACAAGAATCGACTCCCGGCACCCGTCCACCGAAATGTTCAGCTCCAATTGCCGGTATTCTTCTTTTCGTAAAGGTGGGATCAATGCTTTGAATTCAGGGTCGATCTGAAGGTGGGCAAAGCCCTTTTCACCCATGCCGCCCCCTCCGTTCCACCTGCTCTAAACTTCGCAGCGAGAAATACGCGACCCGGTTGACGCGGTCGACTTCGCCCGTCAAAAGGTAGTTGCGGTCTATACGAAGCTGGCCTGTGATCTCCATCAACTTGTCCAGCAAGGTCTTGCTGTAAAATTCAATCGAGTGGCCGGCACAGATTTTTCGGTTGCTCAGGTTCACCTTGTTGGCCGTCCCGTAAAGCAGCGGTTTGTCGGACCCAAGGATCGCAAGGAACAGCGCGTCCGGGTTGACCAGGAACTGTACATACGGTGGCGTTCCCAGCGCATACAATGTTTCTTTGTGGATGCGGATGCAGCGGTGCGCCATATCGAGCGTTACGGCGATGGGTTTCGCGCTTTTCTTTTGTTTCATAATGCCGCCCCTCCTGCTTGCGCGTAAGCCTGTGGCGGGACAGCCTCGCCGGCGCCGTGGCTCTCCTGCGCAGAATTGTCCCGTATGCCATACACGGCATATCCTTCAAAGATGTCGATCTGCATGGATTTCTGGTGCTCCTTGAACGGAAGCCCGAACTGATTCTGCCAACCTTCCGGGAAGACCGGCGTGCGGGAAGATCTCGGTTTGGTGCCATCCTTCAGGACACGCCGGTAGATCTCCGTGGCCGTCAAATCAAAGGCGATCAGCCATTCGCCGTTGGCGTGGATGACCTTTCCCAGCAGCTTATAGCGGTAATCCAAGTTCCAATCCATCAGGGAAAAAACCTTGGCGAAGAACAACCGGCAGGTGATCTGGCGGGTCTTCTTATGACCTTTGCCCTGGGTGGCCCAGGCAAAGGAATCCCGCTCTTGCTCAGAGCAAGGACGGATAGCGAGGATCTTACGCTCCTGGTTGACAAGGATCTGAACAAAATCCACGTTCGGGAACCGGCGCAAGCACGCCGCGTTTACATAAAATTTGTAATTGTTGAACGTTACCGATGGCTCGGCCGTGTGGGCAAAGAATTCACGGCGCACCACCTGGTATCCCTCGTAGTCGAAAGCGCCGTCCAGTTCCAGCACGTCGTCAGCGGCTGGCTGTTCTGGTTCCCCTCCTTGCGGCCGGTCCGTGGAGGCATTTGCCTCCACCGGCATCTCCGGGGATTCTTCTCTTAATTCCGCCAGGATGTCCGCTAGACCTCGTTCCCGGTCTGGCTGTGCCATGTCATTCATTTCCATCCGTCTCCTTTCCTGGACGCGCGCTCAGCTCCTGCCGGATAAATGAGCGCAGCGTATCAAAGCTCGTGATATGCAATCGGGGACCCGTTTCATACAGCCGCCCTTCCAGGCGGAGCTTCCAGTCTTCCTCGTTTTGCTCTTCCAAAGCAGGCAATTCCCTTTGATGCGCATAGTACGAACTGCCGAAAGAATGGGCCCACCCTTGCGGGACGGCACGCACTCTTTTGCCGGAAACCGAAAGCGGCGTGACGTTCTGCCGTTTGGGATCGCCGCCTTCCCGGGCGGGAAGCAGCGCAGGGCGCAGAAACGCTTCGGCATCCGCGATGCGGAAGAGATAGGCGCTTTCTTCCCCGCTGCGGAACAGTGACCCCGTAATGCGGTATTTGAAGGACGGGTTCCAACCAAACAATTCAAATAACGTGGGGGCAAATGCGCCGGCCGAGATCTCCCTGGGAACGATCCTTCCCTCCGAAAGGCGGGAACAGGTTACGGCGCTGCGCTGGTTCTGTGCCGACGAGCGGACGGCGAACAGCATCTGTACCGGGTCGACCAAAAGTTCGACCAGCCCTTTGCGGCCG
>ERZ894229.461-NODE-461-length-35046-cov-25.7412_pt1 | contig 35046 bp, 32 predicted proteins | sample MGYA00380295_ERZ894229 | MGnify/ENA primary metagenome ERZ894229 (study PRJEB32331, sample SAMN06328479) | human gut metagenome | biome: human gut microbiome; feature: stool | host: Homo sapiens | collected 2014-09-17 ... | reverse complement strand
TATCTTTTCCACGAAGTGTCTGAACACCATAATAGCAATCATCCGGAATTTCACGCTCACCAAGGAAATCGCTTTCAATACGAGACATAATATTCTAACTCCATTATTTGAAAACAATGTGACAATAACAAATTGTTTAACCGGAGCTATGCTCTCGGAATTTGAATTCTTACATCATTGAAATAACATGTGATATCAATCTGTCAGAATTCTTCTGACAGTCAGTAACTGAATGCAGATTAACTGCCTGACTAATTATCAAATAGTAACTCTGTAACTACTTCCATAAAGAATGAAAATTATGATTCTGTCAGACCATCATTGGTGCAATCACAAACCCAAATGTCACTCCTGCAATAACACCACCCAACCCGGGTAGCATAAATGGGTGATTTAATAAATAATTGCCCACACGGGTTGTGCCGGTAGTATCAAATTCCATCGCGGCGAGTGATGTTGGATACGTTGGAAGCACGAATACTCCCGTAACGGCAACATAAGATGCAAGAATTGCCCAGGTTGGTATGTTGAGTGCTACAGCCAGAGGAATAATTAACGGCGTAGTCGCTCCCTGTGAGTAAAGTAAAGCGCAGGTAAAAAAAAGAACTAATGCTAAAAGCATCGGATAAGTTTGTAAAATATCACCAGCGATATCTTTGATCTCAGTTAAATGCGCATCAATAAAGGTGGTACCTAAGGTTACAATACCAAGAATCACTGCCAGCGAACTCATTCCAGCACGAAATGTGGAGGTCAGAATAATGTCATCAGTAGACATCTTACACAGTATTACCATCAGGCAGGCAGCAGAGAGCATGCAAATAATAATAATATCGCGCGTTTCCATCGGTTTGCTGATATCAAAACCCGGACGCAATTGGGGGAATGCAGCAAGAATAACAATGGCGATCGTCGCCAGCATAAATAATCCGACGGAAAGCGTTGCACCAGGTTTGATGCTGTTATTATTCTCGTATTTTTGCACCAGACCTTTTTGCAGACGTTCAAGATATACTTCGTCATCTTGTAATTCACACCCCTGTCGGGAGGCGATAAAAGCAGCAACCATCGCGGCGACAAATGATGTGGGAAGGCATACCGACATCACCTGAATAAAACTGACGCCATTAACCTCCATAATAGTGAGCATAGCTGCCATTGCGGCACTGATTGGTGAGCCAGAAATTGCAACCTGTGAGGCGACAACTGAGCCAGCGAGTGTGCGGGAAGGCCGGATACCGGACTCTTTTGCTACTTCAGCAATTACCGGCAGTGTGGAGAAAACAATAAACCCGGTACCGGCCATAATGGTCATTAACCAAGTGATAACCGGTGCGATTATGTTGATATATTTTGGGTTACGTCGCATGAAATTACTGGCTAAACGTACCAGATAATCCATCCCACCTGCCGCCTGTAAGGCTGAAGCTGCCACAACTACGGTCATAATAATCAGGATCACATCGACTGGCGGTGATCCCATAGGCAGACCAAATCCCAGAGTCAGGATCGCAAGGCCAAGACCGCCGCATAAACCAATGCCGATTCCTCCCTGACGAATACCAAAAAATATTGCGCCAAGTACAACGATAATTTCCAGCCAAACCATGATGTTCTCCGTTGTAAATATAATCTTTGTAAAATAACTTTCTGGCTGTGATTTAGAATCATTGAGTTAAATGTTGATCTTTTCCGATACGATTTTCATACCATTTTATTCCTGCACGCACGAGTGAAGCGGTTGAATCAATATAGCGTAAAGGTTGATCTTTAACGGCTTGTGACAGAATAATAGGAATTTCCGTACAACCAAGAATCAAGATCTCTGCTCCGCGGGAAAATAAATTTTCAGCCTGCTCTTCCATCAATTTTTGCGCATGTGTAACATTTCCCGCTTTAAGTGAATAAATGCTTTTCATCACATTTTTTTGGCCATCTGCATCCGGGGTGATATAGTTAAACCCTAACGATTCAATTCCTTTCTGGTATAATCCCATATACAGCGTGGCATCAGTGGCCAGGAGGCCAATTCTAGTTTTACCACAGACGCGAACTTCATCGACCGTAGTATCTATGATACTTAGTATATCAATATGGCAAGCATCTTTTAGTTCTTTAAACCAATAGTGTGCGGTATTACAGGGAATAACAATACATTCTGCTCCTGCATCTTCCAGTTTATGCATATAGTCACGCATAACGGGTAAAGGCGAGAGCCCGTTATGCATTAATGCATCGGTACGGTCAGGAATATCCGGGATAGAAGAAATAATTAAAGGTATATGTTCTTGATCTCGTTGTGCTGCTGTAAAGGTGACAAATTTATTAAATAAGTCGACAGTGGCGGCCGGCCCCATTCCACCGAGCACACCGATTAAACCTTTCACAATACTTACCTCTCAGAAAATCAATGCTCATAAACTTAAAAAACCATTTCTCCTTTTTTAACAGTCTCTAAAGGCTATGAGAAATGCAATGATGTACAATGCAATGCAAGACTTGCATGATGTAGTTTTGCAATATACATGAACCATATACTATGGTTGCATGAAGACCTATCATAATGATGAAAATAAACGCTTTTGGGAGAAGTGTTAAACTGGTTTAGATACAGAAAACGAATGGATTATGCATAAAACGAATAATTTAAATATGTTATCTGCATTCATTACCCCGGTTTTCGGGGGGTATACTAACTAAAATTTGATAATAGTTGGATAATAGAAATGAAAAATATAGAGACCAAATGGTTATATGATTTCCTGACACTGGAAGCCTGTCGCAATTTCTGTCAGGCAGCAAAAGATCGTAACCTTTCACAACCAGCATTCAGCAGACGAATAAAAGCGTTAGAGTCAGCGATAGGTGTTGTTTTGTTCGATCGTACAACCTCTCCTTTACAATTAACTGAAGAGGGTAGGCTTTTTCACTCCCAGACACGCAGTTTAGTGCAACAGCTTGAATGCAATCTGAATGAGTTAGGGGGGGATAATTCATTCAATTTGCCTAATATTAAGATTGCAGCTGCGCACTCATTATCCCTCAGCATGCTACCTAAACTTCTGCACTCACTAACCACCTTAGGCGGAGACTTTATCTATCATGTTGAGGCTATTGATGTCGTCCAGGCCGTAAATACGTTACGAGAAGGGAAGAGTGACTTTATTATTTCATTTCGAGATGAGGAGTTTATGCAATCGCCATTTTGTTGTATGAAACTGTTTGAATCTGAGTTGTATCCGGTATGTGCTGCTGATCAACAGGGAAAACCGATTTTCGATCTTACCAATTCACAGGCTCCTTTGCTCGACTATACTCCAACTTCTTATATGGGCAGACTGGTTAATCGTCATTTGGCAGAACAAGGAGGGATAGCCGGACACACAATATTGGTATCTTCAATGAGTGAACTACTAAAAAATATGGCACTCAATGGACTTGGTATTGCCTGGCTCCCTCTCTGGTCAATCGCGGATGAACTGAACACAAAACGACTTGTGTGTCCGTGGCCTGCTAAATGGGCAGTGCCTATTCAGGCTTATATTTATCGTATGGATACTCGGCTGAACAAAACGGCTGAACACTTTTGGACGATTTTACGAAATAACATTAAAGAGAATAGCTAGAAACATCGTGGACAGTTTTTGTTGAGCACGACAAATCCACGTTTTTCTGGGGGTGAAGGGGGGAAATTCGTTAAACTGGATGTCTTTTGCTTTAATCAGTTCATCTCCTTCAGGATAATTCTGGCCATTGAGATCACTTTGAGAGGTATTTTTTGTCTCTTTTCACATAGTAAATAATAACATTGTTTAATTAATAACGGAAAATATACTAAAATCAATAATTGTAATAATAAATTATTTGTTGTCCCAGATAAGTTAAGTGTCATTAAAATGCTGGACAATCCTCGCGTAACGGTATTTAATGACTACAGCACGTTCCAGGAAAAGCAGTGGAAGCAAATATTGGTCATTATGTCGAAAACACCGGAAACGTGCTCTATATTGTGTAGTCATTTATTCAAATGACAGCGTATAAACAAATTGATCAGAATCACATTTTTTTGTGAAAATCATTGTCGAGAGGCAACATTTCATAGTAAGTGTATCCTACAGGTCATGTATAAAACCTACATCATGTAAACAAACTCATCGAATTGCACCTCCTGTTTGTGGAGGTGCTTTTTTGTGCACAGATCCCCAGCCAGGTTGGGGGTTCCGGAAAGCTTTCAGTTTTGAGCCAGTTATTAAAACCTCTTTTGATTTGTTAAAACACCTTGCGGTCTGGCAACAGCAAGTGTCAAACAAAAAATCAAAAGGGGGACCCAATGGGGAACGAAAAGAGCTAGCGCACCCCGATGGAACTGTAAATATCACATAGTTTTTGCGCCAAAATACCGAAGACAAGTGTTCTACAGAGAGATGCGTAGAGCAACAGGCAGTATTTTGAGAAAGCTGTGTGAGTGGAAAAGCGTACGGATTCTTGAAGCTGAGTGCTGTGCAGATCATATCCATATGCTTGTGGAGATCCCGCCCAAAATGAGCGCATCCGGCTTTATGGGATATCTGAAAGGGAAAAGCAGTCTGATGCTTTACGAGCAGTTTGGTGATTTGAAATTCAAATACAGGAACAGGGAGTTCTGGTGCAGAGGGTACTACGTCGATACGGTGGGTAAGAACACGGCGAAGATACAGGATTACATAAAGCACCAGCTTGAAGAGGATAAAATGGGAGAGCAGTTATCGATTCCCTACCTGGGCAGCGCGTTTATGGGCCGTGAGTAACGAAGTTGGATGCAAATGTCAGATCGTGTGCGCCTGTTAGGGCGCGGCTGGTAAGAGAGCCTTATAGGCGCATTTGAAAAACCTCCGGCTATGCCGGAGGATATTTATTTCTTCCCACCAGGTGAGATGGTTACTGAATATTTCTATCTGTTCAGCACAGGTATGAGAAAAAAGGGCTTCCTCAGATAAGAGATTACCCAACGCGCTTCACATCGCCCACCATCAGAATGTAAGAGAGCGCGCCAATCAACGCGACGGCGGAGATATAAACCAGTGCAGGTGCGAAACCGTAACCCTGCGCCAGGTACCCCACTACCAGCGGAACGGTGATGCCGCCCAGACCGCCAACAAAGTTAAATACGCCACCGGTTAAACCAATCAGGCGCATCGGTGCCAGAGAAGAGACCAGCGACCAGGTAATCGAAGCAAAACCGTTGCCGAAGAATGCCAGCGCCATCAGGCACATAATCATCATCGGATCGTTAGTGTAGTTAGCGCCCATAATGCAGGTGGAGATCAGCAAGCCGCAGATAATCGGCGTTTTACGCGCAAAGCCCAGTGAAAAGCCCTTACGTACAAGCAGATCCGCGACCCAGCCAGAGAGCAGGACGCCGACAAACGCCGCGAGGAATGGTACCGAGGTCATAAAGCCTGCTTTCAGCGCCGTGATTCCTTTTTCCTGGGTTAAATAGTTCGGGAACCAGGTCAAAAAGAACCACAGTGTAGAAGTCACCGCAAATTGTCCAAGATAGACGCCGATCAGTTTACGATGGAACACCAGTTTCCAGTCTTTGGCCGTTAACGGCTGACGTGCCTCTTTCTTCACCGGCGCATCACCATCCACCAGACCGCCGCCATCACGAATGTAATCCAGTTCAGCTTTACTGATGCCTTTGGTCAGGCGCGGCGGCTGATAAACCTTAAACCAAATCAGCGACCAGATAATGCCGATACCACCGGTGACAATGAACACCCAGTGCCAGCTCAACATCTCCTGAATCCAGATCAGCAGCGGAGTCAGAAACGCCAGACCGACAAACTGACCAGACGTATAAAAACCAACGGCAGAAGCGCGTTCATGTTCAGGGAACCAGCTGGTCACCATCCGGTTATTGGTCGGGAAAGCGGGCGCTTCGAAAATACCGGTTATCGCGCGCAGACCAATTAATGACATTAAGCCCGAGGCAAAGCCCTGGAATAAAGTCGCCACTGACCAGCCAAATATCGCAATAAAATAAGTCACGCGTGAACCTACGCGATCTAAAAACCAACCGCCGGGGATCTGACATAGCGTATAAAGCCATGCGAAGGCCGAAAATACATAGCCCATTTCCGCTTTGGTAATGCCGAACTCTTCCTGAATATGGGCGGCAGCCACGGCCAGGTTAGCGCGGTCAACATAACAAATGACCACCGTAATAAAGATCATCACCAGCGTCAGATAACGCCGACGCCCCGGTTTTGCTGCATTAACGGGAATATCCATAGCGAGCTTTCTCCAGATTTTGGGCATAGCGAAGCCGCTCACCATGCCCTGTAATTTACAGAGGGTTATATTTTTGTATTGCTGTCTTAGTGCCCGATGAAGGGCTTACGTGGCAGGAATTACCACTCTGCTACGCTGTTATCTTCATGACGCCAGAGCGGATTACGCCAGTCCGGGGCATTTTTACTGAACTCAATAACTTTAGCTTCGTCGATTTCCACGCCTAAGCCCGGTTTCGTTAGCGGTTTAAAGAAGCCGCCGACCATGCTGAAGTCCTCTTTGTTTTTCACAAAGTCGAGTAACTCCGCGCCTTTGTTGTAATGAATGCCCATACTTTGTTCCTGAAGTACCGCGTTATAGGAAACAAAGTCGATATGCAGGCAAGCCGCCAGTGCAATCGGTCCGAGCGGACAGTGCGGCGCAAGGGTCACGTCATAGGCTTCTGCCATTCCGGCAATTTTGTAGCATTCGGTAATACCGCCTGCGTGGGAGAGATCCGGTTGCAGAATCGAAATACCACCCGCCTCCAGCACACGTTTAAAATCGAAACGTGAGAACATGCGCTCACCCGCCGCCAGTGGAATATGCGTTTGTGCCGCCAGTTTCGGGTAGTATTCGGCCTGTTCTGCCAGCACCGGCTCTTCAATAAACAGCGGGCGATACGGTTCCAGTTCTTTAATCAGTACTTTCGCCATCGGCGCGCTGACGCGACCGTGGAAATCAAGACCAAACTCAATCTGATTGCCAAAAGCTTCACGAATTTGTGCCACGGTGTTGACCGCCGCATCTACCGCGCGGGAGTTATCAATTAGCCCCAGTTCTTCACAACCATTCAGTTTGAAGGTATCAAAGCCGATTTCGCGCAGGATTTTTATGCCGTCGATAACATTCGCCGGACGATCGCCGCCGACCCAACTGTAGGCTTTAATTTTGTCACGAACCAGGCCGCCCATCAGTTGCCAGACCGGCGCATTCAGCACTTTGCCTTTGATATCCCATAACGCCTGGTCGATCCCGGCAATGGCGCTCATCAGGATTGGACCGCCACGATAAAATCCGGCGCGATACATCACTTGCCATAAGTCATTGATGCGCGATGGATCCTGACCAATCAAATAGTCACCCAGCTCGTGAACTGCCGCTTCCACCGTGCGGGCGCGGCCTTCGATCACGGGCTCGCCCCAGCCGACCACGCCTTCATCGGTTTCAATTTTCAGGAACATCCAGCGGGGAGGTAAACGATACGTGGTAATTTTGGTAATTTTCATTGCACTGCCTCTCGATACGCCTTAACAAATGCTGCTGCCTGCTGCGCGGTGCGTTCTACGGACTGCCCGGCGCGATAGAGATCGCTGCCTAAGCCTGCCCCTGCACAACCTGCGTCTATCCACTGCGCCAGGTTTTCTGGCGTCACGCCGCCAACGGCAAAGACTGCGATGTCCGGTGGTAACACCGCTTTTAACGCTTTGATGTATTGCGGACCAAAAGCCGATGACGGAAATATTTTCAGCGCCTGAGCGCCCGCGTCGAGCGCGGTAAAGGCTTCGGTCGCCGTCGCGCAGCCGGGGCAAACGGTCATGCCGTAGCCCACCGCACGGCGGATCACTTCACTATGGATATTGGGCGTAACGATGAGCTGGCAGCCCATCCTGGCGAGCACATCGACCTGTTCAGGTTTCAGTACCGTACCTGCGCCAATCAACGCCTTGTCGCCATACGCATCAACGATGGCGGGAATGCTCTGCTCCCATTGTGGGGAATTCAGCGGGATTTCAACTGCGTCTAACCCGGCGTCAATCACCGCGCCAACATGCGCCAGCGCCTCGTCGGGCGTAATGCCGCGCAAAATGGCGATCAGCGGGAGTTTAGTTTGCCACTGCATGAGCGATGCTCCTTATACCAGCCTGAAATGCCGTGTCGCCCGCCACCACCGCCACGTCGCAACCCATCGCCTGAAAGGCTTGCTGGTAGCGCGCGGTCAGCGATGTTCCGGCGACAAGGGTGATGGCGTGTTGATGGGTCACATAGTCGCGCATACTGGCAACCTCTGCGCCAATCAACAAACCAGAGAGAAATTCGCTGACCTGTTCGCGGGGAAGTGTTCCCAGCACATGCGAGGCGCGAACTTCAAAAAGCTGCGGCAATATGGCGGGCGCATTAAGGCCACGCTCAAGGCCAGCCGCGAAGGCATCGGCAGAGTTTTCCTGCGGCGGTAAACCTGCGCCAATCAATGCGTGATTTAACAGTAAATGATGTAATTCACCGGTCATCACGGTGCGAAAATCGTTGATTTGCTGGCTATCGGCCTGCACCCATTTGCAATGGGTTCCGGGCATAACATAAAGAGAGGAAGGAGCCAGAGCACGCGCGCCGATCAATTGTGTTTCTTCGCCGCGCATCACATTGTGGTTATCGTCATGAGAGATGCATAATCCGGGAATAATCCAGATATTGTCTCCAACCGACGTTAATTGTTCGCCAATAGACGAAAAACGGACAGGAACAGATAAATACGGCGCAACTTTCCAGCCGACATTGCTGCCGACCATTCCTGCCATCACCACTGGCGTATTTTCTTCACGCCAGTTGGCCGTCACTTCTGCTAACACCGCAGCCGGAGATTTTCCGTTCAGGCGCGTGACGCCTGCTTCTGATTGCCTGCTCTCCAGGCAGTGGTCGCCCTGATAAAGCCAGGCGCGCAGATTGGTCGATCCCCAGTCAATTGCGATGTAGCGAGCTGTCATGTGATTTCCTTTAACCTTCGTGTCGAGCTGGCGATCATGGTAAGCGCCGCCTGCTCTGCCGCATCGCCGTCCTGATGCCGTATCGCATCGAACAGCGCCTTATGTTCCTGGAGCGTTTGCGGCATGTTGGCCTCATCACCCATCCAGGTTCGTTCAAATACCGCCCGCTGCAGCGAACTGATCGCAATGCTAAGTTGCTGTAACACCGGATTATGTACCGACTGCAGCACCGCCTCGTGGTAGCGAATATCCGCTTCGTTAAACGCTTCGCGGTCCTGATTGTTGGCAATCATCTCGTTCAGCGCCGATTCAATCTGCGCCAGATCGCTGGAAGTCGCGCGCTCTGCTGCCCAACGGGCAATCGCCGGTTCCACCAGATTTCGCACTTCGCTCATGGCACTGATAAGTCGTGGGTCGTAGTCGTTTTCCAGCACCCATTGCAGTACGTCAGTGTCGAGGTAATTCCACTGGTTACGCGGTGCCACAAACGCGCCGCGATAACGTTTCATTTCAATCAGCCGCTTCGCCATCAGCGAACGGAACACCTCACGGATGATGTTGCGCGAGGTTGCAAACTCCTCACAGAGCTCCGCCTCAGCCGGAAGCGGCGAGCCTGGCACGTATTTGCCGTGAACGATCTGTTTACCCAGCGTAATGACGATGCGATCGGTTTTATTGAGAGTCATGGAGAGTCCTTGTGCTCTGTATATTCTTCTCTACTTTACCCCGATCGATGCATAACGCGGCAACTTTGTAGTACCAGCGTGATGACGTTCGCGTTTGCCGTGTGCGTAATGTAGTACAAGATTATATTGCTGTACTACAATTTAGATCACAAAAAGAACAATGCATAAAAAAATGACATGCGTCGGGCAGAAATGGAAAAGGGATATCAGGCACTAAACAGGAGGGAAAGAAGAGTATGCTTTCAACGACTTAGTACTCAGACAGCAGCTTTTCCAGCGTCAGCGATGCGAATGAGGTAGTTCTGATTCATGACCGTTTTTATAATCCGTCTATGATATTTTTACCACATTGTCAGCGCGTTAAGGCGTGATGTTTTTGGCTGACGCTAGCCAAGCTTACTAAGGAGCATTGCCAGCTGCGGGCGGGTAAAGGATACCCCGCCGTCACGTACCGCAAGCCAGATAAATTGCCTTCCTCCTGGCGCTTGGTGAAAAGACACAGACCATCAGCCCAGAGTATTTTAACAGTGTCACCCCGTCGGCCTCGGAAGATAAACAGGTGACCGGAGAAGGGATTATAATTCAGCACATGTTGACCCTGTTTTCCCAGTCCGTTGAAGGATTTACGCATATCAGCTACCCCGGCAATGAGGCAGATACGGGTACCGGATGGTAGTGAGATCATTGTCTCCTCCTGGCTAACTCACGGATTAACACCTTGAGCAGCTCAGGTGAAGGATTTTCCAACACATCATGTTACTGAGACGGAACTCAACCTTACAGGAACTGACACTGACTGTGTTATGGGGGGAAATGGATTAAGATGGAGCAATAGACATCATCGTATTTTCCTGTTCATTCGGCGTTATCTCAACAGGTAATAATTTAACGCCAGCGTCAGAAGTAGTCGTTACAGGAAGACGCCGCGAAACAACACAGGTTCAGGAGAATAAGGTAGAGCGTCTATAGTCCTGTTTCCTCCATCTAGGATGTCTGATGGAAATTCATCAGATACACTAAGGATCCCCATAAAGTATTTTATTGGCACACATCAGACATCCTTTAGGTATCCAGCAAGTTATTGAACTATTGCGTCGTCTCGTTCAAACTTCTCTTTTATTGCCTCAATAATGTATTAGTTAAAGTCCAGAGATGCTTTACTGATCGCTTTAAGTTTCGCATGAACTTACAAATACGACAGTGGTATTGCCCTGGGGGTCTTAGTCTTCGTCTAAGCAGTCAGGAAACTAACTGAAATTTCATCTGCGACAGAAGAACTACCATATTCATTTGGATGAGACGGGACTGTTAATGTTACGGCAGTGTAATCTGGCGGAATCCACCAAGTTTTTCAGTTTATCATCCTGTGCACTAAATTTCACTTTTCTCATAAGATAGTACAGGATATTTGTTGGATATCCCAAAGATATCCATTAAATCCCTCAAAGGATACTATATGGATACTCAATAAATACACCTTGCTGTTTGTTACTTTCAATCAGATGATTGATTTCTTCGATCAGGGCAATAACTTCCTTACCTCCTGCCGAATAGCGCCCATGAACAGACTCAGTGATTCCCATCCCAGTCTCAATGACATCCTCAAATTCTGCACGAGCAGAAATGCGGCTCTTCATCAGCTTCAGATGTTTGAACGATGGCAGGATTGCATCAAGCTTAGGGAATTTCTTCTTGTTAGGATTAACTCTACAGAGATACGGGAGAGCTGTTATATCGATCCCCTGACCTGCACCCCGTTGATTAATACACATCGATGTTAGTAATGTCTTCATAAGCCATATGAGGACATCCCCATAAAGAAGCGCTTTTCTGATGAACAGTTCATCAGTATCCTCTGCTGCGATGCCGAAGTCGGGGTTCTACCCTTGAGCTCTTCCTTAAGCATGCCTATTCTGGATAGCATTACACTGCTTTGAGGGTATCCAGCAACGATAAGAACTGACTAGGGGGGTGGAGTTCACCTGCTTCCCAATTAGTAAGTTTGCTGTTATTTAGCTTATTATATGGCTCATCACTGTGACGTTTTTTAGCTAGGAAATGCAATGAAAATTGTGCAGACTAGTCTCTCCGAATCTGTTACTCAGCATCTTGCCGAGCGCATCCTGTGCGGCGAACTGCCAGCAGGTAGCGTGCTACCTGGCGAAAATGAACTGTCAACAGTTTCCAGGGGTGGTTGAGCTCCGCCTTCGCAAAATAAGAGCTTGGCGAAGGATATCGTTACTGTGGCGCAGTTCACGATTTTCATGCTCCAGCGTCTTTCAGACGCTGACGTTCAGCGGTGGTGAGTCCACCATCACCGCCCCCGGTATCCCACTCATGCTGGTTGTACACCAGACACGCAGAGTCTCCGGTGTACAGCCAATCTTTGGGACGATGGAACAAATTGCTGCCCATTGGGAGTCATATTCGCCCTGATTTTCCAGAACCATACGAACTGTCCGTTGACGGACTTCGGGGGAAAAACGAGTATTTTTAGCCATCCTGTTTACCTCTTTCTCAGGGAATTTAGTCTCCAGGATTTCCGGGGCGCTTCACTTAGTTATTAATTAAATACCCCCCCATTTCTTAAGTGGATTTGTTTATTCACATCTCGTGAATATTAGTACATTATATGATTGTACATCCATATAGAGTTCCGAGGCAGAACGAGAGTGAATCATTGATTGATGCCAACCATAAGGTAATTATCTGGAAGAGGCCAAAGTCTTCCGGAAGATATAAAAATAATATTTTCTTTTGTTCTGCGTCGTGTTATTTTTTCTTTGTCCGTTGGCAAGACGGATAGATAAATATTAAAACAAACAGACAAGATTCAGCATAGTTTACCTTCCGTCCCCTGCATCCTGGGGATTTTTTTTACTCAGTGATGGTAATCATACAGCCACAGATAACGGGAGCGATGTGTATTTTTCGGATCCACAACAGGACTGTTTTGAACAGAGGTATATTTTCCAGCAGTGACTGTCACTGTGGTAGCAAAATAAATATCCTCCGGCATAGCCGGAGGTTTTTCAAATGCGCCTATAAGGCTCTCTTACCAGCCGCGCCCTAACAGGCGCACACGATCTGACATTTGCATCCAACTTCGTTACTCACGGCCCATAAACGCGCTGCCCGAGTAGTTGACTAATTTCATGGTCATGACTGTATGTAAGACAAAAGAAAACACCCTGCTCAAATGAGCAAGGCGCTCGTGTATTGCTGATATTTTAAGCGTAATTTAGCTCGCTAGGAGCGAGGTAACAGACAACGTTAGCTTTGCGCTTACACCTTATGAGTGATCTCTATCACGATTTTACTTCCATTGAATGGTTTATCTACGCGAGTAGATTTATTTATATGTAATAAAACACAATATCTACATGAGTAGATTTAAGAAAGATATCTACCTGTGATGTATATCTGACGGATAATATCAAGGAGTTCTTATGAACACGCATTCATCCACTGTTTCCCTGACAGATAACCAACAGGCAGCTCAGGAGCGGCTGGAAACCTCCGAGGGACGCCGCGAGTTTTGGCGAGCAACAGTTTCCTGCTGGTTAGGCACCACGATGGAATATGCCGATTTTGCCCTGTACGGCCTTGCCGCAGGTATTATCTTTGGCGATGTCTTTTTTCCGGAGGCGACACCCGTCATGGCATTACTTTCCAGCTTTGCCGCCTATTCTGTTGGGTTTATTGCCCGCCCTATTGGTGCATTACTATTCGGCTGGATAGGCGATAAACATGGTCGGAAAATTGTCATGGTTATCACTATTGGATTGATGGGCATGTCGACCATGCTAATAGGATTAATCCCCAGTTACGCCCAGATAGGCGTCTGGGCACCGATATGTCTGGTTATCCTTCGATTTTCTCAGGGGCTGGGAGCAGGAGCGGAACTTTCAGGCGGTACTGTGATGCTTGGTGAATATGCTCCCGTTAAACGACGTGGACTGGTTTCATCTGTTATTGGTCTGGGTTCGAACAGCGGAACATTACTGGCTTCGCTGGTTTGGCTCATCGTCCTGCAAATGGACAAGGATGACTTATTAAGCTGGGGATGGCGTATTCCTTTTCTTTGCAGCATTCTTATTGCTGCTGCAGCTCTATTAATTCGTCGTCATATACGCGAAACACCAGTCTTTGAACGTCAAAAAGCCCTTCTGCAGGCTGAACGAGAAAAGGTTATTCGTGAGGAAAAAGCACAGCAACAACATGACAGTCGTAGCTTCTGGAAACGGACCCGTGCCTTCTGGACCATGGTCGGATTACGCATAGGAGAGAATGGTCCTTCTTATCTCGCTCAGGGATTTATCATTGGCTATGTCGCGAAAGTACTGATGGTGGATAAGTCCGTACCCACGGCAGCTGTACTTATTGCATCCGTTCTGGGATTTGCCATTATTCCTCTGGCGGGTTGGCTGTCCGATAGATTCGGTAGACGTATCATCTATCGTTGGTTCTGCTTGTTACTGATCCTGTATGCCTTTCCGGCATTTATGTTGCTGGATTCTCGTGAGCCGTGGATTGTTATCCCGACGATCATTACCGGGATGGGGCTGGCTTCACTGGGTATTTTTGGTGTTCAGGCTGCGTGGGGCGTTGAGCTTTTCGGTGTCACTAATCGTTATACCAAAATGGCATTTGCAAAAGAGCTCGGTTCCATTCTGTCTGGCGGGACTGCACCACTTATCGCCTCTGCGCTACTCTCGTATTACGGGCACTGGTGGCCAATCGCTATCTATTTCGCCTTTATGGCCGCGATTGGACTGGTGACCACTTTCTTTGCACCAGAGACTCGCGGACGGGATCTCAACTTACCCGAGGATGCAATTTAAGGCCAGAGAACGTGAGATGCGCGTTCTTTACCAAAGATTTTTGGGTCATAACGCCTTATGCTGTCTGGAAAAAATCACTCTGAACGCAATCAGGTAGGTGCTTCGTGACTCAATCACATTCACAACGCGTAACACGTTCTGACGTGGCAAAAGAAGCAGGGACATCCGTCGCTGTCGTTAGTTACGTTATTAATAATGGCCCGCGCCCCGTTGCCGAAGCGACCCGACAACGTGTACTACAGGCCATTAAGAAAACCGGTTATCGACCCAATGGCATCGCGCGTGCGCTGGCTTCAGGGAGTACGCAAACTTATGGGCTAGTCGCTCCGGACATCTCGAACCCGTTTATCGCCTCTATGGCTCATGCCCTGCAACACGAAGCCTTTGCTGATGGCAAAGTACTCCTGCTGGGCGACGCAGGCGATAGTAGCTGCCGTGAACGTGAACTCATTAATAATATGCTACACCGCCAGGTTGACGGGCTGATCTACACCAGTGTTGATCGCCATCCTTATATCAATTTGATTCAGGAGAGCGGTACCCCTTGCGTCATGCTCGATCGTGTGGATCCTGGGCTTAACGTCAGCGTTATCCAGGTTGATGAACAACTGGCGGCGATGCAGGTAACACAACATCTTATTGATCACGGATACCGCGACATCGGCATCATCTGCGGCCCGCGTGAAATGCTGAATACTCAGGATCGTATCCGGGGCTGGCAGCAGGCGCTGGAAACCTCATCGTTAGTGGTCAATCCCTCATGGATTTTTTCGACCAACTATACCCGCGCCGGCGGTTACGAGGCGACAAAACGCATGCTTGAGCACCAACTGCCACGCGCCCTGTTCGCGACAAATGAACAACAGGCTCTCGGATGTTTACGCGCTTTGGCAGAACATGGGCTGCGCGTTCCTGAAGATGTTGCGCTGGTCTGTTTTAACGCAACACAAGAATCGGCTTATAACGTCCCTTCTTTAACCGCCGTTCGACAACCTGTCGATAAGATGGCCCGTGCGGCAATTGACATGCTGAAAAATTGGGATGGAGAAGTTCGCCGTGTTGAATTTGAGTTTTATTTACGAACAGGAGAGTCGTGTGGCTGCCAAGGGCATGAAGTTCAACCCGAGAAAAAGTGAAAATGAATCGATGCGTATCATTATTGACTGCGATCCGGGGAACGGCATTCCTGGCGCTAATATCGACGACGGTCTGGCGCTGGCGCTGGCCATTGCCGCACCGCAAATCGCGCTGGAAATGATCACCACTGTTGCCGGAAATACGCCGGTAGACGTGGGATATGCGGTCGCTAGAGATCTCATTACACAATTGGATATTCCTGTTGCGGTCTACCGTGGTGCCTCGCGTGCGCTCTTGGAAGATCCGCAACCCTGGCGTGAAAAACTGGATCATGGTGTAGATCAGTTTGGTTTACGGCAACTCTGGTCGAATGTTCCTGCTCCAGCATTGTGCCAGCAGGTAGAACCCCATGCGCCTGAAGCAATAGGTGAACTCATCTGTCGTAATCCAGGCGAAATAACGTTGGTTGCTACCGGCCCCCTCACTAATGTAGCCATCGCCCTGCAGCTTTACCCGCAGATTGTTCACGCGGTCAAAAATATCGTCGTTATGGGTGGCGTGTTCAATGTTCCAGGCTACCTGAAAGATACAAATTTTGGTCTGGACCCTGAGGCGGCTCATGCGGTGCTCACCAGCGGTGCGCCAGTCACGCTGGTCCCGATGGATGTGACAACGCAAACCCAAATGCTTCACGCCGATTTGGATCGTCTAGCAAAAACAGAAAACGGGCTTAGCCGTTATTTGGCACAAACCATTCGACCATGGATTACATACTCTATGCAAACCCGCAATCTGCCTGGGTGTTGGATCCACGATGTGTTAACCATTGCCTGGTTACTGGATCCCTCTCTTGCAACAACGGCTGAAGATTATCTGGATGTCTCTCTGGAAGGCATTACACGCGGAATGACTTGTTGCTATGGACGTGACAGATTACGCCTCAATATTGGGATCCCTGAACCAAAAGGTGCACAGGTCACAATTCTGCAGAGCATCGATAACCCGCGGCTTATTTCGCTGATAGAGCACTATATCCAGAACTACGGCGCGTAGCCTCATGGGGCAGAAAAGGAGACCTTCGTACACAGTTTGGGGTGAGTTTTTTCCGGAGGAAATATGAATACGTTATCCTTCTTATTATTCAGTGAAGAAGAATCTCTCTTTATTACACTGGGCAAAATTTGCGTCGCGTTTATCCTTGGTGGCATTATTGGCCTTGAAAGAGAATCGAAAGGAAAGCCTGTTGGATTTAAAACGTGCGTCATTATTTCAGTCGCCAGTTGTGTTCTGACAATTGTATCGATTCAGTCTGCAGAATATTACGCTGAAATCTCGATGAATATACGTAGCGATCCGATGCGACTGGCAGCACAGATTATCAGCGGTGTAGGTTTTCTCGGCGCAGGTGTTATCCTTCATCGCCATGACGATGCTATATCTGGACTAACAACTGCAGCTATCGTTTGGGCTTCGGCTGGGGTGGGAATTACATGTGGTGCTGGGTTTTATATGCATGCTTTGGTTACCACTGCTTTGTTCATGATTGCAATAAAACTCAGCTATTTTGTGCTCTTTTTGCAAGCTAAGAATCAATTTCCGGGTAAAGTAAAAGTTCATGTTACTCTTGACGAAAGATCAGGGCTACAAGCCCTGATAGAGTGTATTAATCAACAAAAAAATATTATTGAAGCGTTCACTATTCGCGATGTTAAAAAGGGAAGAATAGAAGTTAACCTTAAGGTCGTGATTAGAAAAAAAATGACATTACCAGAACTATACCATTCACTCTCTAAGCTTGAACATGTTTGCGCTATCGCGCTGGAACACTGAAAGCATCGATTAGAGGCTAAAACAGCAATAAAAACATTCACAATAACAATTAGTCAAGTCTGGATATCATATGTTCACAGAGGCAGAATGCTCTGTGTTAATTGGTACTGCAGAAATTAAATAATGGTACCCCCTACTGTACTAGCTGTCTCTTGATCAGAGCTCCTGATCAAGAGACTTCATCACCAGGTAACCCTCAACCATATCCTGAAGTCTGAACCAGCCATCCCAAATGACTACACAACCGGGGCGACCTGTGCGTTTGCTGTCATGCCATCGCCTCAGTTTCGCCAGTTTCAGACAGGCCCATTTCAGTGTCGGCGTCAGTGACGAAAGCGGTTTTCCTTCCAGCTTAACCCACAGCAGTTTCCACTCTGTCGGCAACAGTATTTTCTCACAGCTGTCATTTTGTGTTTCTTCACTGATACCTCCCTGCCGCAGGCCCAGCACCCGTACCGCGATAAACGCCTTGATAACCACTATGCGCTCAAGGTTATCCCGGGTCTGCATACGCAGCGATTCCACACATGTACCACCACTCTTCCACGCCTTGTGGTCTTCCTCTATCAACCAGCGTCGCTCGTAATGGCTGACGATACGTCGCGCATCGGCGGCACTCGCCACTTTTTCTGACGTCAGCAGATGCCAGCAGGCACCGTCCTCTGCCTGCTCCCGGCAACAGACATACGTGAGCGGAAGCGCCTGGCCGCTGTTGTCGGGATTTTTTATGCCGACTTCGCTGTAACTGGTGAACATCCGGGCCTGGCGGGCTGCCCGCCCGCCTTTTTACATCACATTCAGCGTGTGGCTTCATGCGGTTGTCAGGACTTCCGGCAGTTCGAAGAGCTTGCTGGGTGCTTCTTCCTGCCGGCTATTCTGTGCAGCACGCACCACGAAGCGCTGTCCGTGGCTGACTTTATAATGCAGGTAATGCCAGATATCCGCTTCCAGGTCACAGACAGTGATTACCCGTTTCTGTATCTCCCCCAGCCGTTCAGCCATACGCTCCGAAGCCTGCTGCCAGCGATAACTTTCTTTTTCTTCACAGGGACGTTCTTTTCGCTGGTGCTTAACACCGTAGGTGTCCGTGGCCCGACTCCAGCGCTGCTGTTCGATAAGACCGACTGGCAGGGCGCTGTCGGGGGCATACATCAGGACAGAGTGAGCCAGCAGCCCGCGCGTCTTCGGGTTAGTAGTGGTATTCCCCAGGTCATCAAATGCCGTACTGTGGCTGAAGCTAATGGTGGTGGTGTCTTCCAGTGCGAGGAGCAGCGGATATGCCTCACATGCCCTTGCAGTGGCGGTAAATCCGGCTTCGGCAATGGCTTCCGGAGACACTGACGGGTTACGCATCAGGCGGTACGCACCTTCAACCTGAGCAGTGGACTGGGATGATTTCACGATAGAAAGACCTGCATGCTGAGCGAGAGAAGAGGCCAGTGACACAAGGCGTCGTGTACGACGCGGATCACCGAGACTGGCATGTCCAAACTGCTCGTTAGCCCATGAATAACAATCAGAAAGTACCATAACAGACGTAAGCGTTAACGGAGCACCGTATTGACGGTTATTTATTAGTGAAAGCTATGTTCCATGGCAGGAGTTCATCAACATAGTTGGAAGGCCATTCCGGCAGTAAGCTCTCAGGATATGGAGCAGATGCGCTTCCTGATCGATACCGTTTAGCCGACAAGTTCCGATTAGTCCATACAGCAGGGCACCACGCTCGCCGCTGTAATCGCAGCCGAAAAACATAAAGTTTTTCTTTCCGAAACAGACGACACGAAGGGCTCTTTCCGCTGCATTATTGTCTGCCTCCGCCCGACCTCCATCACTGTAATAACAGAGTGCGAACCACTGATTCAGTACATAGATGAACGCTTCTTCCTGTCTGGATTTTTTCGACAGCGTGTTTTTTCCACCATCCATTCATGCAGTGAATCCAGTAAAGATTTGCTCGTCCTCTACCAGGCCGCAAGGCGTTCAGGTTCTGGTAAACCGCGTATTTCATCCTTACTAATGCCCTTCAGGGCTTCTTCTGCTGTTGCACTTTTGCTGCTGATATATACATCGTGGATTTTCCGCCTGGCATGGGCCCAGCACACAACTTCCGTCAGCGCACCACCTTCACGTTCAGTACTGAACATCCTATCGTAACCTGTGAACACATCCGCCTGCAGGATACCCCGGCAGGGACGAAAATGTTGCTCCGGGTGTTTTCCCTACCTGTCCGGTGAGTATGCAAACCAGACCGCCGGGGGTTCTGTCAAGCCCGCATGCCGGTCATCCCAGACATGCGTCCAAATGCGGCGTGTTTTTGCCTTTTTTCTACCCAATGCCAGCACTTTTACTGATGTCGTCAAAGAATCCTGTGAAAAAACATAGGGTTCGTCATCAGTCTGGAGGCTGATTTTGCAGCTTTTTTATGCCAGTGGCGCAGTGTAAAGATTCTAAAGTAGCACGACTTGGGGACTCTCTATAAAATATTGCTTAACCTTGGCATAAATAATGGGAGTGTTTTAAATGCAGGCTTCTTTTCCGTTACGTTTACTGGAAGTAAACTCGACGCTGATTTGGCACTGGCCATATTTGCAAAGTGTTATTAGAGTGATGATACGAGATCATTTTAACGGACTTGTCATTAACCAGCAGAACTTATTTTCTTTGTTAGTCTCTCCGTCAAAATATTGTCAGCATGGTCGTGAAAATCTGTTTTGTGAACATCAGGAGCATTTGCTTTATTTGCAGCGTTTATGTCGATATTGCCACACTTCCGGCATTCGTGTGTGGCTTCAAGGAGAAGCGCTTCCCCGTGACGCTAAAATCCAAGAAAAATACCCCGAATATGCGTTAATTGATAACAGTAATGCGGATGAACTTTTCTGGAAAAGTTTTTATCAGCACGATCTCTATGAGGCTCTAGGAAAATTACCGGGTATTGATGGAATAATTGTTAATCTGCATCGACATCAGCCTTATAAAGCCAGCTGGGCTTCAACACTCCCTTATCTCTATAAAACGCTGCGTACCCTCGGAAAAAAAATGGTTTTACGTGACTATATGGAGGATGACGCCTCCTCATGGCAATTGATAAATGCATTACAGGTATTACCGCCAGATGTGCGGGTCTCCATAAAGGCTGTTGCACAGGGCTACCGTCCGGGGTTTGTTAATAATCCGCTACTAACCCAACTTGACGGTCGAATAAAGTGGATCGAGTTTGATATGTGGGGACTGGAATATGGCTGGACGCTTCTTCCGTGCTATCTACTGGAAGAAATCCAGGGCCGGTTAAGCTGGGTAGAAAGCATGGCGGGCGAGGAGCTGGAGGCTATAACAGGGCGGCTTAACTGGGAATGGATCTCGAATAGTTCGCTGATCAATTCTGTCAATTCTGTTAACTTGCATGGACTAGCGATGTTCGGTCGCGAAATTTTTATGACCGAAAAACAGGCGTTTCACTGCTGGCTGACGGACATGCTTGAGCATAAAGTGGGGACAGCTGAGGTGAACCTCTTCCACCAGTTATACACCTGTAGCTATGAATGGATGAGAAAGACCCCCTACATTCTGGGATATGTTCTGCATCATTACAGCCAAGTGCCAGAGAGCTACGCTCAAGCCGTGAAGCAGCTTCAACTGCACGTGCGAAAATCTGATGATTATACCCTGTCAACCTTGTTTCCGATAAACGATCCTGATACCGGACGTGAACAATTCCAGCAGTTGGTACTGGAGAAAGAGCGGGCACTTTTCCTTGCTCAGGATTCACGTAATCGGCTCTATCACATCATCCATTCAGTTGCGATGTCCGAAGAGAAGAAAGAGCTGTTTAAGCGAGTTTGGGAACGAGTTCCCTGCTATACCGACATGTTTAACCGCGTCGCCCGCAGCGTCGCTATGAAAATTATGGTGGACAATTATGGTCATCAGAGCGGCATTTCTTTATTTGAATTAACGAAAGAAATTAATGAACTGCGTCTGCTGGCAACGCGACTTTCAGAATGGATTGATAAAGAAGAACAGCAGCAGCCCCATTATCTGGCTATGCTATTTGATCCTGCCAGGCTGATTAGCCTGGCAGACAGTCTGGCTGAAAATGAATAGATTACGCGCCTGTGTTTTTAAGCTGCTGGTAAAAATCACGCAGGATATAAAAAGCTTTTTTACGGGTTACCTTGTCAGCGGTAATAAGGCCCTTGCAATTGAATCCCTTCTGGTAAGGATTCTGGCGGCGCTCTGTCCGGTAGTCATACAGTAGCCACGGAGTAAAACCACGAACATAGCTCAGCTTTGGCAAATATTCGGTCTGCTTTCGGTATACCTCTGCCATATAGTTTTCCGAGAATGGTCCTGAAGTTGGCGCATTTTCACCAATACAGCCTTCAGCCCCGGTTTCGGTAATAATGACGGGCTTAGAGGGTGATGAATTTTCACCCAGCACAATCAGATCGTCGAAATTCTCTTCATACCAGCCGTAATACTCGTTAAGACCTATAATATCAAGATGATCCGCTAGGCGATCTTCAATCTTCATTTTTGCATGGTTAACAAGGCAAGCGGCAGAAATTAAACGGCTCGGATCGGCCTGACGAGCGGCGTCAACCAGCATAGTCATAAAGTCCAGCCGTTCGTCGGTATCAGCATTTTCATTGCCGACCGACCAGATAATCACGCTGGCACGGTTACGGTCGCGATAAATCAGCTCCATCAGCTGATTATGTGCATCGCGCTGGGTAGCCGGATTTTTAAAATCTATCGCCCAGTAGTTTGGGATCTCTTCCCAGAGCAACAAGCCTACTTCATCCGCTATGCGAGCCGCCATCTCATGATGTGGATAATGCGCAAGCCTCAGGTAATTACAGTTAAGCTCTTTTGCATGGTGAAACCGGCGGCGGATATCTGCTTCACTGGTCATTTTTCCGGACAGAAGATCGTCTTCGTGACAGTTAACACCGCGAAGATAGAGTGACTGACCGTTCAGACGAATATCTGTCCCCACGACCTCTATTTGCCTGAAGCCGACACGATCGCGCACGCAGTCACGTCCCAGCGATGCCATCACTTGATATAATTTAGGACGGTCAGGGGACCAGATCTGCGGCGTGGCAGGCAGCTCTGCGTTCGCCACACCGTTAATCACTGGAAGCATGACGTCAATACCCAGCTCTGAGATCGTTAAGTTAACCTCCTTTGCTTCTCCTTCCACGGCAATTTTTACCGCGATCCGGTTATATTTCCCATCAGGCACTAAATAGACAAATAGATCTCGGATATAGGATGGCGGGGTGCGATACAGTTCAATTTCACGGTATATCCCACCATAGTTAAACCAGTCGTTATTTCGTAAGGGTAAACGGTCAGTTGTACGCGTATTATTTACACAGATCATCAGCACATTATTTCCTGGCTGAATTACGGAGGTTAACTCTGCGCAAAATGGGGTGGATCCACCATAATGGTTGCCAATAAATTGATGGTTGAGGAACACTTTGCAATCGTAGTTAGCCGCTCCAATACGCAAGAAAACACGTTCGTCCGCATCCCGTTCGATATAATCGATTTCCCGTGTATACCAAGCGCTCCCCTCAAAGTAGAACCACTTTTCGTTCATCATTTGCCAGCATCCCGGAACCGGTACGAAATCGCCAGCAAAGGGATCGTAGTCATAAGGATCGCGGCGCGTTTCAGGATCGCGTTTTTCCAGAAGATACCACTTTTGCCTTAGCCCGGTGTCATGTAGATCCAGCGTAAATCGCCACTCGCCGCTCAGGCTTTCACCGTCACGTCCCCCAGTGAACAACAGATTGGTGTGATTAAAATTCTGCGTATTGTACGGAATGTCATATTGCTCGTTGTGTAAGCACTCTACGGCATTTTCAGCTATGTCCGATTTTTCCAGCATGATATATCCTTCCTAAATGAAGTGTTTCTGAAGAATAACGGTTCAAATTCATACTCAGGACTGCTTCCTTCAATCACTGACGGAATCGAAAGTGGGAAAAAACCGAAAATGTGATGGATGTCAAAAATGGATCGTGTTTTCACGTGATCGACATCACATCATAAATTTTATCAGTGTGATCTATATCACATTAAAATTTACAGGTAGCGATATTACTCACATAAATTTAGGCAGGAGCTTCGAGGATCTCAATTCTATTTCTTACCCATCACGGACTCTGACCCGGTCACTTACAATGACAAAAAGTTAACAGTCATTTGTATTGGATTTGTTTGGATACATTATTTTATCGTGATGGAGGAAATACAATGGGGCAGTTGCAAAGCCGTGTCAGTAATAAGGCAGTAAAGGCAGGAGCGTCAAAAACCAGTCAATATCGATGGACTATTTGCGCATTACTCTTTTTTTCTGTCACCATTAATAATCTCGACAGATCTATTTTAGGTTTGCTCGCGCCAATGCTCCAGAAGGATATTGGCTGGAACGAGATTGAGTACGGAAATATTGTTACCGCATTTCAGGCGGCCTATGCGGTAGGCTTATTCCTGTGCGGACGTATTGTTGATGTTTATGGCGCCCGCTTGGTCTTGCCCATTGCAATCACACTCTGGAGTATCGCGGCAATGGCGCACGGCATGGTCAGTACGGTTGTTGGATTTATTTACGCACGCATCTTTCTTGGACTGGGTGAAAGCGCCAACTTCCCTTCAGCCGTGAAGGTAACCGCAGAGTGGTTCCCCAAAAGAGAGCGTGCATTCGCAACGGGCATATTTAATGCAGGTTCGAATGTCGGGAATGTGTTTGCACCGGTCATTATTCCATGGATAGCCTTACAGTGGGGCTGGCGTGAAGCCTTTATCGTGACGGGCGCGGTAGGACTTATCTGGATTGCTTTTTGGCTACTGCTGTATGGAAAACCGGAGAAAGTTAAGAAAGTAAACAAAGAAGAATTGGCTTGGATCCATCAGGATGATGATGCTGAGACGACAGGACAAACCACGCAAAAAATAAGTTGGTTAGGGTTGCTAAAATATAAGCAAACCTGGGCATTCGCCGTCTGTAAATTCCTTACCGACCCTATTTTTTGGTTCTTCCTCTTCTGGATCCCGAAGTGGCTACACGACGCTCGCGATATAGATATGGCCCATATGGCGACGCCATTGGTGCTTATCAATGTGCTGGCAACTCTTGGCGGTCTTGCCGGTGGCTATCTCCCGGCGTGGATGGTTAACCGTGGAATAGCAGTAAATAAGGCGCGTAAGTTCACCTTATTATTATGCGCAATCTGCGTGCTCCCGATTTTATTGGTCTCCAACGTTTCTAATCTGTGGGGGGCTGTAACGTTAATTGGTATTGCCGTCGCGGCGCATCAGGGTTGGTCCGTTAATCTTTATACCAGTGTATCGGATATGTTTCCTAAACAAGCAGTGGGAGCCGTGGTAGGTATCGGCTGCTTGGTAGGCTCGCTTGGCTCCATTCTATTTGCCCAAGCGACAGGGCATATTTTGCAGGCAACGGGCAGTTATTGGTCTATTTTTCTGATGGGCGGATTTGCATATCTGCTGGGGTTCTTGATTATGCACGTATTAATTCCAACCATGTCTGTTGCTAAATTTAAATAATATTGATATCACAGGTACAAAAAATGTCATTAACAGATAATTTATTACAGGAACGTATTCTTGCGGCTAAAAATAAAAGTCTGCTTTGGTTAAAAAGCATGCAACTTCAGAACGCAACCCCGGGGGTATTGCGTGTGAGCGAGCTACACCAGGCTGAACACTGGCCGCAAATGCTTCTGCCAGGAACTTATGATGGTACGATGGCGCGCGCGTTATTAGGAGATGACATCCCGGAGAAACAAGCACTGGCGGACTGGATATTGCACCATCAACGGGAAGACGGGTATTTTGAACTGCCGGACTTAAACTGGAGCGAAACGTGGAAAGGTCCGGATGCCTATAAAACGCGCCAGTACATGCGTTTTCACACTACGAATTACTGTATGGGAGCGCTGGAAGTGCTTGATCAGCTCAACAGGCTGAAACTGCCTTTTATAAAACCGTTTCTTGATCCTCAGTATTTTTGGGCATGGCTGGCGCAACGTGACATGCGCGATCCGTGGCTTGAAGGTAACAACATCGTCAATATTGGTAGCTTCCTGCTACTTGAAAAGCAACGAGATCCGAAGGGACCCGCGGCGCAGCGATTACAGGATATGATTTTCTGGCATAACCAGCAGAGTGAACCCTATTCCGGTTTCTGGGGACCCGGGCAGCAGTTCAGCCAAGAGGCACTTCTATTTGCACTCTGCGGTGCAACGCATAATTTGCACGTGTTCTATGCCCTTGAAGAAGATATCCCCAATTTTAACCAGTCGATAAGCCGTTGCTTGGAGCAACCCTTAGCCATCCGCAGCAGCTGTATTGATGTCGATATTATCGATATTCTGGCGCATGGACATGCGCGCTGTCCGCATCGTCGTGATGAAATTGAACACTGGTTGCGTTGTATGCTGGTAGCATTACTGGACTTCCAAAATGCAGATGGAGGGTTCCCAGACACCCTGCTTGGTGAGCGCGGTTATGATGGATGGGTGAAGGGTTATAAAGAACCGCAGGGCTACAGTAATACGTTCGCGACCTGGTTCCGCTGGATTGCAATTGCGATGATCGCTCAAGTATTATGGCCGCAATGGCAGAACTGGCGTTTCCGTAAAACTATTGGTATAGGATATTTCAAAGCTCTGTCCGGGCCTGTTTAGGACTCTGTGTAAAAGCCTTTTCTCAGAAGTGACCGTCCAGGCGGTCACCGAACTCGATAATAAAGCGACTCATGGCTATCTGCCCGTCCTGAAGTGGCATCGTCCATTTCTGTGAGACTGACTGGATAGCCAGCCACCCCACTTTTTTCACCGATTCATCTGTCGGGAACACTTTCCGTTTCTTTATCGCGTGTCTGATGACTCTATTCAGCGATTCGATTGCGTTAGTGGTGTAGATAACCTTGCGGCTCGCCTCCGGGTACACGAAGAAGGTGGCAACATTCGGCCAGTTTGCCCGCCAGCTGCGACTTATCTGCGGGTACCGTGCATCCCATTCCTTCCCGAACGCATCCAGCGCCTGCAACGCGCCTTCTTCCGTGGCTGCGCGGTAAACCTGTTTCAGGTCACGGGTTACCGCTTTATAGTCTTTCCACGCCACGAACCGCAGGCTGTTGCGTACCATATGTACTATGCACAACTGGAGCTGCGTCTCCGGGTAGATGGCATTAATCGCTTCCGGGAAGCCTTTCAGGCCGTCCACGCAGGCGATAAGGATATCGTTCAGGCCGCGATTTTTCAGTTCCGTCAGTACATTCAGCCAGAACGTTGCACCTTCATTTTCGGCCAGCCACATACCTGGCAGCTCTTTCTGACCATCAAGGTTAACACCCAGAGCCAGGAACACCGCTTTGCTGATAACCCGGCTGTCCTGCCGTACTTTCAAGACAATACAGTCAAGATAAACAATGGGATAAATCGCATCCAGAGGACGGTTTTGCCATTCTACAACCTGGTCGATTACGGCATCGGTGACTTTCGATATCAGCGCCGGAGAGACGTCTGCATCGTACATTTCTTTGAAGACTGAGGTAATTTCGCGAGTAGTCATCCCTCTGGCATACAGCGCCAGGATCTGGTTGTTCATGCCGATAATGCGGGTCTGATTTTTCTTCACCAGTTGTGGTTCGAAGGAACCATCACGATCACGTGGAGTACGTAATTCCATCGGCCCGTCGGTAGTGGGACGGTTTTCGTGGAATAGCCATTACGGGAGTTGGTTCCCGATTTGGGTTGATTTTTTTCATGTCCCAGATGGTGAGTCAGTTCAGCGTTGAGAGCAGCCTCAACTTTGATTTTCTTGAGCAGGCGATCGAACTGACTGAGATCTTCAGGAGTTTTGAGATTTTTGGCCAGTTCGTTAGCCAGAGCCTGCAATTGTTTGTCGTCCATAAATTAACCTTCATTTGAAGGTTAATTGAACATATCAAAATCAGGCAATTACACAAATCTATGTACAGGCTCCTTTCTGGTCCAGAATAATACGGTTATCCTTCACTTCTGTCATCCTCTTTTGGTATATTGGGTCAGTCTCATTTATTTTTTTAACATATATCACATTTTGATACATCGGATTCTGATATTTTATAAGCAGCACACAGGCGCTTTTTATAATGAGTATTTTCATGGCATGAAATCAGTAATATTTACTGGTAGTCCGTAATCACACCACATATTCTTTCGGACTTACTCCATCATTTACTGGATTTATATCCCAGAATTCTGATACCAAGAAAAAAACCTGTGGGAATACTCGTTTTGCTGATATTTCAATAACATTCTGCTTTTATGGCCTTCTCAGGAAGGTTGAGTGTTTTTGTACAAAAAAGGAGTGTATTTATGAAAACAATTACAGTCTTACTTACTACAGTATTATTCAGTATGTCAGCCAGTGCAGCACTGACTCCGGCATGTGAAGAGTATTATAAAGAAATCGATAATTTTGTAGCAAAGATGAAGGAAATGGGAACACCAGAAGCACAGGTTAATACGCTGAAACAGCAATATGAACAATCCCGAAAACAAATTGCAGCTTTACCTGACTCCAGTCAGGATATGGCCTGTAAGCAAGGACTGGATGCACTGCGGCAGTCAATGAGCGCTGCAGGTATAAAATGAAGGTTTTCTGATTTTTCAGGGGCTATTGGGGGCCCCTTTTTACATCATAAATAATGATATCACTTAATGTATTACAAAAATGTTACAATCAGGGATATTCCCGGAATTTATAATTTCCTCCTGTACTTTTCACCATGACACAGAAACGCTATACATCGCGGTATTTCTGCAGGGTGCGGGCTGGATATGGGTAAGCAGCTCGGTAGAGAGACGGTTAATGAGTCTAAGAATTACTCTTCTTTTAGCTGTGAAATAAGGAGGCGTTAAGAATATTTATTAAATAAAGGCCCGCTTTTAAAATGGGCCTTAAGGACAAGACGATGTATAAAATATTTTATCTATTGTTCATAAATTGATACGATAGCTTTACCATCGTTGCCGATAGTTCCACGATACATCCCTTCTGTATTGAAACTCATAGTATAATTACCATTCTTATCTAGAACAATGACACCACCACTACCATTAATGTTTTTAACTTCATCAAGCGCATTTTGAGCTGCTTCTTTCAATGGTGTATTTTTATATTTCACCTGAGCAGCAATATTGTATGCAGTTGAAGTTCTAATAAACATTTCTCCAGTACCTGTAGCAGAAACAGCAACGGTATTATTATCGGCATAGGTTCCTGCTCCAATTATTGGCGAGTCACCTACGCGTCCGTAACGTTTATTTGTCATACCTCCTGTTGATGTTCCAGCTGCCAGATTACCATCTTTGTCCAACGCGACTGCTCCAACAGTTCCATATTTATAGTCGTAGTTCTTTGGGGGGAGTAAAAGAGATGCTGATTTACCATTATGATCAAGGGTTATTTTTTCGTCTTTTAAAGCGTTCTGTAGCTGTTGCCAACGGAAATCAGTTTTGAAATATGATGGCTCAACCATAACTAAGCCTTGCTCTTTTGCAAATAGTTCCGCACCATTAGAGATCATTAATACATGAGGGCTTTTAGTCATAACTGCATAAGCAGCGTTTATGGGGTTTTTTATGGTCGTCACTCCTGCAACGGCTCCGGCCATTTTGGTTTTTCCATCCATAATTGCAGCATCAAGTTCGTTTTTGCCATCATGAGTAAAGACAGCGCCTTTTCCAGCATTGAAGAGGGGAGAGTCCTCCATAACATTAATTGCACGCTGAACAGCATCAAGGCTACTTCCTCCACTATTAAGCACAGCATACCCAGCATTTAGTGCTTCTGTTAACTTTTCTCTGTATTGTTTTTCTTGTTCAGGTGTAATAGTATCTTTTGTTATGGTGCCAGCTCCACCATGAATTACAAGGCGTATTGGTGTTTGAGATTCAGCGTGAGCATATCCTATACACAATGCGAAGGCTGCCATTACTGTTATACCTTTTATTTTATTCATAACTCCTCCTTTTGTCTGAAGTTTATACAATATAAATATTTAAACTTTTTCCATTATGTTTATTTGACTTCTATCAAAAAAAATTATGCTAATTCGATTTTGCAAAATTTAATTGCACGCAAATAATATGCACATATTTTTTAGTGTAATGAGTGACTTTTATGGATAGGTTCCCGCTGATCTCTATCACCATACTTCCCCCCGCTTTCAGAAGGACATCCGTGTCTGACTTTATATCGAGATTTCATGTGGAAGAGATAAATGCCGGACCTTAAGAAAGAAATATAACTCCCCAGTCTCGTTGAACCCTCTTGTTGAGCCACTTTTCAAGTACGTAACGATCCAAGTTCCGCCTGCCGTCCAAGGCGTTTGGTGAAGCAGCACGGTCCGTCACTGTCAGCCCACAACTTCCGCTCCCACGGGCGCGCCACCGCGCTCTTCTTCTCATTCACCTTCTGTTTCAGTTTGTTCTCCACGAACGCCCTGATGTCCTTCAGCAGATGGTCGCCCGCTTTCCGGCTGCTTACGTAGATGTTGCAGTCGTTTGCGTAGCGGCAGAAGCTGTGTCCACGACTCTCCAGTTCTTTATCCAGTTCATCCAGCAGGATGTTCGACAGTAACTGCGACAGTGGGCCGCCCTGCGGCATGCCCGCCTGCCGTTTCTCCCTTTGCCCGTCTTTAACCATTTCCGCTTTCAGGTAGCGGCGTATCAGTCTCAGCACCCGCCTGTCCTTTATCGTTCTGGTCAGACGCGTCATCAGGAGTCTGTGATCCACCCGGTCGAAGAACTTCTCCAGATCCATATCCACCACCCACCGTTTGCCACCCCGTATGTAACGCTGTGCCTGTTGCACCGCCTGCCATGCGTTGCGCCCCGGCCGGAAGCCGTAGCTGGAGTCTGAGAAGCTTTTGTCCACGATTTCGCTTAACTGCTGCGCTATCGCCTGCTGGATAAGCCTGTCCACCACCGTCGGGATGCCTAAGGTTCTCACGCCGCCATCCGGCTTCGGGATATCCATCCGGCGTATTGCCCGCGGCTGGTAGTTTCCGTCAATCAATGCCTGCCATACGCTGCGCCAGTTCTTCTTCAGCCACGGTTTCAACTCCGCCACGCCTTTGTTTTACACCACGCGCTGATAAGCCAGCATCAGGTTTTCTCTCGTTATCACCGCTTCCATCGTCAGCGGCACTTCCGCTTTCGTTTGCCCACCCGCCGCCGTGCTGATTTCAGCGCCATCATGCAGCCCTGACGGATACTGTCCGTCTCCTCTGCCGCTGGCCGCAGTTGCCTGCGCTTGTGCTTCATTAATCATCATCGGGTTCGGATGTCCTAATCACAGTTAATCATGTTCGGCCCTTCATGCTGCCGGTTTTGCAGCACTACTACGGCGTCGACTGACTTCTGCCCCCCCATCCCGGCGCCTCACGGCGCCGGTAGCACACTGGCAGGGCGACAGATCTCCCGGGGTATTCCTGCTTATGCCTGTCGGCTTTACGTCACAGCGTTCCGTGTGAGTATCTGGCTTTGGTGATTTGTGCCACCTTACCCTGCTGCGCCGCCTTAACCGCTTCCTGTTCGTCAGGCCAGCATTTTGCATCCGGCTTCCTTCAGATTTCACCTCGCGATGAACACCCTTGCCTTCCGCTAACACTTCCCCTCACCGGGTGTGTGGAGGACTTTCACCTCTTAGTCGTTCTTCAGCCACCACAGTTGAAGAACAGCGCCAGTCACGGCGCTACGCGCCATGCCCGGCGCACATATGCAACGAGCGCCGATGTAAACGGCACCCGTAATATTTTAGCTGCAGGGCACGCCGTACTTGCCTGTGAAGAGATGGTGCAGTCAGGCCTTTTGTTGAAGCAGGAGCCCACCGAAATGATTCCGGCAATAGCCTGATTAGCAGGAATCCACATCCTTCTGGGCGTGGAGGATGACAATCTAAAACAAGTTAATAAAAAATACCGATAATCGCAGAGTGAAAAACAAAACCAACTATCAGGGGTAAAGCAGTGCGTTTTACCACTTCGAAGGGAGTTATATTTGCTCCACTGGAAACCGCTATAACCACGCCAGATACGGGAGACATCGCACGCCCCATATGGGAAGCCTGCTGCATAGGCAGGATCATCGATATGGCATTCACGCCCATGCTGGCAGCGATTTGTGGTATCAGTTCAACAAAAGCCAGAAATGGCGCATTGCCCGATCCCATAATGACAGCCGCAGCCAGTGTGACCAGCGCAAAAACGATGCCCATCGCAAAAGGGGGTAACCCAACGTGCTCTGCCATCAAAATTAATTGATCTATCGCGCCAATGCTTTTAATCCCATGAGCAAACACACCAGCGGCCACCAGTAATCCCACCACGCCGGTAAATGCTGTCCCCATTCCTTTCAGGAAATGGGTAAACCCGTCACATACAGCTTTCAGATCACATTTACGGACCCATTCGATCAACATGCAAATTGCCATTGAGATAAGAACAATCGTAATGATATTGAGATTAATTCCGGTGACAAAAATCTCCGATGAGCCAACGGCCATCAGGATCGGTAGCATAGGTAGCAGAGCATAATAAGCCGGCGTACTGCCTGATTCCATGACCGTTGTCGTACCAATTTCATGAGGTAATGTTCCTGCTTTACGATCACAGTGTTTCTGCCAGAAAAAGTGGCTGATACCGACAATCAGAACAGTCGCAAGAGCAGCAGGTCCCTGATGATAGACAACATACTCCACCACATCCATATTTACCGCTTCAGAGCCTCGTATGGCGTCAATGGCTGTCGGTGTGTACGCCACACCAAGAGAGGTGGCAATTACCCCTGCGGCGGACGCTGCTGACAGCCCGAGTCCGAGCATAATAGGAAACATGGTTCCCATCAGTAAAACAGCAAGTCCGGTAGCTGAGGGGATAGCCAGTTGAAGAAGACTGGCGAAAAGATAAGAGAAAAAAAGCAGAATATAGGGGGAACGTAATGTCCGTAGTGGCCGAGTTACCACACGGACAACCGCTTCATTCGCACCGATATGGTCCATGTAATGCGCAAATCCCATCAGGGTCATAATCATCAGACCGAGATCAGCCGCACGGGTACTGAATAAATTGCGCATAACTTCGAAAGGATCAAGAAAACTAATTCCTGTGCCGGACACCCCCTTCGGTAGCACGGTGCCCCAACCGGTAAACCAGGTACAAATCATCAACGTAAGCCCGGCAATAAAAAGCACGGGTTCTGCACGATATCCTTTCAGGATTAAGCGAGCAACTATCACGATAACAAGAAGGGCGATAACAACCTTAATCATGACTCACGATTCTCTGTGGTAAATTCATTAAATGTCTCCTGAATGACGGCAACAACCACATCACTTGCCGCCCGAAGGGAACGGACTGGAAGATATTCATAGATAGAATGGAAATTATGTGCGCCGGTAAAAATGTTCGGGCAGGGTAATCCTTTTTGTGAAAGAACAGCACCATCATATCCTCCACGCATCGCCACCGGTGTCGGAGTAATACCACATCGTTGATAGGCACGGAGGGCAATGTCGATGGGATAATGTACCTTTCCCTGCAGACTGTTTAAAACATTGGCGTACCGATCGCTCAGTTGGCAGGTCACGCTTCCTTCTCCCCATAATGCACAAGCACTTTCTGCAAGCTGGCGTACAAATGTCTTCCGGGCGTGATATCCTTCCTCGCTGAAATCTCGTATATCCAGTTTTAGTACAGTTCGGGCACTGTTTCCCTGTAACTGTTTCACCCAATAATAGCCTTCGCGTCCTTCTGTATATTCAGGCGCTTCTCCCCCTGGCAACATCGAAATGAATTTGTGAGCCATCAAAAGAGAGTTCTTAAGCTTGCCTTTCGCTGACATAGGGTGTGCAGACTGGCCGGTAAAGATAATTTCTACATCACCCGCATTCCAGTTTTCGTACACAAATTCTCCAATACCGCAGCAATCCAGAGTGTAGCCAAAATCTGCGCCAAACTCTGAAACATCAAAGGCTTTGGCCCCTCGTAACCCCTGCTCTTCATCTGGCACAAACCCAACTTTAACTTCACCATGCCTGATTTCAGGATGAGAAATCAGAAATTGAAGCGCGTTCATTATGGCCGCCAGCGCTGCTTTATCATCGGCCCCCAGAAGGCTGGTACCGTCTGTCACTATAAGGTCATCGCCAATATAATTTTTGAGCTCCGGGAATTCACTCTCACGCAAATAAATATTCAGTTCAGGGTTCAGACAGAGATCGCCCCCGTTATAAGGTAATCGTTGCGCTTTTGTATCGGCTGTCTGTTCGGCACTGGTGTCCAGATGTCCAAAAAAGGAAACGACGGGGATTGTTTCGTCAGTATTTGCAGGGAGCGTTGCTGTTACGATAGCATTCTCTCTGAGAATAATATCCTCCATACCTAATGCTTCAAGTTCACTCACCAGCAATTTCGCAAGCTTCATCTGACCAGGAGATGAAGGCATGATCCCTTTTGCGCCGTTTTCTCGTGAGGTAGTGGTATTAATTTTTGTATAATTGATAAAGCGTTCGACAATATCCATTGAGATGCCTTCTTCAACATTTTCCAGATTTTAGGACAGTTTATTAACACCTTCTTCTGACTCTGAAGAACGTGAATTTATGCTATGTTCAGGCTGTCATTTTTCCAAGAGAGAAATGATAATTATGAAGAGCCTTTGCATGATTGAACATAAAATACTGACACCATTACAGTATGGCGTTTTTTAGCTTGTGATGATTAATGCCATTACATCCTGAAAGACGATTTAGTGTTCAAAGTATATCTAAAAATAATTAATCATAATGGATGTTAAAATCCATGATCTAACTCAAATTACAAACCCTTAAAGCGGAAGACGGGGTGGAATTATTACGCCTTCTAAACTATTCCATGGTTTATCAATTAGAAGTGCAATAACATTCCCGTGAAAAAACTCTTATCTTAATAAGAATCTCAGTGAGTGACTATATCTATAACGTCAGGAAAACCTAGCAAATATATAGGTTTACTGTGATGGTAAACAAGTTGTTTTTCTGAAGGATGAATCCAAACCAGATGCTATTGTAAAATAATTCTGCTTAACCATGATTCAAAAAATCAGCATTAATAATAAGTTTGATTGCGGAATTGTTTTTTTGATCTTAATCATATTGGCACAGCGTTACCTGCATATTTCGGGCAGTTACTGGTTATATTTGATTACTAAATAACCCACTAATTTTAACGTTATAAAAATGTGCTTGACATCACGTTTTAAGTTTATTTTATTAATTTAAATATACCATTAGATGGTAATAGCTATGTCATCTGGTGATGATAAGTATTCATCCTGAATGTTGGATAAGTGTCTTATGAAAACAAATTGTTTCTTATGAAAACAATTTGTTATTGTCACATTGTTTTCAAAAAATGGAGTTAGAATATTATGTCTCGTATTGAAAGCGATTTCCTTGGTGAACGTGAAATTCCGGATGATTGCTATTATGGTGTTCAGACACTTCGTGGAAAAGATA
>ERZ894229.459-NODE-459-length-35194-cov-11.0208_pt1 | contig 35194 bp, 27 predicted proteins | sample MGYA00380295_ERZ894229 | MGnify/ENA primary metagenome ERZ894229 (study PRJEB32331, sample SAMN06328479) | human gut metagenome | biome: human gut microbiome; feature: stool | host: Homo sapiens | collected 2014-09-17 ... | reverse complement strand
AGGTCCGTGTGGTAGCAATACCATGAGAGTTCAAGTCTCTTTTCCTGCACTGATTGATAGCCCTGAAAGCATTGGACAAATGCTTTCAGATTTTTTTATTCGATAGGAAATTTCATTTCCTATCGAATAAAAACCTCCGGTGGATCGCACTGCGGCGGAAAGGAAGATGTCGCTTACGCGACCCGCCGCGCAGGCAATCTTCGATTGCCGGGAGAATCCCGCAAGCGGGATTCTTTTTTTAAGCTACCCCCGTATTGGAGGAAGCGGAAGAGCCTTCCAGCGTCAGGGAGACAGTCTTTTCCGCATAGCTTCCGTTCGTAATGCTCTGTACGGTGAGGGTTACGGTCTGGCCCGCACTGTAATACTGAAGAAGATCCTGCAGACCGGACACATCGGTCACGTTTCTTCCGTCAACAGCGGTGATCACATCACCCCTGCGAAGTCCCGCGCTTTCAGCGGCGCTTCCTGCGGTAACATCGGATACATAGACGCCGGTGGGAATGCCGTAGGCTTCCGTTACGCTGGAGGGAACCGTCGTTGCGGTGATGCCGAGGCTTCCGCGGTTCGCTTCATCCACGCGTACCAGCGTGCTTTCATTCATCAGCGTATTGATGATGGAGGAAGCTCTGGTGATCGGGATGGCATATCCCATGCCTTCCACTTCCGTGCTGGCAAGCTTGGCGGAATTAATGCCGATGACTTCGCCGCGCATATTCACCAGCGCGCCGCCGGAGTTGCCAGGGTTGATGGCCGCATCCGTCTGGATGTAGGAAGCGGTGGTGCTGTCAGCGCTGTTATCCGCTGCGGTGGTCAGGACCCGGTTGGTGGCGCTCACGATGCCCGTGGTAACGGACTGGCCATAGCCGAGCGCGTTGCCGATGGCAACCACCTGCTCCCCGACCCGGAGCGAGTCGGAATCGCCCAGCGCAGCTGTCCTGATCTGGGACATGGTATCTGCGGAAATGCTGGAAAGCGGTACCGCTATGACGGCCAGATCGTTGGCGGAATCGGTTCCCTTTATATTGGCTTCATAGGCCTGATTGTCAATGAAGGAAACGGTCAGGGAATCGGCGCCCTCCACCACATGGTTGTTGGTGGCGATCAGAAGTTCCGTGTCATTCTGTCCGATGATGATGCCGGACCCCATACTCTCCGTTTCCTGTGTCTGAGGCTGTCCGCCGTAGTAGCCGAACATGCTGAAATAATTCTGTACCTCCTGCACGGAACGGTTCGTGATGGAAACGATGGAAGGCATTACCGCTTCAGCCACATCTGCCACGCTCATGGAATCGGAGGAGGCGGAGGAAGCAGTCTGAAGTACCTGTCCGTTTCCGGAATCAGAGGGCTGCGTCGTTCCTGCCGCGGAGCCTTCTGCAGCGCTTCCTGCTGATGCGCTTTCAGTCTGGACCGCCGTATACCCGCTCAGGTAGTTAACGCCCTGGAAGGTGCCTGCCGCAACACCGCCGAAAAGAACGGCGCTCAGTGTGATTGCGCCGATCCTCTTTGCGGTGCGTCCGGCTCTGCCGGTATGTTTTTTCTTCCTGGTCTGCTTCGGAGCCTCTGTATGAAGGCCGTTGTTTTCATCACCCATTCCCGTGTTCTGATTTTCATGATACATATTGGAATCAAAGCTGTTAAAATATTCTGACATCGTTGAGATCTCCTTTCTCTGATGATAATCTGCTTTCTATGGGAGCTCCGGAATCTTCCGGACGCCCTTCTTTGTTTCTTCGCTTTGCAGTATAGCGGCAAATTGTGATGAAAAGGTTTCGAATGTGAGGAGAAATGGTGAAGAAAATGAAAGGAAATTGTGAAGAAGTTATTAGCACTCATTTCAAATGAGTGCTAATTTTCTATTGACATTTCCTGATTACGGAAGTAAACTAAGTATCAGAGCCGGAAACAACTGTTTCCTGGAAACGATGGTTTTCCGGGAACGGTTATTTCCAACAAAAAGAGAAAGGAACGTGATTGATATGGCAGAGAGGCATGGAAGCCTGTCCATTAACAGCGAAAATATTTTTCCCATTATTAAGAAGTGGCTGTATTCGGACCACGATATTTTCTACAGGGAGCTGATCTCCAACGGCTGTGATGCCATCACCAAGAGAAAGAAGCTGGACGTGATGGGAGAGAGCCATCTTCCGGAGGATTATAAGCCGCAGATCCAGGTGATCGTCAATCCGGAGGAAAAGACGTTAAAGTTTATCGATAACGGACTCGGTATGACGGCGGACGAGGTGGAGGAGTACATCAACCAGATCGCCTTTTCCGGCGCGGCTGATTTCATTGAGAAATATAAGGACAAGTCCGATGACAATCAGATCATCGGTCATTTCGGCCTGGGCTTTTATTCCGCATTCATGGTTGCGGATGAGGTCCATATCGACACTCTTTCCTATAAGGAAGGAGCAGTGCCTGTTCACTGGGAGTGCGACGGCGGCACTGAATTTTCCATGACGGACGGCACCTGGGATCAGGTGGGAACGCAGATCACCCTGTTCTTAAATGAGGACTGTCTCCAGTTCTGCAATGAGTACAAGGCGGAAGAGGTCATTCAGAAATACTGCTCCTTCATGCCCGTAGAGATCTGGCTGTCCAGAGAGAATACGCCGGAGACCCAGACCATCAACGAGGATGAGAAGCTGGATACGGATGTGGTTCTGGAGACCATCCAGCCGGAGAAGAAGGAAAAGAAGGAAGAAAATAAGGATGGAGAAGAGGGCGAAAAGGAAGAGGAAAAGCCTGAACCCGTCCGCCTGAAAATTAAAAAGCGTCCCGTTCTGATGAACGATATTCATCCGCTGTGGACGAAGAATCCCAGCGAATGCCAGAAGGATGATTATATTGAATTTTACAGAAAGGTTTTCCATGATTATAAGGAGCCTCTGTTCTGGATTCATCTGAACATGGACTATCCCTTCAACTTAAAGGGCATCCTGTACTTCCCGAAGATCAACATGGAGTACGAGTCCATTGAGGGCGTGATCAAGCTGTATAACAATCAGGTATTCATCGCGGATAACATCAAGGAAGTCATTCCGGAATTCCTGATGCTCTTAAAGGGTGTGATCGACTGTCCGGATCTGCCGCTGAACGTTTCCAGAAGCGCGCTGCAGAACGATGGCTTCGTGAAGAAGATTTCCGATTACATCACCAAGAAGGTGGCGGACAAGCTGTCCGGCCTGTGCAAGACCTCCCGCGAGGAGTATGAGAAATACTGGGACGATATCAGCCCGTTTGTGAAATATGGCTGCCTGAAGGACGACAAGTTCTGCCAGAAGATGACGGACTACATCCTGTTCAAGGATCTGGACGGCAAATATAAGACCCTGCCCGACTGCCTGGAGGTAGGAAAGTCCGACCCGGATGAAAAGGGCGAAGCGGCTGTGGATGAGAACGGCGAAAAGGTAGAGGCCGAGGTGGTGGACGAAAAGAAGGACGCCGCCAAAGCGGACGAAAACGCGGAGGCCGGGGAAGACGGGAAGAAGGAAAAGACCATCTACTATGTGACCGACTTAAAGCAGCAGAGCCAGTACGTGAACATGTTTAAGCAGGAAGGCATGAGCGCGGTGGTGCTTCCCGACCAGATCGACCAGCCCTTCATCAACCAGCTGGAGATGAAGAACGAGGGAATCCGCTTCCGCAGGATCGACGCGGATATCACCGATTCCTTTAAGAACGAGGTGTCCGAGGAGGATCAGAAGGAGCTGGAGGCCCAGTCCGAGGCCATTCAGAAGCTGGTGCGCGAAGCGCTCGGAAACGATAAGCTCACCGTGAAGGTGGAGAAGCTGAAGAACGATAAGGTATCCTCTGTCCTGACCATCTCCGAGGAGACCAGAAGGATGCAGGATATGATGAAGATGTACGCCGCAAACGGCATGGATATGGGCATGTTTGGCGGCGGAGAAGGGGAGACCCTGGTGCTGAACGCGAACCATTCTCTGGTGAAATATGTGATCGCTCATAAGGACGAAGCGGACAATGCCAACGAAAAGCTGATCTGCGAGCAGCTCTATGATCTTGCCAAACTGCAGAACGGCCCTCTGGATGCGGAAGCCATGACCCGGTTCGTAACCCGTTCCAATGAGATCATGGAAGTGCTGACAAAATAAAAAATACGGATGAGAAAGCAGGTATATTGCCTTGGAAATGAGGCAGTATATCTGCTTTTTTTACACAGTAAAAACTGTTGAAGGCCGGGCAATTTGATCTTGCAGACGTGGGCCGGCAGAGGTAAAATAGCGGAAGAAAATGCTGCCTGTGGCAGCGGAAAAGAGGAAAAAAATGGGAAAAATACCGACCAGGGAAGAAGCCTGGGAGCTTTTGACCAGATACAATCAGGACGCGTTTCACCTGCAGCATGCCGAGACGGTGGAAGGAATCATGCGATACTTCGCCAGAAAGCTGGGATATGAGCAGGAAGAGGATTTCTGGGGCATTGCAGGACTTCTGCACGACCTGGATTTTGAAAAATATCCGGAGGAGCACTGTGTGAAATCCCAGGAAATCATGCGGGAAGAAGGGATTGACGAATCCCTGATTCATGCGACGGCGAGCCATGGCTATGGCCTGGTGGTGGATGTGAAGCCGGAGAAGGAAATGGAGAAGGTGCTCTTCGCCGTGGATGAGCTGAGCGGCCTGATCTGGGCAGCCGCACTGGTACGTCCTTCAAAGAGCGTGCAGGATCTGGAACTGAAATCCGTAAAAAAGAAGTTTAAGGACAAACGGTTCGCTGCCGGCTGTTCCCGCGATGTGATTGAGAAGGGAGCGGAAATGCTGGGCTGGAGCCTTGACGATCTGATCTCGGAAACCATACTTGCAATGAGAAGCTTAGAGAGATAAATGATGAATCAGAAGAAGACGCTTTCGCCGTTGGGCAGAGAGCAGAAATGGCTGTTTGATGAAACGATGGCGCGGATGGACGCGCAGTATGATGAGGCCTGCGGGCTGCTGGAAGACAGGGCACAGGGGCATGGGGTACGCGCGAGCTCCCACTATGCGGTGGGACTGCTGGCAAGGGGAACGGAAGCGGACAGAAAACGGGCGCAGACCGTTCTGCACGCCATTCTTTCCATGCAGTTTGAAAGCAGGCCGGAGGATGTCTTTTATGGAGTGTTCCGCCGGAACGACAGGGAAGAGCAGCCGCCCTGCGAGCCGTTTCCCGGGACGCATTTTACCGCGTACAGCAGATATTATCTGGATAAGTGGCAGGAAAGGATTCAGGAGCTTTTCGGGCGGAGCCTGGGGGAAGAGGGCTATACGGCAGAAGAGATCCGGAAAATCAAAAGACTTTATCAGCGGGCTGCCCTTTCGACGGTTCCGGTGATCTGGAAGGACTTTGATCCGAACTGGAGGGAATTTATCGGAGTGGATTTCGCATTGATTCTCCAGTTTTTTTCGGAGGAACTGGACGGGGAGCTGATCCGGGAAATGGACGCCGCGATGGAACGGACGGTGGAAGGCTCGCTGGCCCGTTTCCGGGATTATGTATGCCCGATGAATACCAACATAGAGCTGATGCACATCCTGATCTGTGCCTTTTTTGGAGAAAGATGGGGGCGTCAGGATCTGATTTCCCATGCGGTGGAAGCGGGAAGAAGCCTGGAAGAGAGATATCTGGAATTCCATAGTGTGAGCGAGTATAACTCCACCACCTATTATTCCGTGGATCTGATGGCCCTGTCCGCCATGCGGCAGCTTGACGTCGCCCCGGAGCTGGCGGAAATGGCGGCCAGACTGGAAGCGGGAATCTGGGAAGATATCGCTGTGATGTATCATCCGGGACTGAAGAACCTGAGCGGCCCCTTCTCCAGAGGCTACGAAACGGATATGAGCCTTCATTCTCTGATCCCGGCGCTGCTGTATCTGGGACTGGGGGAGGAAAAACAGGAGAAGCCGGGATTCAACTGTGAACTGGCGGGTAATCTGGCGGTTGCGCTGCTGGGAACCCGGATACCGGAACAGGTGAAGGACCGTCTTGCGGCCTTTTCCGGCGAAAGGCAGGTGGAAACCAGGTTCCGGGAGCTGATGGAACGCGGATGTCCGGGGGATGACAGCAGCGTATGCGTGGCGGAAGCCTTTCTGGCGGAGAATTATATGCTGGGGGCGCTGCGCGGAAGCCGTAACACCAGCGGCCAGCTCAGAAGCGCAGCAGCGTTCTGGAAGGCTCCGGACGGCTCCGTTTCCAATTTTGTGCTTCTGCGCAGGGAACCGGGAGAGAAATGTGAGCATGTTCGTACCGTGTATTTTAACAACCGGGTCAGAAAAAACCACATGGAAATTCAGGTGACCTGGGAACTGGAACGGGATATGGAACTGTTTTTTGCCATTGCGGGCTGCGGGCTTTCGGAAGACATGATCGCCGCGGACTGCTGGAGGCTTCCGGGCATGACGGTGCATGTAAATGCAGACGGCAGAACGCCGGAGGTGAGACGCAGTGCGGATGGGCTGGAGGTGGTCTATCCTTACCGCTGGCGGGACGTTTCCGCCCGCAGCATGCGCTTTCAGCTGGATTTTGAACCGCAGGCGGAGAAAAAATAACAGGGAGTAAACGGCCCGGAAGAGGACAGGCGTCCGCTTCCCGGGCCGTTTTTTGGCCGGAGCGTTTCCGCTCAGTCCGGCTCTGCAATCCGGGAGACCCCCACATAAATTCTGGAGATTTCGTACCAGGTGGGATAATCCGTAATACCGGTGGCAGGCAGATCGAAAACCTGCTGGAAGGCGCGCACGGCATTGGCGGTCTGCTGGCCGTAGATGCCGTCCGGATTGACGTAGGGAAGGGCGGGATAGTTCTGGCGGATGCGGTTGAGCTGCTCCTGAAGCTGGTAGACCTTCTGGCCGGTGGAGCCGATGGTGAGATCGTAGCCGGGCCAGGAGGAGGGAATGCCGCTAATGGCCTCCGCCGTGTTGATGTACATGTCGCTTCCATAGTAGTAATGAATGATGTCGATGGCACTGTAGCCCTCGTCTCCGAGAAATTTGGAGCCCCACTGGCTTAAGCCTGAGCAGGTCACCCGCTTGCCGTCACAGTAGCTGGTGAGGATGGGCTGGCGCACGCCGGGACGGGACAGGAAATTGGCAAAAATGGTATCCACCAGCAGATTGATGTTTTCATAGATGTTTCTGCCGTAGATCCATTTCTGGTCGTAGGCCGTAGAAGAGGTGATGGTGAAATTGTAGCCCTGGTTCCGGTACCATTCCGTGTATACGCGGTTCAGCGTGAAGGACATGATGGCGAGAATGTTGGCATAGATGGTATCTTCGGGCCAGGTGGCGTAGATTTCCGAGGAGGCCACATTTTTGATATAGTCCGTATACCGGACATAGTAGTTCTGGGCCGTGGCATCTGAGGGAACGCCGTCATGAACCACCACGTATTCCGGGATGACCACACGGCTTAAAACGATCTCTCCGGTCTCGTCCATGGGCTTGATTTCGGCTTCCGGAATCTTGGGAGGGTAGTCTCCGTAGAGCGTGTGGTCCGGAATGAAGATGTCTTCCTCCCGTCCCGGCTCCTGCTCCGGAATCAGGGAAATGGGCTGCAGGGAGGTGACATCAGGAAGAATCTCGGAGGCTTCGACTACGACAGGTTCATAGCCGGGAGCCTCCACTGAGATATCATATTCGGAATAGGGACGTACCTCAGATGGCTCCATGCTGTACTCCAGCGCGGGAGCGGGAAGCTCCACCAGAGGGGTCTGCCCGGAATCGTCTGTCGTCAGCCTTTCGACAATCGAGCCTGGCTGCCCGGTGATGGAGATGGTCACAGTCGCTCCCGTCACCGGGATCTGTCCCAGACTGGAGGTGAGGCTGATTTTCAGCCCTCCCGCATAGGGACTGTCGGTGCTCTGTGCGGCATGCATTCTTTTTGCCATAATTCGAAGATAACCTCGCGGATTTGCTTACGATTATGGTATGCAGCCGGGCGGGCAAAGGTTCCGGTCAGTCCAGATTCAGCTGCCTGCGCATGATATACTCCGTCAGAATGTAGGAGATCACAGCACAGATGGCGGAGCCTGCCATGGATATGAGGAGAATTTCCCGCATATAGGCGCCGAAGTAAGCGGGAATTCCGCTTGCGGTATTCACCATGTCCTGAGAAAGAACCAGTCTCGTCAGGGAAGGTGTCATCAAAAGGGTGCTTATCGTCTGAATCAGCATGGTAAAGCCGATGTAGCAGAGCACGGAGGCCATCACCTTATGCTTCGTGAAGAGCTGTCCCAGAGAAACTGCCGCATAGGCGATCAGCACGCTGCTGAAGGCGGATACCAGGGAAAGCACAACATAAAAAAGGAGAAATGCCACAGGCCCCATGCCGAAAATCTGCGGGAAATATTCCATGAGCGAAGAGATTACGACCGGCATATCCACCAGAGCCATGGCCGGAAGACCAAACAGCAGGATACAGCAGATGGCCCAGAGCGCCAGCATGGAAAGCACAAATACCCACAGGGCGGCGACCAGCAGCTTGGCGAGGATAAGCTGTCTGGGCGTAACCGGAAGCGTGTGCATCAGGTAGCCCTCGTCCGTATACAGATTCCGGTAAAAACGGATTGCGATATAGATAGTCACCACCATACTGATGCAGCTGATGATCAGACAGTAGAGCATCATGATCACAAAAGCGCCCGCATTGATGGAATTTTCATCCGCGGGAGGCTCCATCTGCCGGAAGCAGATAAAGCATACCAGCGTGAGAAATAGAATAACGATAAAGGAAATGACGGGAATGCGCCAGGTTTCCTTCCATTCGTGGCGAATTAATCGGCTTAACATGCGAACACCTCCCTGAAGTAGCCGTCAACGGATTTGCCGTAACGGGAACGGATGTCCTCCACTGAGGACTGCAGCATGAGCTGCCCGTTTTTTAAAAAAATCACGTCGTCCAGCACGGCTTCAATGTCCGAAATCAGATGGGTGGACAGCAGGATGCTGGCGTTTTCGTTATAGTTGGAAATAATGGTTTTCAGGATATAGTCCCTTGCCGCCGGGTCCACGCCCGCAATGGGTTCATCCAGAATATACAGGTCCGCATTTCGGCTCATGACGAAGATGAGCTGCACCTTTTCCTTGGTACCCTTGGAAAGGGACTTCATGGCCGCATTAACGTCGATGTGCAGGGCATCCAGCATGGACAGCGCTCTTTTGGGGTCAAAATCCTCGTAAAAATCGCTAAAATAATCCATCAGTTCGGAAACCTTCCGGCTGCTGGTCAGGTAGCTTCGTTCCGGCAGATAGGAAACATGCTTTTTCGTCTCCACGCCGGGAGCGTTTCCATCGATCAGGATGGAGCCGGAATTGGGTGTCAGCAGACCGCAGAGAAGCTTGATCAGCGTGGTCTTTCCGCTGCCGTTGGGGCCGAGCAGGCCGATGATGCGCCCTCTGGGAATGGTGAGATTCAGAGGATAAAGCGCGGTAAAACGGCCATAGTTTTTGGTGAGATTGGTGATGGTAACCAGTTCATTCATGCCTGTGCGCTCCTTTCCGCTTCCTCAGAATGCTCCTCGTCCTCCAGAATCCGGATGATGTCCTGCGTCTCATAGCCCAGTCCCTTCATTCTGTTCAGGAAGCTGTGGATTTCTTCTTTGGCGAGGCTGGTGCGAATCTGTGCGATCATCTGCGTATCCTCCGTTACAAATCGTCCGCTGGTTCTTCTGGTTGTGATCAGGCCGCTGCGTTCCAGCTCCGCAAAGGCCTTCTGCATTGTGTTCGGGTTCACGCTCGCCTCGGCTGCAAGCTCCCTGACGCTGGGAAGCTTATCGCCAGGCGCGTAACAGCCCGATACGATCTGCCGCTGGATGCGTTCCAACAGCTGTGCGTATATGGGTCGGTCAGAGTCCAGGTTCCATGCCATTGTATCAGTCCTTTCTTTCAAAAACGGCTCCGCAAATGGGGCGGGCAGTCAGCCTGCGGCTGACTGCTTGTATTATTATAATAATACAATAATCCCAAACCTGTTGTTTGTCAAGAAAAATTTAGATAGCGGCATCCGGTTCAGCCGAGAAGCTCAGTGAGACAGGAAAGCAGACGGTCATTCTGTTCGGGAAGAAGAAAGCAGAAGCGGAAGAAATTTTCATCCAGGCCTGGGAAATCGGTACAGTCCCGGATCATCATTCCCCGCCGTATGGCGGCCTCGAACAGGGTATGTGCGGAAACCTCTTTTTTCAGGATCCGGCAGAGGATGAAATTGGCAAAGCAGGGATAGGTTTTGACGGCAAGGCCGGAGAGGGCCTGCCGGATGCGCTGCCGCTCGCAGGAGATCAGCGTCCGGGTTTCTTCTATATAAATATGATCAGAAAACAGGAACTGTCCTGCCAGGTCGGCCAGGGAGCTGACGGTCCAGGGATCCTTGCGGGAAAGAATATCACCCCGGAGCGCTTCATCAGAGGTGACGGCATAGCCCAGCCGCAGTCCCGGGGCGGCCCAGAACTTGGAAATCCCGCGCAGGACGATGAGGCAGGAAAATTCCTTCGTAAGCGGGATGGCGGAGATGGCGTCCACATCCGGCGCGAATTCCGCATAGGTTTCGTCCACCATCACATGGATGCCCGCCTCCTGGCAGAAGGAGAGGAGCTTCCGAAGTTCGGAAACGGTCAGGGCTCCGGAGGTGGGATTGTTGGGATTGCACAGAATGAGCATCCGGAAGGACGGAGTCTCTTCCAAACGCCGGATGAGCCCTGCAGTGTCCGGACGGAAATCATTTTCCTCCAAAAGGGTGAAATAATCCGGAATACAGCCCACAAGCCGAAGCTCTCTTTCATATTCGGAATAGGAAGGGGAAATCAGCAGCGCCCGTTCGGGAGACAGGGCGCGGATACATGCGGAAATCAGCTCCGTGGAGCCGTTGCCGCACAGCACATGTGCCTCATCTGCCTTTGTGTAGGCGGCAATCGCCCGCCGCAGTCCCGTATACTCCCGGTCCGGGTAGGAGGAGAGCACGTCCAGGCGGGCGGCCAGGTATTCCTTCAGCCGGGGAGAGAGTCCCAGGGGATTGACGTTGGAGCCGAATCCGGTGATTTTTTCTTTGGGAATGCCGTAAAGCTGTTCGATTTTTTCCAGATCACTTCCATGAAACGGTGTTGCTGTCATTGAAAACTCCTTCTTACTACTCTGGCTTCCGACCGGCTCACAACGTGTTGCGAAATCCCGGTCTGTGATGTTATACTGTATATTGATATTAATGCTTTTCAAATGGAAATGCAAGGGAGGTGAGGGCCATGTTGGATATGAGGAAGCATATTGCGAAGGACGGCTGGGAAGAAAAAAGGGGCCCTCTGTCCCTTTCCGGAAAACAACTCGAGCTGGAACTGAACCGGGAGGAGGTCCGGGAGGGTTTTTTTGAGGTTTCTTCGGAAGACGGGAGGCCTGCGGCCGGATACGTCCTGTGCCTGGAGGAGCGGATGGAATGTCTGACCCCTTCCTTTTCGGGGGGATCGGAGAGCATTGCCTGGCGTTTTGACTCCAGCGGCATGCGGGAGGGGGACGAGCGTTCCGGAAAATTCGTGATTCTTTCCGACTGTGGGGAGTATGAGCTTCCCTTCCATGTGAAAATACAGGGCGGCGAACGTTTTCCGGCCATAAGCGACCGGGGGACGCAGAGCGGAGAAAATGGCCGGGAAGGAGAACTTTCCGGTCTGTTCCCGTTTGTGCGGCTTGCCAGAGAGAGCTGGAAAGAGGCGGAGAAGCTGTTTTATTCCTCCGGGTTCGTGAAGCTGCTTTCCGGAAGTGACAGAAAATACCGGAGCCTGTATAAGGGGCTGTCCCGTAGTCCGGGAAACGGGCAGAACATGGAGGAATTTCTGGTATCCGCCGGAAAGAAGCCGCCCGTGGAATATTTTTTCCCGGCGAAGGAGCTGGTGGTAAACGCTTCCGGTTCCAGGCGGAGCGAAGCGCAGCTGTGCGAGACGTTTGTGGTGAAGCAGAGCGGCTGGGGTTATACCAGGCTGAGCGTGGAGGCGGAAGGCGGGTTTCTTTCTCTGGAAAAAAAGGTGCTGACGGAAGAGGATTTTCTGGGAAATCAGTGCAGCATCCCCGTTTTTGTAAGCCCCCTCAAGCTGCACGGCGGAAAAAATTTCGGCAGACTTCGTTTTCGGACTTCCTGCGGAACCCTGCGGACACACGACGGACAGGAAACGGACTGTCTGGAGGTGACGGTGGCCGTAATCACGGAAAGGCCCTCCACTTCCCAGGCGGGCGGAAGGCGCAGAGAATGGAAGCGGATGACGGTGGAGCTGGTAAAGCTGTACCAGGAGCTTCGGATGAAGAAGCTGAATGCGGTGCAGTGGCGGGCACGGACCGCCGAGGTGGTGGAGCGGCTGCGCCGTCTGGATGAAAGATCCGTTCCGGTAAAGCTGTATCAGGCCCATCTCCTGATCACGGAGGAACGCTTTGAAGAGGCGGGGAGGATTCTGAAGCAGGTCGTGGTGGCGCCCCGTGTGGACGGCGCAGAGGTGTACTGCTATTATCTGTATCTGTCCAGTCTTTACCAGAGGGATGAGGGATACACAGCCAGAGCTGCCATGGATGTGGAGGAAGCGCACCGGGCAAACCGGGAAAGCTGGCAGATCGCATGGCTGATGCTTTTCCTTTCTCCGCAGCTTCAGAGAAGTGCCTCGCGCAAATGGTCTTTTCTGGAGGATCAGTTTGCGCATGGAACCATCAGTCCCGTGCTGTATCTGGAAGCGGTGCAGCTTCTGAATTTCAGCCCCACACTGATCATGAAGCTGGGGGCCTTTGAGAGACAGGTCGTCCACTATGGAGCACGCTGCGGCATTCTTTCCGCCGACATGGCGGGACATCTGGCCTACCTGGCGGAGAAGGAAAAATATTTCGATGCTGCCCTGTTTGATACGCTGCGTCTCTGCTATGAAAAAACGCCCTCCGCCGCGCTGCTTCAGGCGATCTGCACCCTTCTGATCAAGGGAAACAAAACCGGGCCTGAGTGGCTGGAATGGTATCGGGCGGGCGTGGAACAGGATCTGCGCGTGACGCAGCTGTACGAGTATTTTCTGTCTTCCCTGGATCTGGAGCAGGAAACACAGATCCCGCGCATCGCGCTGATGTATTTTGCCTATCAGAGCAATCTGGATCAGGAACGTCTCGCCTATCTGTATGCCTACGTGCAGAAGCACCGGGAAGAGTTCCCGGAGCTCTATCTGACGTACCGGGGACCGATGGAACGCTTTCTTCTGCAGCAGCTCTACCGCGGAAAGATCAGCCGGGATCTGGCTTATCTGTATCAGAACGTTCTGGATGACAGACTTTTGACGAAGGATAACTGTCGGGCGCTGGCACGGGTGCTGTTTCTACAGCAGCTGGACTGCGAGGGGGCGGATATCCGACAGGCGGTGGTGATCCATGACCGGCTTCGCGGCGAACAGGTCTGGCCGGTGGAAAACGGCCGCGCCTATGTGGAAATTTATGATACGGACTGTGAGATCCTGCTGGAGGATGAGGCGCACAACCGCTATTCTGCGGGCAGGACGCATATGCTGACCCGGCTGATGAATCCGGCGCAGTGTATGAAGCTGGTCGGCCCATATTCGGAAAATGTGCTGGGTTGTGACCTGTATTTCTGTGAATTTCGAAAAGGAAAGATCCATATCACAAAAAACAACGCTTCCAGACTGCGTGCTCTGGCAGGGCGGCAGGAGATCCTTCCCGCCTTTGCGAGGGCGATCCGCATGGCGCTTCTGCGTTATTACTACGAGCAGGAGGATATGGAAGAGATGGATCTGCTTCTGCAGGATCTGGAGCGGCCCCAGACGGAAAGCCCTGATGTCTATGAGACGGTAGGATTTCTGGTGATCCGTTCTTTCTATGAAAAGGCCTATGAGTGGCTGGCGGGTCTGAACCTGGAAAAGGAGCCTGCGGAAATCCTGCTGCGTCTTTCCAGCAGGCTTCTGGAAAGCGGTCTGCATGAGGGAGAAGCGCGCATGATGGCGATCGCCTGCAGCGCCTTTTTCCGGGGAAAATATGACAGTCATGTCCTGTCCTGGCTGGTAGAGCATTTTGAGGGCAGAAGCGAAGAACTGCTGCAGCTGAGAAAGTCGGCGGAGGATTTCGCGGTGGATACCTACCGGCTGACAGAACGGATTCTGATGCAGCTTCTTTTCACCGGGGCAAACGTCCTGGAGTACACGGCCCTGCTGAGACGGTATGTGTGCGAGGGAGGAAGAGCGGAACTGGAGGAAGCTTTCCTGCATCGGGCCAGCGGTCTGTTCCTGATGGAAGGGGAAGAGATGGCCCCCTATGTGCTGAAGGATATTGCAAGGGTGGAATCGGGCGGGGAAGCGCTCACGGACATGTGCGCTCTGGCCTTCCTGGAATATTATTCCAGGCATCGGGAGGAGAGAAGCGCGGAAACGGACGAGACGATCCGAAAGCTTGGGGAACGGCTGATCGCCGCCGGAATGAGGCTCCCGCTCTTTCAGGAATACGCGGATCTTCTGGACGGGGCGGAGATGCAGCTGGATAAAACCATGGTCGTGTATAAGGGAAGCAGGGAGCATCCGGTGTCCATCCATTACCGGGTGCTTGCGCCGTCTGACTCCGGAAGGGGAGCCGGCCCCATGCAGACCATGGAAATGCAGCATGTGTATGCGGGCATTTACTCGGCTCAGTTCGTTCTGTTTGCAGGGGAGAGCCTGCAGTATTATATCACGGAAACCTTTGCTGAGGAACCGCAGGAAAAGCTGGATGAAGGCGAAGTGAAGGCTGTGGAGAGCCTGCTGGTGAAGGGAACGAGATACGGTCTTCTGAACGACGTGCTTTCCAGCTGGCTCATTGGAGAAAAACCAGAGTCACAGGAACTTCTGGAGCAATATCTGTATACGGAATGGATGACGCAGGGACTGTTTGGCTCTGCGGAATCGGCGTCGGAGCAGGAAAACGGCTGAGGAGGGAAGATTGAAAAATGCGCTCGATAGCGCATTTTTCAATCCGGATTTGTGCCGAAGCGTCACAAATCCTGTGATCGCAGCGCCGAATCGAAAATTCGGCGCGCGTTCCTCAGCGTAAAAACGCTTCGGCATGGAGGAAAAAATGTTTCTGGGAAATTCGGAGAAAAAGGGAATAAACGGCTGCGTTCTCGGCATGGATCTGGATGATCGGTGTGCCCAGATCACCTGCTGGCTTCCGGGAGAGCAGAAACCGGAGACCCTCCCCGCCGAAACGGAAGGGGAGGAGTATATGATTCCCGCCGTCCTCTGCCGCCGGACGGACAGGGATGTGTGGACCTACGGAAGGGAAGCGCTTCAGACCGCCGGAAAGGGAGAAGGCGTGCTGGTGGATCACCTCCTTTCCAGGGCGCTTCAGGAGGAAAAGGTGGAAGCCGGGGGAGAAATCTTTGAGGCGACAGCCCTTCTCGCACTGTTCATCAAAAGGAGCCTTTCGCTGCTGGGTGGAACTGCGCGGGGGCCGCTGCGAGGATACAGGGGGCTGGATAGGGTGGATTTTTTCATGTTCACCTTTGAAAGGGTGGACAGTCAGGCGCTTCGGATGGTGGAAAGGATTGCCCTTCTGCTTTCCCTTCCGCCGGAGCGGGTTTCCTGTCAAAGCAGGGCGGAGAGTTTTTTCTATTATAATATCAATCAGCCGGAGGAACTGTGGCGGCATCCGTGCATGATCTGTGATTTCGGAGGAAGGACGCTGAAAACCATGTTGTTTGAGGCCAACCGCCATACCAGGCCGGTGACCGTGACGGTGAGCGAGGAGGAGCATGCCTCCCTGACAAGGAACATTTTGGAAGAAAGGGAATACGATCCCCAAGAGCCTTCCGGAGAGCGCGCAGAAGAAATGGACGAAGCCTTCCTGAGCCTGTTTCAGAAGCTGTCCGCAGGAAAGATCATCGATACCATTTATCTGATCGGAGACGGTTTTGAAGGAAACTGGTATCAGAAAACCCTCTCTGCACTGTGCATGAACCGACGTGTGTTTCGGGGAAACAATCTGTACAGCAAGGGCGCCTGTTACGGAGGAAGGTATAAGACCGCGCAGAAATCCCGGCAGAAAACCGGGCAGGAATACATCTATCTCGGCGCAGACATGCTGAAAGTAAACCTGTGTCTGGATGCCGTGAAGCGGGGAGAGGACATCTATTTTTCCCTTCTGGATGCGGGAATGAACTGGTTTGACGCAAGAGGGGAATGCGACTTTCTGCTGGATCAGGATCACGCCTTTTCCCTTCACCTGTCGCCGGTAAGCGGCAGAAAGGCAAGGCAGATCGTGGTGACGCTTTCCGGCGTGCCGGAGAGGCCGCCCGGAACCACCAGAATCCATCTGACGGTTTCCTGTCCGGATGAAGAAACGGTGAAACTGCGGATGGAGGACAAGGGCTTCGGCGATTTTTATCCATCTTCAGGCCTGGTCTGGGAGGAGACGTTTTCCCTGACGGACGCGCTGAAAGACTAACACGGCCTTCGGCCGCTGTAAAACGAGGAGCGGAAAAACGGCTTACAGCCGTTTTTCCTGGGAATTGCTGACGCAATTCTTCTCACGGAATAAAATGCGGCCTTTAGCCGCTGTAAAACGAGGTAGTTATGGGCAGAGCGATTTTGTGTCTTGGACAGTATGCGAAAATTCCATATACCTTTGAAAAGACGAAAACCCGGGTTTTCTGTCTGGAGGAGCTCTGTTTCTTCCTGAAGGAAAATGCAGGGCTTGTGGACGAGTCCTGTTTTACCAGAGAGCTGGCGGACTGGATCGGGGAGCAGTGCGGGCTGCCGGAGCTGGCCGTCCGGCTGCGCGCCCTCATGAAGGGAAAGGAAAAGCCGGAAGTGATCGTTCCGCAGATTCTGGAATACGCGGGCTGTTTCAGTGAAAAGGAGATTCAGGAGACCGGACAGCTCATCCGGCTGAGTGCCGATGTGTCGCTGCCGGAGAAGCGGAAAGCCAGAGCAGATTATTTCCTGGAAAACCGCCGTTATGCGATGGCAATCCAGGAATACCGCAGGATTCTGGACGAGGAGGAAAAGAGAATTCCCTCCTTTGACGGGAAGCTGTACCACAATCTGGGCGTGGCCCAGGCCGGTCTGTTCCTGTTTGAAAAGGCGGCGGACTCGTTTGAGACGGCATACCGCCTTGGCGGACAGCAGGAAAGCCTGCTCGCCTTTCTTGCTGCAAAACGGATGCGCCTTTCCGAGCAGGAGTATCTGGCCTTTCTGACAGAGCATGGAGAGTATTACGAAGCCTCTCTGAAGCTGGAGGAGAGGGTGACGGCAAGAAAGGAGGCCTGGACGGGCAGGCGCAACAATTCCCGGATCGCATCCATCCGCAGCGCTTTTTTCGCCGGGGAAGAGGAGCAGTGCGGCCGCCTGATGCGGCAGGAAACAGGGCGGCTCATGGAGGAATACCGGGATTATGTGGCGGGGGAGTGAAAAAACTTCGAAAAAAAGCAAAAATGTTGTAATTCCAACATACAGGACGGACTTTTCTCTTTATACTGTAGCCATGTACTGAAAATGCCGCCTGACGGCGGCGGAAAGAGAGGCGGAAGCCGCGTTGCGGCTTCCTGGAAGAAGCACTTGGCGTGCTTCTTCTCACTGAATAAAATGCCGCCCGTCGGCGGCGAAAGGAGAGGAAGGTTTATGATCCGTAAGATCATTCAGATTGACGAGGAAAAATGCAACGGCTGCGGGCTGTGCGCGGCGGCCTGCCATGAAGGGGCCATTGGTATGGTGGACGGAAAAGCAAGGCTTTTGCGGGACGATTACTGCGACGGGCTGGGAGACTGTCTGCCCGCCTGTCCTGCGGGAGCCATCCGGTTTGTGGAGCGGGAGGCTGCGGCCTATGACGAGGCAGCGGTTCTGGAAAATAAGAAGAAAAAGATGCAGGCGGAGGGGATGAAGCTTTCCGGCGGCTGTCCGGGAAGCCGTGCCAGAACGCTGGACAGGGAGCAGGGAGGCAGCAGCCTGATGGGAGCGATGCCCTCTCAGCTCACCCAGTGGCCGGTGCAGATTAAGCTGGCTCCGATCAATGCTTCTTATTTCAACGGAGCCAATCTGCTGATCGCGGCCGACTGCACCGCCTATGCCTACGGCAGCTTTCATCAGGACTTCATCCGCGGACGTGTGACGCTCATTGGCTGCCCCAAGCTGGATATGGTGGACTATACCGAGAAACTGGAGCAGATCATCCGGGAAAATGAAATCCGGTCGCTGACCGTGGTGCGCATGGAGGTTCCCTGCTGCGGCGGAATCGAGCATGCAGCGGTAACAGCACTGAAAAACAGCGGGAAATTCATTCCCTGGCAGGTGGTCACCATTTCCACAGACGGCCGAATTCTGGAGCGGTAAGACCCAAATGTAAATGATTCAGGCGTCATGCCCGACAGAATGTCCGGATTTCCCGGATGTTTTGTCGGGTTCTTTCGTTTCCTGTCCGTCCGGAATTGTGTTTTTTGGCATTATGTAGAAATTTTAACAGTCTGGATGTGAATTCTTGATTTCTATTTGGCGGTGCGTTATACTTGTTCTGCGAATGTCTTTCCTTTGATCAAAGAGGATGGATATAAGACAGCTTTCACACAGGAAGAGAAAGGACAGGTATCGAATGGAAAAACTGGAACAGCTCTACGAAGGCAAGGCAAAGAAGGTATTTAAGACGGATGATCCCGACGTGCTGATCGTGGATTACAAGGATGATGCGACAGCATTCAACGGAGAGAAAAAGGGAACCATCGTCGGAAAAGGCGTCATCAACAATAAGATGAGCAACCGTGTGGACCAGCTTCTGGAGAAGGAAGGGGTTCCTACTCATTATATTGAGGAGCTTTCTGACCGGGAAACGGCCGTGAAGAAGGTGGAGATCGTTCCGCTTGAGGTCATCATCCGCAATGTGGCCGCAGGAAGCTTTTCCAAGAGACTGGGAGTGCCGGAGGGAACGCCTTTCGAGCAGCCCACCATCGAGTTCAGCTATAAAAACGACGAGCTGGGCGATCCGCTGATCAACTCCTATTTCGCGGTTGCCATGAAGCTCGCCACCTGGGAAGAGATTGAGACGATCAAGAAGTATGCGTTCAAGGTAAACGAAGTTCTGAAGGCCTATTTCCTTCAGGCGGACATCAAGCTCATCGATTTCAAGATCGAATTCGGCCGCTACCATGGACAGATCATTCTGGCGGATGAAATCAGCCCGGATACCTGCCGTCTGTGGGACGTGCATACGAATGAAAAGCTGGATAAGGACCGCTTCCGCCGTGATCTCGGCAATGTGGAAGAGGCTTACAACGAAGTATTCCACAGACTGGGACTGTAAAGGGATGCAGTCCGCATAACAGCCGGCGGAGAGCTTTATTAAAAATGTATATTTGGCCTGCGCGGCGGCCGTGCAGAAAACGGAGCCGATGTGACAGGCTTGAGAAAATGGTTAATGACGACCGCCGCGGGGTACCCGCGGCGGTTTGTATTTGAACGGCCATTCGGGCCGCTGAGAAAGAGGAGCGGGAAAACAGCCTGTGGCTGTTTTCCCTGGAAGAATTGCTGGTGCAATTCTTCTCTCAGAAATCAATGCGGCCCTTCGGCCGCCGGAGAAAGAGGAAGTATGACGGAAAAATTCTATACGGAGAGGGAAGGGGAAGGACTGAAGGAGGAATGCGGCGTCTTCGGCATGTATGATTTTGACGGAAAAGACGTGGCGGGGACGATCTATTACGGCCTTCTTGCCCTGCAGCACAGGGGACAGGAAAGCTGTGGCATCGCGGTGAGCGATACGGCGGGGCCGAAGGGGAAAGTGGCTTCCGTAAAGGAAATGGGCCTGGTGAACGAGGCGTTCCATGCGGAAAACATCGGTAAGCTGAAAGGGGATATCGGCGTTGGACACGTCCGGTATTCCACGGCGGGAAGCAGCACCAGGGAAAATGCGCAGCCGCTGGTATTAAACTACGTGAAGGGAACGCTGGGACTGGCGCACAACGGAAATCTGGTGAACGCCCCTCAGCTTCGCAGGGAGCTGGAATATACGGGAGCGATTTTCCAGACCACCATCGACTCTGAGGTGATCGCCTATCATATCGCCAGGGAAAGGCTGAAATGTGGTTCCGTCGAAGAAGCGGTAAGCCGGGCCATGAAGAAAATCCAGGGCGCCTATTCTCTGGTCATCATGTCACCCAGAAAGCTGATCGGGGCCAGAGATCCCTTTGGCTTCCGGCCGCTCTGCATCGGAAAACGGGACAACGCCTACATTCTCGCCTCAGAAACCTGCGCTCTGGACACCATCGGCGCGCAGTTTGTTCGGGATGTACTCCCGGGCGAGGTAGTGACCATCACGCCGGAGAAGGGAATCGTATCCGATACCAGTCTCTGCCTTCCGGAAAAGGACCATGCCAGATGCGTGTTTGAGTATATTTATTTTTCCCGGCCGGACAGCTATTTTGACGGCGTGAGCGTGTATCAGGCACGGATTCAGGCGGGCCGGTTCCTGGCCCTGGATTCTCCGGTGGATGCGGATCTGGTGGTGGGCGTGCCGGAATCCGGCAACTGCGCGGCGATGGGATACGCCATGCAGTCGGGAATTCCCTATGGAACCGCCTTTGTGAAAAATGCCTATATCGGCCGGACCTTCATCAAGCCGGGGCAGAAGAACCGGGAAAACAGCGTTCAGGTCAAGCTGAACGTATTACGGGATGCGGTGCAGGGAAAGCGGATCATCATGATTGACGACTCCATCGTGCGCGGCACCACCTCCGACCGGATCGTACACATGCTGCGGGAGGCGGGCGCAAAGGAGGTCCATATGCGCGTCAGCTCCCCTCCATTCCTGTGGCCCTGTTACTTCGGCACGGATGTACCGGCAAGGGAACAGCTCATCGCCTACAACCGGAGCATCGAGGAGATCCGGGCGGTCATCGGAGCGGACTCCCTGGCCTATCTGCGCACGGAGCGGCTGGAGGAAATGGCTGGCGGACTTGGCATCTGCAAGGGCTGCTTTACCGGGACATATCCCATCGACCCGCCGCAGGAGGATATCCGTGGAGAATTTGACCGGTAAACCGGCCGGAGATATGTAAATGTGTAAAGAGTGAGAAAGGAAAACGGACTATGAGCAATACGGACAGATATGTGAGCCCGCTTTCGGAGCGGTATGCGAGTAAGGAAATGCAGTACATTTTTTCTCCCGATAAGAAGTTCCGCACCTGGAGACGGCTGTGGATCGCTCTGGCGGAGACGGAGAAGGAACTGGGCCTGCCCATCACGGATGAGCAGATCGAAGAGCTGAAAAGCCATGCGGACGACATCAACTATGATGTGGCAAAGGCACGGGAAAAAGAAGTGCGCCATGACGTGATGAGCCACGTCTATGCCTACGGCGTGCAGTGCCCGAAGGCAAAGGGCATCATCCATCTGGGAGCGACCTCCTGTTATGTGGGCGACAATACGGACATCATCATCATGACGGAGGCTCTGTGGCTGGTGAAGAAAAAGCTGGTGAACGTGCTTTCCGAGCTTTCCGCCTTTGCGGACCGCTACAAGGATCTTCCCACGCTGGCATTCACCCATTTTCAGCCCGCTCAGCCCACCACGGTAGGAAAGCGCGCCACCCTGTGGATGCAGGAGTTTTACCTGGATCTGGAGGATCTGGACTATGTGATTTCCACCATGAAGCTTCTGGGCTCCAAGGGAACCACCGGAACCCAGGCATCCTTCCTGGAGCTGTTTGACGGCGACATGGATAAGGTGAACGCTCTGGATCCCATGATCGCGCAGAAAATGGGCTTTTCCGCCTGCTATCCGGTATCCGGCCAGACCTACTCCCGCAAGGTGGACACCAGAGTGCTGAATGTGCTCGCCGGCATCGCGGCAAGCGCTACCAAGATGTCCAATGACATCCGCCTGCTGCAGCACCTGAAGGAGGTTGAGGAGCCTTTTGAAAAGAGCCAGATCGGTTCCTCTGCCATGGCCTATAAGAGAAATCCCATGCGCAGCGAGCGGATCGCCTCTCTGTCCCGCTATGTGATTGCGGACGCCCTCAACCCGGCGATTACCTCCGCTACCCAGTGGTTTGAGAGAACCCTGGACGATTCCGCCAACAAGCGCCTGAGCGTTCCCGAGGGCTTCCTCGCCATCGACGGCATCCTGGATCTGTGCCTGAACGTGGTGGACGGCCTGGTGGTATATCCGAAGGTGATCGAGAAGCATCTGATGAGCGAACTGCCCTTCATGGCGACGGAGAACATCATGATGGATGCGGTGAAAAAAGGCGGCGACCGTCAGGAACTGCATGAGCGGATCCGCGAGCTCTCCATGGAGGCCGGAAAACGCGTCAAGGAAGAGGGGCTGGACAACAATCTGCTGTCCCTGATCGCACAGGAGCCCATGTTCATGACGAACGAAGAGGAACTTGCGGCGACCATGGATCCTTCCCGTTACGTGGGCTGCGCCCCTGAACAGGTGACCCGCTTCTTAAAGGATGTGATCGGGCCTGTGCTGGAAGAGAATAAGGAGCTTCTGGGCGTGAAGGCGGAGATTAACGTATAGATTTTGGAGCCGTAACAGGCTGTAAAAAGTACGATTATAAGAAATACCCTAATAGTTCAACTCAGTCTTTTTAGCTGCGTTCTGCTATTAGGGTATATTTTGTTTCCGAACACTGTATCTGGTTATGTCATTTCCGGCCGGCAGATGCTGTGCTAAGTATGAGTACGATAGCGTGAGGGTAAGTCCGTGCTTTTGCGTATAATCAGACTTGGCTCAATATAGTAATTATCGTATGAATTGTCCGGATTTTTTATTTTTTCAAATAATAATTTCAGCGCGGTATCGGCCATGCTTGTTATGCGGTATCGAACGGTCGTCAGCGGTGGATAAAGACAGGTCGATACGGATAAGTCATCGAACCCTACAACGCCCACATCTTCTGGAATCCTTTTTCCAATTTTGCTGCATATCCGATATAACTGTACGGCAATAAGGTCATGATAACAAAATACGCCGATCGGTTCTGTTTGGCCTTCCAATGCTGAGGTAAGAAGCTTCGTATCAAGCTTATCATTTTGAGAAAATAAAATAATGTTTTCCTTGTTTAGAGAAAATCCTTCCTGATTTAATTTTGTCTGGAATGCAATATACCGTATATCATTTTCTATCTGTATATGCTGAGTTCCTATATAAAGAAAGCTGCGGTATCCCTGGTCGATTAAATGCTGTGCAATTTTTTGTGATACAGGGAAATTGTTCACCTGCACGGACGATTTATGAGAGCTATCATCCGAATGGGCCAGAAAAATACACGGAATTGTAAAGTCCCGATATATGGGAACGTTTTCCGGGTCAGTGGGAGTGCAGCTTATAATGCCAGCGACACCCAATTCTTTAAAAAGAGTCAGGATCTCTTTTTCTTCTGCGGCGGAATAGGAAGTGTTCATTACAAGGACACGGTATCCTTTTTGCCTTGCCAGTCTGATTACGTTGTCTGCAATTGATGAAAAAAACTCATTATTAATATGAGGAAGAATTAATCCAATAACCTTTTCGCGGATTTCCAGATGCTTTGCCTGTTCGGAATAAGAAAGATAATATTTTTTTCCCTTTAATTCGATATAACCGGCATCGCAGAGGCCGCTCATTATATTATGCGCCGTTACCAGGGAAACACCTCTCGATTCCGCAAGCTTTTGCGTTGTCATAAATGGCTCTCCGGGAAGGCCGTATTTTCCCTTTAAAATTTCGTCCTGAAGTAAATATTGTTCATATGTAGAACGTTTCATTTTGGTTAAAAAAGTTTTATCCATATTTTGTGTTCCTTTACTTAAAAGGTAAGATCGACAATTAAAGCGTTTATATATCTGTAAATAATAAGGCTAAACTTGAATTTTAGTCTTTGGAGCTGCCAATTTGTGGCTTCTATTTTATCATGTATATTGAATTGAGAAAAGCAGTATTAAGCGGCAAACAGGATAAAATTATGAGTTTTATGCGATAAATATTTAGCGGGACGACAAGTAAACGGATATTTATATTATAAAATATTATAATATAATTGACAATAAAAATTTTTATAATATAATAATAAACATAAAAATATATTTAAAAAATATAATAAAAAGGAGGGGAATATGGCAATTAAGCACACATCAATTAGCTATTATGGGATTAATTATGTGGAACATGCAGAACTGGACTTTAGAGAGATGCTGGATCATGGGTGTGACACGGTAATTCTTGCAATTACTGAGTTTGATATGGATTTCTGGTTTCCTAACATTAACAGCATCGTGAAAAAGGCCCATGAATTGGGGCTGCGGGTTTTGGCTGATCCCTGGGGAATTGGAAAATATTTTGGAGGTGAGCAGATAAGCCTTTTCCTACAGAATAATATTCATCACAGGCAGGTATCGGCCTATACGGGAGAAGTATTGAATGCAGCATGTTTCAACACAAATTCATTTCGGGATTATTTTATGAAGATATGCCTTAAGCTGGCTGCAGAAACGGAGGTGGATGGTTTTTTCTGGGATGAGCCTCACTATGCATATCCCAAATCCTATGCATCCATTACTGGAGGAGCGGGAGACGACTGGTCATGCCGATGTCCGGAATGTATGGAGAAGTTCAGAGCTTATTATGGATATGAGATGCCGAAGTTCATGAATGATGATGTAAAACAATTCCGGTGGAGAGAAGCTCTGAAAATACTGTCCGATACATCCAGAGCGCTGAAGGAATATAACTCCAAGCTGGAGATTACTTGCTGTGTACATGCGACATTAAATAGTTATTATGTAACAGAACTCAGAGGCTATGATAACTGGGAGATGGTTGCGGCCTGTCCGTATTTTGATGTTTTTTCCACAACAATTATCAAGTGGTCTTTGCCGGAAAGTTTTTTTAGAGAAGTAACAGAACGAACGGTTGCTGTGGCAAAAAAATATGGAAAGGAATCGGAGAGATGGTTGATGGGATACAGTTGTTGTCCTTCCGATTATAAACAGATCGATCAGATTGTTGACATGTACGAAAGTCTTGGGGTTGATAGACTTGGAACCTGGACATACAGGGGCGGATACGGAACCTCTGTAGCAGCAGAGGAACCGTTGAAATTATGGGATAAAATTGGAGAAAATTATTGTCGCGTTTTAAAAAAGTGAGGGGATTGAAAACGGAAAAATATAAGGAAAGCAGTTATATTGACCGGGTATATGAACGTTTAAAGAATATTGACGCAACGCAGAGGAAAAATGTGGAAATGGCAGGAAAAGCCCTCGCAAAAGTTATTAGGGGTGATCGGTTGATTTATGTGTTTGGAGCGGGGGGACACACATCTCTGGTAACGGGAGAAATGTTTTTTAGAGTAGGAGGATTGGCAAATATTTATCCTGTTTCGGAAATGGGCTTAACTGCTTTTGGAAGGGCAAGAACGTTTCTGGCGTTGGAACGGTGCAGTGGCCTTGGAGAAGCTCTTATACGTGCAAATGGAGTGGGAGAGGGTGATGCCCTTCTTCTTTTTCACACAATAGGAGTGACCGGAACGTGTATTGAAGCAGCAAAAGAGGCCGGTAAATTGGGAGCTGTTGTGATTGGAATAGCGAGCAGTCAGTGGCAGGACCAGACGCCAATGGATGCGGAGATCCGTGCTTCTGGAAAAGAGAATCTGAGGGATCTGGTTGATATTTATATTGATGACTGTAACACGGTGGAAGATGCAGGAGTATGGCTGGATGGTATAGACGTCCCGGTTGGTCCGCTTTCCGGAATTGGAAGTTTTGCAATTGCACATATGGTTGAAATGGCGACGATTCAGGAGTGCCTTTCCCAAAGGATTACTCCTCCGGTGTGGGGAAACGCGAATACTCCGGAAGGAGCTGAAAAAAATAAAAGGTTGTTAAAAAAATACGAAACAAGAATACCGTTTCTTTAAAGGCAGGGGAGAAGAATGTTGTATCAGGAATATTTCAGGGAAGTAGAGAAAGTTCTTCAAAAAATAATTGATACGCAAAAGAAAGAGATTGAAAGAGCTGCAGAGATTGTATCAGACAGCTTGATGAAAGATGGGATTTTATATCTGTTTGGGTGCGGGCATTCTCATATAATCGGGGAGGATTTATTCTACAGAGCGGGCGGCACGGTTCCGGTATGCGCAATGTTGGATTCCGATTTGATGTTACATGAAGGGGCCGTAAAGAGCAGTATTTACGAGCGTATGACTGGAGTTGCGAAACCAATATTCGACAGGTATGGCCTGACCCGGAATGATGTTCTGCTTATATCGTCAACATCCGGAATAAATCCTGTACCGGTTGAGATGGCCATGTGCGCCAGAGAAAAAAGGATTCCTGTAATAGCGATTCTTTCCCGGGCCTATGGAAAAGATGTATCAAGGCATGCAAGTGGAAAAAAGCTTCATGATATAGCGGATGTGGTATTGGATAATTGCGTATGTCACGGAGATGCTGCAGTAATGCTGGAAGGGTGCGGGATAAAAGTCGGACCTGTTTCGACAATTGCCGGATGTTTAATTGCACAGTGCATTGCTGTGCAGGCAGATGAAAACCTATGGAAGAAAGGGATGAAGCCTCCAGTATATGTAAGTGGAAATGTTCATGGGGGAATGGAACGCAACCAACAATATATTCAGAAATACCTTTCGCGTATCAGACATTTGTAGGTAAACGAAAAATATGAGTAAAGAAAAAGTGACTGTTATTGGGTTAACAGGACAATCGGCATTTTTCAGAACAGAACAGCTGCCAAAGCCGGGTGAAACGGTGGCCTGTAAAGACCTTTTTTTTGAAGCGGGCGGGAAGGGCCATAATCAGGCCGTGGCATGTGCAAGGATGGGGATTGAGACAATATTGATCAGCGCTGTGGGAAAAGACGAAAACGGAAGGGCCTGTAGAGATGCGCTGAAGCAGGAAGGAGTTAAGACCTGTCTGATAGAAAAGGATATATCTACAGCATTTGCCACTGTTACTACGGCGAAGGATGGGGAAAATGTGGTTGAAGTTTTTTCGGGTGCGGCGGGAAACATGTCAGGCGGTGATCTGCTGCAGCCCTGTATATTACGGGCGTTGCAGGACTGTAGTTACCTTCTCTTGCAGAATGAACTGCCTGTCGAGTGCCTTGAAACAGCAATTACGCTGGCAGAGCAAAAAGAAGTTAAGGTGATTTTGAATCCTGCTCCCGCTAGAAATCTCCCCTTGGAGTTTCTGTCACGTTGCTATGCGATTACCCCTAATGCTGGTGAAGCCAAAATTCTGGCCGGAATTACGGGCAATGATCCGATAACAGATGAAGAATGGAAAATATTTGTGCAAAATAACGGAATCAAAAATCTGATTATTACGATGGGGGCAAACGGCGTACTGATAGTAAATGACAGAATTTGCAAAAAAATAGAGGCATATTCAGCAGGACAGGTAGTTGATACAACAGGAGCAGGAGATGTGTTCAATGGAGTTATGACAGCGGCATTGGCTTCCGGAGAAGGTTTGGAACGGGCGGTGATAGCGGCAGTAACGGCCGCCGGAATCAGTGTGACAAGAAAAGGAGTAGCAGGCAGTATTCCGCAGAAAGAGGAAGTTATAGGGCTGATGATATGAAAAAAAGGAAAGAAACGAGGAAAGTAAAAATTTTGAGAGGAGGGACAATATGTATCTGCAGCATTTATATCCCAATCCGGTCAGTTTGAACTATGGGGAGGAAAATTTTTGTTTCGGAACAGAAGTAGTTATGGAAACAGATGCGGATTTGAGCATTGACGAATCAAAACGTCTACAGGCGCTGTTATATCAGTTTACATGTACGGCATCCCAGTTGAAAATTTCTGAGTCAAAAACAAAACGAGCAGGAGAGGTACATGCCGTTTTAAAAAGGAAAGAACCCTTTTCTGATGTTCGGAATCGTGTATTGGAAAAAGGATGGCAATATTCCATAGATATCACTTCGGACAATATTTATATTTCTGCGGAAGATAAGAAAGCATTGTTTTATGCTTTTACAACTCTGCTGCAGATGGTGATTCCCAAAAGCCTGAAAGAAGGAGAGGAACTATTTTATATAAGAGAAGGGACTGTTAAGGACAAGGCCGCTACTGCCTTCCGGGGACTGCATTTATGTGTGTTTCCTGAAACACCACCGTCCTTGCTGAAAAAAGCTGTTCGTATGGCCGGATTCCTGAAATTCACCCATATAATCTTGGAATTTTGGGGAACGTTTCCATACCGCTGCTGTCCGGAGATGGCATGGAAAGACAGGGCATACAGCAGGGATACAATCATAGAGCTCGTCAGTGAGATCAGATCGTTCGGAATGGAAGTGGTCCCAATGATAAATCATCTGGGACATGCGTCGCAAAGCAGGATAGGTATGGGACGGCATACGGTTCTGGATCAGGCGCCGCGTTATGGACTTTTATTTGAACCCGATGGTTGGACATGGTGTATTACTAATCCTGATACATGGAAGCTTCTTTCGGAACTGAGGGAAGAATTGATAGAAATATGCGGAAATGGGCAATATTTTCATTTGGGGTTTGATGAAGCATATTCTTATGCTACATGCCAGAAATGTTCGGAGGGAAAAGATGAGGCGCGTCTTCTTGCCGAATATATTAATCGACTGACGGAAGATCTGGCCAAGAAAGGAAGGCGTCCAATCATCTGGCATGATGAGCTGATCTCCTCAAAAGACTGGCCGGAGAAAACAGTAGCTAATGGAGATCGCCTCCATCAGACAGCGGATGCGCTGGACTGGATTGATAAAAGGGTTATTCTTGCGGATTGGCAATATGATTTAACATCCGGCGATATGCCTACATCAAAATATTTTATGGAAAAAGGTTTTGATGTTATCCTCTGTCCATGGGACAACGCGGAAAATATGAATTGCTTATGCAATTCAACAAAACAGTTGGGGGCAATGGGAACCTTATTTACAACGTGGGATACACTGCCAGGATGTATTCCGCTGATGCCGGGCATGTCCTCTATGGCTTGGGAAGAAAAGCTAAGGGATAAAGCACCGGTTATTCCGAGGACGGAAGCGGCAGCGATTTTGAGAAAACTGACGACGGATTTATCCGGTTATGAAAATGCAGGGTGGCTTCGGGCAGAAGTAGATGAATAAAAAGTGTAAGGAGGAAACAATCATGAAAAAAACAGTTAGTATCTTACTGAGTGTGGCAACGGCATTGGCCATGCTGACAGGGTGTGGCGGAACCGCGGAAAATGGAACTTCTGCAGAAGCTTCTGTGCCGGCTACTGCGGAGACGGAAGAAGAAAAAGCGGAGCAGGTGGAAACCTTGGATATTGAAACGGCGCAGGTGACCGGAGTAGGGTATCAGGTAAATACGGAACTGGATCAGAGTCAGGAGATTACGCTTGATATTGTTGGCCCCGGTTTGTTTGAGTACGGGGAAGATGGGGCGGCAGATCTGGCAACCGGGTTGTACAGACCGGGATATGGAGAAATTGCAGAAAGATGGAATGAGTTATATCCAAATGTAAAATTGAATTTTAATATATGTCCCTGGAGCGACTGGCAGAGTTCAATCACAACGGCCTGCCTGGACGGAAGCGCAGACATTATTATGCATGGGGCAACAATGACCGATCTTACAGAAGATCTGGAGCCTTATCTTGAGGCGGAACCGGAATATCGGGATCAGCTTTATGCATTGGCGACCAGGAGGCTGACAGAGACCCCCAATGTATGGAAAGTCAGCGGTATTTCTGTATATACAGCCCCGATTGTTGTATGGATTGATAAGGAAAAGTTTGAGCACTTTGGGGTAGAATTGCCGGAAGATGGCTGGACAATTGAAGAATTTACGGAAATTGCAGCAAGTCTGACAGGAACCGACCCGGTAACTGGAGAAGAAGTATATGGAGTCCAGCTTCCGTTTTCGGGAGGCTCAAACCTGTGGGTAAATCATATGTTGATGGCATATATTTACGGCGCGGAAATATACCAATATGGAGATACCATGCAGGATTGTACCGTGAATTATACTTCGGAAGAGAGCATTCAGGCGTTTCAGGCACTGATTGATCTGGCTCAGTATGAAAGCCCGGAAGCAAAAGAAGGAGGAACGGTATCCTCTACACTGGACGGAAATAATAACTGGGCTATGATTGCAACGAATAATCCGGTTTCTGACTATCTTTTAATTAAAACAACAGGACTGGAAGACAGATATGTAGCCTATAATCTACCCGTTATTAAAAAAGGTGAATATGAAGGTGCGCCGGCACCCTATTATGGTGATGCAAATATTGCCATGTATAAAGATTCCGACGCAAAGGAATGGGTTTGGGAATTCATTAAATTCATGACGACAGACGAAGTGGCGACACAATGGGTAGTGGATCAGCTGGTTTATCCCAATAATAAGAATGCTGTAGAGGCTGTAGAAACTCTTCTGGATGAGAGAACGCTTGAAGTTGTTAAATATGCTATGGATAATATGCCGGAGAATTTCAACTGTGCTACCAATGAAAATTTTAACAATGTGAGCTTTGGCCCGGTAACAAATAATACAATTACGGCTGTAGATGACGTTCTTAACGGAAGAGCTACAGCAGAGGAAGCCGCGCAGTTTATGCAGGATTCTGTAAATGAATACTTAAGCACAATTGGATAAATCAGCGTATCCGAAGGAAGGAGCGGATATGTTCCGTTTCCCTTCCTTCGGATTTTTCATTGTTTGTTCTCCGATTTGTCAGGGTTAAGGGGATTATATGAGCATAAATATGAAAAAAATTAAAACAACTTTGACATGGTATTCTTTTATTATTGTTTCTTTGGTTGTTCTGATCGTTTTTACCTATGTCCCAACATTGCAGACAATCCGGTTTTCTTTTACGAATATGGGGACCTATGGGACAGATTATGAATTTATCGGCTTGAAAAATTATGAGACATTGCTGACTTCTGCAAGCTTTTTAAACGCATTAAAGAATACTGTGTTACTGGCGTTATACAGCCTTGTAAAAATACCATTGGGTTTTCTTTTGGCAAATGCAATAAATAGTCTTGGAAGAACAAAGAAGCAGACTTTTTTCCGGGTTCTGTTTTATCTCCCAAGTATTATTACCGGCGTTAGCGTTATTCTGGTGTTTCAGTATGTTTTAAGAGGCAATGGCGGATTATTAAATATTCTGCTTTCTGCAGCTTTGGGAAAAGAAATTACAATAGGATGGATTTCGGATCCCATGTATTCCCATTTGGGGGTTACAATTTTAAATACGTGGATGGATATAGGATATTATATGCTTATGTGCCTGGCAAGCCTGCAGGCAATTCCAACAGAGATATATGACGCTGCGTCGGTAGATGGAGCAAAAAATCTGAAAAAAATGTTTTATATTACTATTCCGCAAATGAAATCCTGTTTTTCCTTCTTATTAGTAACTACAATGATTAACGGTTTTGCCAGATTTACAGATCTTTATATACTCAGCGGAAATTCCTGCGCCGGGCGTCCGTCAGGCACATTGCAAACATTGCTTATGTATATTTATCAGTACAGCTTTGAAGCTCCCCGATATGGAATGTCTTCAGCAGGATCTGTAATTCTTGCCATTTTGACACTGATCTTTGCACTGATCAACGTCAGACTTTCTGGATTTTTTAAGGAGGAGGACTGATGGGAAAGAAACGTATATCGAAAGAAATGGTTTTCAAAACAGTATATAAAAAGAGAAGTGAAATTTTTGTGACTTTTGTACTTCTGATTATATTGGGAGTTCTTCTGCTTCCATTCTGGTGGTGTCTGATCCTTTCGTTTGACAAAACCGCGGTTACAGATCTACCGGATTTTTCCTTGCTTCCACATGTCTTTTCGTTACAGAATTACGAATATGCAATGGATATGATTGATTTGCGGAGATATTTTATCAATACTGCTTTTATAGCCGTTGTAAATACTGTTATATCAGTCTTTTTTGCGCTGATGTGCGGCTATGCTTTTGCAAAAGGCAGGTTTGTCGGGAAAAAGGTTTGTTTTTTTCTTATGCTTGCAGTGATGATGATTCCCTTTGAATCGAGAATGGTTCCTCTTTATTTGATGTACCGGTCTTTTGGCCTGTTGGATACCTACTATCCTCTGATTGTGGGAAGCTTTGCATATGTATATGGAACATTTTTTGCAAGGCAGAATATTGCAACTATTCCGGATTCTCTTCGTGAGTCAGCCAAAATAGACGGTGCGGGAGAATGGAGAATATTTCGGCAGATTATTCTTCCTTTGTGTAAGCCGGTCGCATCCGCCCTGGCGATTCTGCAGGTGGTGGCGCAGTGGAACTCTTATCTCTGGCCAATGGTTGTAATAAGATCTTCGGAAAAGCAACTGATATCTGTTGGACTTGCTTTTTTTAATGCAGGTCAGAATGCTGTATATTATGGCCCGCGTATGGTCGTAGTTGTGCTGAGCGCATTGCCATTGATTGTTGTATATCTGTTTTTGCAAAAATACATTGTTCAGAGCGTGGCTCTGTCTGGGGTGAAACAATAGAAGAACGAAATGCTTTATTTGGAAATGAAACGGAGAGGAGAACAAAGATGGACCAGGAACGATTTATACTTTACTTGAAGGAAATGGCAAAGAAATATTCGGTCGCGGATATCTCGACCGTTCGATTTGAGACTGGAAAAATTATATTGAGTTGCAATAAAGGGGAATTCAGTTTTGTTTACCATTATCCCCTGTCTGCCGATTCGGTGGAAAACACGGTTCCTTTGCTTCATTGGCGTAAAAAAAGAAAGTATGTAGAACTGAAAAATCTTTTGAAGAACAGGATGATAGAAACCCCGGTTGCAATGCGTATACATCATGTCATTCCCAAAGGGGAATTCCAGGACTCTTTGCGCAGCCTCCTTATATATGAGGCGGATTTAGCAGAGTGGATGCTGGGACAGTCTGTAGATCGCATTTTTGCTGATTTTTCCGGAGATAAGTATACCAATTGTATACTGAGTATGGATGGAAATATAAAAGTCAGTATGGAACTTGGATTTTCTCCAAACGGTAGTGAACCGATTCTTCTTCATGAGATCATAGCCCGCACTGGCATTGCGTCTGATATGGCGGCAGATACCCAGACCCAGCAATATCCAATCTATGTATTTAAAGGGGAAAAGACGGAACGTTATACAGATATTGACAATGAATTATATGACTTGGATAATACGCAGGCTGACTGTATCAGATTTATTTTGGATATATTGGCAGATCCGGTTCAGATATCCGGCCTTTTAAAGCAGGCAGAACATCTGGAGAGAATTTTCCAGGCAGCTGAAAGGGCAGGAAGAAATCTGGAGTATGTAGAAATATAATGATATGGTGATCACTGGAAGACCGTCAGTACGGTGGAACGGAGGAAAAATGAGACAGATAAACGTAGCGATTGCGTCTCTCACACATGCGCATGTGCGAAAATACTATCAAACATTAAACGATAATGCCAAAATAAATTGGGTAGCGGTATCCTGCGAGGATAAAAAAATCGCAGAGAATTTTGAAAAGCTTGGATATGAAGTACCGGTATATGAATCGACAGAACAGATGCTGATAGCTCATCCCGAAATAGACGGCGTCGTTGTGGCAAGCGAAAACAGTAATCATTTCAGGGATATGAAGCTGTGCTGTGAGTACGGAAAACATATGCTTTCCATGAAAATCCCTACTTTTGACCTGGAAGAGTATGACAAAATGATAGCGATGGTAAAAAATGCAGGGGTAATTTGCCAGGTGGAATTAGAACTGCACTATAATCCGACTGCTCGGAGAGCTTTGGAGTTAGTGAGGCAGGGGGCGATTGGGGAAATACTTTCTTTTAATGCGACTAATATTACCTTGTCTCCTGTCTGGGCTTTCCCTTGGCAAGGGGTACCGGAAATTTCATACGGGAAAAGGATCCCTCTGAGGAAGGGTGACCAACGGTTCCGGGGAGGTGCATTGAGCGATCACCCACATATTTTTGACATGCTCAGATGGATTACCGGGAGTGATTATGAATATGTATTTGCTGATGTGGCAGATAATATCAGAGATATTCCGGAAGAAGATGTTCTTTATGTTACAGGCCGGATGAAGAATGGGTGTAAATTTTTACTGGATCCTTCATGGAGCAGACATGAAGAAAAGATTGCAATGCCAGGGCCCGGATGGGAAGTTTTTCCAAAGAGAATGGAAGTGAATTATTCCATTATTGGTACGGAAGGAGTTATTCAGGCAGACTGCTTTGGACCGAATGTGTACTTTAACGGAGGACCAAATAACAGATATACGATTCAGTACACATACTTTGATGAATGGATTGGTATGATGGACGAATTTTATGATTGCATTATAAATGGAAAGGAACCTAAAATTACTTTGGAATGGCACAGGAAGACAATTGAAGCGATGGTGGGCTGTTATGAATCAATTGCTACCGGTATGCCTGTGGTTTTTGAGTGATTAAACATAATATTTACTTATTTTTAATATAATAAATATTGATTTTACTTATGATGTACGATAGGATATAATCATGAAGTAAAAGACAGGAAAGCGGGTTTTTTACACAGACGGGTAGAAAACCCGCTTTTTAAGCAGGATGAAATCCTGGGGGATTCATCCTGGGAATTGCCCTGACGTGCAATTCCATACGATTTGAATGCCGCCTGCAGCGGCAGGAAAGGCGGATGAAAACTGCCGTTTTCATCCTGGAAATTGCACCGATGTGCAATTTCTCATGATTTGGATGCCGCCTGTGGCGGCAGGAAAAGAGGTAAAAATGGTAAAAGCGGTTGTTGGAGCAAACTGGGGAGACGAAGGAAAGGGTAAGATCACGGATATGCTTGCCCGTGAAGCCGACATCGTCATCCGTTTTCAGGGAGGAGCGAACGCGGGACACACGATCGTGAACGATTACGGAAAGTTCGCGCTGCATACGCTTCCGTCCGGCGTATTCTACGGACATACCACCAGCATTATCGGAAACGGCGTCGCGCTCAATATTCCGATTCTGGTGAACGAGATCAAATCCATCACGGACAGAGGCGTACCGGCGCCGAAGATTCTGGTGTCCGACCGGGCGCAGGTGGTGATGCCCTATCACATCCTGTTCGACCAGTACGAGGAGGAGAGACTGGGCGGAAAATCCTTCGGCTCCACCAAATCCGGCATCGCGCCGTTTTATTCAGATAAATATGCCAAGATCGGCTTCCAGGTCTGCGAGCTGTTCGATGAGGAAGGACTGCGGGAGAAGCTGGAG
>ERZ894229.456-NODE-456-length-35552-cov-7.68699_pt1 | contig 35552 bp, 32 predicted proteins | sample MGYA00380295_ERZ894229 | MGnify/ENA primary metagenome ERZ894229 (study PRJEB32331, sample SAMN06328479) | human gut metagenome | biome: human gut microbiome; feature: stool | host: Homo sapiens | collected 2014-09-17 ... | reverse complement strand
GAAGGATACCGCAGCCAGCTCATCCGAGCCCACCCTGCCCAGCCAGAGGCTGTCCACCAGGTTATACAGCGTCTGGATAAAGTTGTTGACCATAATTGGGAGAGAAAGCCGCAGAATGGTGCGGTACAGATTTCCCTCCAGAAGATTTCCTCTTGCCATAAAATTTCCTCCCCAAAATCTTACTCACAGTAAGATTAAATCTGGAAATTCATTATAGCATACTTTAGCTCAAAAAACTATCATCAGACGAAAAGATATCAGGGCAATGTTTTAGTTTTTCTGGAAAACAAACTTTACCGTCATTGCCCTTAAGAATCTCGACAAGCTCGATACAACTTTCGTTTCAGCAAAAAACGAAAAATCCTGCATTTTACTTCGAACCTGAGTTTCGGAAAAGACTTTCTTTGTGGGCTTACGCAGCCCACCCCCGCGGTATCTTTCCTTTCACGAGGAAAGATACGAAAGGCGTGTCTAAGGGGACACCCCTTAGATATCCCTGGGGGCTATGCCCCCGCAGTAACCGCAAGCGGTCACGCGCCCCCTATGTCTATCACGAAAGTTTGGTGCATCACTGGGGGAATCGAAGTGGGACCTCCCCCTTCTGCTGGAAATCCAAAAACCAGGAGGTTTTTGGTGAATCTTTGACTACTTTCTTTTCACAAGAAAGTAGTCCCGGGGTGCAGGGGCGGGGAGCCACCCTGCAAAACGAACAAGTTTGCAGAAACTTGAGTTTGGGACAGCCCACAAAACATTGCCCTTCTCCCTTACATCACCCCGCGCCCCGAACTGATGTACTCCTGAATTGCCGCAAAGTCAAGACTAGACTCGCTGCCAAAGCTCCCCTCACCGCCGCTGAACCTCTGTGCCGATGCCGCAAAATCCCCCGAAACCTTCCCCTGCTCCCTGCGGCACTGGCAGTCCTCTTCAAACTGCTCGGGCGTGGTGATGCCTTTAGCAAGGCAGTGATCCAGCACCGTTTGCAGATAGCGCCAGCTCTTTGCACCATATAGGGCGGAATATTCAATCACTGCGCGCATCAGCTTGGATGAAATCCCCCTGTTTTGCAGATAATCGCTCAACTGGCTCATTACAGCAACCGAAATACTTCCGATATTCTGCTCATAACAGGATAAAATTTCTTCGCGCTCGTCCACGACCACAACATCACCGTCCTCCGGTTTTCTTTGTTGTTGTTTGCTTTTATTTTCTTTTGTTTTATTTTCTTTCCTTTTCTTTGTGTCATTTTTTAAAAAGTTATCCCCGTTTCCTTCACAGAAACCCTCGTTTTGCGGTAAGATATCGCCGCTACTACTGCCGCATTGGATAAACGACAAGGTCTGCTCCGGCGGAAGAATCCAGTATCGTTTGTGCACACCGACCTCCCGCTGGCTGCCGCGGCTCTTGACGGCAAGCTGATACCGACTCTGGATCGAGACAGAGGTCAGCACCTTTTCCGACTCGAACAGCTCCCGGTCAAACAGCGAGCGCTCGAGCAAAAACTGCAGGATCATCCCCGCCTTTTCCGGATCGATGCCAAGCTCGGCGGAGATAATGTAGTCAAAATCATCGTCGGTTTGCAGATAGTAGCCGTGCTCGCGGTAAATCTCGCACAGCAGATAAAGATAATAGGTCACGCCCTGCGCGCCGAATCTGCCCATCAGCGCCTTGATCTTGCGGTTGGAAAAGAAATCCACGTCCAGTGGGAAATAGTCCAGTCCTTCTTTTTGCGGTCTTGCCATGTTGCATCCTCCTTTTCTGGGGTCAAGATGACCTTTCACCCATACCCGCAGACGGGGGCTTTGTTGCGCACAAAGATGCAACTTTTGCTCTGTTTTTTAAAATTTTCTAAAAAAACGGCAGAAGATGATTCTCCTGCCGTTTTGTGATAGAGCCTTTTGTGGAAGGGATGTTTTTTAGTACAGGCTCTTGATGATTTCTACGCATTTGTCGATTCCCAGTGTGCCGCTGTTGAGTGTCAGGTCGTAGTTTTGCGCGTGACCCCACTTCAAGTCGGTGTAAAAGCGGTGATAGGCGGCGCGGCGTTTGTCCTTGTCCTTCAGACGCTGTTCGGGGGATTTTTCCCGCTCGCCGTATACCTCCACGATTCGCTTTGCCCGATAGGACAGATCTGCGTGGATGAACACCCGCAGACAGTCGGCTTTGTCCCGCAGGATGTAGTCGGCGCACCGTCCGACAATCACGCAGGGATCTTTTTGTGCCAGCTGACCGATCAGTTTATACTGCATCTCCCAGAGATAGTCGGCATTGCTGGGGCCGGAAGCCGGGTGAGAAAATGCCGCTGCCAGAAATCCGCCCGGCGCATATTCTCCGGTCTCCTGAATGTAGCTCTGCTCAGATCCGCTCTCTTTGGCGATCTCCTGCAGGATTTCGTTGTCGTAGCACGGGATGCCCAGCTGTTCGGCAACCGCTTTGCCGATGGTTCGTCCGCCGCTTCCAAACTCACGGCTGATGGTGATGACTCTGTTTTTCATGTTGTTTCCCTCCTTCGGGTTATCTGGTGGTTTCAAGGTGTCCGCGTTTCAGATGGTTTCGTTCATACAGCAAAAAGGCAAGCGAGAGCAAAAATGCCAGACCGTCCGCAACCGGTCCTGTCCACAGAACCCCTTCTACGCCCAGGAAGATTGGAAGAATCAGCGCTGTGGGCACAAAAAAGATGATCTGGCGCGCAAGGGACAAAATGGCGGATTTGACCGGTTTGCCCACCGCCTGCAGATAGACCGCCGCGATGGTCTGGAATCCGGTCAGCGGACAAAGCATCAAAAAGATGCGAAATGCCTTGACGGCAAACTCGTTGTACAGACCCTCTTCGGAGCCGAACAGCGACACCACGCTCATCGGGGCAAACTGGAAGATCAAAAAGGCTGCCACCGATACGATCTCCGAGGCGATCAGCGAGATCTCCAGCGCCTTTTTCACGCGGTGATAGCTCTTTGCGCCGTAGTTGTATCCGATAATCGGCTGGGTGCCGGTGGCGATGCCCAGCAGAATGGCGATCATGATTTGGTTTACCTTCATGACGATGCCGGTCGCGGTCAGCGGGATTTCTGCACCGTAAACCGACTGCGCGCCGTATTTTGCCAGCAGGTTGTTGGTCAGCGCCATGACGATGGTGATGGCAAACTGGGTGATAAAGCTGCTCAGTCCGAAGATCACGATGTTCACGCTCACCTTTGCGCAGGGAGCAAAGCTCGATTTGTTCAGCTGCACGCTCTTAAAATGCGGCATGTAGAGCACCGATACCACAAAGGACGCTACCTGACCGATGATGGTTGCAATCGCTGCCCCCTTGACCCCCATCTGAAAGACAAAGATGAAAACCGGGTCGAGGATTACGTTGATGATGGCGCCAATGACCATCGAAAGCATGGCATATTTTGGACTTCCATCGGCGCGGATCATCGAGTTGATGGCTGCCGAAATCATCATGAACGGCAGTCCGGCACCGATGATAAAGCCGTATTCCAGCGCAAAGGGACGCAGCACATCGGTAGCACCGAACAGCGTCAGGATGGGATCAATCCAAATAAGAAAGATTACAGCCAGCAGAATGCTGACGATGGTTACCAGGGTGACGGCGTTGCCGACCCCCTTTTTGGCGGTTTCCACCTCTCCCTCGCCCATCTTCAGGCTCAGATAGGCAGCTCCGCCGTTGCCGATCATCATGGAAAGCGCCAGCGCGATGATGGTGATGGGGAAAACGATGTTGGTGGCGCCGTTTCCAAGGTATCCCACTCCCCAGCCGATAAAGATCTGGTCAACGATGTTGTACAGGGAATTGACCAGCAAAGCGATCACGCTGGGGACGGCAAATTTTACGATCAGCCGCCCGATCGGTTCTGTGGCAAACGGACTTTGTGTTTGTGGTACTGCATGTTCCATGGGTAAAATCTCCTCCTGTAAAATAAGTAATTAGTTACCTATTAGGATAAAAAAGCAGGCAGCGCAGCCAAAGGGATATTTTGCGCGCTGCCGGTTGCAGAAAACGCCCTATTCCTCGTCGATGTTTTTCAGGATCATGTCGGCAAGAACCAGCAACTGCTGCTGCTGTTCCTTGGTCAGTGTCCTGCACAGCTCGGAAAAGACCTCCTGATCCTGCGTGAGGATCATCTTGTAAATTTCGGCGGACTGCTCGGTGCAGGTGATTTTTTTATACCGCCGGTCCCTTTCGCTGGGGACGCACCGAATCAGCTGTTTGCTTTCCAGCCGCTGCAAAAGCTTGGTCATCGCCGGATGGGTCACATGTTCGATGCGCTCCAGATCGTTCTGGTGGATTTCCGTTTCCCCGGCAGCCTCCAGACGGCTGATGGAACCCAGCACCCTCAGCTGCACCGCTGTCAGACCCAGCGCGGCAGCCTTTTCATCCAGCTTTTTCCGAAAAGCACGATTGATGATTGCGATTTTTAAACCAAAAGGCATCATAAAAAAACATCACCTGACCTTATATAAGTAACTTGTTACTTATTATATCCTTACATACTGCTTTTGTCAAGGATTTGCACAGAAAACCTATATCCAAACAGCAAAAAACGCGGTATAATAAAGAAAAAGTCTGTTAGAAATAACAAAGGACTTACCTGAAATCCTCGTTTTAATCCTCACAGCCCACCAGCTCAAATGAAAAAGAAACAAAGAAAAAAGTAAGTCCTCTTAGGAAAATGATACCACATCTGCAAAGAAAATGAAAGTGAAAATAATCCAAAAAGCCCCCACTATTTTTCTGCGGATGAGTCCCTGACCGCTCCCGATGTACCTTGGGGAAATCCTCAAAAAGGAGGTTATCCTGTGAAACCTGCAAAAAAACGCACCCGGGTTCTTTTTCTTTGTATCTTGTTTTGTTTTGTGTTATACCAGATTCTCTTCCCTGTTCGGACCTTGAGAGAGGTTTTGGAAGCAAGGGAGATTTACAACTTAAGCGATTCATACGAACGAAAGGAGTATGAAGATACCTACGTTCTGCCGGAAGCTTTGCCCGGATTACAGCAGGACGTTCTCGGCGTACGGGGAACACTCCCATCATTTTATGATTTTGAGTTACTCTCTTCTCAGGACACAGATCAAATCTGCAAACTTCTCTCCTCCTTAAAGGTTCGCAAAAAGCTTGGAAAGTACCACGAATTTTCTACCCAACACCGCTTAGAAAACGGGTACGAATATCGGATTCGGTTTTCCTGGGTCAGCAACCTCACAATTACACTGTGTCAAAAGGAGCTTTGCTTTGAAACAAGTCCTGCCTTCCGCTACGGGTCCGAAAAGTTCAATGTATACTATCTGATAAACTGCCCGGAAAATCGGGAAGTGCTGGAAGAGCTCGAAAACTTTTTGCTGCAGACCTTCTCGTGACAAAAGGTCTGGGATATAAAAAGGAGCATCACCTTAGGGTGATGCTCTTAGTTTTAATGAAAAGATCAAAACAGCTGTCAAACCTACCTTTTCTCTGCACTTTATGCAATTACGTTTTCCGCATTGCCCTTCACTGAATGAATCACCTGCAAAAGCTGTTCTCGCTGCGTATTGTTAAACAGCTTCAGGAAGGAAACCGGTTTGTCAAACGGCGGTTTTTGCAGTGCGGTTACACTTTCCATGTAGCCGTTCTGTTCGACATAGTGAATCACCTTGTGAACAAATGCAATCTGCGACTGGGTCAGTGATTGATCGTTGATAAACTGGGAAAAAGCCTCCATCGCCGCTTCATGATCGAGCTTTGCAATCTTTCGAATCAGCAGACCAAACGGCGTATCTCCAAATTCCCGCCGGTAATCCTCACGGCTTCCCAGCTCCACCGTCAGGATATGTTCCAGCTCTCGGTAATCGATCTCGGTCAACGGCAGGTTGTGCTTGAGCTTGTGAATCGCAAGTTGATTGCCATGCTCTTCCACATAGCGGTTGACCTTCTGGCGGTAATCCTCAAAATCATACGCCTGGTCGAGCAGCACACCTTCCTGTTGTTCCATCACCGGGTCGCTGAGGCTGGTAGTGATCATTTTTCTGTTTTCCCCTTCCACCAGAATGGAGATAATGCCCCGCAGCTCCCGACGCACCTGTTCAAACAGCAAAATATCGTTTGCTTCCCAGAAGGTTTCACTGCCAATCTCCCGAATGAGTGTGATCTTCTCTTTTACCTTCGGGACATTTGCCTTTTTCTCAAGCAGAACAGCCATGTTTTGCAGCTGTTTTTTTGCCGATAGAAAAGAGGGCATTTGCTCCATGTGGGAAAGAATCAAGCCATACATAAAGTTGTCAAATCGCTTTGCGTATTCATCCGGGTCCTGTGAGCGAACAATCGGAGCAATCTTTCCGATCAACTCTCCCTTGTCCCCTTCCCCGATGCATTCGAGCGCATCCGGCTTTTGGAATTTTTCGACAAACTGGCGCTGCAAGCGCACCTCAATCAGTTCCGGATTGAGCGTGCAGATCTGTTTGCGGCAGGTGTCCACCAAGGTTTCCCGCCATTCCTGATATTGCGCATCGCTGTATGCAGCTTCCTGCAGATTCATCGCAATGCGGATGCGCTTGCTGAAAATGTTCTCGGTCAGACTCTTGGTTTCCTTTGCTTCGTAACCATTCTGTTTTTGACGGAAGTACTCAAAATTTCCGCAGTAGTCAAAAATCAGAAAGCGCCGTTTGTCAGTGTACTCCCCGTCGATCTGGTCGATGCAGCTCAATCCCTTGCACAGACGGGTGCCCCTGCCGATCATCTGCCAGAATTTTGCTTTGGAGCGCACCTTTTTAAAGAACACCAGGTTGACACATTCCGGAGCATCAATGCCGGTATCCATCATATCGACCGAGACAGCAATATGCGGTTCCTTTTCCGCCACTTTAAAATCATCAATCACTCGCTGCGCATAGGAGTCCTCGCAGATAACCCGCTGCGCAAAGCTGCTGTACTGGGGATAGAGCTTGTAAAAACGCTCCAGGATAAACTGTGCATGACGCTTGTTCTGTGCAAAGATGATGGTTTTACCCAAACGGTCACCGCCTGCCACCTTGATGCCGCGCTCCATCAGATCCTGAAGGACGGTATCCACCGTTGCCTCATTAAACACAAACTGATTGAGCTGTGCCGATGGGATAAAATCAGGAAGGCTGCCGTCGTCTTCAATAAAGTCATCCTCGTAACGCTCCTTGTCGGCGTCGGACAGATCTTCGTATGTAATACCTTCCTCCAAAAACTTGGTTTTGACCTCGTAGTTGTAGTAAGGTACCAGCACATGATCCTGATAAACTGCAGTTTCATAGTCGTAGGCATAGGTCGGGATATTATGTGGCATCTCAAAAAAGTCGTAGGTATTGCGGTCAACATCTGTCTTTGGGGTCGCTGTCAGTCCAACCAGTACCGCGTCAAAGTATTCAAAGATGGCGCGGTACTTCTTAAAGATGCTGCGATGGCTCTCGTCAATGATAATCAGGTCAAAATGCGTGGGCGTGAACAGTCGCTGTCCCTCAAGGGTCTTGGTGTCGTCGATGGCATTGAGGATGGTCGGATAGGTCGAAAAAACGATGCGGGCATTTCGATCGTCCTTGTTGGTGCAAAGGTTGCACAGCGACATTTCTGGAAGATAGTCCTTGAAGCCATCCTTCGCCTGCTTGACCAGTGCGGTGCGGTCGGCAAGGAAAAGGATGTTGGTCACCCACTTGCCGCGGCTGAGCACATCGACTAAGCTGGCTGCGGTGCGGGTCTTGCCGGTGCCGGTTGCCATGACCAGCAGATGCTTACGGAAACCCTGCTGTGTTTTTTCGCAGACAGCGCGGATAGCTTCCTTCTGATAATAGCGGTCGGTGATGCGGTCATCGACCGGAATGTTCATCAAATCGAGCTTTTCGGTGCGGCGGTTCATCAGCTTCTGCAGGTCGTCCTTGCTGAAGATGGCGCTGACCTTGCGCTGTGCTCCGGACAGCTCGTCCTGAAAATAAGTTTCAAAGCCGTTGGTGGTGAAGATCATCGGCCGGCGGCCAAACTTGTGTTCCAGACAGTCGGCATAGAGGGACGCCTGCTTGTAGCCGGTGTTGGGGTCTCGGCTGGTGCGCTTTGCCTCCACGACGGCAAGCGGCAGCCCGTCCCTGCCAAACAGGACATAGTCGCAGTAACCCATCTGTCCGGGGATTCCCGCCATGCCCTCGACCGGGTACTCCTCGAACACGTCAGCATCAGCGCCGTCAAACTTCCAGCCCATCTGCTTCATGTCCACATCAATATAGATCTTTCTTGTCTTATATTCCGAGAGGTCCTCCGGCTCAAAGGTACGTTTTTGCTTGTGTTCTTCCTTCTTTGCTGTATACTGTGCCGACATCTGCTCAATCTGTCTGCGCAGTGCCTCGATCTCAGCGTCCTTTTTGTTCAGCAGGCTTTCCTGTTCCCTGATCTTTTTGGTGTCGACTATCACCTTTTCGGTCGGGATCAGCGCTTCATCAAAAGTGCGTTCAACATAATCTTCCCCGTAGCAATAGTCAATCCACTGGACAAATTCGAACAGGCTGCGCAGCGATACCAGTGCATCACACTTCTGCACGCTGCGTTCGGTATGTACTGCAAGGTTTCCAAGTTTGATGATAAACGGGATTTTTCCCCAGGTGTTGTAGTCCACCGCAAAGCGGAAAGAAGGTTCGTGAATCAGCGATTGCAGGTTGTCCTTACAGGGCATCTGCATGGTGTTATCTGCCGAGTAGACCCACTTCACCGCCAGTTCCAGCGCCTTGCGGCAGCCCACCGCACACATCGCCGGAGCAGAAGCGTAGATTGTCTCGGCTTCAATGCATGCAGAGGCAAAGAGGGCATATTCGGGTTTGGATTGGAGGAAGGAGAAGTTAGTCATAGGAGGTCACCTCACTTAATCTCTGTTGTACTTCCTGATGAATCAATTGGCAAATATCGGGAAAACATCTATCAATATCGTAATTTGTAAAACGAAGGATTTTTAAATCACATCCTTGCAGATAGGAACTTCTTTGTCTGTCGTATTCTATCGCCTCTTTTGTAAAATGCTGCGAACCATCCAGCTCGATTACCAATTTTGCTGCGTGGCAATAGAAATCTGTAATATAACAGCCGATTGTTTTTTGACGCTGGAATCGAACAGGATAACTTCTCAAAAAATCATACCAAAGATGGTTTTCCTGCCTCGTCGCATTTTTGCGCAGTTCTCTTGCGCGTGGAATCAATTTATGCTGGTATGGCAACGACATTTGGCTTTTCCCATCCTTTCCATTGTTGACTCCCTCCATCAGCTTTCGCTGACACCTCCCTCACTAAGGGAGCATGGTCCCCCTCAAAGAGGGGGATGTCACCCTTGGTGACAGGGGGAGTTACATCGACTCCCTTCGTCAGCTTTCGCTGACACCTCCCTCAGCGAGGGAGGCATGGTCCCCCTCAAAGAGGGGGATGTCACCTTTGGTGACAGGGGGAGTTACCCAAAATATTCCTGCATCAGCGCCTTTTTCAGCGTTTCTAGCTTTTCCAGGCTTTTGCTGATGGTTGTTTTTGTTTTTTCTGTTTGCTCTACAAAGGCGGCAAATTGGTTTTGTAGTTCTATTGGTGGAAGTATAACAGTTAGTTCTTTATATCCACCAACATTAAAATGTTGCTGAGCGGCTCCGCCTGTTTTTTCTCGAATTTGATTCATACCATGAGGCATATTAGTAAACATCGCAAGAAAAACAGAATTAATCTTTTCTATGTTAGGATGTGCAATTATAATATCAACCGCATTATAACCTGAAAACTCTTTCGTTACCACACAAGCAGTTCCAGGTGCTCCTGAACGAACAACTAGTACATCATTTTCACAAACAATGGATTTTTTGTTTTTCTCGTGTCCCTCTTTTGTGAAATACACCCAATCAGCATTTTTTATAGTCATAGCACCGATATTCAACGAACGAAATGCGGGTACTCCACCTTGATCGGTGTAATACTGAGTCGGTTTTATAACTACTCCAACACATATATCAGCCACTTCCCCAACTGAAACGCAATTCCAATCATCAAGATGATGTTCATCCCCAAACATCTCCACAAACCTTGCCTTGATAAGCTCATCCAGCTTGTCAAGCTGCTGGCGGCGTTTGGCAATCAGGTCGCTTACCTTGTCCAACACTGCCGCAATTTTTCGCTGTTCGTCAAGGGGCGGGAGAATTATTGATAGGTTGCTAAGCTGTTTTAAATAAATGCCTTTTTGTGCTACGCCTCTGGATTCTTGTTCAAGATACGGACGCATATTCTGTAAGTAATACATAAGAAAGCGATTATAAACCATTTCTGGTTTTGGTTTAAGAACCGCTACACTACGTTGAACACAAAATTCAGTCAAGCTGTTAGGTACAATAGCTACACGACCAATCGTTCCTACAATCGTTATAAGCAAATCATTCGGTTTAATGTTTGTACGCTTATTCTCCGCTTCAAAGTCTTCTTGAGACAAATATCGCGGATCATTAAATGTTATGTGATCGTCGTCGATATTTTTTGAGCTTAACATCAGATAGTTACTTTGTTCGACGCCCATAGGCGGATTATGGCTTCCATCTGTAATTTGTATGCAAATATCCCCTAATCTCGCCATCACAGCATCTCCTCCAGTTCCGCAAGTCCTGCTGTAATCTCCATTTCCAGCTCGTGCAGGTCTGCCATGATCTCGGTGGTGGAAGGGTACTCCACCGGCACATACTCCACCTTCTTGTACTTGTTGATCGACAGGTCATAGCCGTTGTCCGCAATCTCCTGCTTTGGCACAAAAAAGCTCTGCTCGGTGCGCGCTCTTCCTTCCTCATTTAAAATATCATCGGCATTGTCCCCTTCTCTGAGGAGGATGTCACCCTTGGTGACAGGGGGAGTCTGTCCGATAGACCGAAATCTCCGAATAATGTCGGGGATGTCGTTTTGCTCGACCGGCGCGCGCTTGTCGTCCAGCGAGTAGCCGTCGGCCTTCATGTCATAGAACCAGACCTTGTCTGTGCCGCCCATGCCGGTCTTGGTGAACACCAGCACCGCGGTGGATACTCCCGCATAGGGCTTGAACACACCGGACGGCATCGAAATCACCGCGCGCAGGTGGTGGTTCTCCACCAGCTCTTTGCGGATGGACTGATGCGCCTTGGAGGAACCAAACAGCACACCATCCGGCACGATGCAGGCACACTGGCCGCCCTTTTTGAGGATGCGCAGAAACAGCGCCAAAAACAAAAGCTCTGTCTTTTTGGTGTTGGTGACTGCTTTGAGGTCATCGTTGATGCTTTCGGCATCGACAGTGCCCTTAAATGGCGGGTTTGCCAGGCAGATGGTGTATTTCTCCTGAATCTGATTCTGCTTGGACACACTGTCCATATAGCGCACATCAGGGTTGGTGATCGAGTGCAGCATCAGGTTCATCGCCGAGATGCGCAGCATGGTGCGGTCCATATCAAAGCCGCTGAAAGCATCGGTGGCAAAGTGCTCCCACTGCTCCGCGGTCATGGTATTCTCGTAGTGTTTGCGGATATACTCCGACGCAGACACCAAAAATCCCGCTGTACCACAGGACGGGTCACAGATTACATCGTCTGGTGTCGGTGCAATCAGCTCCACCATCATTTCGCGAATCTGCTTTGGTGTACGGAACTGTCCGTTTTGACCCGCCGTGGCGAGCTTACCTAGCATATACTCGTACAGATCACCCTGCACATCCAGACCGGTGAGGTCGTGCTCATACAGATCGTCCAGACCGGTGATAATCTTCTGCAGCACCTGCGGCGTTGGAATCAGGAACATCGCGTCGCTCATATAGCGCGCAAAGGCAGTGCTTTCCTGCTGCTCGCTGGACTCCTCCTGCACTTCGATCATCTCGCCCTTTTCGTCAAAGTCAGGCAGATGGCCATTTTTCATGTTTTTGATGGCAGGGAATACCCGCTGGGAGATGATTTCATAGATTTCCCTTGCATCGTTATTTTTAAAGCGGCTCCACCGCATCGCCTGACCTGCCGGCGACTGCGGGAAGATCTTGCTGAGCTTTTCGCCGCTCATGTTTTCCAGCTCTTCGGTTTCCAGTTCCTTTTCGTCGAGCGACCGAATAAACATCAGATAGGTCAGCTGTTCGATGACCGTCAAAGGGTTGGTGATGCCACCCGCCCAAAGATCGGTCCAAATCTTATCTACTTTATTTTTCACTGCGCCTGTAATCACTTGTTTTCCTCCAGACTGATTATTGTCCCGTTTTTACATTTTCCAAAAAATGACATTTTATATATTATAGCACAACTTCCCACAAAGGAAAAGGAGCCACACGAAAATGTTCTCTTTTCTTATGTAGTCTGCAACTGTTCAGATCATATGAAGAAAAAATTCTTGTTTTTGGAAAAAACTTTCAAAAAAGGGCTTGATTTTTTGCCTTTCGTAGAGTATAATAATCAAGTAATTTGCCGGTGTGGTGGAATGGCAGACGCGACGGACTCAAAATCCGTTGGTAGCGATACCGTGTGGGTTCAAGTCCCACCACCGGCACCATTTGTTCCAGAATCACTTTTTTGTGATTCTGGATATTTTTTTACCATAAAATAGTATAATATATACAAAGATCTCTTTTCTTTCATCTGTAAAACAGAAAATCAGAGCAAAAAAACAAGAGCATCACCCTCAAAATTGCGGTGATGCTCCTTTTTTCATGCCCAAAATACCTTCCTTTCGATGCATATTGGCACGGTGAATCGTGTCCCTTCCCCATTCTTGGAAACCTCTTTTTTACCTACTCACCATGCTTTAGATCCTTTTTCCCCCTATTCTTCGATATTTCTTTCCTCCATGCAGCTTTCGTTTATGCTGCCATAGGTATAACCGTTGTCATTGCTCAGATAAACCGGTGTATCTTCGTCAAACTGTTCCAGAAATTCGATCAGCTCCCCTACTGTAAAGGTTCTGCCGCACTGTTTTGTGGTGTATCCGGTTCTGTTGCTTTCAATCATTACTGCGTTATTCATGTTACCAGCTCCTTTTCTGTATTTGTTCTAACCTTGTATCCATATTATACAGGGAGCTGCCAAGGAAAACCACCGTGAGAAGGTACAAGAATCCCCACCTTTTGCGGTACAGAATGGACCTTGTGTTTGTTGGGTGATGAAAGTAAAAAGCAGGAATGACTCGAAAAGTCATCCCTGCTTCATTTTTTCCTTCTTTAGTGAGTTCCATCTACAGGTACTGCACCGATTTCAGAAAGAGCATCTACTATTCGCTTTATGGTCGGGCATCGAGTACCATCCTTGTATTTGGTACAGATACCCATGTGCACTGCATCCGGTTGAAGAGAAATCAATCGCTCCAGCTTTTCCTGCATCCCATCGTCCCAGACGTCACAGCCATTGCAGCGAAAAAATGCTTCCAGCTCGATTTCCTCGTTCTGATACCGGGCAAAACTTTTGGTTTTCTGATTGAACGCTTTCAGACAGCCCGCCCCTGTGCAGACGGTATTTGCCTTCTGACAGGCAAGGATCACGATTTTTTTCACAGAGTTACGCCTCCTTTCGAGAATATGGACAGTAAAAGATACGCAGCTGCCCTTTGCCGTCAATGCTGACCTCTGCATCCACTTCGTATAGTTCCCGAATCAGATCCGGGGTCAAAAGTTCATGCGGCGTTCCCTGTGCAATAACCTTTCCCTGCTTCATGGCATACAGACGATCACAGTACATCGCAGCGATATTGAGATCATGCACTGCGGAAATCACAGTACAATCCAGATTTTTGACAATATCCATCAACCACAGCTGATACTTGATATCCAGATGATTGGTCGGCTCATCCAAAATCAGGCAGGGGGTCTGCTGTGCCAGAGCTCTTGCCAGAATGATACGCTGCTGTTCCCCGCCGGAAAGGGTGGAGAAAGAGCGTTCTTCGAACTCCTGCATTCCGACTGCTTTCAATGATTGCCGCATAATTTGATAATCTTCGGCAGTATCACGATCCAAGGCACGTTTGTGCGGAGCACGGCCCATCATGACCACGTCCCGGACACTGAATTCAAAGTTGTAATAGTTGTGCTGGGCGACTACTGCCAACTTTTGTGCGGATTCTTTGACCCGGTAGGAAGAAAGTTCCTTACCATCCAGAAAAACAGCTCCCTCTGAAGGTGTCAGCACTCGATAAAGGCAGCGCAGCAATGTGCTTTTTCCGCTGCCATTGGGTCCGATGATACCGACAAATTCCCCTTCGTTTGCCTCAAAGTCAATTCCTCGAAGGATTTCTGTATTTCCCAGCACCGCATGCAGTTGCTGTGTCGTGATTTTCATGACTCTTTCCCTCCGAACCCGTATTTTTTACGCACCATCAGCCAGATAAAGACAGGTGCACCGATCATCGAAGTCAGAATACCGATCGGGAGTTCCATTCCGGTAATAATGATTCTGCACAATACATCTGCCCAAATTAGAAAAATCGCTCCGACCAATGCACATAAAGGCACTAGCTTTTTATGATCAGTACCAAACAACATACGTACTACGTGTGGAATTACAAGCCCTACAAAACCAATCACTCCTGCACAATAGACCGCAAAACCAACCATTAAAGAAGAAACAAGCAAGTATAACTGTCTCCATGGATGCAAGTCTGTGCCCAGAGTGATTGCGGATTCATCTCCTAATAACATCAGGTTCAGTGTTCTGTATTGTGTCCAGAAAAACAGGACTCCTAAAATACTGATCGGCACAACAACAGCATTATTCTCCCAGCTGGCCCCTCCCAGGCTTCCCATCATCCAATAAGAAACTGTTTTCATACCATCCTGATCGTTTGAAAAATAGACAATAAAGCTGGAAAAAGCTCCGCACAATGAGCTTAAAGCCATGCCGGCAAGCAGTAATTTTACGGAAGTTGCCCTGCCGCCGATATTCGCCAGTGCAACGACTCCAATAGAAATCAAAAAAGCGCCTAAACATGCCATAATACCAACATAGTTGCTTCCAAAAGTTATTCCAACACCCAGCATAATGGAAAGCGTTGCACCCAGAGAAGCTCCGGAGGAAATACCTAACACATACGGTTCTGCCAAGGGGTTTTTGACGATAGCCTGCATCACAACGCCGCAGATTGAAAGGCTCATACCGATTGCAGCGGCCAAAACCAACCTCGGCAATCGAATAAACCAGACAACATCATGTATTTTTCCTTCGCCCATAGCGGCATCCCCGATTCCAAAGAGCTTATAAAAGACAACATGGTAAACATCTTTAAACGGAATGTCGCTGGACCCGATGGTAACCGCAAACAGCAAAGAAAAAATCAGCGCCAGAAACAATAACAAAATTACTGTCCAGTAAACCGGCCTCTTTGAAAAAAAATTTTTCCCTAATTGTGCCCCCATCTCTATGGTTCTCCCTTACTAGTCTATAGCTTCATCTTCATACAGTTCCGGATACAGAGCTTGACCAATGTGGTTAAGACCATAAATTGTTCGAACACCACTTGTATAAACCTCGCTCAAATCAATCGCTGTTACATTATCATTCTGTACTGCCTTTAAACTTGCATAAGCCGGATTACTCATTATTTCCTGTTTCTGTTCTTCCCCACCAATGACAATCAGGACATCCGGGTCAACTTCCACGATATTTTCGGCACCAATCTCACGTTCTGTATTGATTAAGTCTCCTCCCATCGACTTCACCATATCTCCTGCCAAATACGTTTCATCATAAGTCCAGATGGTATCTTTCATAAGTTCAACAATCAAAACTGATTTTTTCTCCATACCTTCTGTTTGGGAAGTTACTTTTTCTACCTCAGCCTTCATTTCATCTACAAGAGCCTGTGCCTTATCTTCGACATCAAAAATTTTTCCGATTGTCAAGATATCCTGATATTCATTCTCAACCGTTCTTTTTTCACTGATATCATTAGAATTAAGCGCCATATAGGTACCTACATTGTTTTCGTGCCAATATACAACATCACCAATGGTCTTATCGGAAAAAGAAGATTTCCAGCCCAGGATAAAGTCCGGATCAAGCATGATTGCTGTTTCCTTGCTCATTGCTGCATTTGAATCTTTAAAATCATTGTAATATTCTGTATTCTTCATTTTTTCCAGTTCAGGCTGTAATTCCGGCAAAACAGATTCTTCATCCATACCCACAGCGCAAACAATGCGATCGCCCAATCCCAAAGCAAGCATTGTCTCCAAAGAATTCGACCAAAACGTAATAACCCGTTCCGGTGCTTTTTCAAACGTATATTCTACTGGTTCTTTTGCGTAGTTGTAGGTGCTGATGGTCAGCGGATACTGCGTACTGGTTTCTGAAGATGAGCTTTCTTCTGCCTGTTCTGTAGCTTCTGGTGCCTCCTGTGCTTCCTCTTTCTGCTCTACCTTAGCTGTTTCTTCCTGTGCAGGAGTTTCGCTGTTGCTCTGGCAGGCAGCCATGCTCAAGCAAAGCGCCGCACACAACAGGCAGGTCAAAATTTTTTTCATCATAATGGACTTCCTCCTTAAAATAAATAAAAGCCACAGGACTCAAGTGTCCTGTGGCTTTTTAACAACACAAAGATTCCCTCTCATTGCCAATTCTTCTGGCACTAGAGAAGGATTTAACAACATCCCCTGAGTCCGAACAGATGTTGCTTTTCTTATTGCAGACGTATTCTGACTTCGACCTCATCATGTCATCTTCAGCCTTCCCAAATCAAAAGATTCAGTGACCGATCTTTCCTTTTAATGAAAAATCTAAAGAAGAGGACACTCCATCGTTACAGCAGCGTTCCTGTGTGGGACTCGCACCCAACTTCCTGTGTAACATTCCTTTATAAAAGGTATATTACACAAATCTGCAAAAGAACATATTCTTTTGCTCTTATTATATCTCCAAAAATTCATTTGTCAACTAAATGTTTACAAAATAATACAAGTTTATGTAAAAAGACCGCCCTCCCCGGATATTACTCCAAGGAGGGCGTTCTCATGTCAGACTATTTTCTGAAATAATCCTTGATGCTTTCGACTACAGCTTTTGCAACAGCAGGCTGATTTGGTGCGTTCAGATGCAGGATTGGGGTCTTGTTGTGGTCATCATAGAACCATTCCTCTTTCTTAGCACGCTCCCAGTTGAGCTGTCTGGAGCTGTTGGTCTGGATGTCATAGCCGGCAGCTTCAAAGTGATCAAGGTAGGTATCCAGAAAATCTTTGGAACAGTAGAGCATTGCATAGTAGCCTGCCGCCTCGATTTCATCCAGAAAAGCCTTGCAGATATCGGTGTTGACCTGCTTGCTGCCTCCAGTGTAGATGCTCTCGTACTCGATATCAAAGGCAATCGGGTAACTGAGCTTGTACGGTTTAACTGCCTCGATGACCTCTTTGGCTGCCCGTCTGGCTGCCTCTGCTGTGGTGGCGTAGCTGTACAGATACACTCCCACATCCAGACCCGCTGCCAACGCGCCGCTGATATGTTTCTTAAAATGAACATCCTCTTTGAGTGCGCCATTGTTGTAGCACCAGCCGACACGTACAATTGCAAAATCAACGCCAGATGCCTTGACTTTTTGCCAATTTACATTATTTTGTACATAAGAAACATCAATTCCGTTTTTCGTCAAAATTTCACATCCTTTTCTTTATCAATTTTGGGAGCTTGAAGCGCTTCAAGCTCGGGGTGATGGGACACTTCGCCCATGTTTCGCACAGGCTAAAACCATCACCTTTAGTCCAACAGAGCATCGATTCCCTGTTTTGTCAGGAACTCCTTCTGTTTGTGTTTGATGTTAGTCGCATACTCGAGCGCTGCGTGCATATCACCGTTACAATGTGCATCCGGAATACGCTGCACCGCTTTTGCAGTTGCTTCCCCAAGTGCAATCGATGCGCTGGTGCTCTGGACCAACAAAACAATCAGATCTTTCTGTGACTTATCCTGCTCCTCGTGGTCACGCTCCCTCTTGGAAATCCTCCCTTCCAAACGCCAGACGATCAGTCCCATGATTGCGCTTGGAATCCCCATTGCGGCCACAAATCCCGCCAGCAGCTGCCAGATGTTTACTTCCATTATTGGTTTCACCTCCTCCCCTGCTTTAAATTTCCAATTTTCATCCCTATTTTTCTGAAATTTCCCATACTCCCTTCTTCTCAAATGTGCTATACTGGAAAAAAGGGGGTTAGACAATGAACTACATCAAAAACGTACTAAAGCGTATTTCTATTATTCTGCTGGTTGCCTCAATTCTCTTGACCATTTATCTTGTTATCTGCCCTGTTCGCACACTAGGCGAGGTATTGGAAAAGAAAGAAATTGATATTTTCACCGATTCTTATGAGAGGAAAGATTATGAAACAATCTGTATTTTCCCAATCTCCTGGTCAGGATTGAAAAACGACGTTCTTGGTATCAAAGAGAAATCCCCGTCGGAAAATAATTTCTATTTCTCATCCCCTGATGATAAGGATGAACTTTGTAAACTGCTGTCTTCCTTAAAAGTTCGCAAAAAACTGGGCGGATATCAAAGCCATCCCGACGAGGACAGTTATGAATACTGGATTCACTTTTTCTGGAATCAAAACCTCGACATTATGTTATGTCAGAAAGAACTCTGTTTTGAAACAAGTCCCGCTATTCGATACGGCTCATCAAAATTTAACGCCTATTATATCGTCAACTGCCCTGAAAACAAGGAAATTCTTAAGAACATTTTGGAGCTTCTTTTCAATAAAAAATGAAATTATAAAAGCTCTCCCTGCCATTACTACAAACAGGGAGAGCTTTTTTCTTTGGGTTTGTGATAACATCTTTTTCTCCTGACAAAATTTTTTCTACCACCTCTTTGCAAAACATGCTATAATAAGACCAGACAGAACCCTATTTTACTGTTAATCTGATACAAAAAGGAGAGATTACAATGCTTCGAACCAACTTCAATGACCTTCCAATCCTGCTGGTGCAGGGACAGGTGCGCCACTCCAGGGGCAGTCAGGCTTACCGCCATACCATCGACGGTGAACCGATGACCCTGCCGGCAACTGGAGGCATCACCTACAATGCCCAGATCGGCGACCGCTGTGTGGGATGGGCGGCTGACCATCTGGAACCAGGTGTCACCATGCGCAATGAAAACGAGGATTATAACGCTGCGGTACAGGGATTGTCCTGCATCGGAAACGTTGCTATCGTCCGCAGCGGCGATGCCAAGGGCGCTCGCGGATTTGTTACGGGAAAACATGGCGGCTGTGAGCACCTCCTGTGCTATTTTGATCCTGAAACACTGGAAAAAATGTCCATCGGCGACACCATTGATGTCCGTACACAGGGTCAGGGAATGAAGCTGCTGGATTATCCTGAAATTCTGCTGCGCAACATGAGCCCTGCACTGCTGGAAAAGATGAACATCACCGAAAAGGATGGCAAACTCACCGTCGGCGTCGCAAAGATCGTTCCGGGCTGCATCATGGGTTCCGGACTGGGTGCTTCCACCTCTTATTACGGTGACTACGACATTACCCTGCACGACAAACAGATCTGCCAGCAGTATGGACTGGATCAGCTGCGCTTTGGCGATATCGTTGCAATTCAGGACGCAGATACCCGTTATGGACGCAACTTCATCACCGGTGCCATCACCATCGGCGTTGTAGTACACAGCGACTGCATCCTTTCGGGACATGGTCCAGGCGTCACCACTTTGATGACCTGCAAGACTCCGCTCATCGAACCAGTGATCGACCAGAGCGCAAACCTTGCTGATTTCTTCCTCAAATAGAAAGATACAAAACAAAAAGGCCGGCAGTTAGACAGGTGCTCGCAAGGCAGTAAGTCTAAAAAAAATACTATTTTACCGTATCTGTTTGACCCATTGGTGTATGTCGACCTCATTCTAAATGGTGTACCAAAATCATATTTCAAAGCGGTGCTTTGAATATAAACCTTTGGATTTGTTTACAAGGATAATAAAGATGAAAACCATAATATTGATTAGACATTCCGAGCCTATAAAAGATAGGACAATACCTACAGCGGAGCTTCCGCTTTCCGAGCAGGGACACATTAAAGCGCAAGAACTCTTCTCGCTTGATGTTTTCCGTTCTGTTGAAGCGGTCTATACTTCGCCCTATCGACGAGCATATAGCACCGCAGAAAAGTTGAGTGATCGTTTGAAGGTTGATGAGCGATTCAGAGAGCGAGAGCTTGGAAATCCCGACACACTAAATGCGGAGTTTTGGAATCGTCAATATGAGGATCACAATTACAAAAATGTCGATGGCGAGTCATTGAATGATACTAAGGAAAGAATGACCTCTGCCATTAACGAGATTATTTCGGCGATGCAAGACGGAAATACTGTTGCTATCATTTCTCACGCCGCAGCTATTTGTGCATTTCTTTTGAATTGGTGTACCATCGAAGTTATGGACGTGCAGAAGAAGTTGCGTAAAATCACATATCAAGGTGATGTTGTGATAAACGGTATAATCGCAACACCAAGTGCATTTGTTCTTGAGTTTGAGAATGAACAGTTATGCAGAATTAAGTATATTGACAAGCAAGCTTCCTGCAATAATTGAAACGAAAAACTCAATCTTAAAACAAGGCTCTGCCGATGATTGATAATACCTATATAGAAATCTTTGGAGTTATGGTGAAGTGTTTCGTTATAGGTTCACCACATCGAGTACGACAGCAAAAAAGGCCGGCTTTCTGCCGACCTTTTTTGCTGCAATTTTTAAAACACTTTTATTTTTCCTCTTCCCGGTAGTAGCGGATAAGTGCCTGGGTGCCCTCGTTTTCCATGCCGTGTTCTGCCATCTTTTCGTAAAGGGAAAGAACGGTGTTGAGCATCTCAAGTTCGACACCCGCTTTCTGGCTCTCCTCTTTGACAATCTTCATGTCCTTGATGAAGTGTTTAACAAAGAATCCTGGAGCAAAATCCCCTGCCAGAGCACGTGGTGCCATGTTTGCAAGCTGCCAGCTTCCGGCTGCGCCTGCACCGATGGCGGCAAGCATCTTCTGTGGGTCAAGTCCGGTCTTTTCCGCATAGATCAGTGCTTCGGTATATGCTGCAGTCGCACCTGCCACTGCAATCTGGTTGGCTGCCTTGGTGTGCTGTCCGCTTCCGGCAGGTCCCATCAGGATGATGTTTTTGCCCATGCAGGAAAACAGCGGCATTGCATCCTCAAAATCCTTCTGGTCGCCGCCGACCATGATCGACAGCGTTGCATTGCGTGCTCCGCTGTCACCGCCGGATACCGGTGCATCCATAACACGGATACCGCGCTCTTTGCCCATTTCGTACAGTTTCTGGGCAAGGCTTGGCGAAGAGGTGGTCATATCGATGGCGAGTGCGCCCTTCTTTGCGCTGTCAAAGATGCCGCCTTCACTGCAAAAGACCTCCTCTACATCAGAAGGATAGCCGACCATAACGAAGATGGCATCTGCATCCTCAACCGCTTGCGCAATCGTCTTGCAGGGATGGATACCGAACTCTTTCTCAAGCTCCAGAAGCTTTTCATATTTGTGGGTATAAGCGCTGACCGAATAACCGTTCTTTGCAAGGTGTCCTGCCTGCTGGCTGCCCATAACACCGGTTCCGATCCAGGCAATCTTGTGAAATTCCATAAAACGTTCCCCTTTCCTGTCAAAACAAAATCATCTTTTTATCTGTTTGTATCAGCAGATTCCTCTGCCCACTCCATCACTACATCATCCACCGGGTCATCGACAAAGCCATTTTCCAGACAAAAATCATGGATTTTGCTGTCATTGGGGTCAAAGTGGATGACCAGCTGCTCCGCTCCACTGAGTGCAGCCAGCGCCGCGGCATGATTAAGGGCGCGAGATAGCTTCTCCTTCTGATTCTCCCCGGAGTCTGCCATGGTAAGATACAGGGCTTTCTGCGGCTGAAAACGAGCTCCTGCAATCAGCAAAGTGTCCTCATCTCCCCAGAGCCATCCCATCGCGGCAAATCCCCGCAGGGTCGTTTCGCTTAAATGATAAAAGGTGTGGTTGATACACAAAAATCCGCCGGTCTGTTTGTTTAGCTGCGGCAGAAAAGCAAGCGCCTGCTCTGCCCCTATCCTTGGAAGTGGCTTTATGTCTGTACGGCATCTTAAATTTTCTGTCGGAATGCACATCGAATGAAACTGTGCCCGACGCTTTAGCCCGAACTGTTCGGCAAGTCCTGCACTTGCCTTGTTGGATACTCCGGTATACATCCGCGCCGCCGGACATCCCAACGCCCTTATCTCTTCAAAATAGCGCCGATAGATGGCGCGCCCCACCCCTTTACGCTGAAAATCGGGATGGACCCGCAACAGTTCCAGCCACGTCGAACCGTCAAACAGTACAGTCAGCTTTCCCATCCCGACCGGCACGCCATCGACACAGGCAACGGTCAGTTCCCCTGCGGTGCTGCGGTAATAGTCGACGACATCCGCAAAGTAATGGTTTGCCCGCACCGCGCCCGCTTCAATTCGGGCACAGGCGGCAAAATCCTCAGGCTGATATGCGCGTGTTGTTATCTGCACGATGGTTCCCCTTTCAGATAGTGGTCGAACCAGGATGTGATCTCTCGCAGGCGGCGGATGCGGTGTTTTGGCTTGCCGCTGCGGCTAAGCTCATGGTTTTCTCCATGGAACAGGCACATTCTGGTCGGAACACCGTGCATCCGCAGAGCGGTGAACATCTGGATAGCATCGGTCATCCAGCAGCGGTAGTCCTCATCCGACTGGATAAAGAGGGTCGGTGTCTTGCAGCGGTCTGCATATTTGAGCGGAGAGCGCTCCCACATCTCCGGCTGGCTGGTCCATGGGTCGGACTGCACTGCCGAAAGATTGTGATAATAACCGATATCGGTGGTCAGACACTTGCTGATAAAGTTGGAGATCGAGCGCTGGGAAGCCACTGCGGCAAATCGGTCGGTGTGTCCAACAATCCAGTTTGCCATAAAGCCGCCGTAGCTGCCGCCGGTCATGCCCACCCGTTTTTTGTCGATCTGCGGGTATTTTTCCAGCACCAGATCGGTAAATTCCATCAGGTCGTTGTAATCCAGCACGCCGTAACGCTTGCCGCGGATGTCGGCAAACTCGTTGCCCTTGCCGTCGCCGCCGCGCGGATTGCAGAAAAAGACAAAGTAACCTTCGTTTGCCCAGAGCTGCATCTCATGGAAGAACGGGGTTCCGTAAACGGTCTTTGGTCCGCCATGGACATCCAGAATTGCCGGATAGCTGTGATTCGGGTCATATCCAACCGGTTCGATTACCCAGCCATCGATCTCCACCCCGTCGCTGTCGGTAAAGCACAGCTCTTTGAGCGGCGATACACTGTGGCTGGCAAGATATTCGTCGTTAAAGTGGGTAAGTTTTTGTTCTTCCCCATTTTCCTTGCAGCAGTAGATTTCCTGCAAACCGTTATCGCGCATCGCAACATAATAGAAGGTTCCGTTTGCATAGTCAAAGCAGTCGATGCTGCCGTGAAGCTGCGGGGAAACGACCGTTTCGGTCTTGTCAAAGGCAAAGCGCACGATAAAGGAGTCGTAGCCGCGGGTACTGGTGTAATACCAGCTGTCCCCGATTGCCTTTCTGCCCTTTCCGCCGCCGTAACGGCAGTCCGAACCAACGGTCGAGCGAAGGCTTGGGTCAAGGTCACAAAGCTCCGAAACTGCGCCGGTATCCGGGTCAGCAAGGTAGAAAGCTGGATTTTCGTTTGTTCCGTAGCGTTTTCCTTCGCTCATTGCAAGCAGAATCTTTCCGCCGACAAACTGTGCAGCATCCACCCCGTAGCGGTGCTGCAGATCCACCTGAACCTGTTTTTCTCCATGCAGCAAACGGACATAAAGGTCATCCTTCTGGTCATCCATCCACTGATAGTCATGACCGTAATAAAGTACGCGGTCGGTCTGCTCATCATAATCAAAGGAGCTTACATTCATATATTCCGGACTTAACAGATGAAGCTCATCCTTCTGGCTGTCATAATGATAAAGGCGGGTACGCAGCTTGTTGACAACGCCCTTTCCGTTTGCCCAGAATGGCAGCTCGTCAAAAACTTCGTAGTCCTTTTCCTCTTCGATCTCCTCGATTGCTGCTTCCCGTTCCTTTCCTTCCAAACCGGAAAGATCGACAGCATTAAGATCATCGGTCGCAGTCAGCAAAAATTCGTGGTCGTTTACCCGATAAAGACCCTTTGCCTTTTTAGGCAGAACGAAAAACTCCTCTGCTTCTCCGCCGTGGATGTTGATGCAGTTATAGACGGTCACATTCTGTCCCGGTTGTAGTTTGTGCTGCTGTTTGCGGTCACCGGAAAAGAGCAGACGTTCGTTATCCAGCCACAGAAAATCGGATTCCTTGTCACCGCCGGTCAGCTTTCGGCAGGTTCCGCTTTCGGTCTCCAGAACCCAGATGTTTGAGCAGTAGCAGTTCTTCTCGATGCTCGGCTTGGTTACCACAAAGGCAACGTGCTTTGCATCCGGAGAGCAGGCTACCTGCGACAGGCAATGAATTTCAGCAAGATCCTGCATGGTGATTTTTTGCATGATTATTCCTCCCAACACATTATTTTTGTTCTTATTATATAGTTTTTTGAAAAGAAATACAAGATGTATTGGATGAATTTTCAAATGCCAGCGCGCCAAAGGCTTTGCCTTTAGTCATACTTTCTACAAAAAGGAAGTTTCTTTTTGTGGGCTCATGCCGCCCACTCTGGCACTGACTTTTCTTTTACGAGAAAAGTCAGCAAAAGCGTATCTAAGGGGACACCCCTTAGATATCCCCGGGGCTGCGCCCCGCAGTGGTCTAATGACCACGCTCCCCCTTACAGCATAAACCACCATCTTTGCGCCCAATGGTTTGCTTTTTGTTTCAATTCGAGCGATCTCCGCGTGCTGAAACCAGAGCTCCGAACCAAACCAAATCGCGAAACAGCTTTGGTACTTTCTCAGAAAGTACCAGATTCAATCTGCTTAGCCTAAATCAGCACAATCGGTCAGCAGAATCTTCGGCTGCTGGTAACCTTCCAGCTCCAGTACAACCAGTTCGTTCTCTCCGTCTTTGAGCAGAGGTGCCGGCAGATAGAGGGTCTTCTGCGGATTAGCAGTGTTCCAGTAGCGTCCCAGATGGAAGCCGTTGATGTAGACACATCCCTTGGTAAATCCGTCCAGCCGCACAAAGGTGTCTGCCTTCTCAGAAACCGCAAAATGTCCCTTTAAGAAGACCGGATTATTTAATCTTTCGCTGTCACCGCTTTCAATCGGCGCAAAGAAGAGCTTATCCGCGTTGTCGCATGGCAGAGAGTACATCTTCCAGCCAAACTGATACTGATGATTGAGCTTGACTCCGCGCAGGATTCCCTTTTCGTCCCGAAGCTTTGGTCCGTAGTTGACGCGACCTAAATTCTCGACCAGAATCGAAAGAGTCGCTTGTTCCCCTTCTTTCAGGCAGACCGAAACAATATCGTTTTTCTTTCCGGTTCGTTCCTGAATTCCCTGCAATACACCGTCCAGATAGATATGAGCGCGGTCGTGCAGGCCGTCGATCTTGATTTCCGATTCCGCAAATGGTCCGTGCAGGGTGGTCTCGTACAGCACAAAGCCAAAATCCTGACCCAGCTCTTCCATCGTCATGGTGTGGCTGCAAATGGTCGGCTCCGGAAGCTGATCAAACATCACCGCCTGTTCCTTTAGTTCAATTGTACCGTATGCCTTTTTGGGATTGTTCTGCACCGCAAGTTCGGGTGCCTTACCAAAGTGCTTTTCGATGACCTCCTTGACTGCCTGATATTTTGGGGTCAGGTCGCCGCACTCACTGACCGGACAGTCGTAATCGTAGCTGGTTACGGTCGGCTGATAAACGCCGTCATGGTTTGCGCCGTTGGTAAAGCCAAAGTTTGTGCCGCCGTGGAACATATAGAGGTTGACCGAGCCGCCATCCGAGAGCATCTCGTCCAATGTTGCCGCGGTGTCATCGCTTTCGCGGACATGATGCTGCTCGTACCAGTGGTCGAACCATCCGTTCCAGAATTCGGTGCACATCACTGGGCGATCCGGATGAAGCTGGCGAAGCTTATCAAAGTGCTGCTTTCCGTTGGAGCCAAAGTTTGCAGTTGCCAGATATTCCGGCAGACTGCCGCCGCCGAGCATCAGGTCATTTGGACCGTCCGAGGTAAAGAACAGTTCGTGCACGCCGTTTTCCTCATAGATTTTTGCCACCGTGCGCAGATAATCCTTGTCGTTGCCGTAGCTGCCATATTCATTTTCCACCTGTACCGCAATGATGTTTCCGCCGTTTTCGGCAAGATATGGGCGCACTTCCTCAAACAGTCTGCGGTAGTAGTTGGACACCTTTTGCAGAAAACGCGGGTCGTTGCAGCGCAGATGCATCTTCGGGTCGGTCAGCAGCCAGGATGGCAGACCGCCAAAATCAAACTCGGCGCAGATATACGGACCCGGGCGAAGGATCACATACAACCCCAGTTCCTGCGCGGTGCGGATAAACTTTGCAAGATCCAGCATCCCGCTAAAATCAAATTCCCCTTCTTTCCGCTCGTGCAGGTTCCAGCAGGTATAGGTCTCCACCGTATTAAAGCCGCAGGCACGCAACTTTTTGAGCCGATCCTCCCAGTATCCGGGAACCACGCGAAAATAATGGATGGTACCGGACACGATGGTGAACGGTTTTTTGTCAAGATAAAATCCTTTTGCGTCAAACTCAAGTCTGCTCATCTCAAAAGCCTCCTTATTGATTGCTTCTTTGAGTATAGCGGGAAAGGGAATGTTTGTCAAAGGTTTGTCAAAAATAAACTTGTTTTGAAACCAGATTAAACCTGAATACTTGGTTTTTGAGGAAGTTTATAGTATAATATAAACAAAGCAGCAAGTTTTAAGGAGGCTTTTTTATGTGGCTTGATGAAAGCGTGTTCTATCAGATCTACCCTATCGGATTCTGCGGCGCTCCCCGCACCGCTTTGGAAGAAGGACAGCCGTCCTGCAACCGTATCGGAAAAGTTATCGACTGGATCGACCATATCAAACGTCTTGGCTGCAATGCCGTCTATTTTTCCCCGCTGTTTGAATCGGACAGCCACGGCTATGATACCCGCGATTTTCGCCTGATCGACCGCAGACTCGGCAGCAATCAGGATTTTGCTCAAGTTTGCCAAAAGCTGCATGAAGCAGGGATCCGGGTGGTACTGGACGGCGTGTTCAACCATGTTGGACGCGGATTCTGGGCATTTCGCGACGTACAGCAAAAACGCTGGGATTCTCCGTACAAGGATTGGTTCCGCATCTCCTTTGACGGCAATTCTCCCTACAACGACGGATTCTGGTATGAGGGCTGGGAAGGACACTATGAGCTGGTCAAATTAAATCTCCAAAATCCACAGGTGGTCGATTATCTGCTTGACTGCGTCCGCTTCTGGGTGGAGGAATTTTCAATCGATGGATTGCGTCTGGATGTCGCATACAGCCTGGATCGCGAATTTATGAAGCGCCTGCGCCAGTTCACCCAGCAGCTGAAACCGGACTTTGCACTGATCGGCGAGGTGTTGCACGGCGACTACAACCAGATCGTCAACGACCAGATGCTGCACTCCTGCACAAACTACGAGTGTTACAAAGGCTTATATTCCTCCTGCAACACCATGAACCTGTTCGAAATCACCCACTCTCTGCTTCGTCAGTTCGGACCGGAGCAGTGGACCTTATATAAAGGAAAACATCTGCTCAGTTTTGTGGATAACCACGATGTCACCCGCGCTGCATCCATCTTAAACAACAAAAACCACCTGATTCCGCTGTATGGAATGCTGTTTGGCATGCCGGGCGTTCCGTGCATCTACTATGGAAGCGAATGGGGCTGTGAGGCCACCAAGACACCCGGAAATGACGATTCGCTGCGTCCATGCTTTGATCAGCCGCAGTGGAACGAGCTTTGTGACGTTATTTCCAGGATGGCAAAGGCACACCGCGAAAACAAAGCGCTGCACAGCGGCGACTTTAAGCAGCTGCTGCTCACCAACAAGCAGGCAATCTGGGAGCGGTGCTGTGACGGACAGCGGGTGCTGATCGCCATCAACATCGAAGATCAGGAATATGTGGCGCACTTTAACGCCAATGCCGGCAGAGCGCTCGACCTCATCAGCGGTCAAATGCACGATTTCGGCGGCGGCTCTCACCTTCCACCTTACTCGGTAGCGTTCTGGGACACCAGCGTAAATGGATAGCATAAACCTTTGCTAAAAACTATTATAGAAAAAGAAAAACGATCGGAGCAAGGAAGTTTCCTTCTTCGATCGTTTTTTTCTATGTGTAATGTTTTAAAGAATTGCCATCACAAAATTTTCTATTCTGAGTATCGTGTGCCAAATCCAAAGCCCGCAACAAACCTAAGCGCAAACTGCTTAGATTTGATACAGCATCGCGTTACAGATTGCCGCGGCAACGTTGCTTCCGCCTTTTCTTCCGCGCGCCACAATATATGGAATTCCTGCTTTCATAATCAGCTCTTTTGCTTCCACCACATTGACAAAACCAACCGGCACACCGATAATCAGTTCCGGATGGATTTTACCCTGTTCGATCATCTCGTACAGCTTAACCAATGCAGTCGGCGCATTGCCGATGGCAAAAATCAGTGGACGCTGAATGGTCGCAGCCTTCTCCATGCTGGCAGTTGCGCGGGTCGTTCCTTCTTCTTTCGCTTTTTTTGCGACATCCTCGTCGGACATGAAGCAGAACACCTCACCGCCAAACTGAGCAAGCTTTGTTTTGTTGATGCCCGAACGCGCCATCTGGGTATCAGTCACGATGCAAGCACCGTTTTTGAGCGCTTCGATTCCCTTCTGGACTGCGTGTTCCGAGATGCACAGATTGTCTACATATTCAAAATCGGCGGTTGTATGGATAACCCTTTTGACCACCAGTTTGTTCTCCGGCAGGATTTTGTCCAGTTCTCCTCTTTCTATCAGCTCCTGCTCGATGATTTCAAAGCTGCGCTTTTCGATTTCATGCGGCAGCACCTGCTGAAGGTGAATTGTCTCCATGCAAAACACTTCCTTCCTATTTATATATTCTATTTTATTGCTTGTAGATATTTTATCATCATACCTGCTTAGAAATATCCTAAGCCCTGATAAGCTAAACTTTATTTTACTTTTCTGATTGGAAAATACAGATAGCCCGTTCCTGTTGCTGGGTCTGTATAATCGTGAACTGCTCCGACCAGAGCAATTCCTTTATCATTCATTTGTCTAATGGTATCTCCAAACGCTCCATCATGGTTTTCCACAACGAGATACTCATAGCCTGGTATCATCCATTTTGTCCATCCATCCGGTGCTTCTGCATTGTCAACACACTCCACTCCTGCGAGGTACAAGCCTTTACTAAAGCCATCTTCCCAAGGCTGAAACGAGTGAGAAAGGTCAGACATCGCGCCCCATATTCCCAGAAGATTCCCGTTTTCGTCTCTTTTTGCCAGATGGGCTACTTCAGTAAAGTGACCGTTTGCATCATCCCACAATTTCTGAATAAAACCTTCACCATCCAGCGTGGAGCCCTCTTTCCCAATGACAACAAATGCTTTTTTTATAACTTTGTCCATTGTTCGATTCCTCCCATCAATCCAAGATAAAGTGTGTTAACTTAAGCGTTGCCGCGTGCTGAAACTAATATTTCACACTGGACCAAAGCGCAAAACAGCTTTGGTATTTTCTCAAAAAGTACCAGGCTCAACTCGCCTAGCGTTCGATACCATCGCGGGCAGCAATTCCTCTGTCAAATGGATGTTTGAGCTTCTGGATTTGCGAAACATAATCCGCAAGCTCAATCAGTTCCTGAGGTGGATTTCTGCCGGTCAATACCACTTCCAGCTCCTCCGGTTTGCCGCAAAGCAGCTGTTTTACCTGCTCTGTTTCCACCATGCCGCTGTTGATTGCCGCCATAATCTCGTCCAGAACCAGCAAATCACAGTTTCCGCTGAGCGCTGTTGCCGATGCCTTGGCAAACAGCTCCTGCTGCACCAATGCCGCATGACGCTTCTGCTCTTCGTTCATCCGGAAGGTAAAACCCAGCTGCTCCTGACTGCGGATGACCTGAACGTTTGGGATCTGCCGCAGAATGTTCAGCTCCCCGGTCTCGGTGCTCTTAAGAAACTGCACGATGCACACCCGCATCCCGCGGCCGGCTGCCCGAAGCGAAAGTCCCAGCGCCGCAGTGGTTTTTCCCTTGCCGTCCCCGCAGTAAATGTGAATCAGTCCCGACATGTTAAATTCCCTCGTTTAAAATCTGATAGATTCGTTCCATATCAAGGGCTTCCCGCACGCCCTTTGCCAGCAGATCGTACTGTGTTTCCTTGTAGCTTGCAAAGTCAACCGCCGAAATCTGCTCTGCCGAAATTCCCTTTCTTTCACACAGTGCTTCGATGATGCCCTGTGCCATCTGTGGGTGATCGAAAACACCGTGCAGATAGGTTCCAAATACATTTCCCATGCAGCAGCCCTGTGCTTCCTCACAGTCAGCACCATTTCTCTTTAAGATAGAACCAAAGCAAACTGCGTTGTGTGAAACAGATGGATTGTTTGAATTGTTTGACCCACACACACCGTTTGATTCACACATTTCATCCTTCGGACAGATCACCGTCTGACCCATGTGGATCTCGTATCCCTCATAAGGCAGTCCGCTTAAATTCGGGAAGATAGTATGGGACAGGTCGCCCGCAACACCCGAAACCTGGGTGCGGGTCTTTTGGGCACTGAAGGTTGTGACAGTTGGAAGCAGTCCCAGACCTTTTAAGCTGCCGCCATGCTCGACCGACATCGGGTCGTGCAGCTCTTTGCCCAGCATCTGATAGCCGCCGCAGATACCAAAGACCGGTGTTCCCTGCGCTGCCAGTTTGAGGATTGCTGCTTCCAGTCCACTTTGCCGCAGCCACAGCAGATCCTCCATGGTGTTCTTGGTGCCTGGCAGAATGAGCAGATCCGGACTGCGCAGTTCCTGCGCCGATTTTACATAGCGCACCGAAACCCCGTCGATACATTCCAGACTGTTAAAGTCGGTAAAGTTGGAGATGCGCGGCAGACGGATGACCGCAATGTCGATCAGCGCTGCCTTGTCCTCATGGGAGAAGCGTTCGGACAGACTGTCCTCGTCCTCCAAATCCAGATTCATGTAAGGAACCACGCCAACAACCTCTTTGCCAGTAATCTGCTCGATTTGACGAAGTCCTGGTTCCAGAATGGAGACATCTCCGCGGAACTTATTGATCACAAGCCCTTTGACTATCTCACGTTCCTCTTCTTCCAGCAGCATCAAGGTTCCTGCCAGCGAAGCGAATACACCGCCGCGGTCGATATCCCCGACCAGCAGCACCGGAGCGTGAGCAAGCTTTGCCATCCCCATGTTGACGATATCATCCTGTTTGAGGTTGATTTCAGCAGGGCTTCCTGCACCTTCCAGCACAATGATGTCGTACTGTTGATCCAGCTGGTTGTACGCCTCCATGATTTTGGGAACCAGCGAAAGTTTGTTTTTATAATAATCCCGTGCAGACATGTTTCCCAGTACCTCGCCGTTAACGATGACCTGAGAACCGGTGTCGTTGGTCGGTTTTAACAGGATGGGGTTCATCAGCACCGAAGGTTTGATGCCGGCAGCTTCTGCCTGCATTACCTGAGCGCGTCCCATTTCCAGCCCTTCCTCGGTGATGAAGGAATTGAGCGCCATGTTCTGGGACTTAAACGGGGCAACCCGATATCCGTCCTGTTTGAAGATGCGGCACAGCGCCGCTGCAAGATAGCTTTTTCCGGCATTGGACATGGTGCCCTGAACCATAATTGCTTTTGCCATCGCTTACTTGTCCTCCCCTTCCCAATCATACTTTCTTTTGCTCTTGCGCAAAAAGCGGTACTGTTTTTTCTGCTCTGCGCTGGGTGGTGCCGCGTTTGAAATTTTCGGCACAGGTGCCTCTTCCTCCGGTGCATTTGTCTGTTCTGTTTCGCAAACATCCGGTTCTGGAGTCTCTGTCTGCTGAGGTTCCTCCAACGCTTTTTCAGAAACCTCCAGAGAAATTTCTTCGGAAGTTTTAGCTTCCGGTTCATGATTTTCCTTAGGATATTCGTTTCTATCTTCCTCTGTCTGAGTCGGATTTTGCTCACTGGATTTTGTCTCAGATTGTTTTTCACAAGGAGATTCGTCATCCACCCGCACCGTCACCGTTTCGATAGCTATTGGCTCGATAACCGGAGATTTCAGATAGCGTTCGAGCGCTTCGATCAATTTCTGATTGTGTTCATGCTTCTTGACCGCGATGCGGTAATAATCCTCATTTAATCCCGGGTAGTTTGCGCAGGAACGAATCAGGATGCCGTCCTGTTCCAGCACATCCTTCAGGTCTTTGGAGTCAGGCAGGCGGAAGAACAGATAGTTTGCGTGTGAACCGATCACCCAAATGTCCAGCTTTTGCAGCTCTTCCTTGAGATAGGTTCGCTCCTCCCGGATGAGGGCAAGGCTTTTTTGCAGATATTCGGTGTCCTTGAGCGCTGCAACACCGGCAACCTGTGCCGGAACCGATACGCTCCACGGCTGACCGCACTGGTTCATTCGCTCTAAAAGCGGCGGATTTGCACACAGGCAATAACCCAGCCGCAGCCCTGCCATCGCATAGTGCTTGGTGAAGGCGCGCAGAATCATCAGGTTCGGGAAGGAATCGACCCACAGCTTCATGCTGTTTTCTTCCGGATTGTCCAGAAAATCGCGGAAGCATTCATCCACCACCAGCATGGTGCCGCAGGCAGCACAGCGAACAAGGATGCGCTCCAGCAGCTTGCGGTCGATCAGCTGTCCGGTCGGATTGTTCGGGTTGCACAAAAAGACCAGATCAGTCTCCGGACGGATACAGGACAAAAACTCCTCTGTGAGCGTAAAGTCCTGTTCCTCCTTCATCATAAACTGCTCCACATGGCAGCCGCAGGCATTCAGTGCCAGCTGATATTCTGCAAAGGTCGGGACTGCCACCAGCGCATTTTTGGGGCGGATTGCCCACACGACCCGAAAAATCAGGTCGGCAGCACCGTTGCCGCACAGGATATTTTTCTTGTCCACCTGCTCATTTTTTGCAATTTCTTCCACCAGTTCCCTGCAAAGAGGGTCCGGATAACAGCAGAAGGTATCCATCGCGTCACACAGCGCGCTCCTGACCGAGTCAGGCAGACCAAGCGGATTGAGGTTTGCCGAAAAATCGATGATTTCCCCCTCAATTCGCTCTCTTGCGGAGTAAATATCCCCGCCATGAACCAATTTTACCATGTGAAGGCACTCCCCTTTACAGCTAAAATTTGGCTTTATTAAGCCGTTTTATTTTTATATAATCAAAAGAAGAAAGCCGCGCACCATAACGCCCAGCATCAGGCACAGCAGGTCACAGCACAGCATCAGGCGGTTTGCCCGGGAAATGTCCTGCACCTCAACCGGTCTGATCGGGTCTCCGATGGTCGGTTTTTCATATAATTTTCCAAAATAATATGCATTTCCGGCAAGCTGAACCTGCAAAGCACCGGCACAGGCAGCTTCGGTTTGAGCGCTGTTTGGGCTTGCGTGATTGCGTCCATCCCTGCGAAAAATCTTCCACGCGTTCTTTCCATCCATGCCGGTAAGGTAGGCGGAAATGACCATCAGCCCCCCAGCGATTCTGGCAGGGATAAAGTTTGCTGCATCGTCAAGTTTTGCCGAAGCGCGACCAAAATCGATATATTTTTCATTCTTATATCCCACCATCGAGTCGAGGGTATTGATCGCCTTGTAGCACATTGCCAGCGGAGTTCCGCCGATTGCCAGATAGAACATCGGCGCGATGATTCCATCGCTGGTATTTTCAGCAACCGTTTCCACTGCCGCTTTGGTAACGCCGGTCTCGTCCAGATTCTGGGTATCTCTGCCCACGATCATCGAAACCGCATATCTTGCCTTGGGCAGATCCCATTTTTCCAGCTGCTCGTACACTTTCATACTCTCTTTTTTAAGCGATTTTGCCGCCAGAGTCAGGCTTCCCAAAAAGATTTCGACCGCCAGTCCAAACAGCGGATGAATTTGGTAGCAGACCCATAATAATAGGAAGGTAACTGCCAAAGTAAACAGCGGGATGGTCACTGCCAGGATTTTTCCGGCAAAGCGCAGCTTTTGTGGAAAGGCTTTTCGCAAAAGCGTTTCCGCTTTGGAGATGAGCTTTCCAATCAGCACCACCGGATGCGGAATCCAGGACGGGTCGCCGATCAAAAGATCCAACACCACCGCCCCAAACAAAAGAATCAGGATATTCATACTGAGGGTTCCCCCTTATTTTGTGATTTTGTCCGGCTGGATTGTATCAACCGATTTTGCCGTCCAGACGATAGATCGGATAGCGGGCATCGGGATTCCATCCATCTTCCGGGATCATGAGGCGAAATCCCTCTCCATTTGCCACATGGAAATCATAAAAAGAGCGTCCCTCGCTGTCAAACTGGGACAAAATCGCCATCATGGTTCCACCATGTATAACAAACATCGGGGCAATTTTATGCTCTGCAATCGCCTTTTCGACACAGCGGCAGAATGCCGGAACTGAACGCGCACGCATCTGATCCTTCGATTCCCCGTTTGGAATCACTCCTTCTCCTTCGGTAGCCAGCCACTGAAGATAGTCAGGTGAACACAGCAGTTCCTCATGCGTTTTGCCCTCAAAGTCACCAAAGTCGGTTTCCCGAAGATCATCTTCAATCAGGACGCAACCGGACTGCTCCAACTGCTCATACTGCTCGCAGACAATCTCCGCAGTCTGGATACAGCGCTTTTTCGGGCTGCACACCACAAAATCCGCCGCCGGATAAAGTCCATTCTGTTTTTTCTGCATTAATTCTTCGATTCCCTGTGGGCAAAGAGGGTCATCCAGCCGACCCTGATATCGATGTGCAAAGTTGCTTTGTGTTTTTCCGTGCCGAACCAGTGTGATCTGCATGCACAGCGCTCCTTTCTATTATTTCAGACGCATATTCAATCCGCAGAAGATGCGGTCGACCCGCTCGGCTTTTTCTGCCAATTTGCAGCAGATGCGGCCGGTGACCTCGCGCCATTCCCGCTCTGTCGGGTCAAGCGGAACCACGCCGCAGCCGATTTCATCGCAGAGAATCACTGCGTCAGGATATTTCTGAAGGTATTGTTCCAAAAGAGGAACAGGGTCCAGGTTGTTCTGAACCATGCGGAAAATCCAGCGATGCAGATGGTTGATGACTGCCTGTTCGGGCAGGACATCCAGCGCCATCGTTTCGCCATCCGCCACATCCTCTATTGTAGCATGATTTCGTGTGAGATACCAGTTTAATTTTCCCTGATTCTTCCCACCAAGAATGAAATGCATGATTTTATCCTCCTTCCCCCAGCTTGAAGCTGAACCCTGTTCGCGTTGCCGGTTCAGCATAAATCTGAAAGCCTCGTTCTCGCGCAGGTCGCTTGTCTTCGACTTCGCTCGTTTGAGTAAGTTTTGACAAATCCCTAACCCCAGCTTAAAGCTGAACCCTGTTCGCGTTGCCGGTTCAGCATAAATCTGAAAGCCCCGTTCTCGCGCCCAGCT
>ERZ894229.455-NODE-455-length-35629-cov-32.8761_pt1 | contig 35629 bp, 30 predicted proteins | sample MGYA00380295_ERZ894229 | MGnify/ENA primary metagenome ERZ894229 (study PRJEB32331, sample SAMN06328479) | human gut metagenome | biome: human gut microbiome; feature: stool | host: Homo sapiens | collected 2014-09-17 ... | reverse complement strand
CCGTGCCGTCTGCGACGTCCTTCATTTCGAACTTGCCGAGCAGGTCCGCGATCTTCTGCGGCTCGCCATTCACCGTCAGGGTGACGTCTTTATTGTTGTAGGTCGCCGTCAGGTTCTGCTCCTGCGGCTCTTCCGCCTTCTTGCCAAAGGCCTCAATTTCGTTGATGCAGGTGTTGCCCCAGGCGTGCAGGCCCTCTTTCAGCACCATCCGCAGGTCGGTGACGCCGGTCAAAGGCTCTTCAAAGCTGACTTCATGGCTCTCCTGGGTCTTATCGGCATATTGCCATTCCGCTGTGACGTCCTCCGCCACGGTCTCCCAGGTTTGACCGTGATCTCTGGAAACTTGGTAATCCCATCTGATCGGGCCCTGCTGCGCGCCGTAGAACGTCCAGACAAGGACCTTTTCAAAGCTCTGCGGCTCGTCCCAGGAAAGGGTGATGAAGTTGTCCGGCGTTCCGTCGGGCGCGACGGTGAGGTGGGTCGTGGTCGAACCATCCAGGCCGTGGTGTCCGTCGATCAGGCTCATCGGGTTGGTCGCCGGGCCCTGGATGCGGGTCGCGGTGACGTTCGACGCCTTGCGCGCCACGTTCTCATAATCGCCCATGGTGGAAACCGTCACCGTATAATTGGTTTCGGTCGCCTGGTACTGCGATTTGACAACGATCGGGATGGTCTTTTCCTGCATAGCGCTGTCCATGGTCACGGTGTAGCTCTCGCCCGGAAGGACGCGGGTGCCGTTGACATAGACGACCGCGTGTTCGCTGTTCGCCGTCGGGGTGATGTCCACCGTGCCCGCCTGTGCGCCGATGTCCACGGTGTATTCCAGCACATCCGCCTGGAAGGACGGGCTCAGCTCGCCGTTGCTCACGGTCAGGCTGCTCAGGCTGGAATCCTTATCGCCATTCTCAAAGTCTGCTGCGTTCTCTTCCGTGGAAACCCACTGCGGCAGGCCCGCGGAAACCGTTGTGGACAGGTCGCCGTTGTAGAATTTCACGGTGACGTTGGTGTCCTGGTTGACCTGCACGCTGACGTTGGAGACGACGTCTTCCGCCGGCGTGATCACCAGGCCGCCGTCCGTCTCTTCCACGGTGCAGTTGTACGCTTCATAGGCGCCGTCGTCCTTCTGGAAGACATATGCCTTGGTCAGGGCGACTTCGCCCAATGCCTTGAACACCTCGTGTACGTCGTTGTCGCACGCCGCGCCCTGTGTGACAGCGCCGCCCATGGCGGTGTAGCCCGGCACCCAGGTGTTCTTCGGTGCTCTCCACCAGTAGGAGATCATATCGACGTACTCTTCGCCGATGACCGTGTTGACATGCTTGCCGACGATCACATCGTCGTGGGAAGCTTCTTCATCCTTGACCCACAGGCCGGTGTTGCGGTACGGGTCTGCGATGAACGCCCAGCGGAGGGTGCCGTCGAAGCCCATCAGCTGTGCGCAGGAGCCCATAGCGTTCATGCTGCGCTCCAGATACTGCTGGTCGCCGGTCAGTTCATACAGGTTGAACAGCGCATAGATGTTCCATGCGGACCAGCCGTGCGGCGAGTTCATCATGTTCGGGGAATCGCCGGTGAGCTGCATCTCTACGTCATACTGGGCTTCCCAGAAACGCAGGGTGCCGCCGTTCATGCGGGAATCCGGGATGATGGACTGCTGGTGCGAGGTGTGGTAATTCATGATCTTGAGCGCTGCGTTCGTATACTTTTCGCGCTCCGCAGACCCCTCCGGGAACATCAGGGCAAATTCGCTGAGCTGGGTCGCCGAGCAGGAGTTTGCGCCGTCCTCAAAGGTCTGCTGGCCCTCGGTCTCGAAGTGGCCGTCCAAGTTGACCAGGTTGTCCATGGCGCGGGTCACGGAAGCGAAATGGCGCTCGTAGCGCTCCGCCCAGGTTGCGCGGTCTTCTTCGGAGAGGCTCTCATCGTTCATGAGGTCCTTTTCCACATAGATCAATTCCATGATGGACTTTGCGGGATAGATGACGGAGGTGTAATCCGTGCTGCCGTTGTAATAGCCGCCGCTCTCGCCCTGCGTGGTGAGCAGGAAGTCCGCCAGATGGACGGCGCTCTCCAGGTCGCTCATATTGCCGGAGCTCTGGTATTTATCGACAAAGACGCCCAGCATACCGGAATGGTTCTGGATACGGCTCTGCCAGGAGGTCGGCAGGTCGGTCGTCACGTCGTACATCAGGGGATAGATTTCTTCGAACTTCTCGTCGATCGCCATGTCCAGCTCCTCGTCCGGGAAGTATCTCTTGGCGATGTACGCCGAGTACAGGCCATACCAGGACTCTGTATGGGAGGTCGCCTTCTGCGGCGCTTCAACCGCCGCTTTGCGGGCCTGCTTCGTATACCAGGACCACGGCATCCGGACGGTGAACATGCCCTCCGACTTATAGCCGGCTTCGTTCTCGGCCCAGAGCTTATAGACGCCCTCTGCCTTGCCCTCCGCCTCGAAGGTGCAGGAATAGGTGTTGTCGCCGTTGTCCGTCACGGCCAAGGGCGTCTCGTTCCCGTCCTCATCGACGATCGTGACCACGCCGTCCTTCAGCGGGGACTGGGAATAGATGGTCACCTGGGAAACCTCATTTTCCGCCATGGTGTAGCGGTCTGCGTCGATGGTCGGGAGCATGGTGTTGTTGGAGATGGTGGGTTTGACCTCGTCGATCGCATTCAAATTCTCGACCGGCTTCAGATAGACGTTCCAGGTCTTGGTCTCGTTGGCTGCGAGGTGGTCCATCCCCTCCGGATGGCGCTCCGGCAGCTCGCCGGACTGCAAGACGTCCAGGGACGCCGTATAGATGCGGTGCGCACCCCATTCATAGTCCAGGGTATAGGAGGCCACGGGCGCGTCGGTCGCAATGGTCATCAGGCGGCCGGACGGGGTGGAAAGGTACCCCCAGAGATGCGTCTTCTCGCAGCGCAGGAGCGTGGGGAAGAGCTGGTCGTTGTACTGCGGATAGCTCTCCAGATAGGTGTTGAAGCCCAGGTTCAGGGAGAGCTTGTCCACCGGCTGTTCGGTATCCTTATTGTTGGTCACCGAAGCGGTCACCACAAGCTGCTTCTGTTCGTCCACGGAATACCGCAGCGTGAAGGTCAGGTCCTCGTTGGAGCTGCGGGAACGGCCGGTATACGTGATGCTGCCGTCCTCCGCCGGGTCGCCGGAGGTCATCGCAATCTGGCGGCCGTTGTACTTCCAGATAAACCCGCCGCGGTCGTCCGTGCGCATCGGGATGGTGTACATCTCGCCGTCGATCAGGGTCTTCATGGACTGGATCTGGCCGCCGGTGTGGTCGATTTCCCACTCGTCCGTTGTGATCTTTTCGTCCAGGCTGACGGGGGCGGTATCGGAAAGGGTGACCGCCTGGATGCTCATGTTGCCCCAGTTTACGTCATAGCCATGGGAGATCAGCACGCGCACCTCGACCTCGTCGTCTTCGCTGGGCGTATAATACTGGAGGCGGGCGACGTTGCACACAGCGGGGGTGCCCGCGGTCGTGACGCTGCTGCCATAGGTGGCGCTGTATTCAACTTCGCCGTTGACCAAGAGCTCCAGCGTGATGTCGGACGCCCATTCGCCCGTGTAGACGTTCAGGTACTTCAGATCCGGGCCGCCGGGCACGTTAAAGGTGACGCCGCTGCCCTCTTTGACAAAGACAAAGCCGTTGTGGGCGCCTTCCTCCGTCTCCGGGTCCACGCCGTCCGTATAGACGTACGCGGTCTTGGCGTCTTGAATCACCGGGGTGCCCTGCTGCTCGCCAACCGGGGTCACGTTGGTGATCTGGGATTCCTCCACATTTTTCCGGTTGTAATCCGCAAAGCTGGCATTGTTGAAATAAGCCCAGTCGATGTTGCCCTCGCTGGTTAGGTCTGCGGAAACCGGCGCGGTGGAAACCTTGCCCGCCGCAACGGAACCGGTATCCTCCACCAATGCATCGTTCAGGGTGATGGCGGAGACGGACATATTGCCCCACTGGCTGTCGTATGCCCTGGAAACCACCATCCGGACGCGCACCTCATCGCCCTCATCCGCACAGCTGTAGGACAGCTGGAGCATCTTGTAGTCTGCGGGGGTGCCCGCGGTGGTGTCGGCGCTGCCATAGGTCTCTGCATAGACGCGTTCATCATTGACATAGACTTCCGCCGTGATGTCCGCGGCCCATGCGCCTGTATAGATGTTTACATAACGCTCTTCCTTGCTGGCCGGAAGCGTGAACTCCAAGCCGTTGCCCTCGCCGGTGAACACCAGGGCCTTGTGATTGTCGTCCTCAATGGACTGCATGGGGGAAATGCCGTCCAAAAATACAAAGTTTGTATGGGTGTTTGTGGCGACATAGTCCTGCTCGCCGATCAACTCCGGGCCGCCGATCATGGGGTCCTCGGTATCCTTGCGGTTGAACGCGCCAAAATCGGTCTGATCAAGCTGGACCCAATCGAGCCCGCCCTGCTTGGTGAGGTTTGCCGTTTCGGGTGCGTCGAGCACCTGGCCCGTCACGAGCTGCTCCTCCTCCGGGAACGCCTCGTCGGTCAGGGCGATTGCCTGGATGCTCATGTTGCCGCTGCCGCTGCTGTCGTAGACGTCGGTAATTTCAGCGGTCACCGTGACCTCATCCTCTTCGGATTCGGTCTGATACGTAATCCAAGATACATAGCAGTCCGCTCCGGACGTTGTGGTCCGTTTTCCAAAGGAACGGGTGTACTGCTCCTCCCCGTTGATGGAGACGCGCAGCGTGATTTCGGACGCCCAAGAGCCGGTATAGACGCGCAGATAGCGCGGTTCCGTGCTGGCCGGGACGTGAAACGACACGCGGCCGCCCGTCCCGTTGATGACCTGGCCTTTGGTGTTGCCCTCCGGCGCGTCCGTATAGCGGAAATCGGTTGCGGTATCCCCGGCGATCTGCGCCAGCGTGCCGGACAGCTCGACATTGGTGATGCCGTTGTCCCCGTCCTTCTGCGGGCAGTTTTCCAGGGTTTTGTCGCTGAAATGGATCCATCCCAGCGGGCCTTCCTGCTCAAGGTCTGCCTCGGCCGGTGCTGCATGCAGCGAGCCGGTGACCTGGGTGTCCTCCAGTTCCCACACGGCGCCGCTGTCCAGGGACCCGCGCGCGGAGTAATCCGCCGCCATCCCAACAGCGCCCGATCCAGATGTTTCCATCAGAGCGGCCAGCAAAAGCGCGGTCGCCCTCCGTTTCACCTGAAACATTTTTCTCCTCCTAAAATGACAATCTTCCTTGTTCCCCATTGGAACCTTTCTCTTCCACCGTGCCTTCTCCTTGCATCCCCCTTTCAAAACCCTTGCCGGAAAGAAGGCGATTCCGGCCTTTGCAATGGTCGTTCATCCCATTGTAAAGCAATACCAATTTAATACTTATTCCAATGAACTTAGTAAACATATTAAAACATAGTTCCCCTCCCTTGTCAATATTTCAACTGAAAATTCATGAATTGTTCGCATAACTTTTATTGTTTTCGCCACTTTAAAAGGGAACCCTATCTATTTCTGACATTTTTATGTATTCATGAATACAAATTATTAAAGTGAAAAAACGATTCAAATGTTAGAGATACCCCGCCCACTGTCCCATCCATAAAATCCGAAATAGCGCTTGACAATGCCGCACTGAAGTGATATATTTATCACATAAGATACAAATATATCACACGGAGAGGAGAATCCCCTATGAAACTTCCGGAATTGTCCATCACCCGCGCCAAACAGCTGGACGTCGTGGGCGGCGCGCTGATCCTGTGCTTCCTGCTGCTGGGAAAATGGCCCTTTGAAAAACCTACCTGGCTCCGCGTGGCGGCCCTCTGTGTGGCCGTCGTGGTCATCATTGGCACCCTGCTGGTGGCATTCCTTCCCCGGGAAAAGATGGATGAGCGCGCGGTCAAAAACGAGCGGCAGGCCAACTCGATCATCTGCAACCTGCTGTATGTCCTGGCGGGCGTTGTGTTGGCGTGCACAGTGTTTGCCGGGGACTTCGCGATTGCATCGTACGACCTGGCCCTGGGCTTTGTGCTGCTTTGGCTGGGGCGCAGCTCGCTGTTCCTGGCGCTGGAACGCTTTGGAGGTTGACCATGCTCAAGACAAAGATCCGGGAGCTCCGCATGGAGCGCCACATGGAACAGAGCGAGCTGGCGCGCCTGGTGGACGTCCGGCGGGAAACCATCGGGCGCTTGGAGCGGGGGCAGTACAACCCCTCCCTGAAGCTGGCGATGGACATCGCAAAGGTTTTCCACACCACGGTGGAAGACATCTTCGTTTTCACCGAGGAACCCGAAAAAAAGGGCCGGGCTTGAAGCGTTATGCGGCCCACATACAGCAAGCAACCCCCTGCCAGGGGCATGTTCCCTCTGGCAGGGGGTTGCATCTCTTTTTTATAAAGCCAAACCGCTTTTACCGCTGCGGGTTCCCGGCCTCTGTTTTTGCGTTGCATTTTGCGGCTTCTTCCCGCAGCACGTTTTCCACAAATGCGGCCGGAAGGGTGGAAAACGCATGCGGCGGCTCTGGGGGAGCAAAGGGGGGCGACAGCCGCTTTTCCATCACGATCATATCCCGCCACTGCCCAAACTTGTAGCCTGTGCGGGGATAGAGGGCGGCCCGCTCAAACCCCAGCTTCGCATGCAGCCGCTCGCTGTTATCGTTTGGCACGGTAATCAGCGCGTAAAGGGTGGAATACCCCTGCTCTTGCAGGAACGCGATCAGGCAGGTATACAGCGCCCGCCCAATCCCCCGTTGCTGCGCACACGCGGCCACGTAGACGCTCAGCTCCGCGTCCCACTGGAACGCCGCGCGCTCGTGGAAATGGGACGCATATGCATACGCCTGCGGCTTCCCGTCCACCTCGCAGACCAGATAGGGGAATTGCTCCTGCGTTTTCCGGATGCGCCGGGCAAACTCCGCGGCGTCCGGCGGATCGTATTCAAAGGTGATCGCGGTGTCCCGCACATAGGGCGCATAGATCCCCGCGAGGACGGCCGCATCCTCCGGCCGGGCCTGCCGGATGCAGCACACGCCTTTGCCTGGGTTAGACATTGAACCGGAACAGGACGATGTCCCCATCCTTCATCACGTAGTCCTTTCCTTCGGAGCGGACCAGGCCCTTCTCCTTTGCCGCGGCCATGCTGCCGCACGCCATCAGGTCGTCAAACGAAATAACCTCCGCGCGGATAAAGCCGCGCTCAAAGTCGCTGTGGATCTTGCCGGCCGCCTGGGGCGCCTTCGTGCCCTTCTTGATGGTCCAGGCGCGCACCTCCGGCTGCCCGGCGGTCAAGTAGGAAATCAATCCCAAGAGGGAATAGCAGGCGTTGATGAGGCGGTCCAGGCCGGACTCCTGCAGGCCCATGTCCGCAAGGAACATCTCCTTCTCCTCCGGGTCCATCCCCGCGATCTCCGCCTCGATTTCCGCGCAGATCGGCAGCACGCCGGCGTGTTCGCTGTCTGCGATCTCCTTCACCTGGTGGAAATAGGCGTTGTTCTCAATGCCGCCCTTGAAGTCGTTTTCGCTCACATTGGCGGCATAGATGACCGGCTTGTTGGTCAGCAGCGACACCGTGGAGAGCAGCTCCGCCTCCTCCGGGGTGCATTCCACGCTGCGCGCGGACTTGCCCTCGTCCAGCGCTTCGCGGACCCGCTTGAAAAAGTCGAGTTCCTCCTGGTATTTCTTATCCGCCTTGAGCATCTTCTGCGTCTTTTCGATGCGGCGGTCGAGCACCTCCATATCGGAGAGGATCAATTCCAGGTTGATGGTTTCAATATCGCGCTTCGGGTCGATGCTTCCCTCGACATGGACGATGTCGTCGTTGACAAAGCAGCGCACGACATGCACAATGGCGTCCACCTCGCGGATATTGGCGAGGAACTTATTTCCCAGGCCCTCGCCCTTGCTGGCGCCGCGCACCAGCCCGGCGATGTCCACAAATTCAATGGTTGCGGGCGTGTATTTTTCCGGATGGTACATCTCCGCGAGCTTGTCCAGCCGCTGGTCGGGGACCGCCACCACGCCGATATTCGGCTCAATGGTGCAGAATGGATAGTTTGCGGACTGCGCGCCCGCATTGGTAATCGCGTTAAACAGGGTGCTTTTGCCGACGTTCGGCAAGCCCACGATTCCTAATTTCATATATCTCCACATCTCCTTTATTTTCAAGGGTTTGCGGCCTTTAGGAGATGGCTCATACACCATTTCTACACCATTTAGGCCGCGCTATCTGATTTCTTGGTGTTGTCACCCGCTGAAGTTTGCTCCAGTTGGGTGTTTGCTGGATCGCCCTGCTCAAACTGCCGCACTCCCGCCACCAAGGATTCTTCGGTTACATGAACATACCGGTCCATGGTAGTTTTAATGCTGGCATGCCCCAAAAGTTTTTGAAGTGTCTTGGGAGGCATCCCGCGTTCGATGGCGCGGGTGGCATAGGTGTGCCGCAGGGCGTGCATACAGAACCGCTCGATCCCGTTCTCATCACAAATCTTATAGAGGTGGGTATCATAACTGCTGTTCTTGCTCGGCTCGCCGGTTCGGAAGTTGATGAATACCAGATCTCCCAGAAAGAACTTCATCTCCTTACCGGTTCGGCGGTCAATGTAGGTTAAGGTTTCAGACAATAGCGGCGCCTGTTTGCGGAAGTTGCGGGTGGCATGAACGGCCTTCAAAATATCATAAGCCCGTTCCGTCAACGGGATGGTTCGGTAACTGGACACGGTTTTAGGTGGACCCGCCCGCCAATGCCCCTGCTTGTGCCGATACTCCAAGGTTTTGTTGACGGTAAGCGTCCGCTTCTTCCAGTCAATCGCATCCCAAGTCAAGCCAATCATTTCGCCTGTCCTCAGTCCGGTTTCTAAAATAAGCGCGTACTGATAAAAATTATGGGTGCTTCGTGCCGCGTTCAGAAACCTTTCCTGTTCCTCGATGGTGAGAAAATGAATGTCATCCGCCGCCCGGACAGGCTTGGTGTATCGTACACCATCCATCGGGTGTGCGTCAATCATGTGATTCATTTTGGCCGCCTTAAACATGGTTCCCATGGCAATATAGGCTTGACGGATCGTGGAGCCGGCATATTTTTTCTCCATACGGTTCAGCACAATTTTGCAGTGCATAGGCTTCACATCAACGAGCCGCATATCCCCCATAACTGGTTTGATGTTATGCACATAGCGATCTCTATAATTCCGTTTGGTGTTGGGGGATAACCCTTGGAGAAGTTCTGCCTGCCAAAACTCAAACCACTCGTCCACCGTCATATCAGGAGATGTGATCGGCTTTCCGTGTTTATCCTGATAGCGAGCATCTTCCAGCCAATTCCGCGCATCGGGAAGTGTGGCAAAATATCCATCCCGGCGTTTCCCGCTTCTATCTACAAATCTCGCGTAGTATTGACCATCCTTTCTTTGGCAAATGCCTTTTCCGCATTCTTTTCCTTTCAAATTTTTTCCCATTCGGTGAACTCCTTTCCTGCCACGAGAAAAAGAGCCAATGCAACAACTTGATTGTATCACAAAGGCTATTATTTCTCAAGGAAAACTCCGCGAGCCGCTGCCATCAAATAATCAACTTTTTGCTGATAAATTCTTCAAATTCTTTTCGTTTTACCAACTTTTTGGTGCCAACATAGAGAACAAATGGACAATTCGGTTCCCGAAGCATTTTTTCGATTTTGTTTATACCGATATTGCTATACTCAGCCGCTTCTTTTATCGTTAAGGTCATCTTCAGATGAATTGGTATTTTTTCATATTCCATATAAGCTCTCCTTTCCAAGAGATAGAAGCCGTTCCTTAAAATATGAGATGCTATGGATGACTGATTTCAAAACACTGCTACTCCGAGCAAAGGAGAATGACCAAGCCGCCTTTGAGGAAATTCTTGCAATGTACCGGCCATTGCTGCTAAAGGAATCCATTATCAACGGAAGAATGGATATGGATGAAGATCTGTTTCAAGAATTGAGCTTGACCCTTTTCCGCTGCATCCAAACAATCAAAATCTGAATCTAATTCAGTGTAATGAAAAAGGCCCCCAGACTCTGGGGACCTTTTTCCCTGTATTGAATTTCTGTTTTTGGCATCCCTGAAAACATGACTGTCACTGCCAGTTTTCAAGCAAGCACACAAATACAAAGCAGTGTCTAGCTTTATCAAAAGTGTTATTTAACTGTACCCTATTTAAAATGTTGGTCAATTTTTTCACATCCGCATATTTGTAAAGATGCTTTTTCAACAGTGCTATATTGACTTTAAGCTCTTTACGAAGTATAATTAATTATACAAATCATACTTGTTTCACGGAGGAGAACTGAACATGGAAAAGTCGGAAGGAAAATATGCATGGACTGTGACGGTTGGTGAAAAAGGACAAATCGTAATTCCTAAGCAAGCCCGAGAGATTTTCAAAATAAATCCAGGAGATACACTGATGATTTTGGGAGACGAAAGCAGAGGGTTGGCTATCCCGCCCAAAAGTGCATTTGCTCAATTTGCGGCCACTATTTTTGAAACATAAGCAGATGAAGAAAAGGGCGAATAAGATTCTATGAGTCATGCTTTTTGTTTGTTTTTAATGGTGTTGGTATATTAGTCGGCATTTCTGAGAGATAAAAATATTTCTGTATCTGACAGAATATCTTGTACCATATATCCATATATCCATGTAAACAAGTAATTCCGGTGGAAGTTACAACTGCTTCATCGTTTTATAACACTAACTTGTGATCTCTCCGTAAGTGGAGTTTGATGAATATAATATCACCCTCTTCCTAATGGGCGTTAACAATATACAGCCTATATCTCCTATAATGGTGAATATAAGAGAGTGTGTGATGAGACCATGCGTATTGCATAAAGTGAAGGAGAATCTATGAAGACAAGGGGATTGAGAACACCAGCATCCATCAATGCCATATTGCTGTTGAGCATATTTACATTCGTCTTTTTAGGCGTGGAGTATCTTTATGTCAATATGATGTCTCGTATGGTTGGTGAGGATCAGACAGTGATTGCTCAAAATTACGCACTCGGTATCAGCGTTTTGGGATTTATCTTGTATCCGGTTTTGAATCGGGCGGTTCATGAACGGTTCAAAGCCCTACTTACCTTTTCTACCGTTCTGGTCTCCATCATCTGCATTTTTCTAATCCAGCAACATATCTCATACGCCATTACCCTAACAGCAGGGTTGATTTTGTTTTTTCTGATGGGGCTTTTCGGCAGTTCGGCTCACTATTTGGCTGTCTGTACCATCCATGGGGAGCGAACACTGGCCCGGCTGGTGGGTTTTGCCTATGCGGGCGGTATTCTTCTGCAATATATCAATAACAACTTAATCAACATAGAAATTGCCGAAGCGGTCATTCTTTCTGTTTTTCTAGCAGTGCTGAGCGTTCTGTTTATACGGACGAGGCATGTTTTTCGCGTGGAATTGATGGGTGAAGAGAAAACTTTATCTAAAGCGTTGGAGAAAACAAACGGCCCAATACAGAAAAAAATAACGACGGGCTTAGACGGGTGCTCGTAAGACAGTAATTCTAAAAAATTACTATTTTACGGCATCTGTCTGACAGGGTTGGAAACAACAACGAAAAGAACGATGTCGAGTCGCATGACCGGCATCGTTCTTTTTTGCAACAAAATATTAGAATTACGGAGGTATTTACCATGAAACACCTGTTATCTTGTGAATTTAACCTTGATACTGCTTGTGTAGAGCTTTGCTTTTCAGACGGCAGCATGGTTTCTATCGACACTATTGCTGTGGAAAATGAGGTGGTAAACAATATGTATCAACAGTCGGAACTCGACTATCTGATCTATAATGACCCTGCTGCATATGCTGATTTAATCCTTAACGGCGATCCTGCTGTCTACCTCAAGACAGTTACGGAATACCAAAACCTTGATTGATTTTTGGTGACGAACAAGAGCTGCCCTGCCATTCAGCGGGGCAGCGCTTGTTTTGGCAAAAATGTGTTCATGAAAAGTTATGCTTTACTTTGGTGAATTGGGAAACTAATCTTGAAAAATATGGTGCTTTCTTGTATAATGATGTGTGTACACACACCGACTTACCGGAAAGGATGAAACCGATGGCCGATACGCATATTAAATATAACGATCACTCGATCAACTCCGCATTTAAGAATCACTACATTGTTCCCGACTATCAACGAGAGTATGTTTGGAAAGACGAACAGGTAGAGCAGCTGTTGGCAGACTTACTGGATGCCTACAATACCGATAGTCAAAAGGCTTATTTCCTTGGCACTATTGTAACTTATGACTCTGGCAGCCAGTTTGAGTTGATTGACGGACAGCAGCGCCTTACCACATTTTTTATTCTGTTGTGTGCGATCAAAAAAATCTACATAGATCATGGTGAACAAACCAGTGTTATTGAAAATTTAATTTATAGCCCAACTATGAATAGTGAGGGTGATGTGATTAACTTGTATCATCTCCAGCTTCAATATGAAGATGCAGGAAATTGTTTGGAGCTGATTGAAAAAGGACAGGAACGGCCGAACTATATCACGCAATCGGGAGAAAGACTGTTCGACGCATTCAAGACGATCCAGGACTTTTTGCAGGAGCAATTCCCCCAAATCGCTGATTTGAAAAAATTTGTTGTGTTTCTGCTAAACAAAACAAGCTTTATTCGTATTGAAACTTATGACATTTCCGATGCACTGAAAATTTTTGAAACAATCAACCAGCGAGGCAAAGGGCTTGACCCGATGGATTTGCTTAAGAATATGGTTTTCCGTCAGGTTGACAGAAGCAAATTCAAAGAACTAAATATGAACTGGAAATCTATTACTCGTTCGCTGGAAAAAATTGATGAGAAGCCGCTCCGTTTTCTTCGCTATTTTATCATGGCCAATTATGATACCTCCAGCGAAAAAGATGGGATTCTCCGTGAAGATCAGATCTATACCTGGCTCAGTAATAACAACGCACAGTGCCATTATGAAGAAGCTCCATTTCAGTTTGTTCAAAAAATGGCACAGAATGTTGAGTTATATGTTAAGTGCCGGATGCCCGATGATGCATCAGAAGGAAATGTACATTTGAAGAACATTCCTTTGTTGGCAGGTAAATCTTATAAGCTGCACTTGATGCTTCTTCTTGCGGCTTCCAACATGAACTCGGAAGCATTTGCCAAATTCAAAAGCATTCTTGAATCTGTAGTTTATTACACGGTAATTGATAAAATAGCGACCAACATCACAGAGCGAACTTTTGCATTGTGGTGCAGAGATGTTCGCAATATCGTTACAGCAGAGGACTTAGATTCTTTTGTAAAGAACACTATTATTCCCACGGTGAATGACTGGAAACTCGATAATAAATCCAACTTCCTTCGCTTGGGGTTGAACAGTATGCAGCAATATCGAATCAAGTTTATTCTTGGTAAAATCACTGCGTATGTAGATGCATTGAAATTAGGAAAAACCACGGTGGAGGACTTAACCACCTATACGGAAACAGCAGTTGAGATTGAACACATTATGCCGCAGACTTGTACAGATAAAGGATTGTACGGCATGAATGAAGAAGAATTTTCTGTATATATTAACAGGCTTGGAAATCTTACCTTGCTTGAAAACACCATCAACAGATCAATCCAGAATGATGTTTACGCAAACAAGGCAACTTACTATAAACAGTCTAAATTCTACATCACTTCTTCTATCTCGGAACTGGTGAATTTAGGACAGGATACTGCTATCAATAGAACAAACTCACTGCTGTCGTCTTGGTCTGATTGGAATAAGCAAGCCATTGAAGAACGACAAGAAATGTTCTATCGGTTAAGCGAAATGATATGGGAGCTGCGATAACCTACCAGCAAAAAAGAAGTGCTTTAGAGGTATTCACAATGGCAGAAAAACGAAAACCACCAATCCGTCAGCGCCCGATACAGGTCAAGTTTTTTGTAGACGAAAAAGAGCTTGACCTGATAAAACAGAAAATGGCACAGATGGGAACGGACAACATGAGTGCTTATCTCCGCAAAATGGCAATCGACGGGTATGTTGTGAATTTGGATATGCCCGAACTCCGTGAGTTGACTTTCAAAATGAAGCGAATATCCAACAGCGAAAACCAGATTGCCAAACAGCTCAACGCAACGGGTAACATCTACGAAACGGACATCGAAGAAATCAAAAAGAATCAAGAGGAAATCTACGAAGGGATTAAAAAAATTCTGCTTTCTCTCTCCCATCTGAAGTGATATTAGCTCCGCAGGAGCATAGCCGATTTTGAAAAAATCGTCAAAGGGTTTGGGATGCTTCCCAACAAGCTTTTGCAAAAGTCAGCTTCGCTGAAATTTGCAAAACGCACGATGTGTGTACACACGTGCACTGCTTGCAAAGTTTGTTTTAACCTTTTGTAGGAAATGGAAGATTTTCGTTTTCCGCAAAATCGGCAACGCTGTATTTTCTGAAAAATCACAGTGTGCAGCTACGCCTGCTGTGCTTGCTATCCCAGTGATAATTTAGAATCGAAGTGAATGAAAAGGAGGCTCGACAGGATGGATGAGAAACGAAAAGAGGAAGAAGTTCGTGAGCTTACTCCCGAAGAAATAGACGATATGATTCTTGAGGAACAGATTGAGAGCGGAGAGTATGACGAGGAAGTTTCCGAATACTACTTCTCCAATCCCGACCCGTATGCCAAGGTCGAGTCTCGCCCCGATGATGCACCAAAGCGTGACATCAAGTTTGATGAGAACGGTAACATTGTTGTAAGAAATCTGTCTGCCTTTTGGCTGCCCGAATTGACAATCGTGGATGAAATCGGCGGCGCAGAATATACCGTTACAGGCAGCTATGAGGGCACGGAAACTCTTGATAAAAAGCTCAAACGCATTATGGAGCAGAACGCTACCGATGATGAATCTGATATCACGGAGGATGGCGAATGAATAACGACACCTCTCTTGATATAAACACCAATTCCAATCCTGTACAGACAGTTGCCCAACAAAAGGAGGATAACGAAATGTTAAGGGCAACCGACAAAATCACAGCACTTTATTGCAGATTGTCCGTAGAGGACACCAAGGATGAGAAGAAAAACGGCAAAGAGGATTTGTCAAATTCCATCCAAAATCAAAAGGCTATGTTGCTTCAATACGCACGAGATCACCGCTTTCCCCACCCGACATTTTTCATTGATGACGGCTACAGCGGTGTGACCTATGATCGTCCTGGTTTTCAGAAAATGCTTGATGAAATTGAAGCCGGTCATGTGGGTGCAGTCATTACGAAAGACCTATCAAGGCTTGGGCGAAACTCCGCTTTGACGGGACTGTATATCAACTATACTTTCCCTCAGAACGATGTCCGCTACATCGCCATCAATGACCACTTTGACAGCATCAACCCCAACAGCACCGACAGTGACATTGCTGGTATTAAAAACTGGTTCAACGAATTTTTCGCAAAGGATACAAGCCGAAAGATTCGTGCGGTGCAAAAAGCAAAAGGTGAGCGTGGCGAAAGATTGACCGTCCATGTGCCGTATGGCTACATGAAAAACCCCGAAAATCCAAAGGAATGGGTAATCGACGAGGAAGCTGCACAGGTGGTCAAGAAGATTTTCACGCTCTGCATGAACGGACGAGGACCGAGCCAAATTGCAGACCAGCTTGAAAAGGACAAGATACTCACACCTACCGCATACAAAAACAAGCAAGGTGTGAAAACACCGCACACCGAGCCGGAAAATCCTTACCGCTGGCACGAAAGCACCATTGTCAATATTCTTGAACGAAAAGAGTACATTGGCGCAACGGTCAATTTCAAGACCTACACCAATTCTATTTGGGACAAGAAGCAGAGGGAGAATCCCGAAGAAAATCGAGTGATTTTCTACAACACCCATCCCGCCATTATTGAGCAGGAAGTCTTTGACAAGGTGCAGGAAATTCGTCAGCAGCGACACAGAAGAACGGCAACTGGCAAGAGCAGCCCGTTTTCGGGATTGGTGTTCTGTGCCGATTGCAAGCAGAAGCTCTACTATTCCACCACCAAATACTTTGAAAAACGGCAGGACTTTTTCATCTGTTCCACTCATCGAGCTAACAAGGACAAGTGCAGTGGACACTACATTCGTGCCGTAGTTCTGGAGGATTTAGTCTGGAATCACATGAAAGAGGTTATCTCGTATGTGACCCGACATGAAGCACATTTCAGGGTGGAAATGGAGCAAAAATTCCGTCTGCAAAGCGAGGAAACCATAAGGGTATATAAGAAGCGTCTGGCACAGGCAGAAAAGCGTATAGGGGAACTTGACCGCCTGTTTATCAAAATCTACGAGGACAACGCCAAGGGCAAGCTGAACGATGACCGCTTTGCCATGATGAGCAAGACCTATGAGGACGAGCAGGCGCAGCTCAAAGTTGAAATCATAAATCTGCAAAAAGAAGTCGAAGTACAGGAACGACAGATAGAAGATCTTGAACAGTTTATTCAGCGGGCACATAGATACACCGACCTCACGGAACTTACGCCATATGCTCTCAGAGAGCTTGTAAAAGCGGTTTATGTGGAGGCACCGGACAAGTCCAGCGGCAAGCGCAAACAGAGGGTACATATCGAATATGACCTTGTGGGCTACATTCCCGTGGATGAACTGGTAAAAGCGGAACAGGCATGACCGAAATCATGCCTGTTCCAAGAAATTCACATATTACTGTTTTACGACCACCGAGCATTACTCCTGGTCTTTCTAGTGGCCCTGATGGCCTGCGTATTCAGCACATTGGACAACGCAATCACCTTAGGCCATGCTGCAGGCGCAATGGATATCGGGCAATGGCCCCGCATTCTGCTGGCGCTGAGCGGCCTGGCGGCAGGCTTTCTCTTTGATATTCGGAACAGAAAATACATGACGCTTATGATGTACTGCGTAATGGTATTCTCTGTTCTGTGTGTGATAATACTTCGGTGGGGCGGCCCATTTTTGACCGGAGTAGTGATCGCCTATATAGCTTCCGGATTTTTTGTTGTGTTTTTTACCACTAGCTTTTTAGAATTTGCGGCTTGCATGCGTATACCAGATCTCTGGGCAGGCATGGGACGGGCGGTGAATAACCTTGTGGCGGCGCTGGTTACCAACAGCTCAGTAACTCTGCTCCTTTCAGGCAGAAACCTCACACTGGTCATCTTCATGCTGGTGTTGTTTGTTGCTGTCAGTATTCTGATGTTTGCCTATACGACTAGATCCCATACGGCATTGGCCCCGCCCGAGGCCCCGGCAACAGGATACACGCCAAAAGAAAAGTTTTCTTCCTTTGCAAGTCTTTTTTCATTGACCGACCGAGAGCAGGATGTTCTGCAGTATCTTCTGGTTTCCGATAGCAGTGTGCAGGATATCGCGCAGCAGATGGCGATCTCAAGACCCGTACTGTACCGCCATATTAGCAGTCTCAATGAAAAAACAGGTACCAAAAGCCGAATCGGCCTGTTGCAATTTTATTATGAGTGGATTCCGGAAAAAGAAGACGCCGCCCTTGAAAAAAGCCCGGATTTTAGGGCTTGAGACAAATGTAACCCCTTGTTATCTCAGAAAAAACAGCATAAAAACAAAAAAAGAGATGAATGTAACCTTATATTTTAGGATACTCCATGCTATTCTCTGTTTAAGGGACTGGCGCGGAGATCTGAAAAGCAGTATAGCGCTGTGTCAGAATTTCTGATGCGGCGCTATTTTATTTGCGCAGAAGTTTTCTGCAAACAAGAAACCGGAAGGAGTGGATATAAAGATGTAAAACAATCCTGTGAAATCACTATTTCAGCAAATTTTACGTTTCTATCTAAAGCGTTTGTATGGATCAGGAGGACTTATGGTATGAAAAAGTTGAGGCGGACAAAATTTATACTTCTACTAGTGGCAGCAGTTTTTCTGACTACCCTTTCCGGATGCGGAGAAGCTGGAGACCTTGCGCAGTCTCAGATCTCTTCGGATTCCAAATTGGAAACCCATCCTTCGGACACAGAACCAGATACCCCTCCTTCGGAGGAAGCTTTATCTTCATCGAAGGACGAGATCGCCGTCACGCCAACAGCAGCCAAATCGGTCGAACTGGAGCTGTATGAAACAGCAGATTTCAGTTTGCAAATCCCCAAGGGATGGACGGTAACGAGCGGCGGCACAGGCATGTATCACTCCATCCGGGTCCAGGATCCTGCTGAGCCTCTCAACCAGATTTTCGTGCTGCTGAAGGCAGATGCTTTGCTCCACAGTCAGGAGGGAAAGGACGCCTGGGCTTATTATTCCGGGATTTCAGGCGTCCCCGGAATGCAGATATTTGCCCTGGCGCCAGTCCTGTCAACCCCCTCTACTGAGAACTTTTTTAAAATTTTTCCGCAGTATGCAGATTTTGCTGTGCAGGCTGAGCCGGGTTATACTGGCTATACCTTCCCCCGGTTTGAAGGATTTGCTGTCACCGAGCGTTTCCCGTCAACCGGCGGTTTGAGTGCTTACGCACTGAACGATGAGATTCTACGGGCTACCTTTACCGAAGGAGGAAAAGAGGGTGAGGGCATGTTTGCCGCGTCAGTGGTGGATTTCGGAAGTGCTGAGATTGCGGCGGGGCCACCAGTAGGATATCAGATCCCATCGGCGGATGGCGGCTATTATATGGCCTATAATGTGATGGCTGTAACTGCCGTGAAAGATTCTTTTCTGGAATGGATCGACATCCTTACGGAGTGCGCAAGGAGCCTAGAATATTCTGAAAGCTATGTAAATGCCGTAAAACAGGCCGGAACTGAAACCGTCGCGCGGGCTATGGAGTTCAGCCGGAATGCAAACGAGGTGCTAGACGGGATCATGTCCTCCTGGGAAAACCGAAACACCAGTCAGGATATCATCAGTCAAAAGCAAAGCGATGCAACCCTCGGATACGAGCGTATCTGCGATACCGAAACCGGGGAAATCTACAAAGCGGAAAACGGCTGGAGCGACGGGTATCATGGCGACCGGTATCAGCTGGTCTCAGAAGACTCGATGTATCTGGAACCCATCAGCGGATATATCGAATGACAGCCACAAATAGAGAACCGATAAAGAAAAAAGGAGGCGATGATATGGAAAATGTAAAACGGATCCTTCCCTATGTGAGGCGGTATGTGCTGATGGCGATCTACGATGTGTTGGATGAAGAGAGCATTTCCTATCACAAGAAAGAAGACGCGATCGTGGCCAGGGCAAAGGTGTATGGAAATATCAGCGTCTTTTCTATTTCTGCCGAGGAAAAGGAGGTAGGAACCGAGCTGAAGGTCGCGTTGCTGCAGCCATGCGGGGGATTGTCTGAACAGGGAAAAGAACGGACGATGGCCGCTATGGCGGATCAGATCGTACAGTATCTCGAAAACGAGCTTTTAATGAATCGACCCGTCGAAAGACTGAATCATGAGCCGGAAAACGGCTCTGTCAGATAAACAAAATCATAAGAGAGGAGTATTGTTATGGCGTTTCTGGATAAGTTAGGCAGCTTGGCAAAAAATTTGGGGGATAAAACCAACGAAGCGATTGCGATGAGCAAGTTGAACGGAAAAATTACATCGGAAAAGGCTCTTGCGGAAACAGAGCTGAGAAAAATCGGTGAGTATTATTATGGCCAATTTCTTTCCGGCGGCCAGATAGAGCCAGAGATACTGGAGGCCTGTCAGTCGGCCAAAGCGCATTACGATGAGGCTGCACATGCACAGTTGGAGATTGACCGAATCCGCGCGGCGGAAGCAGCGCAGGCTGTCACGACGGCCTCGGCAGGTCCTGTTTGCCCATCCTGCGGGACAGAGAACACAGCGGGAACAAAATTTTGCCGGCAATGTGGAACAAAACTGGTGGCAGAGTCCCCTGCTGTATGCCCACAATGCGGGGCGGCTGCGGAACCGGGAGTGAAATTCTGCCCGGAATGCGGCACGGCTCTTTCTCAGCCGGAACAAGCCCCTCGGCCAGATGAACAATGACTCCACTGAAAGGAGGCTTTTGCCTTGAAAGAAGAAAAACAACGACTGATGCGAACGTTGGCTGACGCATATCAAAGCGGCTGGGCAAAATGGCTGTTCGGCGGGCTTTGCTGCCAGCTTTTGCTTCCCTTTCTTTTGAAAACAGCCTTGCTCTACATAGAAAAACATTCGCTGGATGTGTTGACCCTGTTCCTTGCGGATTCTGCCGGGATATTGGGCGGCGCGGCCTTTGTGTTGGCTGCAGCCCGGTCAGCCCGGCCTGATAAGAGGTTCCCTTTCCGGCTATTGTTCAGCGGGATTCTTCCTCTGCTCGCCGTATTTTACGGCCGGGAATTGCTGCTGTCGCTGCTCCAAACCTACCTTGCGCCGATGTTCCAAAACCTTTGGAGCGTCTGGATTCCCGCTGTTTTGATCAATGCGACCGCTTCTGTATTGACGTCTATGCTTCTTTTTCATGTGGTGGAAACGGTTACAGGTGAAAAGAGAGCGAAAGGTGTGTCTGTTTCAGCCATCTTCTCCGCAGTGATCATGGTCGGGCTGTTCATGGGTTCTGCGATGCTGAGCTCAGCGGTCGCTCTGCTCCAGCCAGCGGGCGACAGCGTATTCGCCGCCGGGCTGGCCAGGCTGGTCTCGGCCATTGTCCAATGGGCTGTGCTGACCGGGATCCTCGCCGCCGCTTCCAGACGGCCCCTGGCCACTGGTTTGCCAACTGAAATGCCCAGCGCGCAGAAGCCTTCCGGAGAAGACGACGCATCCGCAGCCCCGCCTCCCAAATCGCCGGTATGGAAAAGCGGCTGGTTTCGCCCGGCCCTCTCCTGCCTTGTTCTGGCGCTCACACTGCTGTGGGGAGCCCTTCCTACCACCACGGAGGCCGGGTCTACCGGCTTCCTGGCCAGCATGGAGCAGCAGCTCTCCGCCGCACAGTCCTATCTTTCGGCAGGGGATTATCTCTCTGCCCGAAAGGAGTATGTAGATTATCTGGAAACGCTGGACGCGCTGGAGCAGTATGCGGAAGGAGGACACTTTGGTTCTCTCCATGCCAGTGCACACACCCGCAACGAGACCCTAGCGCAGCTGGTCAATATAACTGCCGGAGCGAATGAACTTACTTTGCTGGAGGAACAGTACCGGCAGGGAAAGATCACATCGGCCCTGTGCTTCCGGCTGCTGGAGGCATATCGGCAGGCCGAAGAGCTGTCCGATGCGCAAAAAGAACTCCAGCAGGATGCTGTGGTGCAGCTGGCGGCGGCCCAGATTTACAGCGGCGCCGCACAAGAGGAAACAGGACTCTCCCCCAGCGCCGTGGAACGGCTTCTGGCCGGCCGGGCGCAGGTGGAGGTGCAGTATAATTGCGCGGACCTGATCTCCTGGGCTCAGGCGGGAGATAGCGTCGGAGAAAGCGGAGTGGACAACGATATCATGCATCGGACTATGGGGCTGGCAGAGGATTTCCCGGAAGAGATCGCCTACCAGTACCTGGTCCTTTACATGCTGGACGGGTATCCGGTTGTCCCGGGATCCTCGCAATCCTCTGAGATCCTCGCCTGTGTCGACCGATACGATACCCTCTACCGGGAGGAGCTTATGGCTGAGGACAGTGAGGATGAGCGTTTGGCCCACATGAAGAAGCTTACCGGTATCTATCTGAAGCTGGGGGACACCGCAAAGGGGGCCGCCTACGCTCAGCGGGCCGCAGAGGAAACAGGTGACCCCTTCCTTACCGAACAGGCTATGTACGGCTATTTTATGCTGGCCCAGGGAGAGGAGTGCCTGGAGCTGGCAGAGGCGGCATTGAAGGAGGATCCTGACAGCTTTATAGCCCTCAGCTATGCCGGCAGGGCCGCCATGCTGCTGGACGACTACCCGGCGGTGGCGGACTATGGAGTACGCCTGTCGGATATCGCCAAAGAGAGCGATGACCCTTACGCCGATTATATGCTCTATCAGTTCGTCAGCTACCTCACGGTGGAGGACAGTTGGTATGCAATGAGCGACAGGTTCCCCGGCGCCGCCTGTTACCACGAGCTGCCGGAGGAGCAGCTGAAGCAGATCCAGGAGAACGAATACCTCAACGCCTATATCCAGGCCTTCGCCGCATCCACAGACAATACGGTGGTGGATCTGGGTTATTATCGATGGGAGGATCCCGAGGGAGAAAGGGCGCTGGAGCTGGCGGACGCCCTCATCTCCATGAAGGAGGAAGCCGGCTTCCCCCACTATATCCGGGGGATGGTTCTCAATGGAGTGGACCGGTATGAAGAGGCAATCCGGGAATACACTGCGGCTTTGGCTCAGCAACCAGACGAACATTACATCTGGTACGCCCTGGGCGCCTGTTATGAGGAACTGGGAGATCTGCAAAACGCCCAGCAGGCGTTCCAGATCAGTCTGGACATCATGCCGAAAATCGGCAGCAGCCATACCGGAGATTGGACCGGGGTGTCCGTTCACGCGGGTTTTGCGCTGGAACGGGTCCGAGGACAGCTTGCGCAGGGAGGGAACTGAAATGATGATGACCATATCGATCCTTGTGTTTATTCTGTTTCTGTGCTGCACTGTTTTCCTGAAGGGAAGTCTGCTGGGGGGGATCCTCGGCATGGCCCTGGCGGCTGGGGCCGCGGCCCTGGCAGTGCTGCGGCGCAGGTATCCCCAGAAAAAGCTGGCGACGGCAGGATGCGTACTGTTGATTGCAGTTGCGGCCGGAACGGGACTTCTTTTTCCAGCGTCCGGACTGTCCGAAGAAAGCCCAGCTGAGAACCCGCTGATTGCACAACTGACGGAGGCGGCGCTCTCAGGTGATCTGATTGAAGGCGATCGACTGGCGGCGGAATACACTGCCGGACGTGAAAAGGATATTGCGGAAAACGGCGCGCCGGAGTTCCTCCCGGCGGACGACACGGTACATCTGCTCCTGGCCCAGTGTTGCCTCGTGGCTGGAGATCCGGCCGGGGCAGAGGCAGCTCTGAAGAAAGTGGCCGACAAAGGAAGCCAGGAGTATTTCCTCCAGTACGGCGAGCTGTGCCGCCAAATGGGAAGCGATGTAGGCTTCCGAAACAACTGGCTGGATGCCGTGTACGCCTATCCCCAGTGGGAGACCGCCAACCTGATGCGAGGGATTAGCATACTGGACGAAGTGACTGCACGCGATATGGATTATGTCCTGCCTACCATCTTTTTCTTCCTCGGCCGGGCCTACGAACTGAACCCCGAGAATCCCTACACCAACTGTTATCTGGGGGTGGCCAACTGCATCCGGGGGAACTACCCCCTGGCCCTGACCTATCTGGATCAGGCGACGGAACTGGACGACGGAAAGGACCAGGCGCTCTCCCAGACCATAGCGGAATACACGGAATTTACGAAAAAGGAGGGAAAACTGCAATGAGAAGAAAATGGATGCCTTTTGCCCTGGCGGCGATCATCGCGGCGTCGGCCGCCATAACGCCGGTCTACGCCGACGACCCGCCCTCCGGGTCGCTGCCCAGCAGTTTTGAGGGCTACCGGCCCTCCGGCTCCGACGCCGCCGGAGGCGTTTATCTCATGCTAACCGAGGAGACGATCCAGAACTGGACCAGACCCCGGGGGGAAAGTCCAAGCCAGACCCCCAGCTCTGCCGCTGTCCGGCGGGGGGCCAAGCGATTCCAGAATGGGGTGGAAAAGATTTCCACCCTGACCGAAGCGGTGGAGGATATGACCCCGGGCAGCAGCCCCTACGCCAATATTTCCCCCGGGATGGAATTTATCGATAATATCCTAACCGGAATCGGCGCCACATCGGAGATGGTCAAGCATCCCGGCGCAGAGCGGATCGGTACCGCCGCAGAGGTGACCCAGGGGGTGATCCAGTCCCAGCCGGTGGTGGACTATATCGCCGAGAACAAGCATCCCATTATTGATTTCATGGATCAGATGACCATCGACATGAACTGGGGGATCACCGAGTTGTTCGGCGGGGACGGGGACGCCTATATCCGGAACATCCGCGATAACGGGTATGAGTCCCTTGCGGGGGATTTCAACGCCTTCGATGATGTCCAAGGCCAGAACTGGCAGGACTGGAGGATCGCCCAGCTGTACCAGCGGTACGCCGAGCTGATCGCCGCGGGCAAGGAAGCCGAGGCTCAGGCCCTTCTGGACCGGCTCAACTCCATGAATCAGGATCCCTCCTCCATGACCCCCAGGGGAGTGGAGGTCAAAAAGCCCAACATCTACCTGTACCCCGAAACGAAGACGGAGATCACCGTCACCTTTGACCGGCCGGAGCTTCTGACCGTGTCCGACCCGCTGTATGGGGACGGATGGACAGTTACCGCCCATCCGGACGGCACGTTGGAGGATGCAGGCGGCAAATATGGCTTCCTGTTCTACGAAAGCCTGGCAGATCCCTCCATTTTCCGCCTGGACGAGGGCTTTGTGGTGAAGGCGGAGCAGCGGGAGCAGACCTACCGCCGGGTGCTGGAGGCTTATGGCTTCAACGAGCAGGAAATTCTGGACTTTATCGAATACTGGACGGATTACCTGGAGCCCGGCGTAGATTATGTGATGTATCCGCTGCTCACCGAAGGGGTGGATGCGGAAATGCCGGTCCGCTTCTCGGTCCAGCCGGACAACATATTCCGCCTGTGGTTTGGCTTTGTCCGGTACGAGGGCGGCGCGGTTCCCGAGCCGGAAATCGTTCCCATGGACCGTAGCGGCTTTGAGGCGGTCGAGTGGGGCGGCGCAGTACTGAACTGAGAGCAGGAAACAAGAGGCGCGGGGAGACAGCTTCTTCCCGCGCCTTACAGTAAAAAAGGAGGATCTAGTGTGCCATGGAGATTCGGGCTACATGGAAAAAGCGGATATGGGGAATGGCACTGGCGCTTTGCATCACGCTCCCAGCGCTTGCCCAGCCTGCTTTGGCTGCGGAAGAATATATACCCGGCAATCCCCGCTGGTCAGGCTACAAAAATCAGGTGCAGTGGGATAAGCCGGAAAACGCCGGTTCCAGCGACAGTTTCGAGTACGAGGCTCATCTGCTTCTCGAAGGCGAGGTGTTGGAAAACCAGACGTCGGAGATCCAGCCCTATGTCTTTTTCTCATCCGATACCGTGACCCTGCCGCAGGAGGAATACACCATCCGGGTGCGTGCCCGGTGGATTATGATCGTCGGGGATCCGGACGGCCAATATATGGTAGCCGATGTTGGGGACTGGGGGCCCTGGGCCTCCAGCGGCCCGGAAGCAGACGGGCCGGCCCCTGCTGCGGCTGGCTCCGGGAAGGTGGAACTCACCTTTCCGGATAACGGCGTGTCCGTCTCCCTCCAAGCGGATTTATCGGAGGATGCAGAGCTCTATGCCGATACAATGGCGGCGGAAAGCCTGCTCTCCGCCGATCCCGGACTGGAAGCCCAGCTGCCAGGGCTTTTATCGGTCTATGAGATTTCGATCCGGCAAAGCGGCAGACGGCTGGAGCTGGGGGACATTCCGATAGAGATCCGCATCCCCTTAAATGATCATCTGAAAAGCCAAAGCCATCATCAGGCGGTTTATCTCGGCGAGGAGCCGGAGCCTCTTGAAACCGTTTCCGAGGGCGACGCTTTGATTTTTGAAGCCCCTTCCCTGGGGCGGATCGCTATCCTCGGATCCGACAAGCCCTTTGTGCCGGTAGCCGCTTCCTCGGATAGCCCACAGTCTGAAGCGTCTGGAACTGCTTCCATGGAAAGCAAAACCCCGGAAACCTCCGCTCAGGCGTCCGATGGCAACGGCTCTGAAGAACCAGTCTCACCGGACAGTCCGCAGGCAGAGGAACCCGAACCGGAAAAGGATGACGGCGAAACTTCCTATATGGCGGTTGGGCTGATCGTTGCCGCAGCAGTTGCAGCAGGGGTTACGGCTTTTATCCTCCTTGCACGCAGAAAAAAAGCATCATCTCATAAATAGGATGAGACTATCAGAACCATACAAACATCGGGATACCATGCCATTGTATCCTGTCCAGCTTTATCCCCGGCAAAGCCGGAAAAAGGAGGAGAGCTCATGAAGAGACTGATTGCAGTGTTGCTGACCATTTGCATCGCTGCTGGATTGCCCGTAGCGGCATTCGCGGAAAACGGACCGTCTTCCGGAGAATGGAGCAGCGCCTGGATTCAACTGATTCAAGGAGAAGAAGCGCAGCTTCTATTCAGCAGCAGCGAGCCGGCTGTCGAAGTAGCGGGAGCGGCCTATGATCGTGAGACCAACACCATCACGCTGACCAACTACAATCACCCGAACACCAGTTTGAACACCAATGAAATGGGAGATGATTTGAAGCTGAAGTTAGTTGGGGAAAACCATATTTCCGCTCTTGTTGTGTGGGGATTCGGATGGGGTGGAAGCTTGGAAATCATCGGGGACGGTTCGCTGATTATCAATGAGACCAAGAAATCCCCCATTGCGATACGGTTTATGGCAGAAGGGACGAAAGGCGTTCTCAAAATCGGTCCGGAAGCTACGCTGACAGCATATAGAGGTTCCGACGCCGAATATTATTCCGCAGCGTTTGTGGGTTCTATTTCCAGCAGTTTTCCCTTGCAGGGCAAGCTGGCAGCAGAACCAATTCTGACAGATGACTCCGGCATGGAAGAAGAGGCCTGGCTTGGAGAAACAGTCATAAAGGAAAGCGAATACACCGCCGACGTTGAACTTGCTTCCAAAAAAGGCGATAATCGGCTCTATGGTATCCGGGTTCTTGAGCCTGATGAGGTCATTACCGAAGGGCAGGTGGATATTTTTGAACTGATCCCTGCCGCCGGGCTTCCAAGTGGAAATGAGTATCTCGCTGTCAGCGTCGCTACCCTCCGTCAAGACAGATGGCCGGAGGAATACACCAAAGACCCTGAAAACAAAATGATGACCCTAAGACAGTCTGAGTTATCCAGCATGGGGGCCATTGAAAAGGATGGAGAAATATTCTTTTGGGGCACGGACGGTTTGGAAGAAAGCGAAGAGTATCCTAAGGAGTACATGTATTCCGTCTATCGGAGCATCATGGAAATCCCAATCACAGATGCATGGAGCGGCGAGACGGCACCTGCAAAGCTTGTAGTTCCTGTGGACGGTCTAAGGAACCTCACCACCGATCAAAGCGCGGTTCCGGAGGATTATCGGCCTGAAATTGAAAAAACAGGTATGTATAGTTATTACTGCACAAATGATGTGATTCAGATATCCCCATCTGGAGATGCCGCCGCCGTTTCAGCCGGAAGGGAAAATGTAGATCCCGTCGACCCGGCTGACGGGGAATCCATTTCCCCGCCGGCAGATCTGCCGGAAGAGTATGAAAACGGATGGACAGTGCTCTCCATTGCCGCCGCCATTTTCTTAGCCGCAGTAGTGACACTGGCTTTTTTCGTTTTGGTTCGCAGGAAAAAGGCTTTAGAAAAAACAGAAGGAAAGGATGTGGGCCGCGATGAGTGACTGCAGAAAACCAAAATGGAGTTTATTCATTCCCGTTCTCCTGTGTCTGACCGTCCTGGCTGGGTGTGGAGAGTCGGCAGAAAAAATAACAGAAAATTCGGATACAGGATCTGTCGTGGAATCCTCGACAGGCTCTCCGAAACTGCAGGCTTCTGACCCGCATGAAGTGCCATCCTCTGATGCGGAGGAACCGGATGCGCAGGAGGAATGCCAAATCTACACTGCCATCATAAACAGCTCCTATGGGCTGATAGACGCGACTCTGGCCAATCCGGAGACCATTTCATCGGCCAGGATCGATGTGTTTGATTTAGTTTCTCAAAAGGCTTTCTATGAAGACATCTTTGGTGAAGGCATTTCCAGGGAGGAGATCGATACCGGGCATTACAGCGCGATGTATGATAATTTTGTGCCCGATTTCGAAGCATATTGGGCGGCCAACGGCGAGGGGAGCCATCCGGATTTTGAGATCACCCTGACCATTGAGCGGACCGATGGAGAAACGGAAACCTATGTGGCCGAGCATATGGGCGGAAGCCCCGAGTTTCGCTGCTCCTATGACCCGGATACTGGTATGGTGGAAATCCGGTTGTATGAGTTTAAAGGAGAGGACTTCCTCCCCGTGGTGTGCGGTGCGCCGGAAGACGCGGTGGGTAAAACTGTCAGTGTGACGGTGCTGGCGGATGGTCAGCCCATCCCTCAGGAAAACTACGCAGTTGACGGTGAAACGGAGGAAACCGAGATTTCCTCTTGGGATAATCCGGATGAACGTCAGACTATAACGCAATATATCACAGTTGTCACCGCTTTGCTCCCTCCGTCTGTTTATGCTGAAGCCAAGACGAGCGTCGTGCTGGACATGGAGCTCAACGGGCACCGGTTTACCTACACAAGCCCAATCGCATAGACGGTGACTCTTATCCTTGGAAACGAGGTTTCAAAAAGATTCGGGGCCTGCAAAGGCGTATGCCGGCGGCATAACTATGATTCAATGAAACCTCTTTGTAAAGACCTGAAAATGTCTTCGCCTCTATCTATGGGCAAAGCCATTCAAAGCAGCAGGAGGCCGGTCGGTATCGACCAGCCTCCTGCTTACTGTGTTATATAGATGGGCGATCCGGTGATTTGCCAGGCTCCGGCTCCGAGCGACCAACATCAGCTTCAGTAGAGTCTGGCTTATCTTGAGCCAGCAGACGGCGGGCCATCTCATAGACCCCCTCTCGGTAGAGAACCAGAGTGACCTCAATGTCCGGATGGCGAACCTCAAACTCCCGGATAACTTTTCCCGCGATGCGGATAGACTCGGCCCGAGGCATATGGCAGTCGCCGGAGAAGATCAGTGGAACTGCCACAGTCCTGCAATTGTAGAGCAGAGCTTTCTGCAACGCCCGGCGGTAGCATTCCTCCAGGAGCATTCGCTCCCGCTGGACCCCGCCATACCAGCCAGCGCCAGCCACATGGAAAATGATTTTGGACGGAAGTCCGCAGGAGGGCGTGACCACAGCGTGGCCGATTCGGCATCGCCCAATCTTCCGGCAGGCCTTTTTCAACTCCTCCGTATCCGCTGCGGCAAAGATTGCGCTGCATATTCCGGGACAGGGGGAGAGATCGGAAACGGCGGCATTGACGATGGCGTCCGTGTCCATTTTAGTAATATCCCCAAGTACGATACGCATATGCAAACACCTCCATCGAAATCATACCATATTTCATCACAGAAGAAAACCGCAAATCAGGTAGCCCGCCGTTGCAATCCCGGCCGCACACATAGCATAGGGCAACTGCGAGAGCGCGTGATCCATATTGTTCATCTTACAGCAGCTGGAGGTCAGGACAGTTGCATCGGAGTAGAAGCAAGCATGGCTGCCCAGTGTGGCGCCGGAGACGATGGCACCCATGACCACCAGAGGGTTGACGCCGATGGACAGAGCCAGCGGAAGGATGATGGGGCTGACCAGAGCAGGAATGCCCCAGGTGCTTCCAGTGGCAAAGTTCAGCGCTGCTACCAGCAGGAAGGTGATGGCCGGGAGCAGTACGGGGCTGATCACGGGCCGCACGGCGTCAATGACATAGCTGGCGATTCCGATGTCGGTCATGCCCTGCTGCATGACAAAGACAAAGAAGATGATGGCAACGGTGGGGATCATGTTGCAGAATCCATGCATGGCAAGGTCGCAGAAACGGGCGGCGGTCATTTTCTGCCTGGGGATATAAAGCAGGAAGCACACGGCTATAGCCGCGATTAGGGCCAGGAATAGCTCGCCGGTGACGATGGTCAAGGCAATCAGCACACCAATGGGCAGGACGAAATCCAAGATATTACCTTTGATGTCGGGGGACTCATCCTCCTCATCCAGATTCAGGTCCCGGCTCTCCGGAGAGTAGACCTGCCCGGTTTCATTCACTCGCTGATATGCCTTCCGCATCCGCCCCCACTTGGGGATCAGGCCATAGGCGAACAGGGGGACGATGATTACGGCGGCGATGGCGTAGAAGGTAAAGGGGATGATGTGGTAGAAGGTGTCAATAGCACTGCCGTAGCCCAGCTCCGGGATACCGGCTTCGGCGTAGAACAGACCGGCGAAGAAGACCGCCCATGTGGAGAAGGGCAGCAGAGCGCAGACTGGGGCGCCGGTGGAGTCGATGATGTAGGACTGGGCCTCCCGAGGGATCTTGTGGTTGTCGGACAGCCTTCTCATGCAAGTACTCAGGTTTATCGAGCGGGAAATTAAGCGAGGGAAGCATTATGTTAAGGAAAAAATCAAAAAGGCATTTTTATATAGTAACAGTAATAGTGGTTCTTCTCGTAATATGGACCGCTTGGAGCAATACAACTGTGGGGATTACGCACTATACGGTTGCAAGCGATAAGCTCCCTGCTTCATTTGATCATTATAGTATTGTTGTCGTTTCTGACCTACACAATGCCGAATTCGGTGAAAACAACAGTCAATTAATAAAATTGATAGAAAAAGAAAAGCCTGATATTATAGTAATAACTGGGGACTTGGTAGATTCCAACAAGACCAATATTGATATAGCCCAAAAACTCGTGGGAACTCTTACAGGGATTGCACCTTGCTATTATGTAACAGGAAATCATGAGGCATGGCTTGGTGAGCAATATCAGGAATTAGAAAGTATATTGCTTGATGAAGGTGTTGCTATTCTCCATGATAGAGCAGTACAATTGATAAAAAACACGGAAAGCATACAGCTTGCTGGCTTAGATGACCCCGATTTTACAGATAGAGCCCCCCTTCAGCAAAGCATGATAAAAACGAAAATCAATAATATGAATCTAACTGACAATTATTGTGTGTTGCTTTCACACAGACCAGAAGCATTTGAAGACTATGTATCCGAAAATATTGACCTTGTTTTGAGTGGCCATGCACACGGAGGACAGTTTCGCTTACCTATTATCGGTGGAATAGTGGCGCCTAATCAAGGATTGTTTCCAAAGTACGATGCCGGGATATACTCAGAAAATTATACAACTATGGTTGTAAGTATCAGGATGTGCTGCCCGGCGTTCCCAACCTTTGCTTCAAGGTGCCCACCGGCGGCGGAAAAACCTTCCTCGCCTGCAGCGCCGTCCGGCCTGTGTTTGACGCACTGCCGTTTACCAAGACTAAGGCGGTGGTGTGGCTGGTGCCGTCCGACGCAATTCTGACGCAAACCGCAAAAGCCCTAAAAGACCCGCGCCATCCTTACCGGCAGAAAATTGATGTGGATTTCGGAGGGCGGGTAGAGGTTTATACCAAGCAGGAGCTTTTGAACGGGCAGAATTTCAACCCAACTGCCGTCACCGAACAGCTCTCCATCATGGTGCTGTCCTACGATTCTTTCCGCGGTCGGGGCAAAGAGGGCTTAAAAGCCTATCAGGAGAACAGCAATCTTGCCGCCTTTGCCAAAGTGCTGGGCGCGCCGGAAAACCCCATTGAGAATGCGGATGAAACGGCGCTGTTTCAGGTCATCAACCAACTCAATCCACTGGTGGTCGTGGACGAGAGCCACCATGCCCGATCCGAGTTGAGTATAGAAATGCTCGCCAATTTTAACCCCTGCTTTGTGCTGGACTTGACCGCCACACCCAAAAAGCGCAGCAACATCATCTCCTATGTGGATGCGGTGCAGCTCAAGGCGGAGCACATGGTCAAGCTTCCGGTGATCGTCTATAACCGGGACAGCCAGGCTGAGGTGCTGATGGACACGATTGACCTTCGGGATAGGTTGGAAGAAATCGCCAACGCAGAATATCAGAACGGTGGAAAGTACATCCGCCCCATTGCCCTGTTCCAAGCACAGCCAAAGGGGAAGGAGGACGCAACCACCTTTGAAAAAACGCGGAAAGAACTGGTGGAAGCCGGGATTCCCGCCGGACACATAGCCATCCGCACCGCCGATGTGAACGAGCTGAAAAACGTGGATTTGCTGTCCCCGGATTGTTCGATACGGTACATCGTCACGGTAAACGCGCTGAAAGAGGGCTGGGACTGCCCGTTTGCCTATATTCTGGCTTCTCTTGCCAACAAGACCAGTCAGGTGGATGTGGAGCAGATTTTGGGGCGTATTCTGCGCCTGCCCTACACCGCCGAGCACAAAGCAAAAGCCCTGAATATGTCCTATGTGCTGACTTCTTCCAACGACTTTAACGATACAGTACAGCAGATCATCCGCGGGCTGAACAGCGCGGGATTCAGCGACCGGGATTACCGGCTTGCCGAGCCGATAGAACCTGCTAAACCTGCTCCCGTGCCGGAACAGCTTCCGATGTTCGAGCCGGAAACCGCGCAGGATGACTTTGCCGGGCTGGACGGGAAATCCATCTGGGCAAAGCTGCAACGGCGCAGGGAGAGCGAAAAAACGCCGGATTCCGCCCCTAAAGCAGACAGTATGCTTGCCGAGGCCCGGCAGGCGGGCGACGCATACAATCAGGCGGTGCAGGGCGCGGACAACGATCCGTTTGCTGCCGTTCTGCCGTGGGAGGTGCGGGACAAAGTGAACACATTTCCTATCATCCCCCAATATCGAGGGAGCGTGGACGGGCTGCTGATCCCGCAGTTCTTCCAGGTGATCCCGCAATCCCTGTTTACGAACGGGGATAAGGTGCTGCTGAGCAAGGAGCAGCTTGCCGACGGCTTCACTTTGAAAGGTAAAGCATACGATATTGATTTTGATGCGGCAGACGATGAGATCGTCAAGGTCGATGTGGCGTCTGGCCGCAGTGTGCCGAGGGCTTACCAGATGGAAGCCGCCGACCAGCGGTATTTCAAGGAATATTTCAGCAATCTCCCATCGGAAAGCCGAGTGCGCCAGTGCAAGGACATGATGATCCACCAGTTGGACAAGCTGAACATGGTGGATGGCGGAGATTTACGCGCTTATGTCAATCTCATTGTGGACGGGATGGATCGGGAACAGCTTGCCGCTATGGAAAAGGCCCCACTGGGCTTTGCGGCAAAAATCCGTGCCAAAATCGAAAGCCTGCTGGATCAACATTACAAGGAGACCTTCTTCACATGGCTGGACCGTGGCAAAATTGTGTGCGAGCCGTCCTACCGTCTGCCATCGGCAATCCATCCAACAAGCAGCACGGCGATTTACGGAAAGTCGCTCTATGAGGCTGAGGAGGGCATGAACGAGCTGGAACAAGAGCTAGTGAAGCGGCTGACAGCCATTCCCAATGTGCTTTGGTGGCACCGGAATATCGCCCGGCACGGCTTTGCCATCAACGGCTACTTCAACCACTACCCTGATATTATGATTATGACACAAAGCGGCAAAATCATCCTTGCCGAAACCAAGGGTGATCACCTGAAAAACGACGACAGTCAGGAGAAGATCGAACTGGGTGCGGCTTGGCGGAACGCAGCGGGAAATCGGTACCGCTATTACATGGTGTTCCAAGACGAGGAAAATCTGCCGCATGGAGCAGTGAGCATGGGGCAGTTCTTGGAGACTGTTGAAGCCTTATAACAAGTGAATGACCGCATCTCATGTTTTCTGATGGGGCAGCAGAGAAATCTGCTGCCTCTTTCTTATGGTGACTACCCTATGAAAAAGATGAGCACGAACCGTTTGTATAGGCCGTGCTCATCTTTGTGTTTTCTTAGAGTAGTAGTGCTCTTCTCCACCTGCAAATCAGTCGGTTTCTCTACGCCATTTTTACGCCATTTCTGCGTGGGGCTGCATAGAGAAATATGAACTTATAATTTGGTTGGTTTTGCGTAAAACCGCGCTGTATCAGGCTTTAGCGGCGTTTATGGGGATGTATGAAGATATAGAATCCAGCGTGTGAACGCCGATACCCAACTTCATGGATGCGAACCCCTTCTCTGATCGAAATGGTTTCCCGCGCAAAGACCGGTTGCTGTGGGTATGATCCCCTGTTTTCCCGGCAAAGCGCAACACCCGCCCCCATGTGTCAACGGCTTTCCCAGAGATTCCGCACCGCGCAAACGAGCTCCTGCATTTCCTCGCGTTCCAATCCATGCGCCTGCAAGAGGATCCTTCGGACCCTTGGGCCGCCCTCCTCCAGCACCTTCATCCGATGCGAGGCATCCATCGCCCGCACCAGGGATTCCTGGCTTTCGCCCATCATGGTGTCCATGGAGACGCCGTAGAGGTCGGAAATCCGTTTGAACGCCGGGACGGTTGGGGTACTTTTTCCGGTTTCATAGTAGGTATAGCTGGACCGGTCCAGTTCGAGCATATCGGCCAGCTGTTTCTGGGTCAATCCTGCGCGATGCCGCAACATGCGAAGTGCTTCATTTAGATTCATCATAATAAACGCCCCTTATTTTTTGTGAAGAAAAATCACTTCAATAGCACATCTATATAGTTGTATTTTCCTAAACACTATATGTATTAATTTTGGGTCCCTTTCATACTATAATAATAGAGTATCATAAAATGCATTTGGAGGCGAAAAATGGATATTGGCATAAGCTTCAAAAATCTACGCGAAGGCAAAGGCAAGAGCGTTTATGCCTTATCCAAAGAGACGGGTGTATCGGAAAACCATATTCATTCGATCGAGAAGGGGTCCACGCAACCGTCCGTTGCGATTTTGGAAAGGTTGCTCAACGCACTGGGGGTAACATTGCCGGAATTTTTTAACGAAGACCGGGAAGTCCTCTATCCTTCTGCATATGAGCGGGAGTTGATCGCTTCCGTCCGGAAGCTCGACGGGGAACAGGCCCATGTACTCCTGCAACTTGCAAAATGGCTGGAGCTATGACGGTCTAATAACAGAAATTGCACCAAAAATGAGAAAGCAAAAAATTGTATATAGAAACAAAGGCTGTTTCATACGGTACTCGACCGCGTTGATGGACGGACGGGCCTATGAAACGCCTTTTTTATTTTCCGGTTACAGACGCCCGCAGGGGAGGTTCCATTCATCAGCCTTTCATCCCGCACAAACGGCCGGAGCAATTTCCATTTTTGAGCGGACGCTTTGGGGGATTTTAAATAAAGGAGTGGACAGACTACTTTTTGGCACACCTTTTTAGGAGCCCGTTTCCCATGGGCAATTTTTTCTGGCGAAACGTCCTCCTGCGCTATGTTGTTTTCGTTTTATATTTTGAGAGGCAAATATGTAAGAGAAGTTCCGTACATCCATACATGCCTTCTAACCATCTTCGTTTGCTAACTGGTTGAGCCCCTGATGAAAAACCCGGTTCTGTATAGTTCCGATTTTTTTATCTGTGATTAAAATCGACTTAAAACGTGTTGTATAGTCTCTATTTATCTTCATTATACTCAATATATTAGGTATAGTCAATCTATTGAGTATGGTAGGATAGGGTCTAGCAGAGGTGCATTTTATGATCAGCTATGAGCCCTTTTATCAGACCCTGTTTCGAAAAAACATCACGGAATACCAGCTCATTTACAATTTCGGTTTTTCTGCGAACACCCTGCACCGGATGAAACACGGTAGAAACATTACGCTCAAGACGCTGGACACACTCTGCTGTATTTTAGAATGCGATATTGCGGACATCATCGCATACCATCCCGATGAAGCTTAAACAATCTGCAAAGCATCCTTCGCAGGCACACGGACGCGCAGCGTCTTTTTGCGGGCACACAGTGCCTTTCGCGCCTACGGCGGACGCACGGCGTCTTTTCGCGCCTACGGCGGGCACAAAGTGCCTCTCTCGCCTACGGCGTTCCCTAAGAAAGCAAACGGAAAAGAGTTTGCT
>ERZ894229.454-NODE-454-length-35680-cov-11.5494_pt1 | contig 35680 bp, 28 predicted proteins | sample MGYA00380295_ERZ894229 | MGnify/ENA primary metagenome ERZ894229 (study PRJEB32331, sample SAMN06328479) | human gut metagenome | biome: human gut microbiome; feature: stool | host: Homo sapiens | collected 2014-09-17 ... | reverse complement strand
CGCAAATCCTGATTGAAAAATGCGCTATCGAGCGCATTTTTCAATCTTTCTCCGCCCCCGTATAGTCAGGTCATTCCACCGCAAGAATCTGCGCCGCATATCCTCGCAGCTTCTCTGAATTCGAAGCCACAATAACAACAGCATCCGGACGGTTCAGTACATGAGAAATCAGAAGATCTCCTGTTTTCTCATCCACCGCTTCCTCAAGGCCGTCGATGAAAAGAAGATATCCGTCCGCGCCGTTTTTGAAATCGCGCTGACTCATGCAGGTATAGAGCGCTCTGGCGATGCCGATCCGCTTCTTCTGACCACCGGAGACGGCCACGCCCATTTTGCCTGCGCTCCTTTCCACCTCACTTCGGTCTTTTTCAAAATCCTGCTTCAGTCCGGTCAGTTCCATGACCTGATCCAGCCTTTCTTGGGAAAATGGTTCTCCAAAACAGATATTGTCCCGGATGGATGTCTGAAAAAGAACCGGTTCCGCAGGCACAAGAGCGGCGGGAACCGCCGGAAGCTGTTCCGTACAGAGCCCAAACAGGTGCCTCAGCATCCCGCTTCTATCCCTTTCCTGTCCTCCGGAAATCAGAATGGTTTCTCCCGGACGGGCGGACAGATTGGTCTGTCCCTTCGGGCTATTTACAGAAATCCGCAGGCTTCCGGCCATGCAGGATACCGCATCCGTCTCTTCCCGCGGAAGAGTTCCAATCTGCTGGGTTTCCGTCTGAGGTGTCCTGGCATTCACAGCCTCCAGCCTTCGCTCTGCGACCTCCGCCTGGCGATGCCGCCGGATCAGCCGGCCTGCGGAATCAGGCAGAGAAGCGAGAAATGCGTAGTAGTATTCAAACATCACCAATTCTCCCACACTGAGCTGCCCGTTCCGATATAACGGCAGCGCCGTCAGAAGCACGATTCCGAGAACAAAAGCGGAAGCGTTTTCGGAGATCACGCTTAAAACGCCGTCCAGCAGCCTGTCACGGATTTCTCTGTCCGCTCTTCTTTCGCATTTTTCCCGGAACAGCTCCTCCATTTTCTTCTGGCCCGCCGCAAGCCGGAAATATTCCATATGGCCGAATACATTTTCCAGAAATTCCGTTACTTCCGACGTGGATTTTCTGGCCGTCTCTCTCCACATGAGAATATGTCTGTCCAGACGCCGGATCAGAACCAGAATCAGCAGGGCCGGAATCAGGCTGATGGCGGCAAACAGCGGATTTACCCGCAGCATCACCACAAGAATGGCCGCACAGAGAGTCAGGCGGGGAAGCTGGCGGTAGTATTCCATCCGGCAGGAAACCAGATCCTCGCATTCATTTCTATACAGACTGACGGTTTCTCCATATTTCCAGCTTCTTTCGACTTCTGGCTGCTGATTCAAAATGTTTGAAAGCAGTGCCAGCTTCGCATTTTCTCTCATGCGGTTTTCCACCTTTGCCGCCAGTCCGGTGTTGATCTGTTTCACCAGATTGATGACGAGTGGAATCGCGGTATTCAGCAGAATCAGCACGGACAGGGAAGAGATTCCAAGCGTGGTTTCCTTTCCTTCCAGACAGTTGAAAATATCCTTTTTCGCAAGGCCGCTGATCAGAAAGCTTGTGGTATAGGTGACTGTTTCAATCAGAATTACCGCACCGAAAAAAGCGGCATCCCTGCCGGACAACATTTTTCTACTCATGAATCTCCCTCCCGTTTTCCACCGTCAGCCGCAGATCCGCTTTTATCCCGCTTCTTTTCCGGTGCGTGACCAGCAGGATGGTGACACCGGCGAATTCCTTTTCCATGAGTCCGTCTATGACGGACACCGTTTCCTGGCTGATTACCGCGTCAAACTCATCCACCAGAAGAATGCCCGGCTTTCTCAAAACAGCCGCCGTCCACGCCAGAAGCTGAGCCGTATCCGTTGTGACTTCCCCAGGCCTCAGCCGCTCCTCAAGCCCCTGCGGCAGATTGTCCACCCAGCTTTTCAGTCCTGTCTTTTTTAACGCTTCCCCAATTTCCTCGTCTGAAAAACGTGCATCAAATCCGGTCAGCTGATTTCTCACGGTATCCTCCAGAATCGGGGGCGACTGCTGAATATAGAAAAGAAAACGCCGGAAGCTCTCCCCATCATATTCCGCGATGGTTCTTTCCCCTATCCGGACCGTCCCGGCCTGCGGATGGCAGAATCCTGCAACGAGCTGGAGAATGGTGCTCTTGCCGCTTCCGGTACGGCCTTCTATCTGCACGCGGCTTCCGCCGGGAATCAAAAAGCTTACGTTATGCAGAACGGGCGCATCCGCCCGATATCCGAAGGAGACATCTTCAAACCGGATACTGTTATCCTCCGGCACATAATGTCCCCCTGTACCGTGCGCTTCCTTTAAATCGTTCCTTTTCTCTGTCCCATTTTCCTTTTCCCCCTCATACACTTCCCGGATGCGCCGCAGAGCGGCGATCACCTTCGGCATATTCGCAAATTCCTGTTTCAGATACAGAAACGGGGTGTTCAGAAGCTCCGCATAGCTCAGAATGAGATAGAGACCGCCCAGCGTCATCCTTCCTTTATGGATCAGATAAATTCCCAGAAAAAATACGAATGCTTCCGACACGTTAAGAATCGAATAAAAGGCGGTGGAAGGAAGATTGCCAAGGAAAGCCGCTTTCCCATACTGTTTCTCAAGCGTTCCGAATTTTTTCTCCATTTCGTTCAAAACAAAATTCTGCTTTTTCAGCCCGGCAATATCCTCGTATGCCGCAATATTCTGAGAAAAATCCCCAAGGAGCTCATTTTCCATATCCCGTTCCTCTTTCCAGAGACGGGCGATTGGTTTCTGTGTCTTCAGAAACAGAATCAGAATTCCGGCAGACAGTGCGGTAAAAAACAGCCCGAAGGTCGGAAAACTCAGATAGAAAGCAAGCAGAACGCCCACCACCGTCAGCAGGCTCCCCACAATATCGATCATCATGGATGAAAAGAATCCGGACAATAAACCGATATCTCCCTCCAGCCGCTCCAGAAAGCTGCCCTGTGCGGACATTTTATGGAACTGCATATCAAAGGAAAAAATCCTGCCAAACAGCTTCACCCGCAGATGGTCGCACATGTTCCAGGAAAGCCGTTCTCCGATTTGTATATTGACAGCGCTGACCACTCCCTTCAAAAGCACTGCGGCGCAATATCCAAACGCACAGAAGGTAAGTGCCAAAAGTATGCCGTTTTCCGCCCCTCTGGCAGTAAGGAAACCGCCGATTTTGGAGACGGCGCCTTTTCCATCCGCAATGCCGTCAATATAGACGCTGAGAATCTGCGGAAGAAGAAGCGACAGTGCCGATTCTCCCGCAAGGATCAGCGCAAGAGCCAGAAATTTTCCCCTGTTTTTCAGAATTGGTTCTTTCATCACTTCCAGAAATTCCCGATTTTTCATCTCTCCCTCCATGCCGAAGCGTCATAAAACGCAGTTTTATCCGACAGGTCTTTTGAATCGGATAGGGGAAGTACCTTCCCCTATCCGATTACGCGATGCGTCCAGCTCACGGCATAAATGCCGCTCGCTGTCCGTTGCCCGTCGGATGTCCGCCTGTCTGTACAAGCAAGCTTGTCCATCCATGCGGCCGCCCTCCGGGCTTATTACGCAAAAAATCCCGCCGGGATCAGTTTTCAACAGTTTTCCTGTCTCCATTCTAATCCCCGCGGGCTGCGAAAGAAATCATGAGATTGATTATAGTTAAAGTCGTGTAAGCGTCATTGTCCTGATTGGAAATCCGGAATCGACTATATCGTCCAGACCGGTACAATATAGTTCTCCCTGTCGATGACTCCAACCTTCGGCTTCATACACACAACGGCTCCTTTTCCCCTTGGCACGGATGCTTTATCAAGAAGAGAAAATACCCTGGTCAGTTCCGTTCCAGGATTGGAGGTTTTTTTGATTTCAATCGGATTTAATATTCCGTCATGCTCCAGCACAATATCTATCTCCTTTGCATCCTTATCCCGATAATAATACATATAGGGTTGTTTTCCGGAATTCAGCCAGGTCTTTGCGATTTCCGATACCACATAATTTTCCAGAACCGCTCCGTTCATCGCTCCATTTTCCAGCACTTCCGGGCTGCTCCATCTGGTAAGATGACATACAAGGCCTGTATCGTAGAAATATAGCTTTGGCGTCTTAACAAGCCGTTTCAACAGATTATTGGAATACGGATGCAGATAAAAGATTATGCCCAGTGTTTCCAAAATCTGCAGCCAATCTTTCGCCTGCTTCTGATTGATATCCGCATCCTGAGCAATTTCCGCTACGTTCAGCATCTGGGAACACCGAGCTGCCGTCGCAGTTATAAACCGCAGAAATTTCAGAGAATCTATTGCGTCTGACAGCAGTTTTACGTCACGTTCAATATAAGTTAACAAATAACTGCTGTAGAATATTTGACTGTTCGTATTCCGTCCGCTGACAATTGCAGGCATAGATCCCCTGTAGATCCGTTCAAATATCCCCTGCACATCTGCAGGAATGCGAAACTTCTCTCTCTCTGTCAACGCTTCCAGATCAATCTTAAATGGAGTCATTGATGCACCGGCCAATTCTGCCTGTGCCAGTGAAGTCATGGATAATACTGCAATCCGTCCGGCCAAGGATTCCTGTACTCCCCTCATCATCTGGAATACCTGAGACCCGGTAATCCAGAACGCTCCCGGCTCATGATGAGAATCTGCATAGATCTTAATATAGGGAAACAACTCCGGTGCATACTGTATTTCATCGATCAAAACCGGAGGATTATGTACCTGGAGAAACAGCTCCGGATCACTCTTCGCAAGGCTGCGTTCATTCAGATCATCCAGAGAAACATATTTCCGGTTCGTACCCTCCATCAGCTTCTGTAGCATGGTTGTTTTGCCGACCTGGCGTGGACCTGTCACAAGCACAGCAGGAAATTCCTTTGTAACCTGCATTACCACAGCTTCCAGATTTCTTGAAATATATTCCATATCCGCTTCTCCTTTCGGCTAATTTTTATTATAATTATATTTTAGCCGAATATACTGCTGATATGCAATCTTTTTTTATTATCTTTTCAATCCTCTTCTCTCAACACCATATTGCTCACCTGCCCGACAGAAATGTATCCGTCCAGCAAAGCGCGCATATCCGTGCCTTCCGGTGCAGTCAACGCTGGAATACCGTCCTCCATCAGAAGAAAACTCCCGTCCGGCAGATCCTTCCTGACATAATGATCCTGATAATACTCCACTTGGGAGGGCAGGCGCTCCCAGAGAATTCCCCTGATTTTCTCCGGGCTGCGGCCGGGAAAGTTGACGTTCCAGATCCGGTTTCTGGAAATCGGCATTTCCAGAAGCCTTTCCGTGATGGGAAGAAGGTATTCCTCCGCCGTATCCCAGATATCGTTCGCCTCGTTGGAAAAAGCGATGGCCGGAATGCCGTTTATCAGCGCCTCCATCGCCGCGCCCACGGTGCCGGAATAAAGAATATCCACTCCGGCGTTAAAACCCCGGTTAATGCCGGAAAACACAATATCCGGCTTTTCGGAAAGCAGATAATGCAGCGCCACCTTGACGCAGTCCGCCGGGGTCCCGCTCACGCTGTATGCGGTCACACCGTCCACCGGGAAATCCACCTTTTTCACCGTCAGCTCCCCATGAACCGTGATGCGGTGGCTCATGGCACTGCACTGACTGTCCGGCGCCGCCACCGTCACTTCTCCCAGATGGGCTGCCAGCCTGGCCAGCAATATGAGGCCGTCCGCCCGGATTCCATCGTCGTTTACCAGAAGGATTTTTCTTTTATGATTCATCCGCTGTTTTCTCCCGTTTGTCCGTATATGCTTCCTGTCATAATTATTCTGAGATATGATTCTTTTTATTACGTCCGTATGTTCTTTCCACCACGGGGATCTCATCCTCCGATTTTGCATCCAGATCATTCAGGTATTTTTTCGTCTCTTTCCGAATGACCGGAATGAGGAGAAGCACGGCGATCAGATTGGGAATCGCCATGAACGCGTTCAGGATGTCCGCAATCGTCCACACCAGATCCAGAGCTACAATGGGCGCAATGGCAGCCACCGCTATATAAAGGATACGATAGGGAATCAGCGCCTTATGGCCGAAGCAGTATTCCACGCAGCGCTCTCCGTAATAGGCCCAGCCAAGCACGGTGGAGAAGGCAAAAAGGATGATGCCGAGCACCAGAATCACCGGTCCCAGATAGGGAATCTGATTGAAGGCCAGAGTGGTCAGGGTTCCGCCGTTTCCGGCTGCGGCAATATCAATCTCCGGATTTTTCAGGATGCTGGTAACCAGCACCAGCCCTGTCATGGCGCAGACCACAACGGTATCCCAGAAGGTTCCGGTAGAGGATACCAGAGCCTGACGGACCGGATTTCTGGTCTGTGCGGCGGCAGCCGCGATGGGCGCGCTTCCCATACCGGATTCATTGGAAAACAGGCCGCGCGCCACGCCGTAATGCAAAGCCAGCATGATACCGCCGCCTACCAGGCCGCCCGCCGCTGCGCCGGGCCGAAAAGCCATGACCACAATGGTCTGAATGGCAGGAATAAGAAAATCGTAATTAATCCCCAGAATAATAACACAGCCGATGCAGTAAAAAAGCGCCATAAAGGGAACCAGTTTCTCGCAGACCTGGGCGATGGACTTGATTCCGCCGAAAATAATTGCCGCCGTAAGCGCCGCAACGGCAAGCCCCACAGGCCACACCGGAATTCCCAGGTTTGCTTCACATACCGTAGCGATGGCATTCACCTGTGTGGCACAGCCGATTCCAAAGGAGGCAAATGCCGCAAGGAAGGCAAAAATCAGTCCCAGCCACTTCATGTTCAGCCCTCTTTCCAGCGCGTACATGGCGCCGCCCTGCATCCTGCCGTCCTTTGTTTTCACCCGGTACTTTACCGCGATCAGGGATTCTGCATATTTGGTGGCGATTCCGAACACGCCGGTCAGCCAGCACCAGAGAACGGCGCCGGGGCCGCCCAGAACAATGGCCGTTCCCACGCCGATGATATTTCCCGTTCCAATGGTGGACGCCAGCGCCGTCACCAGCGCGCCGAACTGGCTCACCTCTCCTTCCGCATCCGGGTCAGGTGTGAAGGAAAGCCGGATCGCCGTTCCGATCTTCTTCTGAATACCTCCTGTACAGACGGTCATCACCAGATGGGTTCCCAGAAGCAGGATGATCATGGGCCAGCCCCATACCGCTTCGTCGACCGCATTTATCACATTCACAACTGTTTCCGCTATCTGCTGCATTTTTTCTCCCCTTTTCTTATCATCCGTATTTTTACACTGCTTTTAAAATAATATCATATTTCACTTTCTTCTGTATACCGTTTCCGCCAAAATTAAGGTTGACAGATCCCCCCATTTTGCTATATCTTATACCTAAACGCAGATAAAAAACCTGTGAGAAAGAGTAGTAAGCATCAGCGAATGGCACAGAGAGCCGCAGCGGGTGGGAATGCGGTGCAGGAGCTTTTGCCGAATGGACTTTTGAGGCCGGCCCGAATGAAGTAGGCGTCGGCGGGAATCCGGACCCGTTATCAGACCGGCACGCATGGCAGTGCGCGCATACGAGAGTATGACAAAAGTGGACGTTATGTCAATTTGAGTGGCACCGCGATAATAAATGTAAGTTTATTACCGTCTCAAATCCCGATGCATCGGGATTTGGGGCGTTTTCTTTTTCTTAACAATAAAAAAGGCAGGAGATATGAGTATGGAGAAGAAAGAAAAAATCATTTTAACAGGCGACCGCCCCACCGGCCAGCTTCATGTAGGACATTATGTGGGCTCCTTAAGGCGCCGGGTAGAGCTTCAGAATTCCGGCGAGTATGACAAAATTTTCATCATGATTGCGGACGCACAGGCGCTGACCGACAATGCGGACAATCCGGAAAAGGTACGCCAGAACATCATCGAGGTAGCTCTGGATTATCTGGCCTGCGGCCTGGACCCGGAGAAATCCACTCTGCTGATTCAGTCGCAGATTCCGGAGCTGTGTGAGCTTTCCTTTTATTACATGAATCTGGTCACGGTATCCAGGCTGCAGAGAAATCCTACAGTGAAATCCGAGATTCAGATGCGGAACTTTGAGACCAGCATTCCGGTGGGCTTTTTCACCTATCCCATCAGCCAGGCGGCGGATATCACTGCTTTCCATGCCACTACGGTTCCCGTAGGCGAGGACCAGGCTCCCATGATCGAGCAGACGAAGGAAATCGTGCACAAGTTCAATTCCATTTACGGAGAAACGCTCACGGATCCTTCCATTCTGCTGCCCGACAACAAGGCCTGCCTGCGGCTCCCGGGCATCGACGGAAAGGCGAAGATGAGCAAGTCCCTGAACAACTGCATCTATCTGGCCGACAGCGCGGACGATGTGAAAAAGAAAATCATGTCCATGTTCACCGATCCCGGCCATCTGCGCGTACAGGATCCCGGAAAGGTGGAAGGCAACCCGGTATTCATGTATCTGGAAGCGTTCTCCACGCAGGAGCACTTTGAACGTTATCTTCCGGACTATGCGAACCTGCAGGAGCTGGAAGATCATTATGCCCGCGGCGGACTCGGCGATGTGAAGGTGAAGAAATTCCTCAACAACGTGATGCAGGAGGTGCTTGAGCCTATCCGGAACCGCAGAAAAGAGTTTGCCAAGGACATCCCCGCCATCTACGAGATTCTGAAAAAGGGAAGCGAAGAAGCGGAAGCAGTGGCGGCTGTTACCCTTTCGGAAGTGAAACGGGCCATGAAGATCAACTACTTTGAGGATGCCGCACTGATTCAGGAGCAGGCACAGAAGTACTCAGCCGAATAACGGCCCCTGACATGAACAGAGCGTATTGCGGCGCAGCTTTTTAAAACTGCTGCCGTAATACGCTCTTTTTGAATCGCTGCCGATTCTGATTCTCATTTTAAGGTTAAATCTCAATCAGCTCATACTGATCCGAACCAAGTCCAATCTTCACCGCATGCTCGATGCAGGAATGCCAGTTGGTCTCCGGCGCGGAATCGATGAAATGATCGTGATGAACGTGAGGCATGCGGTCAAGCTGGCTCCCGCTGATCACAGGCTGGCGGTTGACCGCATCCGCGCAGGCCACATCCAGCGCCACGGGATCAAAGGAAGCGAACATGCCCACATCCGGAACGATGGGAATATCGTTTTCCGCGTGGCAGTCACAGTTCGGAGATACGTCGATGACCAGGCTGATGTGGAAATTCGGCCTTCCGGAAACCACTGCCTTGCTGTACTCCGCGATTTTGCAGTTCAGAATATCGTTGCTCTCGTCGCTGGCCGGGCAGACCGCATCCATGGGGCAGACTCCGATACAGCGGCCGCAGCCCACGCATTTGTCATGGTCAATGGAGGCTTTTCCCTCCGTGATGGAAGGGGCGTCATGGGCGCAGATCTTGATGCAGCGGCCGCAGCCTACGCAGAGAGACTGATCCACATGAGGCTTTCCGGCGCTGTGCATCTCCATCTTTCCGGCGCGGGAACCACAGCCCATACCGATGTTTTTCAGCGCGCCGCCGAAGCCCGTCGCTTCATGCCCCTTGAAATGATTCAGCGTGATGAACACATCCGCGTCCATGATGGCGCGTCCGATCTTGGCTTCCTTCACATACTCTCCGCCTTCCACCGGAACCAGCACCTCATCCGTTCCCTTCAGGCCATCGGCAATGATCACATGACAGCCCGTGGAAAAGGGAGAAAAGCCATTCTGATAAGCCGCGTCCATGTGATCCAGCGCATTTTTTCTGCCGCCCACATACAGTGTGTTGCAGTCGGTCAGAAACGCCTTTCCGCCCAGCTCCTTCACCACCTTTACCACCACTGCCGCATAATTGGGCCGCAGGAAAGCCAGATTTCCGGGTTCTCCGAAATGGATTTTGATGGCGGCATACTTATTCTTAAAATCGATGCTGCCGATTCCCGCTGTCTTCATCAGCCTTTCCAGCTTCTGCGGAAGGTTTTCCGAAAAAGACGTTTTCATGCTGGTGAAATAAACCTTTGATTTCTCCACTTTCATATCCTCCTTTCAGCACGAACTGTGTTCATGCCGACCTCTTTTTTACAACCGCATAAAGCGGCCTTTTATCAATCAAAAGGCGCCTTCTGACAGAAAAAGACGCCCTTTGGTTCCGATTCCCTTATCCCAGCGCCACATCCAGGATCATCATGATGAGAAAGCCCGCCATCACGCCCAGGGTACCGATGTTGGAATGCTCTCCCAGATGGGCCTCCGGAATCAGCTCTTCCACCACCACATACATCATTGCTCCAGCGGCAAAGCTTAACAGCCAGGGCATCACCGGGCCGATGCTGCCCGCAGCAAGCACCACCAGAACGCCGAAAACCGGCTCCACAATGCCGGAAAAGCTTCCCATCAGAAAAGCCTTCCATGCCGGAACCCCTTCCTGCCGAAGGGGCAGGGAAATGGCCGCTCCTTCCGGAAAATTCTGAATGCCGATCCCGATCGCCAGCGCAAAAGCCGCCATCAGGCTGGTTCCCGCTCCCGCCTCCTGAGCGGCGAGCGCAAAGGAAAGTCCCACGGCCATTCCCTCCGGAATGTTGTGCAGGGTGACCGCCATCACAAGAAGCGTGGTCCGCTTCCAGGAGGTGCTCACGCCCTCCGGCTGATCAGATCCGATATGCAGATGAGGAAGAAGCTGATCCATAAGAAGCAGAAACAGGATTCCCAGAACAAAGCCTCCCGCAGCCGGAATCCATCCCACCTGCCCGGCTTCTTCCGCCCTGTCAATGGCAGGGATCAGAAGGGACCAGACGGACGCCGCGATCATGACGCCCGCCGCAAAACCGAGGAAGATTCTCTGAATCTTTTCATTGATCTTTCCACGGAACAGAAAAACCATGGCGGAACCAAGCGTGGTCATCAGGAAGGTAAATCCCGTCCCGCTGGCCGCCCATTGCAGTGACTGCAGCATAATTTCCGATTTCCTTTCTTAAAGGTTACTGTTTTTTTAATTCCTTTTCCAATAAATCCTTCACTTCAAACAGATCTCTGCAGTTCCGGTACAGAAGCGCCTCGATCTCCGCCGTGGGTTCCACCATATCCGGAACCATAATGGGCAGCATGCCTGCCGCATGGGCGCTTTTGATGCCGTTTGGAGAATCCTCGATGGCGGCCGCCATTTCCGGCTCCACTCCGAGCCGGCTGCATGCCATCAGGTAAATATCCGGCCTGGGTTTGCTGTGTTCCACCATATCCCCTCCGATGATCTCCTGAAAATACGGGAGAAATCCGGCCCGTTCCATGTGGCTCTTTACCGTCTGCGTGTTGGTGGAGGAGGCGACGGCCGTTTTCACCCCTTTTTCCTTCAGCCAGAAAAGAATTTCCCCGGCTCCCTTTTTCAAAGGAAGTCCGTCCCTCTCCAGCTTTTCCTGAAAAAGAGCGGAATTCTGCGCCCGAAATTCATCATAGGGAAAGCTCTCCCCATACAGGCCTTTTATAAAAATCCTGCTGTCCGTCCGGTTCAGGCCGATACAGCCGTATGCACCTTCCCTGATGTCTCCAAGCCCCATCTTTTGCGCCGTCTCCATCCAACAGGAAATGCTCAGACGTTCCGTATCAAACAGAACGCCGTCCATGTCAAAAACTACCGCTTTCATGACTCGCTCTCCTCCTGCCGGTCAGACTGCGCGCACTGCTGTGTGTACTTCGCCGCGCCCTTTTTGCCGAGCAGATCCGAAAGGCGGGCAAACTGCTCCAGAGAAAGCGCTTCTCCCCGCACATTTTCGGGAATGCCAAGGGTACTAAGCGCTTCTGCCGCCTCCGCCTTGGTGACCGCAAGCCCTTCCGCATTTCCCAGTCCGTTGATCAGGGTCTTTCTGCGCTGGTTGAAGGATGCCCGGATCAGACGGAACAGAAACGCCTCATCCTCTACCTTTACCGGCGGCTCTTCATACCGGGTCAGACGGATTACGCTGCTTCCTACCTTCGGGGCCGGAATGAAACAGTCTGCGGGCACATGCGCCACGATCTCCGGCCTGGAATAATACTGGACGGCAAGGGAAAGCGCGCCGTACTCCTTGCTTCCGGGCCCCTCCTGCATCCGCTCAGCCACCTCCGTCTGCACCATGATGGTGATGAGGTCGATGGGAGCATGGCTTTCAAACAGCTTCATGATGATCGGCGTTGTGATATAATAAGGCAGATTTGCCACCACCTTAAAGGGCCTGCCTCCGTTTTTTTCCCGGGAAAGGCGCGCGATATCCACCTTCAGGATATCCTCGTTGATCACGGTGACATTGGGATATTCGGAAAGGGTATCCGAAAGGATCGGGATGAGCGCCTGATCGATCTCCACGGCGATCACGCTTCCCGCCCGTTCGGCCAGATACTGGGTCAGGGTGCCGATCCCCGGCCCGATCTCCAGCACGCAGTCCTCTTCTCCCACGCCGGCCGCCTCCACGATCGCTTCCAGCTTATTGGGATCGATCAGAAAATTCTGACCGTATTTTTTCTGAAAATGAAAATCATATTTCCGCAGGACCTCCAGGGTCCCCGCGGCTGTTCCGAGCTTTGGCATAACTCCTCGCTTTCTGTTCTTCCTTTTTCAGGCTCCTGTTCCGATCCCGAAAAATTCCTTCGCGTTCCGGCAGGTGATCTCCTCCACCTCCTGCGGGTCGATCCCCTTGATCTCGGCGATCTGCCGGATGACATAGGGCAGATTCAGGGACGAATTCCGTTTTCCCCGATTCGGCTCCGGCGCAAGATAGGGGCAGTCCGTCTCCAGAAGGATCCGGTCCATGGGAAGGTACTCCACCACCTCCCGGATCTTCTTTGCGTTTTTAAAAGTGACCACGCCGCCGATCCCGATCCTGTAGTCCAGCTTCAGGAACTCCTCCGCCATTTCCCTGGAATAGGAAAAGCAGTGGATACAGGCGGGCCGTTTCCCGTATTCCGACCGCATCAGCTCCAGCGTGTCCGCGGCCGCGTCTCTGGAATGGACCACCACCGGATGCTTTTCCTCCGCCGCCAGGGCAAGCTGGGCGGCGAACCATTTTTTCTGAAGCTCCTTCTTCGTCTGATCCCAGTAATAATCCAGCCCGATTTCTCCCACGGCGACCACCCGCGCTCCGGCCAGCAGGCCGCGCAGCCATTCCAGATCCTCTTCCCTCATATCCCCCACATGCTCCGGATGGATCCCAACCGCGGCATAGACGAAAGGATACTGCTCCGCAAGCTCCAGCGTCTTCCAGACGGACCTCCGGTCCGCTCCCGCGTTCACCACTCCTTCGATCCCGTTCTGGGGAAACGACGAAAGAAGCGCGTCCCGGTCCCCGTCAAAAGCTTTATCGTCATAATGTGCGTGACTGTCAAAAATCATAGCTTCCTCCATGTCGAAGCGTTGTAAATCCCGACTGGAAACTGCGCCGCCGGGCGCGTTTCCAGTCTTTCGCTTAGACGGTACAAATCTAACATACCATACTTTTCAGTATTCTGAAAGCTTCCGGAAAAAATTATAAATTTTTTCAAAAAAAGTGTTGCAAAATAAAAGGACATGTAATATAATAAATTTCGCGTTAAGGAAGACACAAAAGAAACGCGCCTTTAGCTCAGTTGGTAGAGCACCTGACTCTTAATCAGGGTGTCCAGGGTTCGAGCCCCTGAAGGCGCACTTGAAAGTACCGATTTTGAAGACATAAGAGCTTCGGGGTTGGTGCTTTTATTTTTTCACCGGCTCATGAAAAGCCCCGGCCGACGCCTCTGTGCGGATATCGGCCGGGGCTCTTTTAGTTTCCCGATTCTGCGTCCGGCAGCCTGTCGAACGGGCTAAACCGCGCTCTCATCCCTCAAAAGCTCCGTCAGGCTGCAGCGAAGAAGCTTCCTGGCTCCCAGATAATAGGCCAGTCCCACGAAGGCAAAAATGGCGGCCAGGAAAAGAAGGACAGGGACCACGGGCGCGTGCCGGATAAACAGGCCCGCATCCAGATAACTCGTTTTCAGAAACCACGCCACGATCAGAGCGGCCAGGGGCAGGGTGACAAGCGCCGGCCTTCCGGCAAGCACCAGAGCTTCCACAAAGAACATTTTTCCCACGCTGCAAGGCGTCATTCCCACGGAAAGATATCTGGCCGCTTCCCGCCGTCTCTGCCGCACAAAGCTCAGGGTGTTGAGGAACACGCTGCTGATGCCGAACAGGGCGAGAAGGGCGCAGAAGCTTCCGAAAAGCGTCATGAGGGCGTCATAGGCCCTGTCGCTTTCCAGCTTCGCCCGGAGGCGGTTTTCGCTCTCCGTTTCATAACCTTCCAGCAGGCCGTTTATCTCCTCCTCCAGACCGTCCAGCGTTTCCAGACCGCCCGGCGTCCCCTGACCGCCCAGCGTTTCCAGACCGCCCGGCGTCTCCAGACCATTCTGCGTCTCCATGGACGCTCCCTCCTCCGCCAGGACGCGGATGGTCAGATCCGTTTCCGTCTCTCCCAGCGTTTCCCCGATCTTCTCCCAGAGGGAGGCGGGCAGGAAATGAACCAGCTCATGGGGATCCTCCACGCCGAACTGCTCCCGGAGTACGGGCGTCTGACAGGCATACGCGGTCACAGGCACCGTAACGGCTTCCTCCTGCCCGTACTTATAAAGAACGGCGGTATCCGCATCCTCCTGCAGGTAAGGAAGCACCTTCCGTTTCCGGAAATTGGGATCCCGGTCGTCTCTCACTTCATTATAGACGATCACCCCGTCCAGCCTTTCCGGCGCGCCGATCTGTCCGCAGTAGAAAAGAAAAGCCGCATCGTCCAGAATGATGAGGGGAGCGGACACCAGCCGTTTGCCGGTCCCGTCCCGAAATCCGCCCGCTTCCCGGAAAGCGCCGCTCAGCTCCCCATCCGTCAGAAGCCGCTGCGCCCGCGCTTTCTGATAGGCCAGCACATCCCGGACGCCGGAAAGGGAACGGATCCGGGAAAGCTCCTCCGTTTTTCCAAAGGGAGCGATCTGCGTATTCTTCACCGTAATCATCACATCCCAGGCGTTCTGATACCTGTCCCAGTAGGTGATCTGAGTACTGAGCCGGGACAGAGAAAGCACGCTCTCCATCAGAGTGAACGCCAGAAAAGAAAGGATCAGGGAAAGTCCGGCGGCGCGCAGAGCCTTTCTCTGCGCCTTCAGCGCGTTTCCGGCAAGCTCTCCCTCCACCCCGAACAGAAGGGAAAGGATGGGGGAATGTTTTTTCCGTTTCAGAGAAAATTCCCCTCCGCCCCGAATGGCTTCCAGAGGCGTCAGCCTGCTCAGTCTTCCCGCGGGAATCCGGGCCGAGGCCCACACCGTAACCGCCGCGCACAGAACGGACAGCAGAAAGACAGCCGGATGAAAAACAAAATGGGAAGGAAGCCGGTCCGGCGCCGCCTTTTTCAGATACAGATTGATCCCTTCCAGAAGTCCGGCCGCCGCGGCCATGCCCGCAAGATTTCCAAAAAGCACCGGAAGAGCGCACAGAAGTCCCGCCTCCTGCAGCAGGCAGAAACGGATCTGCCCCGGCGTCGCTCCCACGCTGGAAAGGATGCCGAACTGATGCACCCGGTCGTTCATGAACACGGCAAAGGCGTTATGGATCACCAGGATCAGGGCGATACAGGCAAAAACGGAAACGGCCGCAAACAGCGCAAGCATCATGGCCCCGTCCGGATCACGGGGACTTCGTACCAGGAAAAGCGAAAGAAGCTGGTCATGATATTCCGTCTGATTTTCCGGAATCCCCGCCAGCGCCGCGATCTTCGGCATTTCCTCATAAATATCCGACGGATCCTTCAGCCGGATGTCAACGACGGTATTTTCCCCCTCCGCTCCCTGCTTTCGGACCACGGCGCTTTCCACGTTCGCCCATCCCCGGATGAGCTCCAGCTTCTCTTCATCGATCCTTCCCGTAAGCCTGGCATGGTAATCCCCTTCCTCCGCCACAATCCGCGTCCTTTCATAATCCCACATGCTGTACATCAGACTGAAAAGCAGGGAAAGAAACGCCGCCGCGATCAGCGCCGCAGCCAGCACCGAAAAGCTGGAAGCGCGGTTTTTCCGAATATAACTGAGAGAATAATCCTTCCACATCCCATTTTCCTCCTGACCTGCCGCCGGATGCTTCTTCGCATCAGCAGCATTCCCTTACCCCTGTTTCCGGTCGCTGACGATGCGCCCGTCCTCGATGGTTACGATCCGTTCCGCACGCAGCGCGATCCGTTCATCATGGGTGACCAGAAGGACCGTCTGCTTCAGATTCCTGCTGGAAAGCCGGATCAGATCCATGATCTCCTCCGAATTTTTCCGGTCCAGATTTCCCGTGGGCTCGTCCGCGAGCAGAATGGCGGGACGGAAGATCAGCGCCCGCGCGATCGCGGCCCGCTGCTGCTGCCCTCCGGAAAGCTGTCCCGGAAGCGCCTCCAGCCTGTCCGTTATCCCCAGGATGCCGGCGATCTGCTCCAGGTAATCCACATTTGGCTTCCGTTTATCCAGAAGCAGCGGCAGCAATATGTTTTTCCGGATGGTCAGCGTGGGGATCAGATTATAAAACTGATACACCAGCCCCACCTTCCTGCGCCGGAAAACGGCCGCCTTCGCGGCGTTCAGCGTGGAAAGATCCGTTCCGTCCACCACCACCCTCCCGGAGGTCGGCCTGTCCACCGTTCCCAGAATGTGCAGCAGCGTGGATTTTCCCGACCCGGAGGCCCCCATGACCGCCACAAATTCTCCCTTTTCCACAGACAGGTCAATGCCGTTCAGCGCAGTCACCTCTCCTGCTCCCGAACCATATCGTTTCGTCAGCTTCTCACATCTCAGAATCTCCAAGGCCGTCTCCTTTCTCCTTCCGGCGGCTTCTGCCGCCCGTGCTGTTTTTATCCTATCAGAGAAAAGTGACTGGACAGTGACCGGCCTGCTTTTCCCGGCTGTTAATTCATCCCATACACCCGAACCTCAAAGCACGCGCCGCTGACGCTTCCTCCATCTCCTAAAAGATTGTATGCCGCAAGCGTCCCGTTCTGCCGTTCAAAAACCGCCCGGGAAAGGGCGAGGCCGATTCCGGTGCTTCCCTCCGCCGCGTTTTTTCCCCGGTAGAAGCGTTCAAACAGATGGGGAATGTCCTCCTTTTCAAAGCCTTCCCCCTCATCCCGGATCAGGATCCTCACATACAGGGGATTTTCCGAATAATCACAGTGAATGCAGCCGCCCGCCGGAGAATGCTCCAGGCAGTTCTTCATCAGATTCATAAGCGCCTCCATGGTCCATTCCAGATCTCCCGGAAAGCAGACGCGTCCGCGGTCCGAGATCTCCACGGAAACGTGTCTTTCTCTCAGCAGATCCTCCAGATTCTCCGCGGCCAGATTCAGCGCCGTGAAAACGTCCACCTCCTCCCGCTTCAGAAAAAGCGTGCCGGAATCGATCCGGGACAGAGAAAGCAGCGCTTCCTCCAGACGGGTCAGGCGCTCCAGCTGCTTTCTCACCGGCTCCGCATAGGGATTCGGCGCCTTCGTCTCCATCAGCTGCAGAGACAGAAGGGCCGCGGTCAGAGGTGTTTTCAGCTGATGGGCGATATTGGCAAGATTGTCCGCAAAATTTTTCCGCGCCCGCACCGCCTCGTCCCTGGCCGCATACAGGCCGGTAACCGTCTTATAGATCTCGTCCCGCAGGCAGGAAAAACCATCCTCCTCCTGCAGCAGGGTTCCCGATGCTCCCCGATTGACCTGCTCCAGATAATCCGTCAGCCCGTCGATCCTGTTTTTTTCCTTCCGTCCATATCTCTGAAGCAGGAAAAAAACAGCCGCCGAAGCGGCAAGCGCAAGACCGATGGAACATGCCGTCAGCCCTCCCGCTCCCCTTTCCCCCGTTCCCGGAGCCCCAAACGCAGGAAGGGCCGGAGCAAAATCCGCCGCCTCATATCCATAGCGGGCAAGGAAATCTCTCCTGCCGTCTTCTCCTTCCGATCCGCCGTAGATTTCCATCCCCCTTTGATACTCCTGCAGAGCGGAAAGCACCTCCCCTTCCAGCTGCGGATTCTGCTCCAGAAAAATGCCGCAGAAAGCGGACAGCCGGGAGAATACGGCGTTCTGATACGCGTTTCGCCACAAAAAAAGAAGGGCTGCCATTCCCGCCAGGCAGATCAGGGCGGGCAGAAGGGAAACGCTGCGCTTTTTTTCCACCATAGTCTAATCCTCCATACGATATCCGAAGCTGCGGACGGTTTTCAGGCAGGCGGGATGATGAAGCTTCTCCCGCAGACGCTTCATGGCCACGGTCAGGGTGTTGTCGTTCACAAAATTCCCCTCGCTGTCCCAGACCTGCTCCAGGAGCAGCGCTCTGGTCACTGTCCTGCCCTGATTTTCCATCAGGATCCGGAGAAGCTCATACTCCGGACGGCTCAGGACGATCTCCTCCTCCCCGATGAAGGCTGTCTTTTTCCCCGTATCCAGCAGGATCTCCCCGCACCGAAGCCGCTCCCTATCCCCTTCCGCACCGGCCCTCCTGCCCGCGCGGCGCAGAAGCGCCCGGATCCGGGAAGCGAGGATCTCCAGGTCAAAGGGCTTTGTCACATAATCATCCGCCCCGGTTTCAAAACCGGAGATCACATCCGCAGCGTCATTCCGGACGGTCAGAAAGATGACCGGCAGGCTTTCCCACCTCCGGCGGATCCACCGGCACAGCCCGTCCCCGTTCTCATCCGGCAGGTTCCAGTCCACCAGGATGAGATCCGGCGTTTCGGAAAGGAGAGCCTGCCTTGTCCGGGCCGCCGTTGGAAAAATATCCACTTCATAATCCTGCTGCAGCAGGTATTCCTGTACCGAACGGGCGATGGCGGCATCGTCCTCGGCGTAGAAGATTTTTTTCATACGCTCCTCCCTGAAAGCATATTTTCCTGCTCCTCGCTGCATTTCTTCAGCCTCAGCAGAGCGCAGGTGCCGGATCCGGGCGTTGACCGGTATCGAAGCCCGTACGCTTCCCCATAATACAGCTGAATCCTCTTATGGACATTTTTTACGCCGTATCCCCTGCTGTCCGTGGTGAGGATCTGGCGGCAATCCTCCTCCGACATGCCGCAGCCGTTGTCGATGACCTGAAAGAGGATATCGTCCCCGTCCAGCCGGCAGGTAACGGTCAGCATTCCCTTGCCGGGAGCCCTTCTGTGATCCAGCCCGTGAAGGATCGCGTTTTCTGCCAGGGGCTGAATGATCAGGTTCAGGACAGAAAAGGGTAATGCTCTTTCGTCGATGTCATAGGTTACGTCAAAGGAATAGGAATGCATGATCTGCTGGATCGACACGTAGGCTCTGGTGTTTTCCAGCTCATCCCTGATGGTCGTCATGTTTTTTCCTTTATTGAGCATCGTACGGTAAAAGGTGGAAAGCAGCTGGGACAGCTGGCTGATCCCGGACTGTCCTGCCATGATGGCCTGCACGTTGATGAGGGACAGGGAATTATAGAGAAAATGGGGATTGATCTGCGCCTGCAGGATCCGAAGCTCATATTTCTGCTGTCTGATCTGTGCCAGCAGCACTTCATTGATCATATGATCCAGCTGCTTCACCATGTCCCCAAAAGCGTTCTGAAGGCGTCCCACCTCATCCTTTCTCGGCGTGCTCTCTGAAATGATCTCATAACGTCCCTGCTCCACCAGCTGGATATTTTCCGAAAGCCTTTCCAGCGGCTGGGAAACGATGCGGGAAAGAAAGCCCGCGGCAAGAAAGGACGCCGAAATACACATGACGGCCAGAAACAGAGCGGTGATCTGAAAGTGTCGGAAGGTTTTCAGCACCTCGTCCGAAGGGCGGTAGAGCCATGCCGTCCATGTACCTTCATTGAGCGGACAGTGTGCGTCGATGTAAAGGGAAGGGATGCCGCCGTTTTCAAGCTCCTGCACTGTAAGGGCCGGATAGAAGGGATCCTCCGGAAATGAGGAGGTTTCATAAACCGTTTCCCCATTCTCATCCGTCAGCAGAAAACGATAGTTTCCCTGAACCAGCTTCTGCGAGGAGGCAGACAGACTGTCCATATCGATGGAAAGGCAGACCACGGAAACCGGCGCATCATAACGATAATACATCTGACCTGTCAGATACAGGGTACTGCCGTCGTCAGATACCTGATAAAAGGGAAGGGTCGTCTGCAGAGCCCTGTCATACCACGGCATATCCCGGGCGGAATCCAGAGGCATAACGCTGTTTCCGTGAGGATTCAGCTTTGCGTCCGTATAGATGGTAACGGTATCGATATCCGTATTCAGCGACCGCACCGCAAGGAACAGGGAATCGATATTATACTTGTAAAACATATACAGATCATAATTGGTCTCATAGGTTTTTACCAGAGCCGTTTTGACAGTCTCATTCCACAAGACCATATTCAGGGCGTCCATATAGGCATTCAGACGATAATCGATGGAAGCGGCCGTCTGCTGAAGCGTTTCATTCAGATTATTTTCTTCCCTGCGGACCATCTGGCTGCTGATCTGCCCATAGCTCACCGTTCCGAAAAGCAGCATGGGAACCAGACTGATCAGCGTACAGATCGTCCCGATCTTTTTGCGGAAGGACAGATTGTTAAAAAACAGAAGAAACTTTTTTTTCATGATGTTTCCGACGTCTCCTTTTTCTCCGGCATGCCCGCCTTCGCACGGTAGCCGCTGGGCGTGATCCCGTAAACCTCCTGAAAGGTTTTTATAAAATAGGACGCTGTTGGATAGCCGACCGCCCTGCTGATATCAACGATCTTCATGTTGCTGCCGACCAGCAGCTCCTGCGCCTTTTTCATCCGGAAGTTTTTGATATATTTATGCAGGGAGCAGCCGGTGACCTTGGTGAACATATTGCTGAGATAATTGGGGCTGAGATAAACCTGCTCCGCCAGCAGATTCAGCGTCAGCTCCTCCCCGTAATGCTCGGCAATGTACTGTCTGACCAGATGTACACAATAGCCTGCCCCGTCGATCTCCTGATGAAGGTCTGCAGTCAGCTGCTCCAGATACCTCAGAAGGATCTCCCTGATATCCGAAAAATGGCGCAGGACATAGATCTCTTCCGCCGCCGCCTCAAAATCAGCCTCTGTCGCGGAAGGAATGGCTTTCATCAGAAGCTGCAGCAGCGAAATGGCAATATGCCGCGTATATACCGGGGAATGCGCGGTGGAATCCGAACATTTCACGAGCAGCTGATCCACCAGGCCGGCAAGCTGATCCGGACGTTTGAGTGAGATCGCCAGGGAAATGTTCTCCAGCAGGATCTGATCCGACTGCGCCGTCGTCTCCGCCGCTTCCTCCGGGCGCTTCGGACGGTCATAAAAGCTGTCCTGATAATAGGACATGGACTTCGCAAAATCAATTGTTCTGGAATCCAGCCGTGTCAGGATCCCCGTGATGATCTGTCGGAAATCCTCCTCATTGACCGGCTTCAGAATATAATTCACCGCCCTCAGGATCAGCGCGTTCTGTACATATTCAAAATCGTCGAATCCGCTGAAAAACAGGATCTCAATATCCGGGATCAGTTTCTTTGCTTCCGAAGCCAGCTCAATTCCATTGCGAAAGGGCATCTGCACATCCGTCAGGAGAATGTCCGCCTTTTCCCTGCGGATGAAAAGAAGCGCCTCTTCCCCGTTGGACGCTTCCAGGATCTGAAATCTCCCGGGAAAATCCCGGGTCAGCAGATAACGGATCAGATCCCGCTCCATTTTTTCATCGTCTGCAATGAGAATCTTATACATCGCTTTTTCCTCTGTCGTATTTTATGAAAAAATTATAGCATTCTCAAAAAACATCAACAACATGTATGAAAGAAAACCTGTAGAATCTTCTACAAAGCTGAAATATGTTGCATTTACAGTTTTTCTCCGCCGTGTCTATAATAAATATGCAAAGCAGAGGAACAACAGCCATGGCAGAACAGGTTCAGGATCAGTCTCACCGGTGTGAAAAAAACGCAGGGAGGATATCGGAATGAAAAAAGGAAACAGGAAAAAAATAACGGCAGTCTCACTGGCTGTAACGGCGGCCCTCCTTCTCGGGGCGTGCGGAAGCAGCCAAGATACGGAAAAGGATGCCGCAGCGGACAGCGGGGAAAGAGGAACGGTGACGATCACCATGGGACGCCAGACCTCCTCCAATCCCAAATTTCCGGAGGGGGATTCCTACGAGGACAACGCCTATATCCGCATGGTGGAGCAGGAGCTGAACGTTGACATCACAGATGCGTTTGAAGCTCCCTCCGGCGACGATTACAACCGCCAGGTATCTCTGGCTCTTTCCGCCGGAAGCCTCCCGGACATTATGAAGGTGGCGACGAAGGATGAGCTGACGGAGCTTTATGAGAATGAGCTGATCGCCGATCTGACAGAGGTATACGACACCTATGCCAGCGACTATATCAAGAGCCTCTACGACTCCTTTGACGGAAGGGCGCTGGAGGATGTCACCTATGACGGAAAGATGATGGCGATTCCCGCCACAAGCTCCGACGCGGGCCCCGGAATGTGCTGGATCAGAAGCGACTGGGCCGATGAACTTGGAATCACCGTGGATGCGGACGGAGACCGCTGCCTGACCCTGGATGAGGTAAAGGAGCTGGCAAAACAGTTTATGGAAGCCAATCCGGAAAACGCGGAAAACCCGGTGGGAATCGCGTTTGATGTCGGCCTGACTTCGACCACCTCCGACACCGCCTATATGATAAACAGCATCGCCTACTCCGTGGGCGCCTATCCCCGCCACTGGTATCAGAACGACGCCGGGGAATTGATCTACGGCTCCACGACGGAAGAGATGAAGGAAGCGCTTTCCATCGTAAGAGAATGGTATCAGGAGGGTATCGTCGATCCTCAGCTCGGCACCAGGACATGGGATGATATTACAGCTCTTATGACAAACGGACAGTGCGGCATTACCTTCGGCTCCTGGCATATTCCGGACTGGATCCTGAACAACACGTACATGATGAACAGCAACGCGGTGTTTGAGCCCTATGCGGTGATCGACGCGAATGGCAAAGTCAACTGCACCCATTATAAGGCGACCGGCGAATATGTCGTCGTGAGCGCGGAGTTTGAGCATCCTGAGATCGCCATTCAGATCCTGAATCTGATCTATGACGATATGGTAAATTCCGCAGAGCTTCTGGAAAAATATCCGGAGGTGGACGCCTACCTGAAGGAAGGTGTTGACGGAACCGCCCGCCCCTATAATATCGAAGTGAAATCCAATACCTACCTGCTGGATGAATACGCACAGCTGAAGGCGGCTCTGGACGGAACGGGAACAAGGGATGAGATCAGTACCGCGGAGGAACGCTCCAACTACGATGCCATCACGGCATATCAGGAAGGAAACGGAGACGTAACAGGCTGGTGCAAGATCCATTCCCGCTGCAAGGGCGTAGACCTGCTCACATACCTCAACGACAGCGATCTGTATCACTGGCTTTCCCCCATCTACCCGGAAACGACCGCTACCATGGCCACCAACTGGGCAAACCTGCAGACGCTGGAAGAAGAATCCTTTATTAAGATCATCACCGGAACCGATGATCTGGACGAAAGCTTCAACGCCTTTGTTTCCGGCTGGAAGAGCCAGGGCGGAGATACGATCACCGCAGAGATCCAGGAACAGATCCAGGAATAAATTTCGGAAAGGAGCCTGGCGGCAGAAGAGAAACCGCGAATGCGATTTCTCTTCGCCCCTCGCGGCAAAGCTTTGATCCGCTGCGCTCCGGAATGGAGATTTTTATGAAAAACAGAACGAAACAGCCTGCTCATCTGAAAACAAAGCCGGCGAGATCGGGCAGCCGGCATTCCCTGTATTACCATGCCATGGTTCTTCCGGGAATGGTCTTTCTGATCCTTTTCGGTTATCTTCCCATGCTGGGCCTTGTGATGGCATTTCAGGATTTTGTTCCGGCAAAGGGATTTTTCCGCTCTGAATTTGTCGGACTGAAGCATTTTGAATATATGATTTCCCTTCCGGATATCGGAAGAGTGATCCGCAATACGCTGATCATCGCCCTGGGAAAGATCTTCCTCGGCATGCTGCTTGCCATCGTCTTTTCCATCCTTCTGAATGAGATCCGCCAGAGGACTCTGAAAAAGAGCATTCAGACCATCGTCTATCTGCCCCACTTTCTGTCCTGGGTGGTACTCGCCGCAGTCGTGACCAATCTGTTCAATCTGGACGGTCTGGTAAATCAGCTGCTGGGAGTTATCGGAATCGACAAGATCAACTTTCTCGGAAGCAACCAGGTTTTCCGGAAGCTGATCATCGGAACGGATGTCTGGAAGGAATTCGGCTATAATTCCGTGGTATACCTGGCCGCGATCACCGGGATCGACGCCGGACTGCATGAGGCTGCCGCGATCGACGGCGCATCCTGGTGGAAGCGGGTCTGGCATATTACCATTCCCGGCATGCTGCCGATCATCCTGCTCATGACGGCAATGAACCTTACCTCCGTATTGAGCGCGGGATTTGATCAGATCTACAACCTCTATTCTCCCATGGTATATGAAGTGGGAGACGTACTCGATACCTATATCTACCGGATCGGCCTTGTGGGAAGGCAGTACAGCTTCGGCGCGGCGGTAGGCCTCTGCCGTTCGGCTGTCGCGCTGATCCTTCTGGTCGGCGCAAACAGGATCACGGACAGGCTCACCGGTCAGCGGATCTATTAAAAAGGGGAGGGACAGAAAATGCTGGATACAAAAAGCACAGGTTCAAAAATCAGGAATACCGTCATTCATTGCATCACGATCCTCCTGGGACTTCTCTGTCTGTTTCCGATGCTGAACATCCTGGCGATCTCCTTCAGCGGAAGCGCCGCGGTATCCGCCAACCGGGTGGGACTTCTTCCGGTCGATTTTACCCTCTCCGCCTATCGGAGGATCCTGGAAGACGGTCAGTTCTGGCGTTCCTTCGGGATTTCCGCAATCCGGGTGATCCTTTCGCTGATCCTGAATCTGATCCTCTCCGTTCCGATGGCCTATGCCATGACCAGGACCAAGCGGGAATTCCGGGCAAGAAATATCTACATGAACCTTCTGATCTTTGCCATGCTGTTTAACGGAGGCATGATCCCCACCTTTATCGTGGTAAAAAATTTTCATCTTCTCAACACCATCTGGTCCCTGATCCTTCCGGGCGCGGTCCCCATCTTCAGCGTCATCCTGCTGATGAACTTCTTCCGGGGCGTTCCCAAGGCCCTGGAGGAAGCGGCGATCATTGACGGCGCCAACCAGCTTCAGGTCCTTCTGAGGATCATGGTGCCCTGCGCCAAGCCGTCCATAGCAACCGTCTCCCTGTTCAGCATCGTGGGGAGCTGGAACGATTTCTTCAGCGGCCTGATCTATATGCAGAAGGTAGAACAGTATCCGATCATGACGTACATTCAATCCCTGAGCATCAACCTGCAGGAGCTGGTTCAGAACTCTGCCGGAAGCTCCGCCCTGGAAAACGCCGCCGAGCTGTCAAACAGAAATCTGAACGCGGCGAAGATCATCGTAGCGGTCATCCCGCTCCTCATGATCTATCCCTTCCTCCAGAGATATCTGATCAGCGGTATCGTCATGGGATCGGTGAAGGAATAAACGAGGAGAAACGGAAAGGAAACGGAAAAAATATGGAAAATCTGGAAAGAAAATGGTGGAAAGAAGCGGTCGTATATCAGATCTATCCCAGAAGCTTCATGGACAGCGACGGAGATGGAATCGGCGACCTCAACGGGATCCTGTCAAAGCTGGATTACCTGAAGGAGCTCGGCGTGGATGTGGTCTGGCTTTCCCCGGTATATCAGTCCCCGAATGACGACAACGGATATGATATCAGCGATTATCAGGCCATCATGCAGGAATTCGGAACCATGGAAGACTTTGACCGGATGCTGAAGGGAATGCATGAACGCGGAATCCGCCTGGTGATGGATCTGGTAGTCAATCATACCTCTGACGAACATCCCTGGTTCATTGAAAGCAGAAGCTCAAAGGACAATCCCTACAGGGACTATTATTTCTGGAGAGAAGGTAAAAACGGAAAAGAGCCGAATAACTGGGGAAGCTGCTTTTCCGGCTCCGCATGGGAATACGATAAGACCACGGACATGTACTACCTGCATCTTTTTTCCAAAAAACAGCCCGACCTGAACTGGGATAATCCGGCGGTACGCAGGGATATCTTCTCCATGATGAACTGGTGGTGTGAAAAGGGCATCGATGGCTTCCGTATGGATGTGATCAGCATGATCTCCAAGGAGCCCGGACTTCCGGACGGCAAACTCTATCCCGGAGCCTCCTATGCCTTTTCCGGATGCGTGAACGGCCCCCATGTACACGAATACCTTCAGGAAATGAACCGGGAAGTACTGTCCCGCTATGATCTGATGACAGTAGGGGAATGCTCCGGCGTCACCATTGAAGAAGCCAAAAAGTACGCCAGGGCGGATGGAAAGGAACTGAACATGGTATTCCAGTTTGAGCATATGGGACTGGACGACGGAAAATACGGAAAATGGACGGACCGCCGCACAGATCTCCAGAGCTTCCGTCAGATCATGAGCAAATGGCAGACCGAACTGGAGGGCCTGGCCTGGAACAGCCTGTTTCTGGGAAATCATGACCAGCCCCGCAGCGTATCCCGCTTTGGAAACGACGCCCCGGCCTTTCGTGAAGCATGCGCCAAGATGCTGGCGACCTGCCTTCACATGATGCAGGGAACGCCCTATGTATATCAGGGCGAAGAGCTTGGCATGACCAACTGCCCCTTTGATTCCCTCGACGAGATCCGGGATATCGAAAGCATCAACGCGTTTCACGAGCTCACTTCCTCCGGAGCGGTTTCCCCGGAAGATATGATGCGCTTTATCGGCCTACGCGGAAGGGATAACGCCAGGACCCCCATGCAGTGGGACGACAGCAAAAACGCCGGCTTTACCTCCGGAACTCCCTGGATCAAAGTCAATCCCAATTATAAGGAGGTCAATGCCGCCGCAGAAAGAAAGGATCCGGATTCCGTTTTCTGCTATTATCAGAAGCTGATCGCCCTGAGAAAGCGGGAAGCGGTGATGGTATACGGCTCCTATGAGCTGCAGGAGCCGGACAGCGAAAGCCTGTATGTCTATACCAGGACCCTGGAACCGGACAGACTTCTGGTGATCTGCAGTTTTTCGGAAACGGAAACCGACTACGAAATCCCTGCAGAATTTTCAGGAGCGGAAATTCTGATCGGAAACGGGAAAAGGACATCAGCGGCGGGCCTCATCCGGCTTCAGCCCTATGAAGCCCTGGTGCTGAAACGGAAAATGAACTGATACGCCCGACTGCTGCACTGTTGAAGGCTTACAGCCTTGAAGATTTCAGATCGGATAGGGGAAGGTACTTCCCCTATCCGGATAAATGCTTTGAAAGTATTGATAAAAGACGATTCAGCTTATCCCTGTCCCCACGCTCGTATTGAGCCAGCGCCGGATACAGATATACAAATACAGCAAGGCTTCCTCTTGCGTAAAATAATCGACCAAATCAATATAAAATGGAGCCAACCGACTGAAGCCCCAGTCAATGATCATGGGTCGTCCCTGAAAACAGCGCACATGGTCGCCAACCATATCCTGTAAGTCCCCATGGGTAACCGTGACACTTGTCCCATCCCGGTACAGGTCGGCCATATCTGTCGCAAACCGCTCTGCGGTTTTCCGAAGTTTCGGCAATACCCTGGAATATTGACCGGCAAAATGATTGTCCGACGCGCATTTCTTTTCAAAATGGTCCACAGAAATTTTCGTTGTGATATGTTTCCAATACGCTTCATCTGCAGGAAGCAAGCGCGAATTTTTATCAGCAGCCCCCAAATTATCGGTATGAATATCTGCAAGTGCTGCAGCCACTTGCCTTTTCCATACAGAGACGCTGCATGGGATCTTTTCGCACGTCCGAATATCCTGCATGATAAACCATGCGGTTTGAGAAGTGTCCTGCAAATCGGAATAAGCGAAGGGAGAATGTCCTCTTTTTTGTTCCGTAAGGATCCGCATAACAATCCTCTCGGATAAATCCGCATATTTGCAAATATAACTGTTCGATTTTCCGTCTGAAAATGTGTAGTGCAGGCGCAGGAGTTTTGCACCGGAATAACCCTGCTCATCAAACCTCATAGGAGCAGAATGGACAGATTGTACCGGCCCATTCCCCAGTTGTTCGGACAGACTGTCAGCCAGTTGTAAAAAAATATCTTCCATAGGAACCCCCTGTTCCGAGTAATGCCTTCCTGTGAATCGTCCAAATTGTCACGATTCCTCCAAAAAAAGTTTGTCATACCCTGATATATTTACATCCTCTTCCCTGACCAATCTTCCTGATACTGCCGCTTTTTATCATAGCCCCAAGCACGGCCTCTACCGTAGTAGGGCTGACATCAGGCAGAATCCGACAGATTTCCATCTTTGATATGGGTGTGAGACTGTTCAGCACTGTGGCTTCCACACGGGCCTTTTTGGTTATTTTTTTCCCATGTACAACAGCAAATCTTCTGTCCAGTTCCTTATAACACATATACAAAGTGGAGAGAAAATTTTCTATAAATGGAAAATAGCTGTTTTCATTTTTTTCCCAGCCTTCAGAAGACTGCCGCAGAGCTTCATAATAATAAGCTTTATAGTTACTGATCTGTTCCTCAAAGGAGACATATTTTCCGGCATCATAGCCGTTTTTATAAAGAAGAAGCAGAGAGAGCAGGCGTGACATGCGGCCATTTCCATCCCGAAAAGGATGGATACAGAGGAAGTCCAGAATCACACAGGGGATAAGCAGCAGTTGATTGATGTTTGCATTGTTTCTGGCCGCCAGATATGCCAGCTCCAGCTGTTCCATCGCTTCCGGGGTTTCTGACGTCGGCACAGGACGAAATCGAACCCGCTGCCGTCCATTTGTATCTACCTCCAGAATCACATTGTCATCAGCTTTATACTGACCGCCATATTCATATCCTGCAATGGACATCAACATTTCATGGAGCCGCAGAATGTCACTTTGCCTGAAATCCATATATTCATATCCCATATGAATGGCATTCAGCGCATCCCTGTATCCGGCGATCTCAGCCTCATTATGATTTAAGGGAGCGCTGTTTTGATTTACGATAGCATTGATACGCTCATCGCTGGTAACGATTCCTTCGATGGCATTCGAACTTTTAACGGACTGTACTTTGGCAATAGATTCCAGCTCGGTAAAAATTCCTGCATATTCGTCTTTGCGAACTCCTGCCATTGTTTTCAGGGAAACGATACCGGAAGTCAGGTTCACCAGACTGGCAGGAAGCAGACCATTGACCAAAAAAGAATAATCAAATACCCTCATTCCATAACCTCCGTTCTTTACTGCATATAATATTATCATTTTATATGCAGTAATTCAAATATTTTAATTGCTTATCTGCATATAAAACGAAATAATATATGCAGATAATATGTTCAAAATGTGGGCTGATTATCTACCATCCCCATTACACAGCCACATACCATTTCTCCTGCGTTCTATACAGGCGCGCATATTCCCCATTCAGACGCATCAGCTCTTCATGGGTGCCTTCTTCCACCAGCCTGCCATCCTTCATGACAAATACTCTGTCCGCCAGCTTCACAGAGCCCAGGCGGTGCGTAACGATGATTGCCGTTTTCTCCTTTGCCATCTGCGCAAAACGGTCATATATTCTGGTTTCTTCGATCGGATCAATGGCGGCGGTAGGTTCATCCAGCACGATCAGTTGATGCTTTCTGAAAAATCCTCTTGCAATCGCAATGCGCTGCCATTGCCCGCCCGATAAATCAACTCCTCCAAATTCCCGGCTCAGCAGCGTTTCATAACCGGACGGGAAAATCTCACTCCCACTTTCCACACCGGCCTTTTCGCAGCATTTCTCCAGAAAATCATCTTCGTATTCTGCTTCCGTATCACTGATCGAAATATTTTCCCGCAGCGTCATCTGGTAACGGGCATATTTCTGAAACACGGCAGATATCCCTTTCTGCGCGGCCTTGAACTTCTTTTTTCCGTCATTTCCATAGGAAACGCTTCCCTGCTCCGGCGTATAAAGACCTGTAATCAACCGGATCAGCGTGCTTTTCCCGGATCCGTTCTCTCCTACGACCGCAACCGTTTCACCTGCTCTGATATGCAGGCTCACATCCGAAACCGCCCTCCTGTCCGTACCCGGATAGGTGAAGGAAACGTGATCCAGAAAGATATCCGTATCCGCAGCAATTTCGCCGCCCGTCTTTTCAGGAACCGGCATTTCCATAAAATCAAGATAATTTCTTACGGTTCCATAATTTCTGACCAGCGCTCCAAAATGTCCGTTCACCAGCTCTTCCATGAAGGAAAACATAAAACCCACCGAGGAAAAAACGGCAGCAAACATTCCCACGCTGATTTCTCTGCGCATCAGGGAAAGAAACAGGATGCCAAGCACCCCAAGATACCCCAGCAGAGATATGAATTTCATGAGAAATTCAATGGCATTCGATTTCACACTCACGGCAAAGGAAAGCTGGTTCAGCTTACCGGTTTTTTTCCGGTATAAATCATAAAATACGGCAAATGCGCCCAGATTTCTCGTCTCTTTCAAATATTCCTGAGAGGTGATGCATTTTTCATAATAATCCACTTCTCTGCGCACCGGCGCCGTATTGTCCTCCAGCTTTGCATACAATTTTGCCCGCAGAAACTGGGTGAAAACGGTTGGCAGGAATACCAGCAGCAGAGAGACCGACAGAACCGGCCTGACCGAAGAGAGGTAAACGCTCATCACCGCATAATAAGGCAGGTAATAAGTAAACACCAGAAAAATGGAGAGCACAAACCAGATGGAATTGCTTTTTCCCTGCTTCGCTTTGTTCAGAAAATCCAGCATCTGCGTGTCTTCAAATTTTTCCGGAGCGATCTTCCCCATTTTTTCATGATACTTCATGGACAGCCTGCCATCGATTCTCTGCACAAGCGCTTCCAGGAAAACATAGGTTGCTCCGTTCAGAATCTGGGAGAAAATATGTATGACCACCAGAGCTGCCAGAAGGAAAATCACCTGCCTCTGCCCGAATCCGTTGGAATAATCCGTAGCAGCGTCGAAAAAGCGCTGCGTTATCACGGTGGTCAGCCCTAAAATGATCCCATATGACGCCATTCCGCATTGTGCCCCCACAAAGGACCAGGGCACGCATCGGATGATATGGGGCGTTAATTTCATAAAGACTCTCACAATGCCGTACCGCTGAGACTTATCCCTCTTCATTCATACCACGCTTTCTGGGACTCGTACATTCCCGCATAAAGCCCTTCTTTTTCCATCAGCGATTCATGTGACCCGCATTCACACACTTTTCCATCGGCTATGACCAGTATTTCATCCGCCAGCCTCGCCGCTCCCAGACGGTGTGTGATATAAATGGTGGATTTTCCTTCGCTGATTTTCTGATACATTTCATAGACCGCGCTTTCCGCCACCGGATCAAGGGCCGCCGTCGGTTCATCCAGAATATGAATGGGCGCATGGCTCACCAGCGTCCGGGCGATCGCAATCCGCTGCCACTGTCCTCCTGAAAGATCAACCCCATCCGTTCTTGTCCTTCCAAGCGCTGTATCAAGTCCCTCCGGCAGCTGATCCACCATGTTGTCCAGTTCCACCAGATGAATCGCCTGCCCGATTTCCTTCACGGACGCGCCGCGAACATTTCCAATCCCGATACAGTCCTTCATCGGGATTTCATACCTGGCAAAATCCTGATATACGACGGAAAACATGGCCTTCCTTTCCGCCGGTGAAAAGTCCCTGAGATTTTTTCCGTCAATCAGAATTTCCCCGCTGTAAGTATCATACAGTCCTGTCAGAAGCTTTGTAATCGTCGTTTTTCCGGCACCGTTTGCGCCTACAAACGCGTATTGCTTTCCTTCCTCCAGCCGAAAGGACATCTGATTTAAAATGAGCCGGTCCGTTCCCGGATAAGCAAACGATACCCCTTTGAATTCAATGCAGGAGGGCTTCTGAATCTGCTCTGCCGGCAGTTCCAGCGCCCCCGGGGCCTCCGACAACCGGGAAAAGGCAGTAAAATCCTGCATATACTCCCTGTATCTGGACAATTCGCTCACGATATAAGCCAGCTCCCACGACATATCCTGCACCAGACCGAACACAGCCGTCGCAAGACCGATAAACATACCGATACTGACCATTTCCGCGCGCAGAGGCACAAGCAACGTCCCCACAACCATGGCGGAAATCAGCACCGTTACCAGACTGCCGCTTTTCATCTTCATGATTCGCAGGCTTTCCGCTTTGAAATGGATTCCATAGGCGGTTTTATACCTTTCATACCACCGCCTGTTCAGTTCTTTTGTGTAAGAAAAAAGAGCCCTTTCCTCCACATTTTCCCGTCCCGTTAAAACCTCCTGAAAATACCGGGCGCGCCTCGTATGCTTTTCGGCCGCTCTTGAGGTTTCATAAACACTTCTTCCGGCTTTTACCGCCATACAGAAAAGGGGAATGAAAATAAGCGTGGCCGCAAGCGCGCTCCACCAGACCTGAAAGGCCAGTACAGAAAGGATCAGCCCCACGTGAATCAGCATTTCCATCGTATACAGAAGCAGATTGAACCCTCCCCAGATCCAAATGGCAGAGTTCTTTCCGACCCGGTTAATCAGTTCTTCCGTTTCATGATTTTCCAGATGACAGTAATCCAGAGAAGCAATTTTTTTGATGACGGCAGGCTGCCAGGTTTCCGTCAGCCGGTTCAATTTCTTTTCTTTGATCAGGTTAATGACCGCTTCGCTCATATACTGATAGAAAATGATGAGAAAAATCGAAAACAGCGGCAGAAGAATGGCTGCGTTTTCCTTCTGTCCATTGAAAATGGCAAGCGCTGTATTCACGAAGGATGCTGTAGCCAGAATCTGCAGCGACGGAAGGGACCCCCGGATCACCTTGTCCATTGCTCTGATCACAACCCAAAGGCGGGAGATTTTCCAGTTGATTTTTATGTAATCCAGCAGGGTATATTTTTTACTTTCAGTTTCCAACATAACACCCCCTCTCTTTTACACAAATTATTTATTCAAAGCACGCACTGAATGCAGGGCGCATTTCTTCCATCTGACCGCGGGTCAGGCCATACTTTACGGCCAGAGAAAACATCCATCCTTTTTCCATTCGGAAACTGCCTGCCACCATAAGGCATCAGTTCCGGATCCAGACTGACAGATAACTTCATTTGTTTGAGCCATCCATTGCTGTACTCAAACGAATAGGTTTCTCCGCCCTTGATAACATTTACATAAAGCATTCCCAAAAGAATCGGTTCTTTCTGGCTGAAGTCATCATACACATATATCGTTTTCTGATTAGCAGACATGGTTCCTGCCTCCTGCACGTTTTCCTGATGCACGCTTTCTGGTAAGCAATTCCAAATCCTGCATCTTTTTACCCATTACATCATCTTTCGCCACAAGCAGCAGATCCTTATCCATATTATTCAGAGCATGTAGCACAGCGGCATAAATTCCCATGGCAACTGCCGGATTTCCAGATTCCACCTTCCACAGGGTGGAACGACTGATTCCAGCCCTCTCTGCCACAAGTTCAGCCGAAAGATTTCTCCTCAGCCTCGCAAGCTTGATCTGCTCCCCAAGCGTTTTCAATATTTTTTCTGTTGAAGGCATTATATTATAAGCTGCTTTTTTCATCTATATTCACCTGCGCTCTTTTCTCTAGTAGATATGGGGATTACTCCCCATATCCCTACACAAAACCGTACGTGCGCTATTAACGCATACGGCTTTTCACCTTATATTCCATACACTATCTGTATAGCAAACTCACTGTAATCCTTGGTTCTAGTAACGGAAATGTCCTGAGTAATCCGTTAAAGAAAGTATCCTTTGTATAGCTTCTTTTCTGGCTTCTCCGATTGAGCCACTTATACAACAGCCATTTTGTCTGCATCAGAAAGTTTTTCACTTCCCTTGTATTGTCGGTCACTCCATAATACTGATAGTGTCCCCGCAGTTTTGCATTGACCGTTTTGAATATCTGCTCCAATGGCATTGTTCGATGAGCCTTGATCCACTCTTTCATTGCCCTGATCTTGCTGCGGAATTTCTTCCTGCTGGTCTTTACCCTGCAACGGAAAAACTGCTTCTTTCCGTCCATTCCGCAATAAAACGTGAAGCCTAGAAAGTCAAAGGTTTCCGGTTTTCTTTCTCCTCTTGCTTTTCTGTTCTGCCTGGCAAACCTCCCGAATTCCAATATCTTCGTCTTTTCTTCCGCCAGTTCCAGCCCATATTTCCTGAACCGTTCTTCCAGTCTCTGCCTGAATATCTCTGCTTCATATTTGTTCTGGAAGCAACAGACAAAATCATCACAATACCGAATCAGATAACATTCGCCTTTGCATTGCCGCTTTACGATTACGTCAAACCAGTTATCCAGTACATAATGCAGATAGACATTTGCAAGTACCGGGCTGGCTCCGTTTCCCTGTGGAGTTCCCCGTTCGCTCTCCAGAAATCTGCCGTTTTCCATGACTCCCGCTTTCAGGAATTTCTCGATGATCTCCAGAAATCTTTTGTCAGATATGTCATGGGACAGCATCTTCATCAGCCATCCGTGGTCTACATGATCAAAGAACCCTCTGATATCTGCTTCCACCACATAATTCGTCTTCCGGTACTGTACCATCTCTATGATTTCCCTTACTGCCTGATGGCAGTTCCTGTTTGGCCGGAACCCGAAGCTCTCATGATAAAACTTCGGTTCATAGATCTGCTCCAGTATCTGCGCAACCGCATTTTCCACCAGTTTATCCTCATAACAGGAGATTCCCAGCGGTCTCATTTTGCCTTTTGTTTCTTTCGGAATATAGACCCGTCTTGTTGGATTCGGACGGTAGCTTCCACTTTTCATCCGCTTTACAAGCTTCGCCAGGTTTTCTTCCAGGTTCCGTTCATAATCTTCTTTTGTCACTTGATCAATTCCGTACGCTTTTCTTTTATCCATCGTTTTGTGGATTGCTTTCAAAGTGTCCTCATTGATATATGACGCAAGATTCTGAACCTTTCTGTCTGTTTTGTTTGCTTTTGCGATATTGTACTGTATTCCAGGCAACTCGTTCACCATGTTCCTCAGCTCTCTTTTGTCTGCATAGTTCCTTATCACTTGAAGCTATAAAGTGCACAGCCCTTTTCTCCATCTGCTTTCACAGACTTCTTCGATACTATGGCTGTGTCGGACTTCCTGCCATCCATTTGGATTCCTGACGCATTTCTTTGTTTTGGTTTCCATACCTTCTCCGAGGAGATGACAGGACCTCAGCTGTTCTGATAACATACTTCTCAGCAGCCTCGCCAAGCTCTCAGACTGGGGGATGCCGCCATGACCTCGCCCTGCCGGTCATGACAGTATTGTCTGCTGTGAAACAAAACACATCGACCATATCCAACCTCATAATAATTTCCCAGCTCTATCACTTCACTTTCGTTTCGGCTCTGCTGCTCCCTGTCCTACGCTTAAGCCTGACGTTACCGCTTCGGCTCCAAGGACTCGGTACAGGCGGTTGGCTGGACCTTACCTGATAGGATTTTCCTACTGTATTGTTATCAGCTTACCAGGGCTTGCAGAGTTTCCTCCGCTCGCCAGGGGAAATCAGCT
>ERZ894229.452-NODE-452-length-35892-cov-31.0542_pt1 | contig 35892 bp, 29 predicted proteins | sample MGYA00380295_ERZ894229 | MGnify/ENA primary metagenome ERZ894229 (study PRJEB32331, sample SAMN06328479) | human gut metagenome | biome: human gut microbiome; feature: stool | host: Homo sapiens | collected 2014-09-17 ... | reverse complement strand
ACGTCGATCGCAGGTCCGGTCACCTCACCCCAGGCGGCGGAGACGATATCTTGCGGAACCGTGCCGAAAATGGCACCCCTTCTCGATATACTTGAGCTGTTTATGCCGTTTCTCGAGAGTTAAGGTAACCCGCATATGCGCGTCTTGTTCGTATGCACCGGCAACATCTGTCGCTCCCCCATGGGGGAACTGCTGTTCCGTATGTATACTGCCGGAACGTCCATTGAAGTGGATAGTGCGGGCACGCATAGTCTGGTCGGTCACGAGATCGACGGTTCAAGCGCCGCACTGCTTACGTCGGCCGGCATCGACTCCTCTGCATTCCGCTCTAAGCAACTGACCCGCCAGATCGCACAGGGATGCGACCTGATCCTCTGTTTTGAGGAAGATCAGCTCCATAATATCGTTGGCATTGCGCCTGCCGCCGTGCACTATACGTTCACGTTGCCGGATTTTTCGAATATGTGCGCCTATTGTGCCCAGCAGAACATGATTGAAGGCTTCACATTGCCGGAGCGCCTGCAGTCGGTAATCGCACAAGCCACGACGATTCGACCGATGCTGCCGCAAGCCGCCACCATCGCCGACCCGTATCGCAAGGATTTTTCCGCTTTTCGCAGAGCCGTGGATGCCACTGATACCGCCATCCGCAATATTATGAAGTCGTTGAGCTTCGGCACGTCCGCTTCCGCGATGGATATGCTACCGTTGACCGCTTCGCTTGCCGATGCCTCGAATCCGCCATATTACCGTGGTGACGTGGTGGCCGGAAACTGGTCATGGCCGATCATGCCGTTCGATAACGCCATAGTACCGGTAGGTGTGGCTGAAAAAAGCGACGGCACCGAAACGATCGCCGATTCTTTGAAGACAACAATGATCAGGCCGGACAGCAACGATACTATCGCACTACCGACTGGAGTTCCTTCCGAGGCCGGTCATGCCAGCAATACCGATGCGATGCCGCAAATCACCGAGGATACGTCTATTCGCGACGTGGCGGTGAATGCGGAGTCCCGGAGCCGCAAGCGGCGAATCATCCTGATCGTGTCTGCGGCCGTCGTACTGGCTTTGGCCGCAACCGGCGGCACCGTATTCTGGCATCATACGCAGACCGTGGCCAAGCAGAACGCGTTCAGCTCCTGCAAGAAGTCGGCGTCCCGTTATGCGAAGGTCAAGAAGCAGTATGATTCCGCGATTCGGAGCGCGAACCTGCTTACCACGATTCCCACAAGCGAACTGGCCGACGCAAGCACCGTCGACATGTTGAAGTCGGAGCTCTCCTCCACATACGATTTCATTCCGACCACACAGTGCGTGGTTTCGCTTTCGACCACGAATCTGACGCAGGCTGCGGAACAGAACAATAAGAATGCTTCCGCCATGGAAAAGTCGTTGAAGTCGTTGACGAAGGCCTCCGATGCCGTAACCAAGGCACATGATGCCCAAACCACTTCCATCGTAAGCGCCGCCAAGCAGGCTCTCCAGACTGCCATCGAGCAGGCAACGAAGCTGTTGGAATCCAGCAAAGGCAACGTGTCCCACGAACAAACCCGGACCGACCTGCAAAAGACGGTGGACGACGCCAATGCCCTCCTGCAGAATGATGATGCGACCATTGAGCAGCTCACCGAGGCGCGTGAGGCGATGGGCAAGGCCATACAGGCCGTTACCGATTCCGTGGCGCAGTATAACGCCGATAACCAGGTGTACGAGAAGCCGCAGCAGACTACAAATAGTTCGAACAGCGGGCAACGAACCTACTACAATCCGAGCGAATACAAGACGAACGCTTCGTCGGAGACGCCCAGTAACAACGCAGACCCCGACTCCGGAAACAAGTCTACACCGACCAACCAGCCAACCACGACCCCCGATCCGACCCAGAAACCTGAGACCACTCCGGATCCGATGACTGATCCCACCGAACAGCCGAGTTCAAGCCCGAGCGTCTCCCCTGATTCAGGCTCGGACACTACGTCCCAGTCCTCCACGGACACGAGAACCCAAGAGAACCTAGACACCACCTTTGCCGACTAAACGCTCTGCTCGACTACCCTAGCGAACAATGCGATATCCATTCCCAACATGTCACGGGAGTGATTGGACAATCATCTCCTGTTCCCCTTCTTTATCATGCAGTTACTCGGAAATAGCCGTTGCGTTAAATTTGTCAATGGCCTTCTGGAGCTTGTTAAGCTGATTGATGTATACGTTTGGGTCGGCGGAAGTAGACGTAGTCGCTATCTGCTGGGCATCGCTCAACGCCGAGAATAAATCCTGACGGGAGTTCAGATTGTTGGAGCGCACGGTACCGAGCACGTTCTGACCATCATTGACCTTGCTGATCAGATTAGCCTTCGCTAGGGTGACATCGCGGGCATTTTTGGAGTGTTCCACCGCGATTTCGGCACTCAGAATATTCTCGATCTTGTCTCCCAATTTGCGCGTGGCTTCGGTGATCTTTTCATCACTTGTCTGATTGTCTTCGGCTGAGGCAGATGCGTCGCAGCCAGTGTCGATCTTCATTTTCACATTGCCTTCGTCGACTGCGGCACGCAAGTCAGCCACCGTTTGAGGATCCTGCACCTGATTCTCCGCAATCTGCAAATCATCGGCCGCACCATCAACGGTCTTCTTCAAACGTTCTACATTGGATTGATAGATATCGACGGACTGTTGACAGGAACTCAGCACCTCTTGGTTATCAACACGTTGACGGAAACCGAACGCAAAACCTGCCACTGCCATGGCCACTACAGCAATCGCGGCGATACCAACCAACTCGCGACGATGTCGGTACGCGAATCCCTGCGGTTTTACCGTTGCCATAGAAACCCCGACACTATCAACTGAAGATCCTCTGTGTGAATCCTTTTCGGCAACCCGATCATCTCCAGTTAGGGGGAAATCATAAATCTTTGCGTCCCCTATATCGTGACTTCCACTTGGAGCATGAACGTCCGGCCATTCACTAAACTCATTTCCCGACATACTCCAGTATTCCCTTCTAATATTTCCAACTATCCTCTGGCATATTATACGGATGTCATGCCGCAAAAGGGAGGACAGCAAAATTCTCACAGCATATCTAGGGTTAATGGGCAAACATACTTAGGGGAAAGTATCATACGTGTAACGGGGGATGCGGAAACCACCCTAGCATGCAAAATTTTGGAGACCATTCAAGGGGAGAGCATGACCGAGGCCAAGAAGAAACTGCTCATCGTGCAAGAGGCCATGGGTGGCTGCGGTCGTAACGTCGTGGATATCGTCACCGGCATCGACCACAGCAGGTTCGACGTGACGGTCGCCTACGGAACCGGCCGACTTGATGATTATTATCGCAAGGCCCTGCCCGAAATGGAAAACCATGCGACGCTCATCCCCATCCCCGAACTGATCCGGGATATTTCCGCACCGAACGATATCAAGGCATGGTTACGCGTGCATGCTCTCATCAAGCAAATCAAGCCCGATATTCTGCACTGCCATAGCTCGAAAGCGGGCGTCATCGGCCGCTCCGCAGTCATTGGAAGCCGTGTGGCGAAAGTATTCTACACACCTCACGCCTACGCGTTCCAGGCTCGGGAATTTTCCAAACCCAAAAAGTTGCTGTTTGTGATGCTCGAACGAATGTTCAGCCACCTATTCACTACCTGTACATTCAACGTCTCTACCGGCGAGCGCGATATCGCATTGCAGTATGGGATTGACGATCCGAATAAATTCAAGGTCGTCTATAACGGCATTCCCGATATCGCATTGCCGTCGCGCGAGGAGGCGTTGCAGTCGCTGGGATTGTCCGGTTTGCCGCAGGACGCGATTATCGTCGGTTCGACCGTACGCCTGGCGGCACAGAAGGATCCAATGACATTCGCGAGAATCGCCAAGATGGTCATCGAGCGTGATCCGCGTGCGCATTTTGTTTGCGTAGGCGACGGAGATCTGCAGGATGATGTGGCGAGGTTCGTCGAAGACAACGATCTTGGCGGTAACGTACATCTGCTCGGCTACCGGGATGATGCGGAGCGTGTCGTCACTGCGTTCGACGTGTATCTGCTGACTTCACTGTATGAGGGTCTGCCATATTCGTTGGTTGAGTCATTGCGTGCCGGCGTGCCGATCGTGGCTACGAATGTGACCGGCAGCAACGAAGTGGTGAGGCCCGGTGTGAACGGCTACCTGTTCGAGGTGGGGAATGTGGAGGATGGCGCACGCCAAGTGGAACGCGTCATCGCCGAACGGTCTTGCAATGGCAGGTTCTCTCCCGATGCCGTTCGTAATACGTATCTCGACAAGTTCACGTCGGAACGCATGCTTGACGGCGTGCAGCAAAGCTATCTAAGCTGAATGAGCGTCTTCATTTTTCATCTTCGCGTAAGTCTGCCACATTCTCTGACTCCGTCTCGAAGTACGGATGCCGCACTTACAAGTTCAATCCGGACACGTGCCTCCCTACCCCCCTATAATTGTATAGTTGGAACAACATAGGAAGAGCGCGGAACATCCGAGGGAGATAATGACCAATCAGGAAGTCAAGGGGAGCAACCGCCTGCAGCCGACTGTATTCTTTGTAATTCCCTGCTATAACGAAGACGAACAGCTTCCCATCACCGCACCGGTGTTGTATGACAAACTCACCGCGATGAAATCCAACCACCTGATTGCTGAAGATAGCTGCGTACTCTTCGTTGATGACGGTTCGAAGGATGGGACCTGGCAATGCATCAAACGACTCAACGGCACTGACCCGTCACTGTTCCACGGTGTGAAACTGGCCCACAATCGAGGTCATCAGAATGCGTTGCTAGCCGGTTTGATGACGGCCCTGAAGCGCGGCTGTGACGCCGCAATCAGCTTGGATGCCGATCTTCAGGATGATATCGACATGTTCAATAAATTCATCGAACAATACGTTTCGGGTGCGGAGATCGTATACGGCGTCCGCTCAAGCCGTGCCAAAGACACTTGGTTCAAACGCAACACCGCTGAAGCGTTCTACGCGTTAAACTCTTGGATGGGAGCCGAGACGGTCCGGGATCATGCCGATTACCGGTTGATGAGCCGCGTGGCATTGCGGGCACTTTCCGAATACAAAGAAGTCAACCTATTCCTGCGCGGCGTTGTGCCGGAATTAGGCTTCAAAACCGCAGTTGTCAAGTACGAACGTGGCGAACGGGAAGCAGGAGAAAGCAAATATCCGCTGAAGAAGATGATCAGCTTCGCGATTGAGGGCATCACCAGTTTTTCCGTCAAGCCGTTGCATTTTGTCACCAACATGGGCCTGCTGTCCATTCTCGTTGGCATCGCTATGTTTGTGTACGTGATCGTTTCCTGGGCGAATGACAATGTCGTTTCCGGCTGGGGGTCAATCATGTGTTCGCTATGGTTGATCGGCGGCCTGCTCATGCTATCGATAGGTATTGTGGGAGAGCACATTGGCAAAATCTACTTGGAGGTCAAGCAGAGGCCACGCTATATTGTCGAAATCAGTCTATAGCACATCGTCGGATGGCGCTCTACGCAAATAGGGGAATATACAAACCCTCGTCGCCGAGACAAGCAACGCGATAACTCCGTCAAAATTCGCCATATTTTAGGGATATTCCGTGTAAAGCGCTTGTCTCCCCTAGCCCCTTATAATTTCTCCAGCAGAAAAAAGAGAAAATGACAGATGCAGAGCATCCGCGAGGAGGGACGCCGTGATTCAGACCAAAAACGACTTACAGCGATTCCTATCTCTAGAAAAGGCTTCCTACCTATACGGCGACCGACGCGACACGCTCATCGCATATCTCACCAACGACCCAAGAGTTCAGGTCTGGCGATACCAGAAGCGACTGCGAATATGCGAGTACCGATACAACAACCGCCACAAAACTCCGCTACATTTTTTCGCTTTTCTTTTGGCACGCAGAAGGAAGAACCATTTAGGCAGTCGTCTCGGCATTGAAATCTCCGAAAATATTTTCGACGAGGGGCTTCGCATCCACCATTACGGCAATATCGTCATCAACGGAGATTCACGCATCGGTAAGAACTGCGCATTGCATGGCGCCAATTGCATTGGCAATGCGGCAACGGATTTTGCCGCTCCCCAGCTGGGCGACAATGTCGACATCGGTGTTGGCGCGTCGATTATCGGCAATGTAATCATTGCCGATGGAACTCTAATCGGAGCGGGAGCCGTCGTCACACGCTCAGTTCTTGACAAAAACACCATCATTGCTGGCATACCAGCGAAACCGCTACATTGAGCCACACCGGAGAGCATATGACTTTCGTCAAAGTTTCAGTCTTTACGCCGCACAATCGGATGCTCGCATGCGCGCTGGCCAATGCATGTATTGCTGTCGTGGCCGTTCTTCTACTCGATGTTTTTTCACCATTGCATCCCTCAAACCTACGCTTGATGCCCGATCAGGATTTCTTCCAGCTTGTCGGCAAGGTGTAGGCCGAGGGTGGTGTGCCCTATCGAGACATATGGGACCAAAAAGGACCGTTCATTTTCTTTGTCAATATGCTTGGCTGGAAACTTACCGGCAACGGTTATGGCATCATCTTCATCGAATGTGTCTTTGTGCTCGTTACGATGTGGTTCCTCTGGCTGATCATCAACACGATGAATGATCATATGTGCTGTCTTGGCAATCGTAAACCCGTCTATTCATATGTCGTCAACATGCTGGTGCTGTGGATCTGCGTACTATGGATTGCGATATGTCTACCAGGATCATGGAACATGACCGAATTGTTCTGTCTGCCGTTTCTGGCTGCAAGTGCATGGCTGTTGCTGCGCTCCCTGTTCGCCTATCAAGATCATCCTATAAGCCAAGGCGCTTGGCGAGTACCCGGTCCATGGGCATATGTCCATGGACTGGCATTTGGCGTGTGCTTTATGACCCGTCTGAGCAACGCCGTGGGTGTGTGCGTGGGTCTGCTGGTATTGACCGCACTATTGATAATACGGTGTCGTTGGGGCAACCTAGGCATTTGCGCCCTAGGATTTCTGGCCGGTATAGCAACGTTCTTCATGCCGTTTGCCGCATATTTCGCAGCGCATGGCGTATTCTACGAGTTCATGTACGGTACTGTACTGTACAACCTGCACTATGCGGGTGGCTTGAGCGCCACTGCGGGCATCCCCAGCTTTTCAACACTTGTCTTGGTATTTGCGGTGCCGGTCGCCATGTTGCTGGTGGGCGTTATTCGTCTGATTCGACATAGATCAATCACCTGCTACTCGGTTTTCCTTGTGTTTTGCGCAGTAACGCTCGCCGTCTTGTTCTTTAAGATGTTCGCCATCCAGACTGGATCTTACCTTCATTACACGGTAGTCGATATGGTTTTTCTTCCCTCCGTACTGGTACCAGCCGTAGCCTTTCTACGCAATAAGGTGTCACGTATCGTAGCACTGACATGCGTGACAGCCGCATTACTGGGATATGCCGGCATGCGCACCTATCAGGTCATGACTTGGCCGGAATTCAACAACACTTGGGTTGCCCAATTGGTAAAGCAATCCCAAGGCTCCATAGCGTTTTACAACATGAATGCGCTGGCATATACACTCAACGATGTAAAACCCGCCTATCCTTATGCGGTTTTTCAGGACTGGCAAGCCGAATTTAGCGATGATCTGCGCGCCACCATCATTAATTCCTATGCACAACCTCGTACTGAGATACTTGTGGTACAACAGTATGAAACTTCGGCACCGATAATCACCGACATACTTGACACAAAATATCAATTTGTTCGTTCTGTAACGGATCCTTCCGGTACCTATGCTATCTATCAATGCAAGGATGTCTAGCATTCACCTCAGGAACGCGATGAAGAGTCATCTAACATCGAAGTTCCACACACGGTCAACGATGAGGGAGGCCCGTTGCGTAAGTGAAGAACGCATTACCAATCCGGTGATTGGGGTGACTACAGCGACATTGATCATCAAGGATAGCGTTGTTAAGGCAACGAACAACATGATGCTGGCCACTCCATTGATCACTATCATCGCCGGACCGGGCACCGAAGGAACGCATAGGCTTACCACATACCAGAACACCACATCAAAAATTTGATTGCCGTGCAATAAGTAAACTCCGAACATTGCAGGTGCGATCAACGGTGCCAGCTTGCGCACGCCGCAGGGCTTGGATGGCCGCCGCACCACAGCGTAAAATATGCACGTCGCAATAGCCATGGGGAGAACAGGAACTCCTCCGAACATGGAATGTTCGGACCACTTAAACCACTGAGCAACAAAACCATCGGACACATATTCCACCGAGAAAAGGAACAGCAATAATGCTGCGCCGCCAATTACGCAACTCATTTTTAGACCAACACGGGACACATAAATACGATCTATGTATATTCGGATCCAAGCACCAATCATATAGATGATCACCGCATATAGCAGATTATTCCAATACGCTGAGAACTTGGAGAGCAATTGCCATATGCTTACTGCAGCAAGACCAAGAATCACCATCATATGATGTCGGGCACTGAGATGGGAAATAAGAATATTTAGCACTGGAGAGATAAACAACAGGAATATATAAGCCGTAGCGAACCAGTACACCGAATTCCATACTGGAAACACAGATTGAAAAATAGTGGTAACCTCAGGCAGACCTTTCCAATATGGAATAATAGAAGTAGGTAATACCTGTATGAACATCAGTAGATAATAACTTATACATAACAGCAAGCTATAGATAACAACCTGAATGTCAGTTTTAATTACGCGGTCCAACTTAAATGATTTATCAACCATAAAGTAGCCCGTAATAAGCAAAAAGCAACAAACACCAGTCTGACCTGTTATCTTATCAGCCCAAAACAGCAGGATATGAAGGAGGCTATCAGATTTCTCAGAATAACAATTATAAGACAAATAATGACAAAAAAATATCAAGAACAACGAGAATACGCGTAGTATCTCAATGTTCATATTTCGTCCAACCTTTTTTACTTCGGCACCCATATTTTCACCATCTTGTACATTACATTTTGCAATATTTTTATCGCCATTGAAATAATCATTAAATCCCAAAAAACGTTAAATACGTAGAATTCAGCAACATGATTATCTACCAAGAAATTTCAAGTTTCAGACATGCATTTTCCCATATATCCCACTCCACGGATAATACATACGCTACGAATGCTCCACATGCATTCTTTGCCAAAAGTACCATAGACATCAGTCAAGCTAACAACGTGTCGCTGTTTACCATATCGTATAATAAACAACGGTATTATTGAGATTAGCTACGATGCAATCGGCACAATTTGCCGCCACTCCGTCCGCATTGTAGTGTAATTGACCAGCAACACATATGAACAAGAACAAGCAATTCGTCATCAACCTTACAGCCTCACTGGTAAATTTCGTCGTCAACATGGGAATTGGCTTTGCCATCACGCCGTTCATCGTCAGCAGGGTGGGAGCCGAAGCCTATGGCTTTACAGGATTGGCCAACACCATGGTGGGATATGCGACGCTGTTTACCATAGCATTGAACTCTGTTGCAGGACGCTTCATCACTGTCGCATACCATCAAGGGGACAGACGCAAAGCAGATGCCTATTTCTCCTCGGCCCTGGCCGCAGATCTCGTTATGATTCTGGTGCCAACGGCAATCGCCGTCCCGCTAATCATCAATCTTGAACATGTCATTCGCATCTCCCCGCACCTAGTAACCGACGTCAAATGGTTATTCTGCTTTGTCTACCTCAACTATGTGGTGGCCACGATATCATCCGTACTTTCAGTGGCAACGTTCATTAAAAACAAGTTGTACTTGTCCAGTTTGGCCAACATCGCGTTCTCCGTGGTCAGAATCACCGTCATGGTGGTGTGCTTCGCATTGTTCCCCACCTACGTGCTGTTTGTCGGACTGGGAACCTGTTTGGCACAGCTCACATTGGCCATATTGAATTACGTGTTTACCATTCGCCTCACTCCTGAATTACGCATCAAACGAAATGCTATTTCACTTCGTGCCACATGGACGATGCTGTCCAGTGGCATATGGAACACCGTGATCAATTTGCAGCAGATCCTGCAAAATGGACTCAGCCTGCTCATCGCGAATCTAGCCATCAGTCCGTTGCACATGGGCTACTTGTCCATCGCCCAAGTCGTCCCCAATGCCCTCGTAACCCTTACCAACACCATTTCTGGTCTGTTCTCTCCCGAACAGACCAGACTCTACGCGCAAGGCAACCACAATGCATTGTTGGATGAACTCAAAACAGGAATGCGCATTACCGGATTATTCACCAACATTATCGTGGTGACCCTGCTGATCAACGGTTCGGCATTCATCGCCCTATGGCAGCCCAGTCAGAATACCCACATGATCTATCTACTCATGATACTAACCTTGAGTGGCTTTTTCTTCACTGGCATAGCAGGTACGTTGCAAGCAGTGCCTTTGCTGGTAAATCGGTTGCGTAACTACTCGCTCAGCTGGTTGGCATGCGGCATCATTTCACTTATCGCCACATTGGTATGTGTCAAATTCTCCAATTGGGGTATCTATGCCGTCGCTGCCGTGCCGCAAATCGTCGATATACTTGCGAACATCACTTTTGTGCCCGTATATGCTGCTATTTGCCTCCGGCTGTCTTGGTCGCGGTTCTATTCCGTATATGCGCAATATCTCGTCTCTGCCATAACGGCGATTGTTCTCGGCAATTTTGCCAAAACTTTTTTGCATATTCCGCAAACCAATTGGTTTGGTTTACTATTAGCATGCGCAGTAACCGCATTGATTACATTCGCATCGGATATGCTCTTCCTGCTTGGGAAACGGGAAAGAATGATCATCCTGCACAAACTGATGCGCTGGAGAAAGCTCTAAGATTCTTGATGAGCCTTCATCGCGCATCCCCGCCCACAGCGCTCTTGCCGCCGCGATGTTATGGGAGTAAGGTCACGCTCTTTTCCCGTTCCTCATATAGAATTTCTGCAATTGGGCGGCCACATCAGACATTTCATACCCTGCGGTTTTTACTTCGGCACTCCGGTCCCTCCGCTCAGCCGCATGACTGATCATGTTGTCCAATCGCTCTGCCCACGCCTCTGGACCATTTTCCAACCGTTCGAAGCTCATGAGCTCACACACCCGGGCCGATTCCGGCACTACAGCGGCGGAGCCGAGACAAGGCAGACCTGCACATTGAGCTTCGATGTATACGATGCCCAGTCCTTCAGCTACCGAAGGTAGCACGAAAGCGTCCATGGCCTGATAAAGTTCGGCGATATCAGTGCGTTGGCCAAGCAGCCGTACACAGCCATCCAGTTCCCCGTCAGCAATCCGACGTTCAATGTCATCGCGTAAAATGCCCTCGCCAACCAGAATCAACGCGGAATCCGGATTGATTGCATGATACCGCTCAAATACCTCTAGCAGAAACAACGGATTCTTCTGCGGTCGCAAACCGCCGCAGAATCCGATAACCGAAGTATGATCCGCGAATCCCAACTCATGGCGCAGTCGTTCTCGCGTGGCGGCGTCAAAGGCAAATCGCGCAGTGTCAATGCCATTACGGACCCAAGTGTATGGCTTACCTGGAAACATGAAATTCGCCGCCAGATCCGAACAGGCGAAATAATGCGTAGGGCATCGATCGATGTCCCTAGCGATGGCACGTCCGCGCATATCCCATAGCAACGCTCGCAACGGGTCCTCACGATGCTGATATTCCTCGATGTTATGGGAATGCAGAATGCGTAGCCCAATACCAGCGCGCTGAGCGTATTTCAACGGCAGCGCGTAGGAGAAATTCGCATGCATATGCACCCCCGCGATCTCCGGATGGCTTTGAAAAAAACGTGGCAAACATGTGCGCGACCGAATCAAGGAATCCCGCTGCGGCACGAGAACGCGATATATGGTTCCTCCCATGGATTGGATCTCATCCTCAAAATGCAGTGGACCATCGTGATAACCTTGCAGGAAATCAAACTGCACCTTGGTTCGGTCCATGTGACGGTACAGATTCATAATGAAAGTCTCAATACCGCCCAGACCGGTTGTCATACCCCACTGGAGAATGCGAATAGGCTGTGGGCTCATATCATTCCTCCCCCGCATTATCAATCAATGAATACAGTCGTTGTATCTGATCTTCATAGTCGAATCGTTCATTGCGCAGATTGGCGGTCAAGGTGCCACACAAAGACGAATCTCCAAGCAGTCGACTGATTCCGTCCGCCAGTGCAGTCTCGTCAAGACGGACCAAGATCCCGTTACGTCCATCAATGATCTGTTCGCGGGAGCTCGGCACATCGGATGCGACAATCGGCTTAGCTATAATTCGAGCCTCCTGCAATGCCAGACTATATCCCTCGTATCGGGATGGTTGCACATAGACATCAGCCGCCTTGATATAAGGATAGGGGTTATCCACATGCCCTTTGAGAACAAAGCATTGTTCAAGCCTATATGAATGAATCATCGCTTCCAGCTCGGCTCGTTGATCACCTTCACCCAGCACCAGCCAGATGAAATCCACCCCCTGCCGGCGTAGCTTCGCAGCGGCCTTCACCGCGATATCGATACCCTTCTGCGAATGTAGGCGCCCTAATGTAACCAATTTGTTTGGATACTTGGCGAAATCGTCGGGCAACGCTTGGGAGGCTTTGCGCCTGATGTCATCTGCGTCCAGCACGTTATACAGCACCTCGGCCTTGTCTGTGTATGCAGGTGCCAGCTCATCGAATCTACGCTTCACTGACTCGGACACACAAAATACCTTGTCATAGTATTTCAGATATGGCATGGCCAGGGGCAACCACTCCATACGTTCATCATGCATCCAAATCGCATGGAAATCCGCATCCAATTGAGCCCCAATGGTAGTGGTCAACGATCCATAGCCCCGAAAATCGAGTACCGCGTCGAAATGTTCCTTCGGCAGATCGTTAATGTGACAGGCGGCACAGTCATATACCAAATTATGTCGTTCGCCACTGCCGAGCGTCAGCAGTTTACGCCCGAATCGATATATGACACGTTGAATCGTAGTGCAGTCGGAAAAATCATTGAGCCCGATGCCATATGCAAAATCCGAGGTGAAATGGCAGTGGCGAACTGTGACCTGCTCCGGGATCATCCTCAATAGCGGACCCTCGCGTTCAGGAGTCAACAGCGTCACCGAAAATCGGCGATAGTCCAGTCTGCGCAATAGGTGCACTAAAGCGATTTCCATGCCGCCATCTCCAAGGCCACACAAAAAAACGATACGTTTAATAGGAGCGCCAGTCATTGAGTCCTCCCTTCATGCAATTCCAGACGGGGTAAAATAACGACGGGCACAAGGCTCCGCCGAGGATACGTACCCAATATCGCGGTGAATGCTGTCTCTTCAACGCATGCCACCAGTATCTACGCAGAATCGCCCTGTATTCGTCACAATGCGTTATATCGTTGACATCATAGGTACGTAGCAACAGCTCTTCTGCCAGAATGGCATAGGACGCTTTTACCGAAGATTTCGATTCCTGCGGGACGATCGACATCATGCGTTCATGCGCTTCCAGACAGGTCGCGAGGGACTTCAAATCTACCTTGTGAGAGGTGGAATTAGGATTACTTCGGTAGTTGTACAGGCATTGGTTAGTACTCACCGTCACCGTAGACAACGACGCACATTCCACATTAAACAGTAAGTCTTCACACATACTGATGTTTGAATCGAACTGAAGATCTCCCTGTTCGATTAATGTGCGCGAAAAAAATTTATTCCACACGTACCCTTTCACCCCTGAATACGCAAGAATGCAATCCAACACATCCCTTCTGGAAAGGATGCCCTCCTTAATCCGGTAGTCGGCCGGCTGCTCCCGCACGGTATCGAGGGTGTCTTCAGCCGATACGCTCCGGTAGTTGAATATGGCCATCTGCGCATGCTTGTCGCGGACCAATCCAAGCAGTCCGTCGACGGTTCCCTCTTCAAGCCAGTCATCCGAATCCACGAACTCCAGCCAATCTCCCTCCGCCGCATTGATGCCAGCGTTTCTTGCCATGGAGACGCCGTTGTTGGCCTGATGAATCACCATGACGCGGGAGTCCTTGTCGGCCCACGCATCGCATAAGTCTGCACTGCCATCAGTGGAACCGTCATCCACCAGAATTACTTGAATGTTGGCATATGTCTGCCGTAACAGGCTGTCAACACAGACATTCAGATAATTGCCAACGTTATACACAGGCACGATAAGGCTGACCAAGGAATCGCCCGTGTTCATGAACGGTCTCCAACCACTTGCTGAAGTTTATGGTACGACAACGGCGCCAAAGACAACAGCGTATGCTTGATTTTTCTTGAGACTGGAACCGTCCCGTCGTGCAATACCGGCCAGAGATGGCGTCTCATGTCACGCGCAATCCGCCGATATACCTCATGCGGGGCATCACTCTGAAAGATGTTGAACAGTACATCTGCACGGCCCTGCAAGCGAAAATAATTCAGAGCATTCTGGTTACGGTAGCCATGCCGGGCCAGGTAGTCGCAGCATAGATCGGCAATCTGGATTTCATCACACGAATGGTCATTAAACGAGTTCATATGCACGATGGAGCCTTGCCGGATGCGGTAGTGGTACAGCGGTTTCATCCGTACGAAGATCTTATTCATCTGCAAGAAAACCTGCGCGAGCACATAATAGTCCTCACTGTTCAATCCTTCATGGAAGCGAACGCCTTGCTCACTTTTGAAAAAACGAGCATCGAACATTTTGCCCCATACCGGCCCGGCCAACGACAGATGATAAAGGAACTGAATCAAGGCCTCTTCACTGTCCATATCCCCCTCGGGTGCACGCCGCTTGTCAGTAACAATACTGCCATCCTCCAAATCATGCATACATGAGCACATCACCACATCCGCACCGCTTTGCTCATGCCAGCGCAGCAGCTCGGATACGTAGTTCGGCTCAACATAATCATCGCTGTCCACAAATGTGACCACGTCGCCAACGATGACGTCCAGTCCCGCGTTCCTTGCCGACGCCAGGCCGCCGTTCTTCTTATGTACCACACGAATGCGGGGATCACGCGCCGCCCACTCGTCACACATCTGGGGACAGTCGTCTGGTGAACCATCATCCACCACAACGATATCCAATCGTTCGTAATCCTGTTCCACCACGCTTCGTATGCAATGGTCGAGGTACGGTTCCACCCCATAGACGGGAATGACCACAGATACCACTGTCTGATCCGTCATCAGTCAGATCCTCCTTCGTTCGAATCAAATAAACGCAACAGCCGTCTCCAGCTATCAAGAATCGTCGCCATATCATATCGTTCGGCGTTGCTGCCGCTCATGGCCGAGTATTCGATACGCTTGGTTTTGTCGTCAATCAGCTCGTTGATAGCTGTGGCCATGGCATCGATATCCCCCAACGGTACGACCGTGCCGTTGATGCCATCTTCAATGACTTCCGATGGGCCGGTCAGGCAATCGAAACTTATCAGCGGCAAACGATGCATCTTGGCTTCGAGCAACACCAATGGCAACCCCTCAAAACGAGATGTCATCACAAACATGGCGGATTGTCGGTAATACGAATCCATATCATCGACCTGTCCCTTAAGAACCAGCCGCTTATCCAGGCCCGCATTGTGAATCTTTCGCTCCAGGACCGACCTATCCTCACCTTCTCCGAGAATCACCCACTGCCAGTCCGGGTGATTCGGCAAAACCTTGACCGCGACCTCAACCAGCAGATCAAAGCCTTTCTGGTAGGTCAACCGCCCGGCGCTGAGAATCAAACGGGAACTAACATCATAGCAAGCCTCAGCAGGGGTTCTCATGGGATTCGCAATCGCCATGATCGGGCATTTCAACTTAAGATTACTTTCATAAAGCTTTCTGTCGGTTTCAGTCAATGTCACGATGGCATCCGCACGTCGTGCCGCCCAACGGCGGGTCAGCTTACGATAAGGCACCCCGGGATTCTGTAGGTAATTAAAGTGTTCCCATGATGCCACCTTCACGCCGGTACGACGCTTAACCGGTAACGAGTACATATCCAAGATACCGTCGATGTCAATCAGCACATCAACATGCTGGTCGTCGACAATGCTCTGCAATCGCTTGCAGGTATCGAAATAATGTTGTATGCCATGCGTGACCGTCGGGTACAGTCTGAATCTACGGATGTTCGGATCAATCGAGAAAAATGGGCTGTCATGCTCCTCGAACAGGCTAACGAACGAAATCTCGTAATCGGTCCGTGCCAAAAGCTCATTGGCAATCATGATGGACACATTTTCAGTGCCGCCTGATCGAGTAATGTCACCGGAGAAAAACCCTATATGCATCAGATCTCCATCCCTCTAACCGTATTCGCATGCCGGCCAATGCGCCCCTTGATCTTATTGACATCCCGCTTCCACTGGGATAGTCGTTGATTACGAGAGAACACCAGCAGATGCAGTACCGGGAAGGTGGCCGCCTCATGACGAACCCACGAACCAAAATCTGGCTCGAACAACACAGACGCAAGCACATAGCCTAGGAAAATCGAAATGGCCAGAAATTGCGTCTCATCTTCAATCTCGTCGAGTTTGCCGAACAAGTGCGCCAGATATATTGTCACAGCGACTTGGAAACAGAAGAACGGTATATATTGTATGCCTTTTACCGCCAACTCGAAGGGAATCATCATGCGGAACGCATTGATCAGATAATTCAACAGGAACAATGGCAGACTCGAGGAATTGTCTCCACCAACCCAGTTCTTGATGATGGTGACGCTGTCGACGTCATCCTCTCGACCACTCAGACTATAGTCGCGGATGCCCATGATCTGCTCATACTCGTCGTGCATGGCCACACTAGCCACCACCATCATCATGCACACCAGCAGATACATCGTCACCGTCGTGATGATGATCTTGACCGCAGGAGGAAACCTATGATTCTTGCGGAACACCGTCAAAATGCAGTAAATGGCAAGCACAAGCGCGGCAATCAGCACATAGTAGGAGCGGAATACCTTGCTCTCGAAATACAGGATTACCGCTGCAAAAGCAATCTTCATGGTAGAACTTTCAATCGGCATCAGTAACACCAGATAGACCGCCATGAAGAACAGGAACTGAATAACGTCCTTACCGATATTGAACACGTAAATATTCAATAAACCGATGCAGGCCAGCAAAAAGATGGCTTGCACCATGTCGGGTTCGGGAAGCCTGAGCACCATGAAAAACACGATTACGGTCAGCAACATTCCTAAGAACCAACTCCATTGGCTGATGGAGGTGAACCCAAAGATGTTGATGGCCTTGAAGAAGTTCGCCGCGACAATATAGCTACCGGCCCAAGCCTTTACCCTCATATCTTCATTGACCATGCCGACGATGCGGTTATTATCGTAGAAGTATTTTGCCGGAAGCATCATGGTCAGCAACTTGGCTGCCAGCATCACAACGAAAGTGAGAACCAGAACAGCATTCTTGTTACGGCTCTCCCACCAGCTGCCTTTGTTCCCAAGTCCAAGCTCATTGCTCATGAATCGTAATCACCTCAAACACGTGTGGATTCGGCCAACGCGTCCACATAGAACCTTTGCAACCATTCCGCGTTGGCCTTGATGTCGAACCCCGCCTTGGTCACCTTGTCCGTGCCTTCCGTGCGATTGGTTCCGGCGTATTCGGCATGCTGGTCCAGAATCCGTTTAGCCCATTCCGCAGGAGTGGCATTCAACCCGATAATCTGCACATTCCCCGTCACATCGCACTGTTCGGGCACACGATCGGAAATAGTGCATGGCAAGCCGGACGCCTGTGCCTCGATCATGGTCACCGGCAAGCCCTCATACAGGCTTGGCAAGATAAAGGAATCCATACCTTGCAACAGTCGGTTTACATCGCCGCGCACGCCAAGGAACTCCACGGCATCAGACAAGCCGAAATCGTCAACCTTGGCTTTAATTTGGTTTTTCAATGCGTCGTTCAGCTCTCCGCCGCCTACGAGCCACAGCACACTGTTCGGATGACGCTTATGCACCTCTGCGAAGATGTCAATCAGAAATGTATGGTTCTTTTGCGGGAAGAAACGCCCTACATGGCCGAGCACGAAAGTACCCGAATCGGTGACGCCAAACTCCTCACGCACCTGCGTTGCGATGGCAGCATCGTATCGGTAGGCCGACGTGTCGATGGCGTTACGTTGCTGAATCACTCTGTCACGGCTCTTCTCACCGTACAGCCAGTCTCCCGCTTCGGTTCCGCATGCAAACATGTGCGTCACATACTTCGGCAGACGCATACGGAAGTATTCTCGAAAAATGGATTTCAGATTGAAACCGACCGGGCGATTATGCGCATGTGCGATACGTACCGGAATGCCTTTTTCAGCCGCGATCCGTAACGGGAAGTAGCTACGTTCCTCAAGATTCGAATGAATGATCCGATATTCCGTGTGCTGCTCGAGGAAGTTGCGGAATTCACGCTTGTACCGTCCGAAATACTGCGGGTACATTGGGCACATGCGGTAGATGCGTCCGCCAAGCGCCTCGATTTCATCCTCGTATGCCGCACGGTAATCGCGGTTCACCAGAAAATCGTAGGTAACTTTGCTACGGTCGAAATGGCGCAGATAATTCATCATCATAGTTTCGGCGCCGCCACGATCCATCACCGTGTCAAGCACCAGTACCCGAAGCGGAGCATGCTCAGTCATGGCGGACCTCTTCTTTGAGCAGCTGCTGTTCCAAGCGGACCACGGTATTGGAAGGAATGTTCTCGGCTATCACGCATCCGGCGCCAATCACGCAGTTGTCTCCGATGGTGGCGCCTTTGAGAATCGTCACATTGCTGCCGATCCAGCAATGCTCGCCGATTACCACCGGCGCCGTGGAATAGCCTTGGCCTTTGATAGCTTCCTTCTCGTCGGCAAAACGATGATTGTGATCGTACACACGTACGTTCTCCCCGAAAATCGTTTCGCTGCCGATCCTAATCTCCTTGATGGCATGCACCGCACAATCGTTGTTGAAGAAGACATTGTCTCCGATGGTAATGGTGCCACCCATCTCAGCAGTCAACTGCAACCCCTTGCGGAAATGCAACGATTTGCCCCAATGGACGGATTGGCCGTAAATAACCTTATAGAGGGACTTCAGCAGCACTCCGGTAAACCGGTACCACAGCTTCACCACTATCATCGAAACCCCCTACTGTGCGGACATGGGACAGTTACGTAAGCTGTCGCTTACTTCTTGGAGCGCACGGCACGCGACTTGGACTTTTTCTTAGGAGAAGAGCCGTCTTCGTGGTCTTCGCAGTAGTAATAGCTGGAACGGCCGGCATTGTTCACGGGAACCATGTTCAATACCACGCCACGGATAGCGGTCTTGGACATACGGAATTCCTTCACCACTTCGCGCAATGCCTTTTTCTGGGCAACGCCCTGACCTACGACTAACAGCAGCATGCCACCCCGTTCCGCGAATACAGCGGCATCGTTGGCTACGGTCATGGGAGCAGTATCGACGATGACATAGTCATAACGTTCGGCAGCCTGATCAATCAACTGACGCATGGCATCGGATCCCAGAATGATACCGGACGTCGTCTTCTGTTCCTCCGCAGGCAGCACATGCAGGAAGGATTTCCAATATGGTTGAATAGCTTCCTTGGCAGAAACCTCACCGGCCAGTAACGAAGCCAAGCCGATACCACCGTTCAGACCCAAGGCGGAGGCTACGGATGGATGTCGCACATCAGCGCCGATAAGTAACACGCTCTTGCCCTTTTCGGCGAACGCCGCAGCTATATTCACCGATATCGTGGTCTTGCCCTCGCGTGGGTTGGCGGAGGTGACGATGATGACATTCGGCTGGTTTACATCCTTCGGAGTCACGAAGGAGATATTCGTAGCCAGACGGCGGATTTCTTCCGCCGCACGACCTCGAGGCTTGGCAATGACAACAGGAATGTCATCGGACATTATGTGGGCTTTCGGCATGGAAGCAAGCACGGGAACACGAACGATGGATTGCACATCGGTAGCGTCATTGATGCCCTTATCAAGCATCTCACGGATAAAGGCACCCAACATCGCGATGACCAATCCCGCGACGACACCGATGGCAAGGTTCGCCTTCACGTTTGGGGAAGAGGCGGAGCTAGGTTCCACCGGCGCTTGGATAACGACAAAGGAAACATTCGCACCAGCACCTGCCATCGCATCGGCTTGCTTCTCCAGCTGCCTCGCCAGCTCGTTGACGATACGCACGGTTTGTTTCGGATCGGAATCCGTGGCATAGATATAAACAATGGACGAGGTGTCGCTGGACACCGCCGAAACGTTGGCGCGCAACTGCGATGGCGTAGTGTGAAGCCCCAGGTTGTCTATGGTGGATTGCAACACTTCATCGGACTGTACAAGATTCGGATATAGGGTGGTCAAAGACGTTCCGTTCGGGTACTGCTGCCCTGTGGCAGTCGTATCCTCGCTGGATAGCGAAGAACTACTTTGCGCCAATATCTCGGTACTCGTCGTATAAACCGGTGCTGTGGTGAACGTCTTTCCCGCGACGACACCTGCCACAGCGCAGAACAGCAATATTCCCACAACCCAGTGCTTCTTGATGGCTCTCAGCACATCCGATATAGTCATGTTCCCTCTCATTCTCACACCGAAGCGGTTGTCATCCCGCTCGCCGAGAAGCGCTCTGTCTTTCGTAGGCTATCTTACCGGCCTCTTCGACAAGAGCAAACCCCTATTTAGGCATTAGGGAATCCCCTCCACATACCTCCTTAGTATGCACCCTTATGGCTGAGCACTGCACCGACGGTGCGGAACAGCAACACTACGTCACCCAGCACGGACCAGTTCTGCACGTAGCTCACATCCAACGCCTCGGATTCCTCGGCGCTCAAATCGGAACGACCGGACACTTGCCACGGGCCGGTGATGCCGGGCTTGACCAGCATTCGCGTGGCGTACAGCTGGCTATAGCGCTCGTACTCTTCCGGCAATGGCGGACGTGGACCTACCACGCTCATGTCTCCTACGAACACATTGAGGAACTGCGGCAGTTCATCTATGGAGAAACGACGAATGAAATGACCGACTTTCGTGATTCTCGGGTCATCCTTCATCTTGAAGATGAAGCGGTCCTCCTGGCCGGTCTGTTCAGCCAGCTCGGCCTTTAACTCGTCTGCATTCGTAATCATAGAACGGAATTTGATCATCTTGAACGGCACGCCGCGCAGACCGATGCGTGTCTGCGTGTAGAAAATCGGACCGCCATCGGTCAGCTTGATGGCTATGGCCACCGGCACGGTGATGAACAGCGACAGCAGAATCGCGATGAAGGAGACAACCAAGTCGAATGTGCGTTTGGCAATGCGCACCGCAGGCGTGTACTGCGGCAGTCGCATGGTAATCACCGTGTTACCTTGGATGGAGCGCACCGTAGTCTCATGGCCCGCAGTATCGGCCGCAGATGCGATCAGGGCGATCTCCAGACCCAATGACTCCATGCGTACCGAAAACGTGTTGAAGTTGTCTGATGAACGATGCAGCACATCCGAGATCATCACCGTCTGCGCGCCCATGTCCACCATGTTCTCAGCCAGATGGCGGTCATTATATTGAACGACCGGAATGTTTTCCTGCCAGTTATCTTCAATCTGTCGTCGTGTCGCATCCGCGTCGGAATCGGCAACGATGCGACCATCTTGCCCTGTACGAATCGGGCATACCGCCACCGGACAGTAGTTGAGTTGCTGACGCTTGCGCAGGAACCGCAACGTTCTGCCGATGCCTTCCGGCGAACCGACAAGCACGGTGCCGTATGAATACGCACCTTTACGTCGCCCCTGGGTGATCCACACACGCGAGACCACGCGCTCCATCATGGTGAACAGCCAACCGACGAACACCGTCAAGGTCAGACCGCCAAGCGTTAGGTTCAGTCCAATCACAAAATTTACCGCGCACAGTGCAATCCAGCTAAGCACCATGCCTTTGAACAGCAGCAGGTTCAGCTGATAGCCGTCGCCCATCACATGACGGTGGTATACGCCCGCATAATACAGGCCGACGATCCACGCCAACGCCGCACTCACCATATACAGCGCATCATTGATGGCACCATTGAACTGGAGATTCAAGCGAGCGGCTTGCAGATGACCCATTTCGCCACGCACGTTCAACACGGCGACACCGGCCAGGATGAACATCACCGCATCGCACAGCATCAGACCCAGGTTGAGGAAGAAACGCCAATACAGCACCCGCGACAATTGGCTTTGTCTCAGATCGTTCATCTGTCTCTGCGTTCTCACGCCCACAGCAACACTCAAGATGGCCCCTCCTCTCCCCGTACGACGCCTTTTCTCTACCCTATCTCATAAATCATTTCGAGATACAGCAAGCATGTAATGACTATTATCGTACACATACCCCCCCCCCGAAAATAGGATATACCCACGAAGCGGGGCGAAAATAACGAATCACCCGTCATTTCCTCGTTTGGAGAGCGGAAATCATAATTATGTCGCCCCGGCGCTTTATTTGCGCCGCAAAACGTCTAAAAAAGTAAATCGAGCCGCACCCGATATGCCATGACCTGTTTTTCGGCCCGGCACTGTCGGACCACGGCTCGATCCAGTAAGGCTCCGTCGCCAAAGACTTCTCGTCTGTCAAATGATCAGACTGCGGAATCGAGCATCAGGCTTCTTCCGATTCGGACTTCTTGCGGCCGCGCTTCTTCATCACACCCGCTTTGGCGTCAGCCACGGAGAACATCGCCACACGCTCTTCCGGATAGAAGGTTCCCTGCATGGACTGGAACGTCACCTGTCCTTCCTGAGGCTCATCAAGCTTGAAATACTTCAACACGGAGTCGAGAACCATGACATCCTTGATGTTCACGGAGGCGGTCTGCTTGCCTTCCGGCTTGCTGAACTTCACGGCATTGGCATCGGACTGCTTGCATGGTTTGACGGCAAACTGCTTGGTCTTGTCGTTGATCAGCACCTTGACATACGCCGGATATCCGAGTGCGATTGCGGTCGCCTTGTTGAAGCGCACCACATCTTTGGTGATCAGCATGGAGAGCTTGCCACGCGGCGCAGTCATATTAACTTCCTCAAAACCCTGTAATACCGACATGCTTTACTCCTATTCGAAAACAGTTTTAAACAAATTTATTAATAAGTGTACTGCTTAATAACGGTAATTCAAATTCGAATAGGATTATTTTTTGAATTTAATACGATCCCGTTCCACGGAATACCACTAAAACTGTTTTCGCAAGAATGGCCAAATCGCCCGTAATGGACCAATTTTCGATATAGGAAACGTCCAAATATTCGCTTTGCTCCTGGGAAAGATCGGAGCGTCCGGAAACCTGCCACGGTCCGGTGATGCCGGGCTTGACCAACAGTCGCGCCGAATATAATGACCCGTACCGCGCCACTTCCTCAGGCAGTGCTGGGCGCGGCCCTACCAACGACATGTCACCTTTCAAGACGTTGAAGAATTGCGGGAATTCATCCAGTGAGGTCTTTCGAATAAAATGACCGATTTTAGTAATGCGCGGATCGTCTTTCATCTTGAAAATAAAACGATCGGACTGGCCATTTTCCTCTGCGAGTTTCTTCTTCAAATCCTCGGCATTGGTAACCATGGAGCGGAACTTATACATTTTGAACGGGCGGCCATGCAATCCGATACGTGTCTGTGAGAAGAACACCGGACCACCATCATCCAATTTGATGGCAATGGCCACGCCCAGCATCAGCGGAGAGGATATGATCAACGCAAGCGCCGAGCAAACGATATCAAGTACGCGTTTGACCGCATACGCGGAGTTGATATATTGCGGCAGACTGTCCAATAGCACGGGCTGTTCCGTCGCGTTGCGCAGGTACAGGCGATGGCCGCTGATGTCGGCCAATGATACGGACAGCGCCAATTCCATGCCCAAGGATTCGATGGCCAGGGACATGCCATGCAGCATTTCGGAATCGCGCGATAGTACGTCGGCTATGTACACCTCCTGAGCACCGCAGGCTTTCAGACACTTGAGTGGAAGAACTTATTCACTCTGCTCGGAAGCACCCTCTTTTGGTGTGTCAGCGGACGTGTCCGGTTTCGGCTGTTCGCCGGAGCCCGAAGACTGATTATTCGTCGTCTCGTTATCCGTCGGCGTTTTGCGTGACCTTGGCGGTCCGTGCCGTTGCCGTCGATCAGTGCCCGTGCGGTGCTGATGGCATTTTCCAAATGCCACGCGCGTGGCCGTTGCCGGACACCTTGCACAGGCTGCCATCCAGCAGTTCCTGTGCAGTATCGATGGCATTCCGCAGACTCGTACGGGCCTGGTCGATGGCGTCCTGCTTCGTTTTGGCGGCCTTGCTGTCGGTCACGGCCGTGGTTGCCGAAGTCAACGCTTTGTGTTCTCCTTGATGCCGCTGAGTTGCTTGCCCATCGAGCGGGCATGCTGGCGCAATGCCGAGTCAGACTATGACGCCTCGCAGCCGCCCACGGTCTTCATGTTTTGCGCATCGGCAATCGCGCCATTGAGCTTCGTCAGCGTCTGTGCATCCATCACCTGACTGGCAGTAGTATCCTGCAATGCGGTTGCCTTCTTCAGTGCCGCAGCCATGCTTGTATCGGCGGAATCATACTTTTTCTCGGTCCGCTCGCATATGGCGACGGCCGCACGACGTTCCTGTGAGGTCTGGCGGTTATGTCACAGGAGCAGACCGATCACCGCCGCCACCGCAACGATCGCCGCGGCCACTCCTGTGATGATCTGCTTGGTATGGGATTGTTTCGGCGTGACCGGAACGAGTTTCAACGGATCATGTTCCGGATCCTTGGAAATGTCTTCGATGGGATCGGCCACCTTGGTCGCGGCATCCGCGGTGTTGCTGACGGGCGGTATACCGAACAGCGGAATGGTGGATGGCGCGTCCACGATGCTGCGCAGATTTGTCAACGGCACGGTTTCAGCAGCATCCGTAGTACCGGCAACGCCCGCGGTGTCAGCGGCGGGATGCGCAGTGGCCAGAATGGCCGTATCTCCGGCGCCCGTGTCGGATTCGTCTTTGCCGCTGGAGGAAACAACCCTTCTGCCTGTGAGGAATGGCTCTTCGACAACGGGTTCCGACTCGGGAAAGCTCAGCGGCGGAATATCCCAGAGGGTATCGACAATATCATGGGAGCCGCTATCCAATATGCCCTCGACAGGCTTGGAATCATGCTCATCGTTTCCCATGTATCCTCAATTCCGCATATATACTGACCATTGGCTGCAAACTTGCCGAGTTCTAAAGCCGCTAGTCTATATTCCACCATTCCCAATACGCTAGGGAGGAACATGAAAAATCTCCCGCCGATCGGCGGGAGATTGAACAACGTTCGGTCAGTGCCTTTTACCCTTGCGATACGACAACCTGCTGAGCGTTAGTGTTCTCTGCAGAAACCACTGAATTCTTCATCTTATGTGCATAAATCAAAGGCCCATTTAGAGCGCCCTTCGAATTCGGGGCAAATTCACTGTTTGTCGATGTTGGGCACGAGCATGATCTTACCGTCGGCGATGCCTTGCAAGTGCTGGCCGTACGGGCTCTTACCATACCGTTCGGCAGATTCCACAAGCTGCCCACGACTAATCCACCCGTTCTCGTAGGCAATCTCCTCCACGATGGCGATTGGCAGGCCCTGCGCGTGCTGCACGGTACGCACGAACTCACCCGCCTCGAACAGCGAATCCATCGTGCCCGTATCCAGCCACGCATACCCGCGGCCCAGCGTACGCACGTTCAACGCTCCCGCATCGAGATACATGCGATTGAGGTCTGTAATCTCCAGTTCGCCACGCGGACTCGGCTTGACCTGCTTGGCGAAATCGACCACACGTTCGTCGTAGAAGTACAGGCCCGTCACCGCGTAATGCGATTTCGGCTTGGCCGGCTTCTCTTCAATCGAGACGGCCTTCTTGTTCTCGTCAAACTCAACTACGCCGTAACGTTCCGGATCGTCCACATAATAGCCGAATACGCTTGCGCCCTCGCCGGACTCCGCCTTGCGCACCGCACCGCGCAGCGTGGCGCCCAAACCGTTGCCGTAGAAGATATTGTCTCCCAGTACCAGCGCGCACGGCTCTCCGTCGACGAACTCTTCACCCAGCAGGAATGCCTGCGCCAGGCCATCCGGGCTGGGTTGCACCTTGTAGGAGAAGTTCACGCCATAATGCGAACCGTCGCCCAGCAGCTTTTCGAAGTTCGGCAGATCCTTCGGCGTGGAGATGATCAGGATGTCACGGATCCCGGCCATCATCAGCACGCTGAGCGGGTAGTAGATCATCGGCTTGTCATACACCGGCAGCAACTGCTTCGACGTGACCGTGGTCAACGGGTATAGACGGGTTCCGGATCCGCCCGCCAGAATGATGCCCTTCATTGACTTCTCCTTACCTATGGCGTCCCTTCGATGAAGGAGACGGGTTCAGTTCTTCAGTTCCTTGGCGACGTATGCCTTCAGGGATTCTTCCCAATCCGGCACGTTCAGACCGGTCCGTTCAATCTTCGCGAGGTTCAGCGCCGAATTGGTCGGGCGCGGACTGACCGGGTTCTTCGCATTCGCGAAATACTGGTCGGTCGAAATCGGCTTGACCTTGTCGCCGTTGCCATTCGCTTCATCGAACACCGCCTTGGCGATGTCCGCCCAGGACTTCACCGCACCGGAACCGGTCAGGTTGTACGTGCCATATTCGGCGTTCGTATCCAGCAGGTGGAAAATCGCCTTGGCCATATCTGTGGTGAAGGTGAGCCGGCCGTACTGGTCGTCCACCACGGTCACCTCATTGAGCTGGTCGTTCGGGTCGGCCACGCGATTGGAGAGCATCATCATGGTCTTCACGAAGTTATGGCCTTCGCCGATCACCCACGAGCTGCGTACGATATAGTGGCGAGGCGCGTTCGCCACGGCGATGTCGCCGGCGGCCTTGGTCTGCCCGTATACACCCAACGGCGCGAATGCCTCGGTCTCGCTGTGCTCTTTCTCGACGCCGTCGAACACGTAGTCCGAGCTTACGTGCACGAGCGTGATGTTGTGTTCCTTGGCGATTCCGGCCAGCAGGGCCGGTCCTTGCGCGTTCGCCTTCCATGCGATGGGTCGGCCTTCGTCGGTTTCGGCCTTGTCCACGGCCGTGTAGGCACCGGCATTGATGATCGTACCGTACAGGCTCCAATCGAACTGGTCGTATTGGGTCGGGTCGGAGAAGTCGAACGTGTCGATGTCGTTGAATTCAAAGCCTTGCAGACCGTGGGTCTCTACGTAGTCGCGGATTGCGTGGCCGAGCTGGCCGTTGCAACCGGTCACCATCGTGCGACGCGGCGCCATGGGCTTGGCGTCCTTGAGCATTGGATGATGCAGATCGGCTTCGCTTCGTTCGGATTCCTCAAGCGGGATCGGCCACGGAATGTTCAGTTCCGGGTCGGCGAGGTTCACGAAAGTATAGGTCTTCTTCTGTTCCAGGCTCCAGTGCGCGTTCACCAGATACGTATATGCGGTGCCGTCTTCAAGGGCCTGAAAGCTGTTGCCCACGCCACGCGGCACATAGATCGCCTTCGACGGATCCAATCGGGTCGTATACACCTGACCGAAGCTTTCGCCGGGGCGCAGGTCCACCCACGCGCCGAAGATCTCGCCCGTCGCGATGGAGATGTACTTGTCCCACGGTTCGGCGTGGATACCTCGCGTCACGCCCTTCTTCGCGTTGAAGCTGATGTTGTTCTGCACCGGTCCGAAATCCGGCAGGCCCAGTTCCAGCATCTTCGCTCGCTGCCAGTTCTCCTTGAACCAACCGCGATTGTCTCCATGCACAGGCAGATCAAACACCAGCAAGCCCGGAATGTTCGTCTCCGTGACCTTCAGTTTCTTCTCAAAATCCATATTTCCCATCTCTCCATCAGACCATTCGAATGCGGATACGACGGATTGGGCGATGAGGGACTCGAACCCCCGACACCCAATCCTTGCCAAGCCTCACTGACCTTGGGCCTTGTAGCGCGCTTCGGTCGCGACCTTGGTCTTCTCCCACCACTGGCGGTTTTCGGTGTACCAATCGATTGTCTGGCTGAGTCCCGATTCAAAATCCGTGTGGGTCGGGGTCCAACCCAACTCCGTCTGCAACTTCGTCGAATCGATCGCATAACGACGGTCGTGGCCCGGGCGGTCCTTCACCCAATCGAACGCATCCTCACTCTGCCCCATCATCTTCAGGATCATGCGCAGCACGGTGATGTTGTTCTTTTCGCCGTTCGCACCGATCAGATACGTTTCGCCAATACGGCCTTTGGTCAGAATCGTCCACACGCCGGAGGAATGGTCTTCGGTGTGGATCCAATCGCGCACGTTCTCACCCTTACCGTACAGCTTCGGGCGAATGCCTTCCAGAATGTTCGTAATCTGACGCGGAATGAACTTCTCAACATGCTGGTATGGACCATAGTTGTTCGAGCAGTTCGAAATGGTCGTGCGCAGTCCGTACGTGCGAGTCCATGCACGCACCAGCAGGTCGGATGCCGCCTTCGTCGACGAATACGGCGAACTCGGATGGTATGGGGTGGACTCGGTGAACTTCGCCGGATCATCCAGCGCCAGATCGCCGTACACCTCGTCGGTGCTTACGTGGTGGTAACGGATGCCATACTTACGTACTGCTTCGAGCAGACGGAACGTGCCCTCCACATTGGTGTGCAGGAACGGCTCGGGATCGGCGATGGAGTTGTCGTTGTGCGATTCCGCCGCATAATGCACGATGGCGTCATGCCCCGGCACGATGCGATCCAGCAGATCCGCATCGCAGATATCTCCCACGACCAGCTCCACGCGGTCTTCCGGAAGTCCAGCGATGTTCTCAGGATTGCCTGCATATGTCAGCTTGTCCAATACGGTGACATGCACATCCGGATGATTATTGACCACGTAATGTACGAAATTCGATCCGATGAAGCCGCAGCCACCGGTCACAATGATGTTCTTGGGAGTAAAGGTCTCTTCGGTCATGCCCCGATTCTACAGCTCCCCATCACCACGCCGCCCTACTGATATTTCATGATGAGGATGGCTCTTATGCAAATCGGCAGAAGTGGTGTTTCATTCCGTTCGATCGGGTCTCTGCAGGAGCGGTAATCACATAGTGACATGGAAAGAAGTTCCCACCCCAGTATGAAACGACATTATCATCATCATGCCCGCAAAATCGTCCGTTCTCATTCGGAACGATGTTGATTCACACGCCCCATACTACCCCCTATAGTAGAATTCCACTCAGGAGAATGGACTAGGAGAGAATCATGAATGGGAACGATCAAAGCATGGAAAGCAATGGCACGCGTGTCAGGCATGCAGATCCGACCCATTCCCAAATCCCAGATGAGGTGTCACAGGTGAGAAAGCCACCGGTTCTGTTCTTGGTGATTCCCTGCTACCGCGAACAGGAACAGCTACCCATAACCACGCCCATATTGGAACGCAAGATGGGTTCCATGATTGACGCGAAGATGATTTCGCAGTCCAGTCGCATCCTGTTTGTCGACGACGGGTCCCAAGACCATACCTGGCAGGTCATCGAAGGTCTCCACCGTGATAATCCCATGCTTTTCCATGGCATCAGGCTTGCCCATAACCGTGGTCACCAGAACGCACTTCTGGCGGGCCTCATGACCGCCCTCGAACAAGGCTGCGACGTTGCCGCAAGCATGGATGCCGATTTGCAAGATGACGTCGACGCCCTCGACCGTATGCTCGACGAGCATGCCAAAGGCGCACAAATCGTTTACGGCGTGCGATCCAGCCGTGACAAGGACACTTGGTTCAAGCGCACCACCGCCGAGGCGTTTTACTCCGTCCAGGCATGGATGGGAGCCGAGACCATCCGAGACCACGCGGACTACAGGCTCATGGACCGTCAAGCCTTGGAAGCACTTTCCCAATATCACGAGGTCAATCTATTCCTGCGCAGTATCGTTCCCGACTTGGGATTCACCACCGCCGTTGTGGAATACAAGCGTGGCGAACGTACCGCCGGCGAGAGTAAGTATCCGTTGAAGAAAATGATCTCCTTCGCCATCCAAGGCATCACCAGCTTTTCCGCCAAACCCCTCAAATTTGTCACTGGCGCGGGATTGCTGTCCACCCTCGCCGGAATCGTCATGCTTGTTTACACACTCATATCACTTTTCACAGGCAACTCCACCGCAGGATGGGCATCCATCATGTGCAGTCTCTGGCTTATCGGCGGTATGCTCATGCTCAGCCTTGGCGTCCTTGGCGAATACATCGGCAAAATCTACCTCGAAACCAAACACAGGCCAAGATACAATATTCAACAAAGACTATAAATGACGCCGCTCTGGGCAGCTCACAGATGCACATTTCCATCATCAATCGCAACAAGCACAGACGACGATTCGACGCCTACGCCACACGAAACCAAGAAAACAGCCATGGAACAACAACCGAACGCACAACACGAATCCGCAGCGATACATCCCTTTAAGAACGCCAACACCACCCAATTCCCTCATCTCATCAAGTTCCTTACACACAAATGGAACATCCTCACATGTCTGTTCATCGCGTTCATCCCGGTGTTACTCATTTGCATATTTGCGATGCCGGCCTTCTCCACAATTGATGACGCCATACAGGCCATGTATCCGGAAGGCGTCTATTACGGGCAAACGCCATACCTCATGCTGTACACGCTCGCTCCCATCAGCGTACCCCTCGGAATGCTAGGCAAGCTATTCCCAGGTTTGCCGATGTTCGCGCTCTGCCAGTTGCTATTTATAGTTCTCTCCACCGCAACTATGCTTTATCTCGCGTCCAAAGCAACCGACAGACCGTCCATCAGGATTGCTCACACGGTCTTACTCATAGCATGCGAGTCGTTCTTGACCACATACTTGACTTACACGGCCGTTGCCTTTGTCGTCACAGCATCCGGTCTTTCGCTGCTCGTCGTCAACGCTCTCAGCAAGCAGATACCGCGTATAACGAAACAAGACATTGCGGGTTTCTTCCTAGTCTTCCTAGGTACGAGCCTACGCCCTGAATCCGGATTCGCCACCTTTGTCTTGTTCGTCCCTTTTATACTCTGGGTGCTCATCCACGAACGACATCTACCATCCATTCTCCGAGGTATCGCTGCCGGCATCGCCGCAATCCTCGCATATGCAATTGGTATGGCTGCTTACCTCCTCACGCCTGGATGGCAACAGCTTCCACATGCACTTAAGATCGGTCGCGCTATCACTGATACACAATCCGTCGACGCAGACACTATCCAAGCCGTTGCCCCCAATCTCAGCAATAATGATGTTGATATGCTTTACGCTTGGTGGTTCGGCGATAAAAGTGTATTTAGCCTTGATACCTTCCAGAAAATCTCGGCCTTCGTACAGGAATACTCGCTATCCAACATTCTGCTCATTGGCAAACGCAATCTTTTGCTCACGGTCATGGCGATTATTTCGCTTTCCCTGCTTGCCGCATTCATATCGCTCAATATGACCCGATTCGTCCGCTCAGTCGTCATTCTGCAGACAAGCATCATCCTTTGCGTCATAGCCACTCTTCTTGCTCTTGCGCTGCGCAATCGTATGTTCGATCGGGTCACTTTCTCACTCGATATCATCGCTCTGTACGCCCTTCTCACTGCCTCATACAGCTTTGCCGACAAACCGACTCAGGTAACGACACCAGCACGGCGGAACATCACATCATCGAGACGGTTGCCGTCATTTTTTACCGTTCTGCTCAGCGTCATCTGCATCGTCTTAGCCTTTGCATTTCCCGTCAACCACGCTGAAAGCATCAAAGCAGATGCAGCCGAAACATCCATCATCCAAGACAATATCCGACAATATGCATCAAATCACCCTGAACAGATCTTTATCCTTAACGTTGTTTGCGATGAAGCTTACGTGAAAAGCCACAGCATATTTGAGACTTTCAAGACTTGCCGATACGAAGACAACACCATCCCCCGTGGTGGTTGGGAGACATTCGCCGCACCCGACGACTATATTCTCAGCAGACACAATCTTGATAAGGACCATCGGTATGGCAACCTCATTAATCGTTCTGACGTTCGCCTTATTGGGGACAAGATCGCAGCCGACAGAATGCTGATATTCCTCCGTGAACACTATGATTCGAACGTCACCGTGACAAAAGAGACCTCCCTTACTGATAACGATGATCCCAATAATTCCATTGGTGTATACCGGTACAGCAAAACTGCCAACGGGCAATGAGCCAAACTTCGTAACATGAAGGGTAAGGCGGCACGACAAGGCCCGAATTCCTGCGCTCCGGCCACAGACATGTCTCCCACGTGTTGCCAACCCTTGCTCTCATTATGCTCGCCGCCCTAATCTACCTCATCCTGCACTGAAAACCGTTGTGGAATGTCTCGTCGATGGGAACCCACAATGAATCCACTAACGGATTCCATGATCGCTAGCTCGGCATTGCTGTCGGCAAGGTTAAGTATGACTTTTGCGAATTCACCGCATGGCACCAGATATGATTCGTTACATGACGGAAATTCACCGTTCGGCAAGCAGCCAATGCAGAAAGACATTCTTCTACCTGTACTTTAATGCTAATGCTCTAACACAGTCATCCAATCGCGGTTTCTTTGTCTGATGACCGGAAATTTTACAAGGGATTTGTAACTGCGTGCTGAATCTAAGTTACTTTAATAAATCAGCCAGCATATAGTCGCTTGGTGCGTTGCGCATCAACCTTCGATATTCACGTAGTACACTAACCAGCGGATCGATGTCTCAATAAGCTTCAAGAAAAGATGAGGATTTTACGTTAGGTATGCAAAGATATCTTTTGCAATAGTCACTGACTTTCAAGCCACTCTTTGTTTTGCGTATATCAAGAAGTTAGGCAGGATTGATTGGGCAACATTCAGTCTGGAAAACAGCAGGATTCAGTCTATCTCGCCGTAAAGGTGAGAAGAGCACCGGTCTTCCATGCCTTTGTCATTTTTCCTAGTCCAGGATAGCCGGCTGAAAGCCACTTGAGGGTAGGCGATAAGATCAACGTCAATACACGACAACATATTGGGATCCTCAATGTCCAAGGCGCGTCATGACACCAAGCAACCGAGTGATTGGGCCTGTTGGAAGATACCCCGGCAGGAAACGCGCTGACTGATGACCAATCACCTAATCCTAGAGTCGGGAGGATATACGGGGACAATCAATACATAGCTGAAAATCGACAGGCTCACGCCTCTGTAAACAACGCCATATCGCCAGATGCGTGTTACCAGAGAAGGTTTCGACGGCTCCCACTATCCGTATAGTGTTACGCAAAGCAGCGACGCGAGGAGCGTCACATTGACGGTGATATCCATCCCGAACTCCTAGCGAGGTGGTGCCTTTTTCTTGGGCTCTAGAATCAAGAATTCCAGCAAAACGTCATTAGCTCGGCTTTGGAATCCACGAATCTTCTGAACTTTAAATTTATAAAGTATATAATTACTTCGTGAGTCAAAGGAGACGATGATGTCAACGAAAAAACAGCAGGCCCGTATGACGATATATAGATTGATTAATCTACCTGCACTTAAGTGTGCAATTCGCAAGAGATATCGAGATAGCGATAATTTGACCTGTCAAGAACAAAATATCAAAATTGGAGATCGTGAGGCATTTCTACTTACAGGTACTGTTGAACCAGGAAGCGCGCCATGGGCAAAAACCATCGGACAAATTACCGGTATCTCGATAGAAATTGGCAATAAGACAGCTCTAGCCGTTTTGCTTATCCCTTCGGAAAGTGACGCATCGAATATAAGGCACACCTCAGATTCAGAATCCACAGCAATACCTTTTATCTCAGCATGGGCCATTACGTTCGGTATGGGATTCCAGGCCTTAGATACTCAATACATAGATATAGGATTCGGTAAGAGGATTGCCATTCGTAGCGCCAACCCTGACAGTTTAAATATGGTTGGAAAAGTTACGCTCGACGAAAAACCTCAGATGATTCGTTCTACGATTCCTTCCGGAGGCACTCTTCGTAGATTCGGTTTTGATGAATTTAGTGAGCTGGCCACTAGAATCATCGCCAATGCCAATTTGGAAGGTATTGGCGAGAACGTAAAAATCAAAGGCTCCGATTCACTAAGTATTCCTTTACCGACCTCTCCTCAAGAATTGCTCGACAAAATCGACCAGTTAGAAACAATTCTTAGGAAACCAGTACCAGAAAACCTCAAACCTCTTGACCATCTTTCGCTCGTCAAAGCACCCGAGTTAAAGAATAGGCTGGAGCAGTGTCTTGCAGAAGCAATATTAACTGATAATGATCAAGAACAACTTGCTCTTTCCTATCCCTATGACGCCATTGACGAAATTGGAGATCCGGATGCGTATAAGATTTTCGGTGCGGGACGTTCCGCTATGATTGATGGATACCCAACACTAGATAGGCTTCTATCAATTGTCAAACGAGAATCTGAAGATAACGTATTGAACAAGCTCAACCGCTTGAGTATCGTATTATTCAAAAATGAGAAAGAAAGTATTCCTTTAAGTTCCAGAATTCCCGTAAAGAAATGGCTCACCTTTCAGAAGATACTTAATGATGTAAGATATTTTCTTCAAAATAATCAGTGGTATTCCATGGATGAGCCTTATGTAAGAGTCGTACAAGATAAGGTGCAAGAAATATTTAATCGAGGTCCATATTTCGAAGATATCCCTGATTGGATAATCCAAGCACAGGATAAAAACAAAATTTCAAAAAGAGAATTGCAAGAAATTAATAGCGAGAAAACTTATAATATATTACTTGCAAGAGAACTCAATGGCTTATGCCTTGATAGGAAACTAGTTAATCCAATAGAAGGGGCATCCAGCATCGAAGCATGCGACGTATTGCTGAAAGGAGGAATCTTCATTCATGTTAAAAATGCTGCATCATCAGCGCCTGTAAGCCACCTGCTAGCGCAAGCTCTTGTTTCAACAGACATACTTCTATCCAGCGATACTGCCAGAGAAAAGCTTGAACAGAGAATTGTTGAAGTGGGCGGTGACCTTTCTGAGTATGACACGAAGCCCAAAAGAGTGGTTATCGTCATTGCCAAAGATAGAAAGCCACTAACCGCTGAATCACTATATACATTTAGTAAAATCAATCTTATAAGACATGATTCACTTCTGGCACCGATGGGAATTGAACTTAATATCGCTCCTATTGTCCGCAAAGAAGTTGAACAAAATTCTTGATTTTCAAATCTTTTCTTCTTAACTATTGATTTTGTTGATTCTTTTCCAAATTTCAATTTGGAAAGGAATCAACAAAAAATCAAAAATCTGTGACTCTTTGATATTATCCATGATTATGCTTCCTACGCCTATTCCTGAACAGCATATATTGCTTCATATAATTTGGATAATCATCCCAAAAAAAATCCACAACCTCATACCTGGAGGAGGACCTCTAACGAGTATTGAATACGCTTGTGCAATTACCATTTTCTAATTTTCTTCAACGACCACGGGAGGATGGTTCGTTCCACGGCCAAAGCCTTGATGCGGATCCGTTGGTGCTTGGAGGTCCACACGCCTTCAGGTTGGCCAGGCCGGGGTCAGGGCCCCGATCTGGGCCGGCCCAACCGGTTCACTTCCGGGAGGCCCTGCCACGCCTGGCGTTTCTGAAGGATACGGCCATCCCGAAGCCCGCCACCATCACCATCAGCAGCCATCCGCCAATGAACCACCCGACGCCCATGTTTATGGTCAAATAAACGTGTACGGCGTCACCACCAAATCTGAACGGTGTGAG
>ERZ894229.450-NODE-450-length-35953-cov-77.5066_pt1 | contig 35953 bp, 27 predicted proteins | sample MGYA00380295_ERZ894229 | MGnify/ENA primary metagenome ERZ894229 (study PRJEB32331, sample SAMN06328479) | human gut metagenome | biome: human gut microbiome; feature: stool | host: Homo sapiens | collected 2014-09-17 ... | reverse complement strand
AAGGACTGAAAATCCTTGTGTCCCCGGTTCGATTCCTGGTGGCACCACCTTTAAAAAACTGCAAATTTGGTAAATCCCTGAAAACTAAGCGTTTCAGGGATTTTTCTTTTTCCCATAATCCGCATATTTTTGGCAGAAATCCTATCTATTGGGATTTCAAAAAGGGAAAACCAAAAGTCAGATGTCCTAATAAAACAGCAATTGAAAAGCTGATTTCAGAGAAGAAAAGAGAGTTCACGGATGAGATAGTTAAACTGAAATCAGAGAATAAAGAGTTCACTACCAATACATTAGCTGATAGAGTTTCAAATCCAGTTAAACCAAAAACTGTTGGAGAAGTGTTTCTAGCATAAATTCAGAGGCTCAGTGAAGAAAAAAGAAGAGGATATATGCTTTCCACCCAACAAGTTTATAACTCCCTCATAAAGTTCAATAAGCACCTTAATATATACTTTTCAGACATAGACATTACTTGGCTAAGGAGATATGAAACTTGGTTAAGAAGTGAAGACATTGCAGAAAATACGATTGGAATAAGGTTCAGAACATTACGAGCAATCTACAATGTAGCAATAGAAGAGAAGTTGGTAAAGTCTGAACTTTATCCGTTCAAGAGTTACAAGGTGTCTAAGCTTCATAAAGGAACAGTCAAACGAGCTATAACTAAGGAAGAAGTAAATAAAGTAATAACATACCAAGGAACTAACGAATACTCAAAACTGGTGGTAGACTTGTTTTCTTTCTCCTACCTAATGAGAGGAATCAATTTTGTAGATATGCATACCTCACAAAAGAAAATCTGATTGATAACCGATTAATCTATCCTCGAAGAAAAACAAAGAAGCTAATTAAGCTACCTTTACAAGACATAGCTGTAGAGTTGATAGAGAAGAATCATAATTCAGATAATCAGTACCTCTTCCCTATCCTATCATCTTTTTATAAGACAAAACAGCAAAGGACTAACAGAGTTCACAAAGTAATTACCAAAGTCAACACACGGTTAAAGGATATAGGAAAGGAATTAGAGCTTCCTATAGACCTGACTACCTATGTAGCAAGGCATTCATTTGCTACAGTTCTTAAACGCTACGGAGTTTCAACATCAATCATTAGCGAATCATTGGGACATAGTTCTGAGAAAATAACGCAAATTTATTTGGAGAACTTTGACAATTCACAAATGAATGATGCAATGAAAAACCTTCTTTAAAAAATGTAACTGCATTTTGAAATATTGAAATTAGAATACAAATTATGCTGGTACTATTTGGTAAATTGCTTTATGAAACAATTATACACCTAGGACAGAATTGCAAAGCAAATAGGCGCTACTGCCATGTAATTACATTTTGCGCCATTTTGTCAGTGCCTAATTAATGATATTTTTTGCCAATTTGTCATTACCTAGATTGGCGAATAATAACATTTTAGATCTTTTCAAGTTTGGCATAAGATTTGTAGCATATTAGTCATAAAACATAGTGTTTTATTTAAATTCTTAAATTTTAAATCATGAAAAAGACTTTTGATGAATTATTTAGTGTTCAAAATGGGATGATAAGCCCCAAAGTTCCAGTAAGTATTAATGGAGTAACAATGACTCCAGGAGTTAGTTTTGGAGGTGGAGTTAGTTTTGGAGGAGTTAATGCAACTCAATTAATTGGAAGAAATTTTCAAACAGTGTACCAAAATGGTATTTTTGTAATAACAGAAATCTTCTGATAAATGTTATTGTAATAAAATTGTAGTTAGAATCCTGCTCCCTAATAAAGGAGTGGGATTATTTTTTTTACTTTTGCAATAAACCTCAAAAAACTGTTACCATGAGAAATGATTTATTCTTTGAATACTTAAACACCCCCAATAAAGAACTAAAAGACATAACTACTAATATTGATTGGGAAATGCTATCAGATATGGAAAAGCACTTTGAAGCTATTTTTATTAATGAATGCCCACAAGATAGCAGAAAAACAATTCTGGATAAGATTTGTCTAATTAGAAACAGTCCGACTTAAAGGGAAGCACACATCAGTGTCAGCTTCCCTTTTTTAGGAAGGTATTTAATTAGACTGCTAACAATATATTTAATACACGAAACTTACGACCAAACTCTGAGGCTTTTCGAATGGAATCAATTACCTCATTATCATCCTTCTTTTCAGCATAATAGAAATACGAACGATGAATCGATAGACTTTTCAAGACATACCAACTTTAAAATAAAGACATTTCTATTTTGTCCGCGAAACAAAAAATACAAATTTTTGTTTTGTCTATAAAACAAAATGCGCTATCTTTGTGCTATTAGCAGAATAAAAACAGGAAACCATGGACAAGAATATTCTGAAAGGGGTTATAGCCGACAATCAACTGGAAGTCCCAAGATACAAGGTTATTCCTCGCGATTTCACTTTTGAGGAATTTGGGAACTACGTTTTTGTAGGCATCCGACGTGCTGGAAAATCTTACCTGCTCTATCAACGGATGCAACAACTACTTGCGCAAGGCGTGCAGTGGGATGAGATGCTTTATATCAATTTTGAAGATGAACGTCTTACCGGAATGAAAGCGGAGGATTTGAATCTGCTGTTGGAAGTCCATTTGGAAATGTACGGAAAGAAACCTATCCTGTTTCTGGATGAGATACAAAACGTTTCCGGATGGGAAAAATTTGCCCGTCGTATGGCTGATACTAAACATCGGGTTTATATCACGGGAAGCAATGCCAAAATGTTAAGTCAGGATATCCAAACGACTTTAGGCGGGCGTTATATCCCAGTGGATGTTTATCCGTATTCTTTCAAAGAGTTTTTGACAGCAAACAATGTTCCTTCAACTGCTAATCATCTCCTATCTACGGAAGGCAAAGCCGAAATATTACGAAAATTCAACGATTATTTCTACTTTGGTGGATTCCCGGAAGGAGCAGAGTTTTCTGCCAAACGGGATTACCTGACCAGCGTTTATCAGAAAATCTATCTGGGAGATATTGCAGCCCGTCATACAGTAGATAATACGTTCGCTTTGCGTATCATGTTCAAGAAACTGGCTGAAAGCGTAAAACAACCCTTATCGTTTACCCGCATAGCGAATATCGTATCTTCAACCGGAGCAAAGGTAGGAACACAGACCGTTATTAATTATATGGAATACGCCAAAGATGCTTGGCTTATCAATCCCGTGCAAAACATAGCGGGTAAATTGGTCGATAAGGAAACTTCACCGAAGTACTATTTCACGGATAACGGTATTCTCAACCTCTTTTTATTGGACGGAAACACTTCTTTGTTGGAGAATATGGTAGCCGTAAATCTATTGCGTAAATACGGGCGAAATGATGCCGTTTATTTCTATAATCAAAGCATTGAAGTAGACTTCTACATTCCTGATGATTACACAGCGATTCAGGTATGCTACAATCTCGACAATAGCGATGGCACGTTTGACAGGGAGGTAAAAGCCCTGCTGAAAATTACCGAAGTATTGGAATGCAAGAACCTGTTGATTATTACTCGTGATACGGAACGAACGGTAGAAATAAACGATAAAACAATTGAGGTCATTCCGGTATGGAAATGGCTGTTAATGTTAAATCACGGGCAAAACGATAAAACATAATTGTGTGCTAAATCATGTGGATTTCCAAATAGAAGAAACTATAAAATGTTGATAATCAACAAAGAAAAAATAATAATTCTCTTGCTGGTGGCACCCCTTATAAATCAAGCAGTTACAACAAGTAACTGCTTTTTTTGTATATTCTTCCTCCAAACATTTTTTCCCAGTCGGTTGTTTTATCACTCAAAAAGGAACGATATATGCAATCAGAAAGCCGTCACCCAAATACACTGGGAAGCTCCGTACTGACAGAAGAACAACGGGCCAAATTGTCGCCACAAGACATACTTGATTTATTAAAAAGCGGGAACAAAGATTTTACCGAAGATAATCTTACGATAAGAAACAATACTCAAAGAGTTCGGGATGCAGCAATCGGCCAATACCCGTTAGCTGTCGTTTTATCCTGCCTGGACTCAAGAGTTCCGGTTGAAGATATTTTCCATCGAGGTTTAGGCGATTTGTTTGTTGCCAGAGTTGCGGGAAATATCGTCAACGACGACATACTAGGCAGTTTAGAGTATGCATGCAAAATATCCGGAGCCAAACTCATTTTGGTACTCGGTCATGAATATTGCGGAGCCATCCAATCAGCCATAAAAGATATTAAACTAGGTAACATCACTTCCTTACTCACCAAGATTAAACCGGCAATAACTGATGCCATTAAGATTCATGGCAGCAGTTATCAACTTTCCGATTCTAATTTTGAAGATTTGGTTTGTAAATTCAATGTTATTCAGTCCCTAACACAGATACGCCAAGGCAGTCCCATCCTGAAAGAAATGGAAGAGCAAGGAGAAATCATGATCGTAGGAGGTATTTACAACATGAAAACCGGAGAAGTACGCTTCCTCGCTAATGCTTTTTAACAGGACGATTATAATTGCCTGATTCTGTCATTTCTTTAGCAAAGTTCTCAACTCCTATTTCACGGATTCTACGAATGCATGCACCACGGTCAGAGCGGAACACAAATCCAAAGACCTTACTTATAAATGCATTAAATTTAGGACAACGCTCTATAGGCATTAAGTTGCACTCGGCACAACTCATCCATCCATGTTCTTTGCAGCAGTTGCGTACAGAACACCAAGAGGCCTTATCATTATTGGCACATCCCGGGCATTTACCATTCAAAAAGCGTCGGCAAGTTCCACAATAAAGACCACAAGCCGCAACATTAAATCCTTTTTCAGTCATAATTTTATCATATTTATTAATCTAGTCATTCCTTTATAGTATGTACTTCCGAATGTTGGCGCGCAAAACCTTCTTTAATTTTCTTATCGTCGAGAAGACACGACACCACCAATCCGGCAGCTAATGCACCAATACAAAGCAATAAGATCAACGACATAGAAGTTCCCAGCAATTTGCCGAACAACGAAGTAGCAGTAACACCTCCCATTACCTGAAAGAATTCAATACTAGAAACCAGAATACCCATCTGCGTAACGGAAATAACAGACTGAGGTGCTATGTTAACAAGTGGAAAGTTCATTCCGATACCAATACCGGTAAGCAACAATCCTACTGTCATCTGTAACATCGAAATCCCCTGCCCAAAAACAAATAGTAATAATAAACCAACGATAGCAATGGATAAATTCACAATTCCCGATCTTCTATAATGCTGATAGCGAGAAATTAAAGCACCTCCCAACATCCCTCCTACCACCATAGACAAAGTCATAGGCAACATCATTACACCGGAAAAAGCAGTATCCTTTTTTAAAATAACCTGTAGAAGATACGGTACATATAATATCAGTCCAAACAAAGCCACATAGCCCATAGCTCCGATAAAAGCAGATTTACGGAAGATGCTGTTTTTAAGCAAACCGGCGGGCAACATAGGCGATACGGATATTCGTTCGAGCCTGATAAAACAAATCATCAAAAAGACAGACACTATAAGCAGAGATATTAATAAGGGCGAAGTCCACGGTAAAAGCCGTCCGCCTTCTACCATACAGAATAAGAAAGGTAGTATCGATGCAAGAAATACCAAAATTCCTCTTACATCCAGCTTGCTCGTTTGACTGGCATGTTTTAATACCGGCAGATATTTATTCAGTAACCAGATGGCAACCATACCAATCGGTATATTAACCAAGAATATCCAATGCCAAGACACATATTCCGTTATAACTCCTCCCATCACGGGCCCCAGCAAGCTCGCCAACCCATGCATAGAAGCCAAAATACCAATATATTTAGCCCTTTCCTTTACAGGAAAAAGTTCCGCTGTAATAATAAAAGCACTTGATGCTATCACACCACCACACGCGCCTTGCAAACCCCGAGCGACTATCAGCATCAACATATCAACAGAGAGAGCACATAGAGCCGAACTGATTAGGAAGCTTACTATACCCCATAAAACAATTCGTTTACGACCGAAAACGTCCGACAGCTTTCCGGCAACGGGAATTGCCACCGTGGAAAATAACAAATAAGTAGTAAAGGGAAGTGAATAGTACGCCATCCCCTTTAGATCGTCTATAATACGAGGCATTGCCGTTGCAACAATTGCATTATCTAAAGCAGAGAGAAACAAGCAAAGCATAAGCCCTGCCATTATTACAGAAACATTTTTTATTGAAAGACTTTCCGTTTGCATGATATTCATTTTTCAATTCGGGCACAAAAGTAGCGAAGCATTCATCAATAAAATTGTCCAATCTTGCTATAACTTCTGAAAAGCCACTCTGGGTGCTCCATTCTTCAAATAAATAATTCCACACTCTGTGAAACCATTTTTCCTGAGAACAGATTGCATCACCCAATTATCTCGATGCGTATCCACCCTAATGTTGAAGCAACGATCAAAGCACCATTGCAAACAATAAGAGCCGATGCCCTTTATCTTACCACTTCCCGCCAAACGATGTACCACTCCGTAAGGTTTATCATTTAACCATTTTCCATTTTCAATGTAATCATACGTATCATCCTTACCTTGCCAGAAACAAAAGGTGGCTACCATCTCCCCCTCATCATCCAGACAAACATAACTGTTACCGGCAACAATATCGTCTTCAATCACTTCCTGAGATGGATATCCGTTTGTCCATTGTTCCATATTTCCTGTATTTCGCATCACAGAGCGGGCAATATCAAACAATTCCAATTGTCTCTGCACATCGGCCATCGTGGCCTTTCTTATTTCCATATACAACTATAACCTATTAATTAACGACGATTATTTCTATAAATCACATGCTCCATTAATAATACAGCGATTACCCCCATTACAAAACCGTTGGCCAGCAACGGTCTAAGTACGGGAGGCATTGATTCGGCAACAGCTACCGGCATAAAAGAGATTATCAAGGCAATCATAAGCGGAAATGCAACCGTCATGCAGCTATTAAAATTGGGTAGCGCATCATCTTGAACCACCAATTGAAAAGCCGATGAAAGCTGAGTCGTCATTAAATAGAGCAAAATAACTCCCATTACCGGTTTAGGTATAGACGACAAAAATACAATAACGTCCGGGAAAAAAGCACAAAATATTAATGCTGCGCCCGCAGGCAACAGCGTATACCGAGAAGCGCATCCCGTGCTCATAATTACTCCGGGACTAAGTGAAAAGTCAACCGGTCCAATAACCCCAACTCCACCGGAAAATATATTCATCAAACCCGTAAAACGCAACCCCCGTTTAGTACGATGCGCCATGCCGGGCGCCTCAATAGCCGTGCCAACAGACTGAACAGACCCTAGCTCATTGATAAATAAGGCGATAAAACAAAATAAGAAAGAGAGTAATATGCCCGGATCAAAAGATAATTGAGGCAGAAAAAAAGATAATTCAGTACCAGTAACTTGACTATTTAACTGAGGGGCAGCATTTCCTGCTAACAAATAATAGCAAATTGAACCAAAGAGAAGCCCCCAAAGAACAATGCTCGATTTCCAAATGCCGCGAAGCAAATTACTTCCTAAGAGCATCAAAAAGACCATTGCCAAAGAAAAATACAATGAGAAGAAAGTATTCGCCTTATCTGAAAACAGCAAATTAAGTATAGTCGGAGCCAGTGTAAACGCTATCAATGCTAAAATAACGATGACAATTCTCACTGTAAAAACACGTTGCAGAAATCTTATCCAACCACTAAAAGATAGCAGAAACAACAAAACGCCACCACAAACAATGGCAGTATACACTTCCGCAACCTGAGAAGCCTGCGTAGTGATGATGCCAATAAGCAGCACCGAAGCCGGACCTATAACTACAGGCATGCGGTGCCCGAAAAGAACCTGAATAACCAGTCCCGCACCCGTCAATGCAAACAGTTTTTGCGTGTAAAAAGTACGTTCAGCCAATGTGTTCAACTGAAATTCACCTACTACAGCACTAATAATCAATACGATAGGAATCGTTATCAGAAACCATTGCAGGCCATACATCAACATAGGCCATGCACCCGGTTTATCGTCATTTTTATATTTTAGAGGTATTGGATTAAAGCTCATAATCTCATCCGTTTAAAGTTTACAGAACGTAAAAGTAGCGATAATTTGTTATCTTTGCCAAAGAAAGCATCATGAAACAGTATAAAAGAGTATTAAGTATAGCCGGCAGCGACCCCAGCGGAGGAGCCGGAATCCAAGCCGATATAAAGACCATATCCGCTTGCGGCTGTTACGCCATGACAGCAATCACCGCCGTTGTCGACGAGAACACCGTACACGTAAACGGCATACACCCCATTCCAACCGCCTTTGTCAAAGGGCAAATTCAATCAGTGCTTGACGACATCGGAGCCGATGCCATTAAAATAGGAATGCTTCACTCTGCCGAACATATTTACGGAGTGAAAGAAGCGCTCGCACCTTACTTAATAACCAACATCGTACTCGATCCGGTCATGGTAGCCACTGCCGGCACCGACCTGTTACAACAAGAAGCCATATATGCACTTAAAAAAGAGCTTATTCCTTACAGTCGCGTCATTACCCCTAACATTCCCGAAGCAGAAATCTTGCTCAACCAAACAATAGATAATATAGCCGATTTGTTTCCGGCTGCTAAAGCCTTAGCATACAACCAACAAACCTCCGTACTTCTTAAAGGCGGACACCTCAGTACAGACCAGTTGGTTGATGTTTTTTATAACGCCGAGACAGACGAAACACTTGAGTTACCAACTCCAAGAATTGACAGCGTCAATACCCATGGAACCGGTTGCACACTTTCGTCGGCCATCGCCTCCTTTCTAGCCCACGGACTCACCCTTACTGAATCCGTAATCAGGGCCAAAGAATATATAAACCAAGCCATAGCCAACGGAACCCCCTATCAAATAGGTCAAGGCCATGGCCCGGTACATCATTTCTACAAATATTGGGAATAGAATCAAAGAGATTTGTAAAACTCCACCTCCACAATTCGCAACTGTCCTTTTGAATCAGTCGCATTGGGGTCTTTAAACAAATCCAGTTCCTTCTTTCCGGTAACCTCAATAATACCCCCAAAGGCATCCTGCTCATTGTTCATGCCCGTTAACTCAATCTTCACGAAACGTCCCTTTACCGGTTTCAGAGGAAGAGTTATATAACCGAGAGACTTAGGCGTTTCGCCCTCATAAACTAACTCATCATCCATCCAAATACGAATGGGATAACTACGCATTCTCCAACCCGTAAGTTTTAATTCCACTTCGTTAAGCGATGCATCTTCCTCCAGTTCATATTTTATCCAAGCCGTTTGTTTCCTTCCGTCGTTGCCCCATTCAGACAACTCATTGTCGTCAAAGCTATTACAAACCAACCCCTCATTACAGCCGGCAGTTGCCCCGACTATCTTTACAGCCCGGCGAGACATTCGGAAAGAATCACCCTTGGGAGTTTCTCCGCGTGATAAATTTACCGGCAAATGCTCCCCCGAAATATAAGCAGACAATCCATTTTTTGTTTCAAAAGCCGAAGTTTGCAAATTCACATCAGCACCGGTCAATCCCTCAGCAGATGCAACCAGCCTAATCTTTCCGGCTTTTTTGGTAGAACGAATCAACACCCTGTTCACCCCGCACTCCACCGGTAATTCCTGCGAAAGAACATAGTTTCCCTCTTCACCTTTGGCAATACCTCCCAGCCATTCAGCTTCACCCTGCAACTCAAAGCGAATGGTCTGATTAGCCAGCGGACACCGTCTGCCTTCGTTATCAGTCACCTCAACCTCAATCAAAGCCATATCGGCACCATCCGCCTTGAACCCATCGGGAGCCGTTATCGCTTTGAGACGAATCATTGCAGCTTCACCCGCCGTTTCTTTACTGGACCTGCTCAGCACCTCACCTTTTTCATTGCATCCTACCGCTTCAACCACTCCCTTTTCCCATTTCACACGAGGGAAAGTAAAGAGAAAATGATCACTTCTTGTCCCCCAACCCAGCGACCTTCCGTTAACAAACAATTCCACCTTATCAGCAGTAGAAACGACATAAACCGGCTTCACTATCGTATCAGAATAATTCCAATGCCCACAAATATAAGTCCTTTCCTTTTCCGTATCAACCCATCCGTCCCACATCACCTGATGTGCAAAAAAGCCATCTTTTGGAATGCGCATGGCATCAGTCACCCCACTTCTTCTATAATTTTCGGCACCACGAAAGTGCGTATTCGAATCATGAAAATGAATTTTCAATCCACCCGAGCTCACCCTATCGCCTGTACCCGGACGCACCCTATAATAATCATTCCACCTTATTATCAACTCTTTGAAAAATGAATCCTGATTACGATTATAAGCCGATGCATCAGCCAGCGGTTTACTCGTATTGGTAACTGTTGACCGGTAATATTTTGAGCCCTCACCATCTTGATGGAAAGGATAAGAATAATCATCCCAATATTTCCTCAAAGCCTCATCACGACAATATTCCGTAGCGAACATCGGTATATGAGCACTCTTATTAATATACAACATTTCGCCCCCATACTCAGCCACTTTACTATCAAGCATCTCCCTGGACCCGATAGCCCTTCCTCCGTAAGGATCATACCTATCACGCACAGCCTTCATTTCCTCCATGTGCTCTTCCGAAATGCTCTCGTTACCACTTTCATAAAAAACCACCGAAGGATTATTTCTATTATAAATAATAGCATCGCGCATCAGCTCCACACGCTGCCCCCACCTTCTGTCAGACACATCCTTTTCGGCATCACCAGCCGGCATGAGTTGCATTAAGCCTACACGGTCACAACTTTCCACATCCTGCTTCCAAGGCGTAACGTGCATCCATCTCACCGTATTGGCATTACTTTTCACCATCATCTTATTGCTGAAATCACTTAACCAGGCAGGCACAGAAAGTCCCACGGCAGGCCACTCATTACTGGTACGTTCCGCATACCCTTTAATCTGAATCACTCTGTCATTCAACCATACCTTTCCATCTGCAAATCGTGTTTTGCGAAAGCCCGTACGCGTTTTCACCACATCTATAGGCTTGCCATCAACCTTTAAAACCGTGTATACATTATATAAATAACCATAGCCCCAAGACCAAAAGTGCATATCCTCTACCCTGGTACCCACCTTCACCGTAGTGGTTTCACCCGCTGCTAATTGTAAGATACCCGAGCTTATTGTTTTAACAATTCGGCCATCAGCATCTTCAACAGACATCTCCATAGAGAACTTCTTTGCTACCGGAAACTCATTTCTGACCTCAGATTCAGCAAAAACCATAGCCCTTCGTTTCGTCACATCCATTTCACGAGCATAAACGTACGTACCCGTTGTTTTCAAATTCGAGAACAAAGGCAATGTTTGATACAATCTGGGAGCAACATGCAGATAAACATTTTTAGGAATGCCCCCGTAATTGGCATTAAAATTCTTATCATTCCACTGATACCCCGAACCCGTGGCACGTTCCTTATATTTCCATGAGTTATCAATCCTTGCAGAAATGACGTTCACCTTACCATAATCTATATAATCGGTGATATCAAAGCCAAATGCCATGACTCCATTCTCATGTATCCCCACCGATTTACCATTTACAAAAAACTCTCCACCGAAGCGTATACCCTCAAATTCCAGAAATATTTTGTTACCTGCGGCATTCCGGGGCAAACGAAAAGACTTTCTATACCATACAACAGTATCTGTATGTTCATATATCTGAACCCTAAACGCCTCATCTTCATTAAAAGCATGTGGTAAAGTAACCCGTTTCCAACTCTTGGCAGATGCGCCCATAACCTGTTGCAAAGAAACATCTCCAACGTGTATTTCCCAGTCTGAATTGAAATTGTACTTCACGCGTTGGCCTTTGGCATTACTCCACGTCACACAACCAATAAGCGCAAAAAGTAAAAGAAGTTTTTTCATGGTACATTCATTATGATTAAGTCACAAAACTAGGTAAACAGTACATACCATACAAGGCAAAATTGTACATAAACCTAGAAAAACAAACATCCCCCCATTCTATTTGATTGTAGAATGAGGGGACGCTCAGTTAGTTATTTCCAACAGATAATACTAGTATCCGTTTGTTCCATATTCATCAGCATTGTCAATCTGCGACAAGAAATCATAAGAAATAGGACGAAGATAATTTTTGCTGCTATTAAAGCTAGCTGCTGCACGCACGTTGTATTTAGCCAAGCGATCTTCGAAAGCTTTGTGGCGTTTCAACAATGCCCAACGGCTAAACTCACCGCACAACTCACGAGCATATTCATCAAAAATGCCTTCTTCATCAACAGTCGTTAGCTTCATGTGATTTTCATAATCATCCGCATTGCGGCATGCACGTTTGCGAAGCACATTAATATATTCGGCTGCTTTCTCGCCATTGCCAAGTGCCACATTAGCCTCAGCAGCAATCAAGTACACCTCAGCCATACGCATGATAAACATATCACCGGTTTTAATCTGCAAATTACTTCCATAATTCAACCCATCATACGACCAGTTGAATTTTGACAAAGAAGGATACAGTTGATAAGAATTAGTCCCATCGAATGAAGCCTCACGATACTTACCTTCTGCATCAAACAAGTCATCAATATTAATACAAACATAAGCACGTTTTGCTTTTTCTTCGGCAGACAAAGACTCTTTTGACAGATAAATAGCAAAACGATCCTCATCCTCATCCAGCGGATAAGGGTGAACATAAGCATTCTTGGGAGTTACAAGATTGGCAACGTTGCCAGAATGATCACCTTTAGGCCATATAGATGCTACATACTGATTACCACCATACGTACGTGTAATAGCATTTACGTCAGTATACGGATAAATCTTACGTCCCACAAATGCGGTATTAATACCATACTTGGTACACATATCAGTTGTCAACGTTAATGTTTTGCTGCTATAAGAAACCCATCCCACTTTAGACATTGAAAAGTCCGAGAAAGCAGTTACGAAAGAGTTTTCCCAACGTTTATCGTACTCAGAAAAGCAATCTACTAAATACTTAGACGGAGCATACAAGTTATTGTTCACACGACCATAATAATAGTTACCCTTGCTAGCAGTCTTATACACCTCACTCAATTTATTGGGATCGGCCATTGTGTAAGTAAACAACTTATTATTTAGCGAACCCGAGCTAAAAGCATCACTTTCTCCTGCTCTTGGTCCCGAAGCCACAAATAGCGCTTCCTTATTTGTACGATTATTAGCATGAGCCCATACATCAGCTACATCATCGTAAAGGTAAGCCCCATACGCATTCATGTTCGCAATCATATCCTCGGCCACTTCTTTAGCACGCTGCCAATAAGAAACCCCATTCTCTTTCAGTCCTTCGCCCGCACCCTGCGCATACGCTCTGGCTAAAAGTCCAAGAGCTGTTTTCTTAGTAACACGTGCACTATTGTTTTCATAAGGTGTAGTCTTCAAGTGCTCGGCAGCGTAAGTCAAATCACTTACAATTTGCGCATAAATCTCTTCCACAGAGTTTCTTTTGGGATTTAAAACCGCATTTGTAGTCGATTCATCAAGACTCAATGTTACATTTCCATAGTTCGTCACTAAAACCAAGTAATAAAAAGCCCTCAAACAATGAGTTTCGGCAGTCAACACCGTAACATCATCGGCATTACCATCGGCTACATTGCCTGCTCTATTTATAATAGCATTACACGTATTGATAATAGAATAAGCTTGTTTGAAAAGCTTGTTTGTAGCATTGGTACTGGTAGTAAGCCCCTCATAATAAAACAATTGTTGCGTATTCGTAGCATTCTTCGAGGTAAGCCATATATCCGTTCCGGCCTCAGCAACCGCCAGATAGTCAGATGCAGAAAACATCTGATCATACAAAGGAGAATAACAATACGTCTGCATCCCCTTCCAGCCATCAAATGTAGCCAGTGTTTCATCACCGGTCACTTCAGTAGGATTGTATTCATCTAAAGAACAAGAATACATTGATAAGACAATTAATAAGAGAGAGAAAGCTCTCAATGTATATTTTTTCATCGTCATATTTCGTTAATTATGAATTAGAATGATAAATTTAAACCAAATACCAATTGTTTAGTAAGCGGATAGTTCAGGCTTCCGTTCATTTCAGGATCATAATCCTTCAACAAGTGACTTTTAGCCACAACAAAAGGATTGGTAATGGTTCCATAAACTCTCAATTTCTCGAAGCCGAATTTCTTTAGCAAATCTTTAGGCAAGTTATATCCCAAAGTAATATTCTTTATTTTAAAGAAAGAACCATCTACATAAGACAGAGAATAATATCCCGTATAATCTTTTAAAGCCATATTGGCATTCGCAGCAGGGAAATCATTTGATGGATTTGATTCAGTCCAGTAATTGAAATATTCCGGGAAATTATTAGCTCCGGTCGGATCATAACGAGTCAACATGGAATAATTAATCATTTGTCCCCAGCGCATAAACATAAAGACACTTAAATCAAAGTTCTTCCAGTTAAGTGTGTTTTGCAATCCCAGCGTCCAGTCGGGAGAGTTATGTCCAATGATTTGATAATCATTCTCGCTGATGGTATACTTATTATCGGCCGTATACTCCACACCCTCTTCATCTACATACTTACCGATCTCTGATTTCTTAAGTCCCGGAATATCAATTTTGATATCGCCCGGTTTCTGTCCGAATACAGCCGCATCACTTTCTTCTCCTTTTTGCCATATTCCGGTAATCTTATACTTATAGAATGAATTAACAGGAGATCCTTTAGCCAACGTATAATTACCGTTGGTTACATAATTAGAAGTACCATCGGCTAGCGAAGTCACCTTTTCCTTATTGAATGAATACGTCAAAGTTGAGCTCCATTTAAAATCTTTGGTTTGAATGTTGCGCGTATTTAAAGTTACCTCAACCCCTTTATTATCAGTAGAACAAATATTCATGTTAGTATAATACTGAGTTGAAGCGTTGTATCCGCCATTTGTAATAGGCAGATATCTTTGCCATATCACGCCTTTCGTTTTCGTATAATAAAAGTCGGCAGCCAAGTCAATGCGGTTTTTCAGCACAGCCATATCAACCCCGATGTTCGTATTATATGATTTCTCCCATCCCAGGTTGGCATTCGTATAGTTTTCAGAGAACATGTAAACAAGTTCCTTCTGTCCGCCCAAGCTAAAATAACTTTGATCGAGGTGAGATGTTGACGTATAAGGATCTATAGACGCCGTACCTGTCACACCGTATCCCACGCGTAATTTCAGGTTATCGAGCCATTCTCTTGTACCTTTCATAAACTGTTCGTCGGAAATTCTCCATCCGGCAGAAACCGCAGGGAACGTATCCCATCTGTTACCATCGGCCAAACGAGAAGAACCATCATGTCTAACCGAAGCCGAGAACAAATAACGTCCCAGATACGAATAATTAAGTCGCCCTACCAGTCCCAGACCTTTCGACATGTTGTATGAAGTTTGAGCAACAGCAGCAGAATTTGAAGAAATGCCATGCCACAAAAACTTATTGTCCGTGATATTATCTTGTTTCAGGTAACTGTTATCCGTTTGATTATGATTCCATGTTGTAACACCCGTTACAGTGAAAGCATGATCTTTATTGATCGTAAAATCATAAGTCAGCACATTCTCCCACTTATAATTATAGTTTCTATTCTGAGTAACAGCCGCATAAACAGAAGAGTTTGTACCCACAGCATCGGCTCCCGAAGCTACATAATACTGATACGAACCCTGTCCCTGGAAATAATTAGTACGCGAATACGCCAACGTACCATTCATACGTGAAATCAGCGTCAGCCCCTTCATCGGTGTAATCTGAACATACGGATTCATGTACAATTTCAAGTTCTGATTTTGATTCTTATACACACCGCCAGCCGTGTTAAGCAGCAAGTTTATTTCGTTACCGTCATCAACAACCGGATTCACGTTTATATTACCATTATCATCGTAAGCTCTACCCAAAGGCACAGCACACAGTGCACTTTCCAAGCTGGCATACGCCTTATTCTGATGCACATAAGACGCCTGCATATTCACACCGGCCGAAAGCCAGTTGTTCACCTTATGATCTATACGGATATTCGTTGAATAAACCTTATAATCATCACCCTTATACTGTCCGTTCTCATCCGAGAAATTAAGAGACATATAAGCCTTTGTCTTTTCCGTTCCACCCGACACAGACAAACTGTAATTCTGAGTGTAACCCGTTTGCATCAACAAATCGGCCCAGTCAATATATTGTCCGGCCAAATGTGCCTGATACGCAGCGTCTGACGTAAATAAACGACTGTCGTCAGCCGTAGAAGTCCAGTTTCCCGTAGCCGCATTAGCATCTCTCAACACATTAATGTAACTATCACCGCTACGCATTTCGGGTGTTTTTGACCAACCATTAAAGCCACCAAATACATTGAAGTTAACGGCAGTCTTACCCTCTTTACCACTTTTGGTGGTAACAATAATAACCCCATTGGCACCTGCCGAACCATAAACAGCAGTAGAAGAAGCGTCTTTCAACACCTCAATAGACTCAATATCATTCGGGTTCAATGTAGAATAATCACCCGGCATGCCATCAATTATAAAAGTAGGGTTTCCGCTTGCTGTAAAAGAGCGCGTACCCCTTAACTGCATGCTCACACCAGAACCGGCCTGACCAGATGACTTTGTAATATCCAAACCGGCCACTTTACCCTGCAACGCTTCCATCGGGTTTGATCCCGGATTCAACGTTACATCCGAACTTTTAATAGACGTAACGGCACCCGTCAAGTCCCTTTTCTTCACAGTACCGTAACCAATAACCACTACCTCTTCGAGCGTTTTGGTATCCGGCTTCATTTGAATATTCAAACTGCTTTTGTTTCCGATCTCCAGATTTTGAGTTTGGTATCCAATGTAAGAAACCACCAGCACACTATTATTTGTCGACACTTTCAATGAAAACTTACCGTCAAAATCAGTAATTGTTCCTACACTGGTGCCCTTTATCAGAACAGAAACACCAATCATAGGCTCACCCAGTTCGTCAATGATCGTTCCATTAACAACTCGCTGCTGCATCACCGCTGATACTTCATCAACAGTAGCATTTGCATGCGTAGAAATAAAAAACAAAGCAAAAAGCGGGAGTAAGAATGCCCAAATTCCTTTGGACTCCCAAGATAAAAATCTTCTTCTCTTCATAATATTAAAAAGATTACTAATTGAAATTATATCGCTGTTATTTCAGTGTTCTTTTGAGATAGAGTTTTTTGATAATTTGGTTAGTAGACATATTTAATATGACGAGCAGGGTATCATTTTGTAATCAGTGGAAAGCATAAAAAACCGTTCAATGAAGCATTTACTCCAATGAACGGCTCATTTCTATCCGTTATTTAACAACCTGCTACTTCTCAGCTTTTTGCAATAACTCACGCGTATGCAACAACAGCTCCCTGCCACCATAAGCACCGTGTCCCGGTATAACAATGCGCGCATCGGGATATTTACGCATAACCTTATCAATAGTCGAAGGCCACTCTGTCACCGCAGCATCAGATAAGTTGCCCAATCCTGTAGCTTTAAGCTCCTTAACCATACATCCTCCAAAAAGAATCTTCTCAGAAGGAATCCATACCACAATATTATCAGTAGAATGCCCTCCGCCCGGGTAGTAACAACACAAATCCATATCGCCCAGCTTCACTGTCAGCGAATCAGTGAACCCATAATCGGGTACCGGCAACTTCTCTTTTCGGGCTATATCAATAGTCATTTGGTTGGCATACGATTTCACCCCTTTGGTTTGCAGATAAGCAAGTCCACCCAAGCAATCACCGTGCCAATGATTGGGAATAAAAGTAGTAAGCCTTGCCTTCAGTCCCTCTTCAATCCACTTCACCAACATAGCAGTCCGCTCATCGTTGGCAGGCGTATCGAGCAAAGCCGCTTCACCGTTATTTACCAATATCAAACCATTGCACGGCACCACACCAAAGCTACCCATATCATCATAAGAGACATAAAAGTAAGCCCTGTCGCACAGTTTTACAGCCTCCATACCCGGCCCAACCTTTATTTTGGGCGAAAGCACTGTTTCAGAAATACCTTTCTGAGCATTAACATTTAGGAAAAACGCAGAAAAGAAAATGAATAGTAAGTAAATACGTTTCATAATATACATTATTAGCACCTCAAAGATATGAATTTATTTTTAATAGTAAATCAGTCTTAAAATAGAAGACTAAATACAAGAAATATATTTTTTATCGTATTTTTGTTGCAATGAGAACATCCGAATACAAATACAACATCAAGATTGCCGTTTATTCATCTATAATCATTAGTGTTATAGGTGCTATAAACACAATTGTTGATCCCAGAAATTCGTATAATACCTACTCTTTTATTCTTCTCCGTATTTTTGCCCTGTGCATTGTAAACTGGAGCCTATTAATATTAACGACTTATCTAACTGAAAATATTTCTGCAATAAAAAAAAGAATAAAAGCCGTCACTATATTCACTTATTATTTAATTGGCATTCCTGCTACACACTTCACCATTTATCTCACAAATCACGTTGTACAGAATCAGATATATGCCAACAACACAGCTTATAGAAAACTCTTTCTTAGTTTCTTATTGTGCAGCACTATATTACTTACTAAGTATACTTTTAATCTATTATCTGAGAAACAAAAAATAGATATTGAAAACGAACGATTACTCCGCGAAAACTTTCAAGTTCGTTTTGAAATATTACGTCAACAAATCAACCCGCATTTTCTTTTTAATTCATTAGCGACATTAAAAGTGATGCTTCGCGACGACAAAGAAAATGCAGAGACCTTTATTATGCGCTTATCGGATATGCTTCGATATTCGTTGAAACTTTCATCTAGCGAAAAGGTCCCTCTAGGAGAAGAACTCACTATCCTAGAGGCATACTTATTCATGCTAAAATGTCGATTTGAAAACAAATTGGTGGTACATATAGATATTAATCCAAAATATCATTCATATTACATACCACCATTTTCACTACAAACCATTGTAGAGAACTGTGTAAAACACAATATAATATCCGCCGAACACCCTTTAGAAATAAAGATACATAGTACCGAAGATTATCAGTTGATAATCTCTAATACATTACAACCTAAAAAAGCATTTGAACCATCCACGTGTATTGGTTTAGCTAACATCGACAAAAGATATCAGTATCTCTGCAATCAGCATATAAAAATAGACAGAGACGATAAATATTATACAGTAACGATACCTATTATTCCAAATATATGAAAATACTAATCATTGAAGACGAAGCACGTACGGCTGTTGATCTGGCTCAAACTTTAAAAAAGATCAATCCCCAAATAATGATTCTCAATATATTGGACAGCATCAGTTCAACAGTGACATACCTTAAGACAAATAGTATGCCCGATTTGATTTATATGGATATCCAATTATCTGACGGCCCTTCATTCGACATATTCAAAGAAGTCAACATCACATGTCCGGTTATATTTTGTACAGCTTATGATGAATATGCTGTAGAAGCTTTTAAAATGAATGGTATATATTTTATTTTAAAGCCATTTGACATGGAATCTATTGGGAGTAGTTTGGCTAAAGTTGATTTTTTGAAGTCACATTACCAAATGAACTATTCAAACAATGAACCAAACAACACATTATTCAAAACACTCCCTCAAATAAATAGATCCTCCTTTCTAGTTCATCATAAAGGCAAAATGTTTCCCGTATCAGTTACGGACATTGCTTACTTTTTCATTGCAGACGAGCTCTCTTTTATTTTCACATTCAATGAACAAAAGTATATAATTGACCATTCCTTAGAAGAATTAGAAAAAATGATTGATCCTAATAAGTTCTATCGGGCAAACAGACAGTTTTTAGTTAATTTTGAAGCGATTAAAGAAGTAGAGCCCTACTTTAACAGGAAACTTCTCATCAAGTTATCTGTTCAATGCAATACAAGCATAATTGTTAGTAAACTCAAAAAAACAGAATTCCAAGCTTGGCTATCAGAGCGTTGATAATGCCCGTTTCTACTCCTATTATGTCCGCTTCAACCTTTATCATCTTGTAACCCGTTAATCGAAGCACTAATTTTGTCGCATAAATTTCGAAATTACTCAATTCAAAATTCATGCTACAATATGAAAATTAAACTTTTCTCTATTTTATTTTTTTGCATAACATACCAAAGCTACGCACAAGGTAATTATTCATTGGTTCAGTGCATAGAGTATAGCTTACAAAATCATTCATCCACAGAAGTATACCAAAACAATATCATAATAGCCAAAGGGCGAAAAAAACAAGCCATTAGCTATTATTTACCTCAAATTAATGTAAATAGTACCGTTACGGACAATCTAAAATTACAAACTAACATTATACCGGCCGGAGTATTAAGCGATGAAGACATTTCAATGCAGTTCGGTAAGAAATACAACTCAAATATCTATGGAGAAATAACGCAAACCATTTATAATCAACCGGCTATATATAACATCAAAAGCAGCCAAGTGAATATCAAAATAGCCGATCTGCAACAGATACAAAACAGCGAATCCATCATATTTAATACAGCTCAAGCTTATTTTCAGGTACTTGTATACAAAGAATACAAAGCAAAGTTACAAGAAATTATACAATCGTACATTCAACTATTAGATATATTAAAACTAAAACATCAGAAAGGGATCATTATTGAAACTGATGTGGAGCGTGTTAGCGTAAGTCTTAAATCAGCTGAATATCAACTGAATGAAGTGGAAACACAAATTAAGAACGCACTTGACAATCTAAAATTCACCATGGGATTAAGTCTGGAATCCGAACTTCACATCAGTGACTCGACCAATTATGAGCAGTACGTATCCTTTCCTGAAATAGCTTCGCTTAACATTAATAATCTTACCGAATATGAAATCAACAAAACACAGCAAAAGTTATTAGAATACAATTATAAATCACAGAAAGCAGAATTATTACCTACAATAAACCTCTTTAGTCGTGCTGGCAAACAAGGTTATTCTGAAGACATGTCAGGCATTTTTAATTCCTGGAAGGATTACTCTTACATCGGAGTATCCGTAAGTATGAATTTATTCTCCGGTTTAAGAAAATCAAGCAAAATCAAAGAGAGTAAATTGGTATTAAAAAACAGCTACACCAATCTGCATTTGGCAGAGACAGGCTATCAATTAACCTTCCAAAACTCAGAAAAAAATCTTCTCAATGCATACAACAATCTAAATGGGAGCAAAGACAATCTTGAATTAGCAAAAAAAATACTTGATACATCAAGCCTAAATTATCAAAAAGGGGCTTCGCCTATCAGTGTATTCCTCAATGACGATAACGCATATAAAAATGCCCAGTTACAGTATGTCAATAATCTATTCTCCTACATGAGCAGAAGACTAGATTACGAAAAAAACAAAGGCACTCTTTTTTCTTTTTATAATCAGTTGAAAAATAATTAATAAATAACGAATAGAATGAAACGAGCAAAAATCCTCTTTATAATCATTACCTGTATCGCTATAACTGCAATAATAGTAACGCTAGTTCTCAACAAGAATTCCATCAACAAAGCCAATCAACTTGTTGATCGTTCTAATGTTCCGGTTGCAGTGACCACAAAAATTGTAAACTCCGGCAAATTAGAAATCCAAAAAACACTCCCTGCCAGATTAAATCCAGTTGAAAGAGCTACTGCCAGTACGCAAGTAGCAGGCACGATCAGCTATCTACGTATTGATTTGGGCTGTAGGGTCCGAAAAGGAGAAGTTATTGGACATATTGACACTAAACTCACAGAGTTAAGTTTGCAATCAGCCACATTGTCTCATGAGAAATTAAAAAAAGATTACCAACGGATTCAAGACTTGTATGAAGGAAATGCCAGTAGTGAAATTGAACTTCTCTCTGCCAAATACAATTTTGAAAATACGGCTGTACAACGCAAGCAAATAAAGCAACAAATTGAAAATGCTAAAATAATCGCTCCTATAAGCGGAACAGTTATAACCAATGATTTCAAAACAGGAGAGTTTGCCAATTCCGGTTCTTCTATTGCTGAAATAGTTAACATATCAAAACTCAAAGCAACCGTTTATCTGGATGAAACAGAAGTATATTACGCCAAGATTAACCAAAAGGTGGGAATAGAGCTACCCAGCTTTCCCCAAAAGACAATATCCGGCCATATAATATATATTAGTCCCAATGGAGATGAAAATCATAATTACCAAGTAGATGTATTGATTGATAATCCCGACGAATGGCTAAAAGCCGGGACTAATGTTGCTGTCAAAATCACACTCAAACAAGAGGAGAATGCAATATTGATCCCTCAACAAGCAATTGTTTCGGACCGAAAAGAAAATTATGTATATATTATAAGTCATGGGGTTGCTCACGCAAAGAAAGTAAAGACAGGAATTTCCTCTGACCAAAATATTGAAATAATCGGCGGATTGTCATTGGGTGATGAAGTCGTTCTTTCGGGCCAAATAAATCTGAAAGAAGGCAGCGTCACGAAAGTCATTAACAAATAAGTAACATATTAGTATGTCAATAACAGAACTATCCATAAAAAGGCCTCTTCTCATTACGGTTATCTTCACTGTATTAATTCTTTTTGGAATATTAGGCTATACAAATTTGAATTATGAGTTACTGCCTAAATTTGATGCGGGTGTAATCTCTATCAATACGACCTATGTAGGTGCTTCACCCCAAGATATCGAATCTGCTGTGACCAAGCCAATTGAAGACGCAGTATCCACAGTGGAAGGGTTAGATATTGTAACCTCTCGTTCCATGGAAAACGTCTCAACCATTACTATTCAGCTCAAACCCGAAGTTGATGATGTAGTAGTGCAGCAAGACATAGAGCGCAAGATCAATCAAATAAAATCAACTCTTCCTGAAGATATTGAAGATCCGGTCATTAACAGATTCAGTTCCGATCAGTTTCCGGTATTAAACCTTTCTGTATCAGCAAACTTATCAGACACTCGTCTTTATCAGTTGGTTGAAGACAACATTTTACCCGGATTAACCAATGTTACAGGAGTTGGACAAGTCTCCATAATCGGAGGTAGTCCGCGTGAAATCAAAGTAGAAATCAATAATCATAAATTAAATTTTTATAACATACCTATCAGTCAGGTATATCAAGCACTTCATGCAGCATCTCTAGTCTATCCGGCCGGAAAATTATCATCACAGCAACAAGAACTATCTCTTCGCTTGAATGCAGATCTTACAACTACCGATATGATTCGTAATATAATCATTCGTGAAAATAAGAACGGAAGTAAGGTGTTAATCAAAGACATCGCCAAAGTAGTCGATACAGATGCTACCCCAAAAACCATCAATCGAATCAACGGAGTGAATGGAATCGGACTTCAAATATTTAAAACAAATGACGCCAATACGGTTGAAGTAAGCAAAAAAATAAAAGAAAAACTTAATCAACTAGTTAATGAATATTCAAAAGAAGAATTTGCATATACCATTGCATCCGACCAGTCATTATACACATTAGCATCTGCTGACGCGGTAGTGCACGATCTGATCCTAGCAATATTCATTGTCGGTTTAGTTATGTTGTTCTTTCTACATAGTTTACGCAGCTCCATGTTTGTACTAGTAGCGATTCCTTCTGCCATGATTCCGACCTTTATGATGATGAGTATCTTCGGTTTTTCACTCAATCTGATGACCCTCATGGCCCTATCTCTTGTTGTCGGAATTTTGGTTGATGACAGTATTGTAGTACTGGAAAACATATTTCGCCACCTTGAAATGGGGAAAAACAAAGTTCGCGCTGCCATTGACGGCAGGCAGGAAATTGGTTTCACAGCAGTAGCCATCACCATGGTCGATTTGGTCGTATTCATCCCTATGGCTCTTACATCCGGATTAGTAGGAAACCTCGTCCGACAATTTTCGTTAGTTGTTGTATTCTCCACTTTACTTAGCCTCTTCGTCTCATTTACCCTGACTCCCTTATTGGCATCACTTTTTGGAAAAGTTGACCACCTGAACAAAAACACATGGTGGGGTCGCATTAATATACAATTCGAAAACTTTCTGGAAGCCATAAAAATGATTTACGGCCACATATTATTGTGGGTATTAAGACATAAACGAATTTTGTTTGCCTGTATTTTCACATTAATGGCAGGCTCCATCTGGTTGATCCCCGGAGGTTTTATTGGAAGTTCCTTTCTCGATTCAGGTGACAGAGGTGAGATAAGCATCAAAGTGGAAATGTCAACAGATATGTCCCTATACCAGACGAACCAGATGCTCAAACAAGCTGAATCAATTATTCTAAAAAATAAAGACGTTGAAACCCTATATACTTTGGTCGGTACCCAAACTGGTGGCGGAGGAACAACTTCGACTAACGCACATTGGGGACAAATGGACATTGTTTTAAAAGATAAAACGAAAAGAGAAATAACAACAGATGAGTTTGGCGTATTAGTACGCAATGAAATAGAAAGCTCCATTCCCGGCGTTAAAGTAACAGCATTGCCCATGAACATCACCGGCAGCAGCAACTCACCCATACAAATTGCCATAAAGGGAGCTTCGTTGGAGAATGTAAAAGAAGCAGCTGAAATAGTAAAAAAGATCGTTGAAAGTACCCCAGGAACAGATTATGTAAAATACAGCACACAATCCGAACGAAAACAAATACAAATAATACCAGACAGAGTGAAAATAAGCAGCATGAAATTAACCATTCAGGAAGTTTCACAAATGATTAATATAGCATTTAAAGGAAATGATAACATAGATCTGAAAGAGAATGACAATGAATACGCTATAAATATTCAGATGGATGACACTAACAAATTAACTGTTGAGAACTTGCGCGATATGATATTAACCAATAAAGAAGGTCGTACCATTCGCCTTAGCCAAATAGCTTCAATAGAAGAAACAATGGTCTCTTCCATCCTTGAAAGAACCAACCGACTGCCATCTATCACCATTAATTCGGCAGCAGTAGGACGTGCATCCGGGACCATCGTCAAAGAGATAAAAGAGAAGCTGATTCAAGTCTCGCTTCCTACCGGTGTGTCCATTGAATACATGGGCGATCAGAAAAGACAAGAAGAAGCTTTTAGCAGCTTAATTTTCGCTCTGGGGATCGGCATACTTTTAATTTATTTAATAATGGTAGCCCTTTATGAAAGCCTATTATATCCCTTTGTTGTACTATTCTCCATACCCGTGGCCATCATCGGTGCTTTGTTGGCGCTTGCCCTGACAATGAACAATCTTACCACATTTAGTTTATGCGGACTCATCATGCTACTAGGACTCGTCGCTAAAAATGGAATTCTTATAGTTGATTTTGCCAATCACCTCAAGAGCAAAGGTTTACCCTTGACTCAGGTTTTGGTCGAAGCCGGGAAAGAACGTTTACGTCCTATTATCATGACTACCTTTGCTATGATTTTGGGAATGCTTCCACTAGCCCTTTCTCAAAGCCCAGGTTCTGAACTTAAAAATGGCATGGCATGGATAATTATTGGAGGTTTGACCAGCTCATTCTTTTTAACTCTGCTAATAGTACCTTGCGTTTATATGGTCGTTGACAACCTAAAAACTAAATTTTCACACAACAAACAACATGAATAAATTAATTTATCTCATATATCTGAGCTTCTATACACAATTGCTACATGGGTAAAACAATACAGAACAGCCTAAACTACAACCATTCGCAGGCAGGGTAACTCAAAAGTTCCCTGCCACGCGAATGATTGATGTTGAGGTACAACAAGTCATGTCATACGACTTTACATCCAAACTTCTCAAAGAAGAATACAATAAAGGAACTGTTAGTGACAGAAAAAATATAAAAGCATCATTCAATGCTCCCATTGTAATGAAGTCCAATTGGGCTATAATTGGATCTTTAAGATATCAATACGGCCATTTTAGTGTTGACAATGTGACTTCAGAATCTCAGAGCATGCCAAATATAGAAAGCCATAATGACTTACACTATTTCGGGGGAGGCGCCAGTTTTGCCTATTCATCCACACTATTCGGAAAGCCTGCTATGTATAACATTTCATTGATAGTTGACGGTAGTGAAAAACAGATCGAATCGTGGAAGGCAACATGTAGTGCATTGCTAATTCTCAAAAAAACTACCACTACCACTTTATCTGCCGGTTTATCATTAAATTATGATGCAACAGCATTAGCGCCCGTAATCCCTATATTAAGCTGGCAACAAAAATTAAGCAGAAAATGGAGTTTGATAGCTATATTACCGCAACGAATTTCTTTATTAAATGACACGGGCAAAAACGGTAGAATCTCATTATCAAGCGAACTCAGAACAAATCAATTTTATCTTTACCCCGAAAAAGAAAAATACAAAGACAGTTATAACTACAGAGAAATACTTATCCAGTCGGGAATAACCTATGAACACAATTTCCAACCCGTTATTGTATATATAAAAACCGGCATAACTCAAATGATAAATTCCAAAATAGTTGAAACCGGGAAGAAAATGAGTGAACACATATTGTCTTTTAATCAGGACCCTGCATTTTTTCTTAGTGTTGGTATATCACTTAATCCTTAAAACCATCATAACATGAATAACATCGTAGACTTACATACCCTGAGCCACCAAATACACAGAGAAAACATATTAAATCTTAAAAGCCACTTTTTTGTACAATTTCGATATAAGATGTTTCTCATAAATGCTATACATAAGGCAATTAAAGCTAATAAAAAACAGAAATTTAGCAGTAAAAGTAATTTTAAAGAGTTTGAGGACGAGAATCATTTTAATAAAAAATCATTTATACTTAGTTTCGACCTATTCATAAAAAACAGTATGGAAGACCATTTAGCATGCGCTATCATTTGCTTGCTACATTGGGCCGGAAACAAACACCTCAACTTAATTAATTTAAATCCACTGTTTTTAAATAGTTCTATAGCCCTTGAGACACAGAGTTACATGCAAAAATCATCCTTCTCGCAAGAATTAGATTACGCATTAAATATCTTTTTATGCAAATCAGAAAGTCTACAAGAAAAAATAAGAAACACAATTATATGTTTGTTAATTATATCTTATAAAAATAACATTGACATTTCATGGCACATACGTACCCGAATAAAGTATGAGCAATTAACTTAAATAGGTAATACTATTTTAGTTCTTTATCACCTCATTATATCTGCCCCAGACCTGTGATTTACTTATAAGTCCTTTACTTCCCTTTATTTCCAGTTTTCCATTTGTAAGGAGGTTAGCCTTACAATTCACCGTTTTATTTCCTTTTATAACGTGTATAATACCATTATTATAAGTTCCCTCACCAGCAGAAACTAGTTGCGTAATTTGCTTCCGACCAATTACATCCGGATTCTCAGCTTTCCGAATAATAGCATCATACGCTGAACCATTCTTCACAAATTCAATGATGCGAGTTTTGTCCTCGTTAATCCATTTGCCTAAAATCTTATCACCGGAAACTTGGGCAGAGACTTTTACGCCTATTAGTATTATGACCAAAGCAAAAAATAATCTTTTCATATTTTCTATGTTTACTTGTTTGAAAACAAATATAGAATGAAAAAACGGTTCAAAAAAGTCATTTCTGTGTGAAATGGACATATTGGCAGTTCAACTGCCCTACTCATCCACATTCGCTATCTTAACTAAAATCTTAGTTAAAATTTCGAATTTAAACTGCAAATATCACATTATTCGTATCTTTGAGCCATGTTAAAGGAGTACACCATTAAAGATATATGCCCTGCGTTATCTAAGCAGGTATTAAATTACGTTTGTCCGCTTGAAAAAATAGATCAAATCGGTTTAGCATGGCCCCATAAACGAAATTTTTATTCCATCACCTGGTTCACGGAAGGAAATGGAACAGCCATTATTGACTTCGCAGAATATTCCATTCAACCCAACAGAATATTTCTTACCTCACCGGAACAAATACACAACCGCCTGTATAGCAATGACGCAAAAGGCTACGTACTTATGTTCGACAAAGCAGTAGCTGCGCAGCTAGGAATAGCCGTTCATTCACCCTATATAGACCTCAGCTGCGAGAAAACTCCGTTATTAAAACTGGTCATTGAGAATATGATTAATAAAAACGTAACTTCAGGCATTGAGATTGACCTATCTTATTTTTATTCCCTCATCTCAGAAGAGATGCATGAAGTTGAAACTGATCATAAGGAAAAAAGCACCCTGCTGAGTCAGTTTAAAGAACTGATTCTTTCCAAAAACATCAAGTTTCAATCAATGGAACAATACGCCAACAGCCTGCAAGTATCGCTGGCCTCCCTCAACGATCTATGTCACAAGTTTGCAGGAAGCTCCGCCAAGCAATTTCTTCTGGAACTTAAAATAGCCGAAGCCAAACGCCTTTTGGTGTACAGTCAATTGAGTGTCAGCACCATTGCCTACCACCTCGGCTTTGAAGACCCCTCTTACTTTTCGCGTATATTCAAGAAAAAAGTCATCCTCTCCCCTTCTGTCTTTCTGGAAAAATTTCGCCAATAAGCATTAAAACGCCAGAAAGTACCTGTAATAGGCAAAAAAGTCCTACTTGTGTTCATGCTCCAACTACTACCTTTATGCCATAATTGTGAGACATTTTTCAAGTATGATGAAATCGTTTTTTATTGGAAATTTAGAAGTTAAACTCCCCATAGTACAAGGTGGAATGGGAGTTGGAGTATCTCTTTCGGGGCTGGCATCGGCCGTTGCAAATGAAGGAGGAGTAGGAGTTATATCGTGTGCCGGATTAGGATTAATCCACAAAGGACACGGTGATTTTCTCCAAAATTGCATTTGGGGTTTGCAAGAAGAGTTGCGCATAGCCCGAGAAAAGACCACAGGAATAATCGGAGTCAACATCATGGTAGCCCTATCAAACTTTGCAGATATGGCACGCACTGCCATAGCCGAGAAAGCAGATATAATCTTTGCCGGCGCCGGGCTGCCACTAGACTTGCCCCTTTATAAAACCGCCGACAGTGAAACCAAATTAGTACCCATCGTATCGTCGGCTCGTGCCGCCAAAGTAATCTGCGAAAAATGGTACCTAAATTATAACTACCTGCCCGATGCCATAGTGGTAGAAGGCCCTAAAGCCGGCGGCCACCTCGGGTTTAAGAAAGATCAAATCTTCAACGAATCATTTTCGCTGGAAGAAATCCTACCCGGAGTCATTGAAATAGCAAATTCATACAAGGAAATCAAACAGATACCCGTTATTGCAGCCGGAGGCATATCAACCGGAAGTGACATCTCTCGCCTGATTAACCTCGGAGTTTCGGGTGTACAAATGGGATCCATCTTCGTTACCACTTACGAATGTGATGCTGACGATGCGTTCAAACAAGCATACATTTCAGCCAAGAAAGAAGACATACAAATTATAAACAGCCCCGTAGGTATGCCGGGCCGCGCCATTAACAGTGCGTTTATGGAAAGAGTATGTGCGGGATTGGAAACTCCCAAAAATTGCCCTGTGCACTGCATTAAGACCTGCGATTACACCAAAAGTCCTTACTGCATTATACGAGCATTGTACAACGCCTACAAGGGCGACATGCAAAAAGGATATACTTTTGCTGGCGCAAACGCTTATTTAGCGAAAAAGATAAGTAGTGTCAAAGAGATTGTGTCAATTCTAAAAGCTGAGTTTAATGTAGCAAATGCATAACTAAAAAAATACGGGCTGATTGAACAGCCCGTATTTTTTTATACACTTTATGAGTTTAAATTAGTATAATTCTTGTTGAGTTAGCGCAATAGCATTTGTAAGCTTCCCTCTTGCGCTTTTGCAATACAATTATTATTTAATAATAAAACATCGTAAATTCTTAACACAAATATTTTTCTATAATTCATTCTCTTCACTTACTTCAATATTAATTCCCAGAACATTACACAATTCTTTAAAGTCATTATTTTCTTTATAAGCTCCTTTGAGCAATGCTTCGATTTTTTTCATAAACTCTGATGAATCATTAGACTTTTCCACCATAGCTTTTACAATTGGTGCATTCTGAATAATAATCTTTATCACTTCTGGATCGTCTAACTGATCAGTTGGAAGGATCTTTTCAAGAGCGTCTGATTTATTTTGCATATTGGCAAAATGAAAAAGCCACATACCAAAATAACGGAGTTTTTCCCTAGTAATACTATTTTGGCTAATAAACAGATCTCTTATACCACGAAAAAAAGGTTTCAAGTCACGTCCTACTTCATTACTTATTTTTATAACTTTATTGACAACTTGTTGATCTAAGGGAGATTTTATATCTCCAGACGCATAACCACGCAAAAGCTCCTTAAGCGCATCGAAGCAATTCTGTATTTGTAATGGATGGTATACCTGTAATAATTGAAAATTATAATCTTCTTTTCCCAAACTAATCTTCCATTGTTCTTGTGTTATTGACTGTAAGAAATTAGCAGCAATAGACAGACAATGAGTTGTTATTTGATTATTAACTATTTGAGCATCTTTAAAGAATTGTATAGGCAAAGTCATTATATTACTGTTGTCTATTGTATTAATATATTTTGCCCAATCATTCAGTCGATTAAGCAACTGCTCTGCAGTTATTTCAGAATACGCCAGTATGCTTTCATAGTCCTTTAGCGTTTTTGCTATATTCATTGTGGATACTCCATAAGAATTTAGTGTTATATTTCTAGCGACCTCCTTTATTAAAGTGTTAGGTGTAAAACTTTTAAGATTTATCAAAATATCGCCGAATGATGAATAATATTCTATCAACTCAGATATTTTCTTTTGTAATACTACATCCTCTGAAGAAAGTATACTATTAAATGTATTGTAATTAGGAGATGGTGCAAATTCATTCCATCTAGATAAACGCATTGCACATAATTCAACGAAGAACTCATTGTTTTCCTCAGAGTTACGAGCTAAATTCTGAATTTGAGAATCATTGAGATAATTTTGAATATTTATCGGACGACTAACGACTTCTTTTAGCCTCTTTATTAGATATTTTTCTCTAATTACATCTGTTGCATTTTCTTTAACCAACTGTACAATCCTATCTGTATATTTTGCTAATTTAAAATCCTCCTTAATTACAGGAATTACTGTCAAATTTTCTAATTTAGCAATTTCCAATTCCATGAGATATTCATCCAATTCATCTTCTCTCACACATAATCCATATTCACAATAGCGTTCTTTTTTTTCCATCACCAACATAACAAAATCCATAGGCTTAATTTGAGTAGAAATATCTGCTAAATATTCATAAGAGTTATATCCTTCTACAGATGCTAATTCATCAATGCAGGTAATATAAGCCTTCACGTCAAAGTCATCGTCAATCAATTTGTGAAATACATTTATTAGATAGTTGAAATAATCTTGTTTATCTAAAATATGAGACAATAATATTTTCTGATATTTTTGATACATTTTTATCTCTATTTTTTTTGTTCGAGTCATTCGATAAAGCACATCCCATATCTTCTGTAGTTCTATTTCATCGTCATTCCCAAATACAGCATCCAAAGCTAATGTTGCATTTTCCACATTGACAACATTTGCAATAGAATGTTGAAGAATTCCCCAATACTTAGAATTCTCTTTTATAGTTCTCAACGTATCTACTTCATTATTATCAAGTTCATAAGTGAAACGTCTGGTAAAAACAACGTCCATTGCATCTTCAAGGCATAATTGGAAATAAAGCGCAGATATACTTTTGGACATCATATCATCATCTTTGTATAAGAACTCAAGACTACCAAGATAGGATGGGGATACAATCTCATTTAAGGGGTTTGCTACTATAGATTCCCTTCCCAAAATAAAGAGAGCAATGTACTTATCCTCAATTTGACCATCAGCAATTTGGCGAGTAGAAACAAATTCATTTATAAAAGCGATAATCTTACGAGGAGTATGCTCTTTATTCATCAAATCATATATTTGAGTAACAGCACTATCTAAAGGATATTCTTCCCCAAAAGCATTTTTCCATTGTTTTTCAAAATAGTTTTTCCAGCCAGTTAAAATAGGTGGAGATACCCTATACACAACATAAAATGTTTTATTAATAAAATCATTGCCATAACAAACAACATCTTTTGACTTTTCCTCTTGCATATCATTTTTCATCAGTTCTCTGACAATATCCTCTGATTGAAATGCATTTTTGATATGAGCCCGATCAAACGGTATGATTATTTTGATATTTTGAAAATTAGCATCGCAAAATATAGAATGGATTGTTGCCCATAGTTCCTGAACTTTAGCTTTAGGTAAACGATCCATGTTATCAATAACAAGAATTAAAACCTTATTATTCGCTTTCAATCCTGCATCAACTTTATCCATCCAATTCTTAAATTGACGACTTGAAGGCTCACGTTCTGAAATTGTCTCATATTTGGTGTTTTCATTTATTTCATCTTTATAAAGCAAAAAAAACTCCGTAAAAATCTTTTCACACGTAAGATCCTTCTGATCATAAGTCGATTTCATTTTATAATAATGACGCCAATAAGTAATCCCATAAGCTAAAATATAAGGAGCGATCATGCAAAGGATCTTTGCCCATGAAACATAAAAACAAGTAGACAACCAATAAAACAAAGGAGTAAACATTAAAAGAAGTCCACTTACGATAATGCCTGCACCAAGTGCTGGTACTGTTTTAGTATTTGTAATTTTCTTTTTAGCCAATAATTCATCTAGACTAATTTTCCAACTTTCTTCGTTAAAGATAGGAAACGAACCTTCAACTAAATCGGAAATAAGTTCCTCCAGTAATGTTCTTCTTGGCAGATCATTTTGATGCCCCCATGCATCATAAGTAAAGGAATGATACTTATCCTTTTTTTTCGCCAATTCTTTATTTACAAGACCTACAAGGTTCGATTTTCCAGATCCCCATCCACCATCAATACCAATGATAGTACACTTTTCATCAGTCTCAATTTCATGTGCAATAGTAATTGCAAGTGTCTTATGCGCATTGCCTTCAAAAAGATCATCATTACACGGTGCATTACTCAATATATGTCCTTTGATGCTGTTTATCATACGTACTTATTTTTATTTAACGTGAAATTTATGAAATCTATTTGATTTATTGGTAAATAGAGATACCAAATTTACTGAAATATTTTGTTTTATAGCTAATTTATGTTCGTTTTTTGATTCTTTGATGGAAAGATACTCGTTGGACGCATCATCTGTTAACCCAAAAACAGAAATATTACCATCCCCAAAGATCTATAAAGCAAAGACCATGTTGAAACTTATCCTAATTTCATGGCACCGACAATGTAGCCGATGACTTTTGTTTCTTTACAAAAGAACGAATCATAAAAAATGATTTCATTAGAATATAAGCACAGCCAATTACTCTTTTTTCACCACAAAATAAACTTTTCCCTCACTACATCGTCGTGAAATAACACCAATGCGGGTGAGCAAACGGCCAAAGTGCACAATCTTACCGGTGCTGAGCCGCAAAGCACTCTTGCGGCGAATGTGTTCCAATATGCCCACGGCAAGCAACCACTCGCCTTCTTCGTTCTTTTTGGCGGGACGGAAATATTGATGAAACAATTCTTCCAGAGGTGATACTTCCTGAAAATCTTGGTTGTGTGTGGTAACAAGTTGCTCTTCTTCGCGGTCAAACCAATAGCGTTCACCACCATAAATGGCGGCAAGGGCCTGCGAATAGAGCTGTTCGTAGTGTATGGGGCGGCTCAAATCAATCACATCCGTCACTTCGATGCAGATGAAACGACGGCTACCCGATGTGTCGGTCAGCAGGTCTTTGTGGTTGCTGGTACCAATAAAAGAGGCGTAGCGACGAAGTTCCTGCACGCTGCGACCGTGGGGGCGACGGGTTTTCACCACCGGCGCCTGAAGTATGTGCTTCAGAAAGGCTTGTTGGTTGGTGGTAATCTGATCGAACTCGTCAATATTAATCAAGGCAAAACGATTCAAAAACAGTTCGGCATCTCGCTTACGCCCGAAGTCAATGCTGTCTGTGTAATATTGTCTCAACTCGGGAGGCATGATGGACAAGCAAAAAGTCGACTTCTTGGACCCTTGCGGACCAACCAACAAGGGCGATGTGCTGTTTGCATGACGGTTATCATACCCTCTCCAATGGGCCACCATGCTGAGAAACCAACGGTAAAACAAGTCGCGCCAGAAAGGGTTGTTGCAGGGAACAGCATCGGCCAGCTCGCGAATGCGGTCGCGCCCGTCCCATCGGGGCAGGTCGCAAAGGTATTCTTCTATGGGCTTGAACACAGGCACGGCATCCGAGTACACGTAACGTTTTACATCCCTGTCCCACACTTTGAGTCCTTCTTTCATCGCATTAAAAGCAATGCTATTGAGCACACGCTCCGTTATAGGCTTGAAACTGAAACAAAAGGTGTTTCGTTCGCGATACTCCACTTCGCCCATCTGGTTGTTGTAACGCAATTCGTACCGTCTTTTCATAAACTCTTCCGTGGCTATGGCCAGCGCCATCTCGGGATTGATGCAGGGTTTGCTGCCAAAAGGGGTACGGGCAATCTCATACGTATTGCGCAGCGTGGTGCGTATCAGCAATTCTTGTTCTTCCTCTCTGTAATGGTAGTAAGTCCACCGCACCGCATCGTCTTCGGGTATGCCCGAGTTATAACAGTTGGTGCCCAGGCGAACCAGCAAAGCTTTGAACTCCTCCTCTCCTTCCCCGCTGCTCTGTCCTTTCAGCGCATCACTCAGTGCGTTGTCAAACAATAGCGAGAGGGTGTGATAACTGCTGTAACCCGGCAGCATTCGCTTCATCGGCTCCGGTTCCGAGGTCACGGCTTCTTTGTAACTCAATTCGGCAGGCATTTCCAGCGGTTGCTGCAACACCAACGGCTGAGCCTGAGGCGAATAGAACGGTTCGGCATCGAACGTGAAGCGGCAGGCTCTGTCAATCACCGGCTCTTTCATTTCGATGGGGAAGCTCAGCATAGGCTGATAGATGCGGTATGCCTGTCGGTAAGCGTGGGCGTGAAACAGTTCCATGTCACGCCGGGTATCGGGCAAACTGCCGTCGGGCCGTTGAAAACGCACCCATATCTTCACACTTCGTCCGCTCGACCCGGTAAAGGCCAGCAATGTCTGAGGCAAATCGGCCACGGTTTGTTTCACCATGCGTGCTTCGTGCTCGCCCGCCAGATCATTGACTTCGAGCTGCACCACTCCGTTGTAACCGGTTTGTTGAATAACGCCCTTGACTTTTCGATATGTGGCGGCAGGAATTATTTGTGGAATCTTTTGCACGCAAAACGCTTGTTCACCTTTTCGGGCGTACTTCAGTTCGTATCGCATGTCATCTATCAAGTCCTTGGATTTCTTTTCACAGAGAAGCTGAACAAGTTCGTCCAGCATCAGTACACGACAAGTCTTAGTTTTGCCGTTGTCTTTTATATGTGCTATCTTCAAACGGTATATTTTTAAGGTCAATCAACGTGATTTTTCCGGCTATAAAGATACACATTTCTCTTCACAAAAACCAAACAAATAATTTAATATTCTCTAGTTTGGCCGATTTTTAGTCCTTAGTTTGGCCGACTTACATTATCGAATTTGGTTAAGAAGCTCTACGCTAAGCAAATTGGCTAGGCAAACTAAGCCATTTCCTTTTTATATACAGTTCGTCCCCGCTACCTGTGACGAATGGCCCCGCATGCGGGGCTATGAGTCACCGCATGCGGGGACGAATGGAACGGGTATGC